>OIEN01000002.1_pt1 | contig 338363 bp, 292 predicted proteins | sample 1581741 | NCBI WGS metagenome assembly OIEN01 (sample SAMN01760944, study PRJEB22395) | human gut metagenome | reverse complement strand
AACTTACTTTTGCGACTACGCGGACGTCGTCGGCTCTGTCCTTGCGGTTGGCGGGTATTGGGTCGGCACGACGGGCGCGGGTTTGTGGGCTTGGAACGGTGTTTACTATCCGTCGGACGCGTACTCGCCTATCGGGGGTCGCCTTTGCTACAAACCTCTTTAAGAGAGGGATTGTCAAGGGGGATACCTCCCCCTTGGCGTATGCTTTATAGCGACAAAACAAAGGGTATTACGCGCACTCCCCGACGCGAACGTCGGCGGCTCTGTCCTTGCGGTTGGCGGGAATTGGAACAACACGACGAACGCGGGTTTGTGGAATTGGAACGGTAATTACAATCCGTCGAACGCGAACTCGAATATCGGGGGTCGCATTTAATCTTGTTATTTCGTAAAAGCGCGTATAATCCTTGCCCCTCGGCAAAAAACACTTCACAAAGAGGGCGGTTTAGTAAGTCATTGAAAAACCGCAAGAAGATTAAAGGATATTCTATGAAAAGAGTCGGTTATCTATACGAAAAAATGTGCGACGTCGATTTTATCAAGAAAGCGATTAAAAACGCCGCGAAAGGTAAAACGGATCGGCTCTATGTCAAAGCGATATTGAGTGATATTGACGGTTACGCACGAAAAATCAAAGCAATGCTCGAAACCGAAACGATAAAACTTTCGCCGAGTGAACATATCGAAATTTACGACAATTCTTGTTGTAAAATACGACAAATCACAGTACCGAAATTTTACCCCGATCAAATCGTGCATTGGCTTATTATTACGGCATTAAACCCCGTAATAACGCGCGGTATGTACCGTTATTGTTGCGGGAGCATACCTAACCGCGGCGGCATTGACGCGAAGGCTTACGTCGAAACGGCGATACGCGACGTCAAAATGCGTTATTGCGCAAAACTTGACGTATCAAAGTTTTTCGACAGCGTCCGCCCGCCGATATTACTCGAAATGCTTAAAAGGAAAATCAAAGACGACAAGTTTTTACGTCTTGTCGGACAAGTCCTCGAAAACGGCGGCGATCATCTACCGATCGGATATTATACGTCGCAATGGTTTTCAAATTTTTACTTGGAAGGTTTAGACCACTATATCAAAGAAGTATTGCACGTCAAATACTACGTCCGATACGTTGACGATATGGTTTTGATAGACTCTAACAAGCGAAAGTTACATAAAGCGGTTGTGGCGATTGATAACTACTTGCGCGGTATCGGATTAAAGATAAAAGGTAATTGGCAAGTTTGGAAACTCAACTCGCGCCCGATTGATTTTGTCGGGTATCGGTTTTATAAAAACAAAACCATACTTCGCAAACGAATATTTTTTCGGCTATGTCGTCGAGTGCGCAAAGTTAGTAAAACGGGCTACACTACCCCGCGGCAAGCAATGAGCCTTTTATCCCTTATCGGTTGGCTATCGCATATCAACGGGCGAAACTTCTATAAAAAGAACATTTACCCGTACGCGCCGAAAAACAAACTTAAAAAGATTGTAAGTAATTACAGTAAACAAAACGGAGGTAATCTCAAAAATGGCAAACGCAAAACAAAAAGTATTCAGCAAAGACAAATGGCTCGAAACGGCAAACGCGGACAAGGCGGCGGGGATACTCACTCAACGCGAAATTGACGACGCTTGCGAAATTTGGGTCAACGACCTTGACGGTAAGTCAAAAGAAGAAATCGCCGACAACAACGGCGCGTCGCTCCGCGACGAGTGGTTTGTAGAGGCGTAAAATGAACGTTTGGGCAACGATCTTAACCGCGATTATAAGTACGTCCGTCGGCGCGGTGGTAACGGCGATTGCCGGCAACTTCAAAAGCGGACACGCAAAAAACAAAGCAATGCAAAGCGGCTTGCAAAGTCTTTTGCGCGCCGAAATCATACGACAGCACGAAAAATACACCGACCGCGGCTATTGTCCGATTTATGCAAAAGACGCATTGCGTCGGGAGTATGAGTCGTATCACTTGCTCGGCGGTAACGGCGTTATCACGGACTTATACAACGACTTGATCGTATTGCCCGAACTTCCGCCCCACCCCGACAACGAAAACAAAACGGAGGATTAAAAAAACTTATGGATTGGCAAAGTATTATAATCAAAATCGTTTCCGCCCTACTCGCCACGCTCGGCGCGTGGGTTTTGGCAAAGGTTAAAAGCCTTATCAATACCAAAATCAAAAACGAAAAAGCGCGCAATCTTTTACAAGGCGCAACGAACGTTGTTTCAAATGCCGTAAAGGCTACATATCAAACGTACGTCGAGTCTATCAAAGGTACGGACGCTTGGACGAAAGACGCGCAAGAGGAGGCGTTAAAACTTGCAATCGCGGCGGCGCGTATGCAGTTATCGGCGGACGTCGAAAAATTTATAAACGACAACTTCGGCGACATCGAAACGTGGATAAAGTCGCAAATCGAGGCAACGCTTTACGACTTGAAAAATAAGCCTTTGGAGGTACAAAATGAAAACGGTTAAAGCAATTATGTTTTGGCTTTTGTCGCTAACGTGGGGCGCGCTTATGACGCTTTGCGGCGGAGTTGTTGCCCTTGCCTTGCTTGTAACGGGGCATAAACCGAAACGATTTCATTATTTGATTTATTTTGAAGTCGGGAGCGGTTGGGGCGGCTTTGAACTCGGCGCGTTTTTCGTCGTCAACAAAAACCCGTCTTTACATATCTTGCAACACGAAAGCGGACACGGTTTACAAAATATTATGCTCGGCGTGTTTATGCCTTTTATCGTCAGTATTCCCTCTTGTATTCGCTATTGGTGGCGCGAGTACAAAATACGAAAAGGACTCGGCAACACTTTACCGCCCTACGATCGAATATGGTTTGAAGGTTGGGCAACCCGCCTCGGCAAAAAACATTTTAATTGATAAAACAAAAACGCCCTCGCAAGAAGGCGTTTTTTATTGCTTGTTTTGGCGTTAGTCGTCGATATGTTCGCCGACAATCTTTATATTGCAACCGTAATTTTGCCCGTCGCTACCGCCCGTTATATCGGCGATTTCGCCGTCAAGTGTAAACCGTTCGTCAAACTCGCCTACAAATTCCCACGCAAGATCCGATTTGATACGACCGATACGCTTACGCGTCCGCGCGTTTATGACGTCCACGCTTTCGGGGTATTCCTCGGTTGGCTTGTGTTTGATTAAAAGCGGGTCGCCGACGTTGCTTTTTTGTATGTTTTCTTGGCAATTATCGAACGATACGCCGACCGCCTTTGTAAATATCGGAAAACTCAACGTCGTTGCGGGCGACGTTACCGCGGCGTCGCTCATTTTGATTATATGCGGATTTTCGGTTGTCGTAATTTTTTTACGGCTTTCAAGTGCGGCTCGTTCCGTACGCTTGGCGTCGCGAGCGGCTTTTGTTTCTTTCGCCCGCGCTTTGATTGCAAACACGGTAAATACAACGCCGACGGCGAGCAATGCGCAAATTATCAACGCTTGCCACGTTTGCATATTTTCGCCGTTTTCCCCTACGCTACCGCCGACAACGCCCGCGAAGATAAATAACGGCAACCACGATACAACGGCAATTATAACGCGTACAACGCGTTTAAGATTATAAAACCACTTCATACAAAATCACTCCTTATTTTTCTTGATTTCTTTTTCAAGGTCGTATGCGTACATTAAAAGAGCGGTTTTGTGGCGCATATCGAAAGACTCGCACACCTTCAGCAATTCCCGCTCGTATTCGGTCAAATTCCCGCCGACGTTGCCCGCTACGTTTGCAACGTTATTTGAGTTATTGTTGCCGATTATTTGTTGTACGGGTGCGTCGCGTGGTGGTCGCCCCGTAATAAGATAGTCGAGCGATACGCCGAAATATTCGGCGATTTTTGCATAAAAGACAGCCGACGGCTCGCGTTTCCCCGTTTTCCACTCCGAAACCGTTGTCGGGCGCACGTTTAATGCCCGCGCGAGGTCGCCTTGCTTTTTTCCTTGCTTTTTCAAAAGGTCGAAAATCCGTTCGGAAACCGTCATATAAAAAAGACTCCTTGAAAGATAAATTTTTCGTTTACACTTCAAGAAGTCTTGGCTTTCTCGGTCGTTCGATATATAATAGTAGTACGATTATCGACGCACCGAGAAAAACGGGCGTCGTTATATCGTTAGCCGTGTTATAACCGAGTCGCAAGATATGAAGTGTAATGATTGTAGCAAATCTATTATATCAAATCTTTACGGCGAAGTCAATAACGCGGCTATTCCTTTATTAAAAATCTCGGTATAACGATAAAACGCCCTCCACTATCAGAAGGCGTTTATTTTTCTCGAAAAAAATAAAAATATTTTTTGAAAAAGTGCGTAAAACGGTTGACTTATCATAGTAACTATGATATAATATAATCACAAAGGTTGAGGGAAACAAAAACCTTTGAAATCAAAAAAAGGAGGTGCGAATATGGACAACATAACAAAAGCCTTGCAAGACTTGGCAAAAGCGGTTGAAAGTAATGACACGGTGGAACGAGTCAAAGTTACAATAACACTTAAAAAGCCAAAGACAAGCAAGGCACAAACCAAAACCGAGTAAATCGGCAAGGCAGAGCGGGCGGGAAACCGCCCCTCGTAAGTCCTATTTTATCATATTTTAGTCGGGTTTGTCAAATTGAAATGCCCGCGATAGGAGGACAAAATGCAAAATCAATCAAAAAGACCGTACAAAATAACCGTAATTTTAAGCGGTAGGACAAATCAAGTCGAAAATCCTAACCCCGACGGGTCGTACACGTTTAGCCCGTTCGGCAACGCCCGCACGTCGGAAAAATCGGCGATTGCCGCAACACGGCGTTTTTACTCCCTTTGCGGTTGCAAGGTCGAAAAAATTATTAAAATCGAAAAAACGGAGGTGTAATATGACGATCGAAAAAAACGGTAAAACTTACAAGGTGGCGGAAAACGCGAAATCGTGGACGGTATCCATATTAAGCGATTGCAACGTAACGGCAACGGCGAAAATATCAAAATCCGATTGCCCTACTTTTGACGACGTAAAAGCGTTTATCGCCGAAAACGACTTATTTTAACGGAGGTACAAAATGGCACGGAGTGAGGCACAAAAAGCCGCCGACGCAAGATACGCAAAAAAAATAAACGGAAAATACAAGCCGTTTATTGTAAATCTTGATCCCGCCGAACTTGCCCGCATTAACGCCGTTATAGCGGCGTCGGGTATGAAAAAAGCCGAGTTTTTGCGTTGGGCGGTCGGCGAATTGGAAAACAAAAACAAATAATTAAAAAAAGAGGTAAAGCGGGTTGCCCTATCGGTAGCCCGCTTTTGTTTTACGGAGGTTAAAAATGAAGGGTATCAAATACACGGCGAAAGAAAAAGAAAACGCGCTTAAAAAATGGATAGTTGACGGCGAGGACGTTTTCAAGGTCGCAAAGAAAACAAAATGCACGATACAAAGTCTTTATCGGTGGCGGAGAGCCTACGACGGCACAACGGACAGTTTGAAAAACAAATCAAGCCGCCCACACACGCCGCACCCGAACGCGCACACACCCGAAGAAACGGCGCAAATTGCCGAAGTATTCAAATCGCACCCCGATATAAGTTACGCCGAGGCGTTGGGCATACTTCGCACCGACTACGGCTACGCGCGGACGTATGGCGGATTTTACCGCTTTTTAATGAAACACAAAATACGCCCCGTACGGGAAATAAACCCGTATATTGCAAAGCCGTACGATACGCCCGAAATGTTCGGCGTAAAAATGCAAATGGACGTCAAATACGTTCCGTTAGAGTGCAATGTCGGCGAATACAAACACGACCGATATTATCAATATACAATGATTGACGAGGCGACGCGGGAGCGGTTTATTTACCCTTACAAGGAAAAAAGCGGATACTCGACCGTCGATTTTATAAAACGCGCAATAATTTACTTCGGCTATTTGCCCGCCGTTATTCAAACCGACAACGGCACGGAATTTACAAACCCGAAAGGCACGGGCGAAGGCAAAGTCCACGCCGTCGATCAGTTATTAAACCGACTCCGCATAAAACATAAATTGATACGCGTTTACACGCCGCGCCACAATGGAAAAGTTGAACGCTCACACCGTACCGATCAAGAAAATTTTTATAATCATTTAACCTTTTCGACCTTTGAAGAATTACGCGAAAAAATGCACGCTTGGCTCGTGCGTTATAATCATTGCCCGCACTCGTCTTTACGGGATAAATACGGGCGGCGGTCGTGGATTACACCGCTACAAAAGCGCACCGAACTTATGGACGTTTTGAAATCGGCGACGCCCGACGCGGGTTATCGGGTCAAATTCTTGAAGAAAAAAGCCGCCTAACGAAACTTAACACCACCGACGCGCCGCGTCTATAATCGCCGCGGTTGTTTTCTTATACCCTTTTACAAGTTAAAACAACGGGGATTGCCGCACAACACGACGGCAACCCCCTTATTTTGCCTATTTTAGGGCGTCAAAACCCCGAAAATAAAAATTATTTAGAAAATTTCTTAAAATCTCTTAAAAAACGATTGACAAAACAACATTTGTCGTCGTTTAACGCGCCATTATCGTCGTTTCGAGAAATTTCGTCCGCGTTTTCCGTATTCACCGCCGTAAAAACGCCGTCTTTTTCTTCCGTATCGACAACGGTTTTTTCTTCGTCGGCACTTTCGCCGTCTTTATTTTCGCACGGGGTATACTTGTCCTCGTACACTTCCCTCGTTTCGAGTTTCAACGGGCGTTTGAGGCGCGGATACAGGAAGAAAGTCACCGCCGACACGATAAAGCACCTCAAAAGATTGAACGGTAAAACGCCGACGCCCAGATACCATTTGTAAAAGGTTTCTTTCGTGACTCCTTTGTAAATACCGCTTACCATATTAAGCAAGACGTCCCAATTCCCCTTGAACATTGCCTCGACGTAAAACGGAATCGAGATAAAACGGTTGACGATAATCGACATAACCGTTACCGTCAAAGAGCCTGCGACAAGCCCCAAAAGCGCGGTTTTTTTGTTCTTTCTGCTGTTGTATATGAGCGACGACGGCAACACGAAACAAATGCCCAACAAAATATCCGTCGCTTCACCCACGAAAAACGTTGAAGAAAGAGGGAATTTCAGCAAACATTTTATAATGATAACAAGACAGCCCGAAATCGGTCCCATCGAAAACCCGGCGATAAGCGCGGGAAGTTCCGAAATCTGGATATCCAGAAAAGACGGGAACATAAACGGCAACGGGAATTTGATGTTGTACAACACAAACGCCAATGCGGAATACATTGCAAGTTTCACGATATATTCCACCTTGTTTTTGCCGTCGGTGTAACGCTTGAAGTTTGATACAATGTTTCTTTTGAGTTCGGACATAAAAAAGCCTCGAAATTTATTTCCGAGGCGTCTTGAAATCGGTTTTTTGCGCTAAAAAAACGACTTCTCCCATCCGGACTATACCGTCGGTCAGGGAATTGCACCCTGTCGCTTGCGCTTGTGGACTGTCACCACCGGTGAGGACTTTCACCCCGCCTCGAAGTAGTTTAATTATATCATCGGGCATTGCAAAAAGCAATATATTTTTCGGCGATTATTAAGATTTTGAAAAATCGTCGTAACTTTTGTCCGATTTTACTTACTTTCGTACTTTACGACGTTGTTGCCGTCCGACCAAAGTTTGTCAAGACAATATAAAACGCGCGTGTCGTCGTTGAAAATATGCACGATAACTCCGCCGTAATCCATGACGATCCATCTTCCCTCGCGGGTGCCGTCAACACGAAGCGGTTCAAGCCCTTCGCCCTTTGAAAGTTTTTCGTCGACGTTTTCGTATATCGCCTTTGCCTGCGCCGTGCTTCTTGCGGTCGCAATGACAAAATAGTCGGCAACGATAGTAAGGTGCCCGACTTTCATAACCGTGATGTCGGTTGCCTTTTTTTCGTCCAGAAGGCAGCAAATTCTTTCGGCAAGTTGTTCTGAGTTCATAAATTCTCCTTATAAAAATTTATTGCTTTATTGGTCAAAGGATAAACCGCTCTTCCCGTTTCGACGACGTAGTCGCGGCTGTACGTAAGACACGTTATAAATCCTTTTTCAAAATCATTATACACGGCTTTTCTTAAACTTTCAACCCCCTGAAAATTTCTTTCGTAAGAAATAAGGTCGGAAACGTAAATAAGTTTTTCAAACTGTGACATATTTTCGCGCCCCGTCGTGTGAAAGCGTATCGCGTTCAGCACGTCTTCGTCAGAGATATGAAAGTCGTTTTTGACGATTTCCGCGCTGACAAACTGATGCTGCACGGGCGTGCCGATCGAGTCGGACGGGATTACGTTTTTTATGTTTATTGGCAATTCGGTTTTGTCGTACATTTTCCCGACGTCGTGCAGCAGCCCCGCAAGCAGCACTTTGTCTTCGTCGATTTTTGGACAAAAGTTACGATTTAGCGACAGCGCGACAAGCGCGGTATTTTTGCTGTGGACAAGCCTTTTTGCGTCAAGATAAGTCGCCGCCTTGTCAACGCAAAGAAAAAATTCGGAATAAAGATTGCGCGACTTTATATACCTTCCGACGTTCTCGTCAAGCCCCGAAACGTCCGCTTTCAGCATGAGCCTGTCGCGAATCGTATGGCTGTCGACTTCCTTCCCGACGTATTCAAGGATTCTGATTTTACCGTTCCATTTTGCGTTCAGTTCTGCCGCTTTGTCTTTCGCGCTTTGGTATCCTTCCCTGTCGAAAACGGCAATTTCAAAATTCCTTACGATAAACTCCGGCTCGTGCCAACTTTCAAGCGCAAGCAGACTGTCGCCGCCGATGACGTAAACGAATTTCCCGTATTTTTTTTCAAGCGCGGGAAGATTGTCGGACGAATAATTGACGCCGTCGTTTCTGTTTTCGATATCGTCGACGATAACGTTTGCGGACACCTTAGAAAAAGCAATCCTCGCCATTTCGGCGCGGTCGGAAAACGGTGTCTTCGACGCGCTTTTATGCGGCGGATTTTTCGTCGGCACGACGATCACCTTGTCCGCACAAAGTTCCCTTACTGCCGCCTTCAATATATTTGTATGTTCGACGTGGACGGGATCGAAACTCCCGCCGAATACAATTGTTTTTGCCATATTTATATTGTACCACTTTTTTCATCACTATGCCAACAAAATAACCCGATTATTTTAGCGTGCATAACAAGCGTAAAAGCGGGAAAAATCAATATATGGAATTTTATAAAATTATCGACAATATTACCCTGCGCGCGCTTGTGTTTTTTCTCAATGCGGTGTGGATACAATTTTTCGTAAAAAGGCTGTGGGCTTCGCTTATAATTGCGTTTTCGGTCACTCTTTTATTTTTCGTGATACTGAAAAAAGTTTTGGAAAAAATACCGCGCGACAAAATTAACAAGCAGGAAATTTACAAATCGTTCATACTTATGCCAAAGGAAGAACTCAAAAATACTTACCTGAAATATTCTCACGACGAAAACTACGTAATTTGCGCGATGCGCTTTTCTCCCGCGAGTTTTGACGACGTTGCGGCGGCGTATCGGGAAAGCGGCGAAAAAGATGCAACGATACTTACGGGAAACGTAAGACGAAACGTAATAACATTTTCGGCGTCCCTTGACAAAAAGATTAAATTCGTCACGAAAAAAGACTTATATAAACTGTTGAAAGCCAACAACGCTTTGCCAAAGGTAATGACAAAACACGCGGATAAACCGCCGATTTCACCAAAAGAAGTGCTTGATGTTGCGTTTTCCGGCGCGAACGCAAAATATTTCGCATACTCCGGAATACTCATTGCAATAACCGCGCTTATCACGCCGTACAGGCTTTATTACGGAATCATGGCAAGCGTTCTGATTATCTTTGCGCTCATTTCTTCGCTTCGCGCCGCACAGGAATAACATAAAAAAAGCAACCTTTTCGGTTGCTTTTTAACTTTACTTTTTCAGGACGGATATCGCGCTTTTTATCGTTTTTTCGTACGCTTCCATTCCGTACTTATCGACGTCGGATTTGCTTTTTTCACCGTGCGTCAGACAGCCTGCGCCGCCGATACAACCGCCGATACACGCCATGCCTTCGACAAAGTTTGCGTCAAGTCTGCCCTTCGATTTTTGCAAAAGCGCAATCTTGCACGATTCGATTCCGTCGCATGAACAGGGTTTGAGTTCAAAATCGCTGCCGTGTTCTTTCAGCCCTTCTCTCACCGCGTCGGCAAGCCCGCCGCACCGCGCGAAAATTCGTCCGAAATACGACGCGTTGTCAAGCACGCCTTCGGGAAGCGTCGTAAGGTCGATATCGCGGCTGTCGAACAACGCCTGCAACTCTTCAAATGTCATCGCGACGTCGACGTACGGCTTCACTTCTTCCTTCTGCACTTCCGCTTTCTTTGCGGTACAAGGTCCGATAAACACGACTTTGCAAGGCGCCTCGTTTTCTTTCAGATACTTTGCGATGGTTGCCATCGGCGAAAGATTATGCGACACGAACGGCACAAGATCCTTGAAATTCTTTTCGATATAATCCACGAACGCGGGACAGCACGAACTTGTAAGGAAGCCTTTTTCGGCAAGTTCTTTCGACTCTGCGTCGGCAACCATATCCGCGCCGAGAGCCGCCTCGACAACGGTATGAAAACCAAGTTCTTTCAGTCCCGTGACGACTTGTCCGAGCTTTGCGTAAGTGAACTGGCTCGACACCGAAGGCGCAACGACTGCGAACACCTTAAACTTCTTGTTTTGCGCGCTCTTTTTCAGAATATCGACGACGTTTATGATATACGACTTATCCGTGATCGCGCCGAACGGGCATTGATACACGCACGCACCGCACGCGATACATTTTGAATTGTCAATGCACGCTTCCTTGTCCTCGCCCATCGAAATGGCTTTCACCTTGCACGCGGTCTCGCACGGACGGCGATAATTTTGTATCGCGCTGTACGGACAAACCTTTGCACACGCGCCGCATTCTTTGCACTTCGTCTTGTCGATATGCGCGACGTGATTATGGTCAAAAGTTATTGCGCCAAAGCGACACACGTCCTCGCAACGGTGGGCAAGACAGCCCCTGCACGAGTTGGTGACTTCATAGCCGCCCATCGGGCATTCGTCGCACGCGATGTCGATAACTTCGATGACGTTCGGGTTGTTTTTATCGCCGCCCATCGCCATTTTGACGCGTTCCGTAAGGATTGCCCTTTCTTTATATACGCAACAACGCATCGTCGGGACTTTCCCCGGGACGATGATTTTCGGAATATCCAGAATATTTTCTTCAAGCGTGCCAGCCCACGCCTGCTTTGCAACTTCGCGCAGCACCTTATATTTGAGATACTGCACCTTTGTATCGAATTTTCTCATTAAAAATATAAACTCCGTTTAGAAATAACTGACTTTAATGCGTTTCCCCATTTGTTTCAGGCATTTCGACAACTCTTCGACAAGGTTCATTTTTATGTTGAAGTTTATCGGAAGGTCGGGATTCTGATGCGCGGGATTGACCGCACGTCCGACGAAAAAGTTTATATCGGTGGCTTCTTCAAACAAAAGCCTTGCGATAAGACACGCGCCGTCGCGGCCGAAACTCCACTTTTCGTAAAGTTTGTTTTCGTCCAGCGCGTCTTTTGCGTATTCCAGCACTTTGCTGACGGTAATAACGCCTTCCGTCACAAGGTCGACGCCTTCGATTTCCGCAATCGGGGGAACGTCGCCGCCGTCGTAACGGATACTTGCGCGCAGGGGCTTTCCAAGATATTTTGCCGCAATTGACGAGGTTGTGCCGCCGCATACGATATGTTTGCCCTCTTTTGAGAAGAACAACGCCATCATACGGTTTGCGTCGTCGCGGTTGGACGGCGGTCCGAAAAGAATATTCATCGGGACGCGTTGACGCACTTTTATGACGCACGCCGTGGCGTCGTCGCCCGGCTCCCCGCCGTACAGCCTGTTACATTCGTCGATAAGGATCGTGGAATAGGTTTTTGCGGTGTATCCTGCCGGCGCGATGGTTTCCAGAAAGTCGATAATATCTTCCCGTTTCCAGCCGAAATTGTATTCGCGCCCGATGCCGGCATGCGGACAGCCGTCGCTCATCGCGACGAAAATGTCGTTTTCCTGCAATTTTATCGTGGATTTCAGAATCTTTTTCCCGCCGATATTCATCTCGATCTTCGGATAATCGAAGTTTTTCTCGTCGCGGATAAGGATAACCTGCGGATTGTCGTACTGAATGATTTCCGCTTCCCTGTTTTCAACGATGTGGATAATCGTGAAAGTGGAATACGCCACGCCCCTGACCGAGCAAATCGGCAAAGTTGCGGCAATGGTTTCCACGCAGTCCTCGATTGTCAAGCCTTCCGCCATCATCGTCGAAATGATTTTGGACGTGAGCGTCGACAAAATACTTGCCTTTACGCCGCTGCCCAAACCGTCGGCAAGCACGATAACCGTCGAATTTTCGTCCTGTTCAACGACGTCGACGTGATCGCCGCATAGTTGCTCGCCGAAGTGGTTTATGCTTTTATATCCGATGTCAACGCACAAATCATTCATTGTCGATTGATTCCTTTAATTTCGTCAATGCTATTTTGGTTTCCGCCGCGGTCTCGCCAAGAAGCGACGCGATTTCCTGTACGACGCGCATTTGCTTGTCGACGACCTTGTCGGCGATTTCGATTGTCTGGCGCGAGATGTTTTCTTTCTTTTCGCGCTCGGTTTCCTCGTCGGTGACGTCGCGCATTATGCAGATGAGAAGGTGATACGTCGCGTCGTATACGACGGTTTCTTCCACGTATTTTTTGTATTCCGCAAGGTAAATTCTTTGGTCGCGGACGTTGCGTTTTGTCGACAAAACCTGCAAAAATACCGCGGGATCCATAATCCGCACTACGGGCTCGCCGAGGATATCCGACGCGGAACGCAGATTCATAATTTTCCTTGCGGCAGCGTTGATTTGCTGCACTTCCAGATTTTCGTTCAGCACGAACAATCCGTTGGGCGTATTATTGACGATGCAGTCCGAAAAACTTTCGGCTTTGTCTTTAAGATACGGCAGACACATTGAAATTTCCGCCTTGCCCTGTAATACGGCAATCGCCTTTTCGCGGCAGGTATTGTACCCGCAAGAGCCGCAGTTGAGTTCGTCTTCCTTTCTGTACTTGCCCATTTCGCGCAGTTCTGCGTTGATTTCCGCCTCGGACGGCATTTGCAGCGTATGTTCGATCGGCACGAAATGTTTTCTGATTTCAAGCGGCTCGGGCTGATTTACCGAAAAATCCTTGTCGCCCGCATACCTTGCGACCGCTGTGTAGTCTTTCACGGGGGAACGGTGGTATTTTTCCATAACGGGACCGCCCACGCAACTTCCGACGCACGCCGACATTTCGATGAAGCAGTTGTGCACGTTGCCGCTTTCGATATCTTTCAGACATTCTTTGCAGTTTTCCACGCCGTCGACTGCCATATAAGTGTACTTGTCGTTTTGAAGCGCCATCGTTTTAAGTATGCCGCCGGTTGTCGGGAAAAATCTTGCGCGGCTTTCGTTGAAGTCGTCCATATCCGATTCCGGCGCGATTCCTGCGTCTTTCAGCCATTCCGTAAGTTCCTCAAAAGTCAGGACGGCGTCGACGTACCCTTCGTAAAAGTCCGCCTCGTCCTTTTTTGACACGCAAGGTCCGACGAAAACGACTTTTGCTTTTGCGTTGCGCGTTTTTATATCGCGCGCGTGCGCGAGCATAGGCGACAACACGTCCGCAAGATACGGCAGCATATTCTGATAATATTTCTGGATAAGAAGGTTTACGGAATGGCAGCACGACGTGATAATAACGTCGCGTTTGTCTTCCTTGACCATTCTTTCGTATTCGTTTTTGACGATTGTCGCGCCGATTGCCGTTTCTTCCACGTCGAAAAAGCCCAGTTTTTTCAAGGCTTTTCTCATGCCTTTTATGCCGATGTTTTCATAATTTGCGATGAACGACGGCGCAAGGCTGACGTAAACGGGATCGCCCGACTGAATAAGGACTTTCGCCTTTTCGACTTCGGACGAAATTTCTTTGGCGTTTTGCGGACATACTACGAAACATTGCCCGCACAAAATGCACTCGTTGCCGATAATGTGCGCCTGATTGCCCGAAAACCTGATGGACTTCACCGGGCAGTGGCGGATACATTTATAGCAGTTTTTGCAGTTTGATTTTTTGAGTGTAAGACAATCGGACATAAATCCCCCTTTATTTTCCGTCGCCGAGTTTCGGCACGATATGATCGTGCCAGAACTCCTTGAACGATTCGGGCGTAACGCCCGTGAAAATTTCATCGTTTACAGTAACGGTAACGCCCACGCGGTTGCATTTGCCCGAGCAGAAACTTCCCGCAAGTATCACTTCATCGTCGAGTTTTTGCTCCTTAACACTCTTTTCGAACAACGCCACGATTTCGGGCGCGCCTTTTAAGTGGCAGGAACTGCCGACGCATATCTGTACGATAACCATTACGCCCTCGAAAGAATTTCGGCTTTGAAGAAGTCGTCGACGGTCTCGGGGCTTACCGAAAAGAATTTGTCGTCAACCGTCACGCAGACGCCTTCCTGACATCTTCCCATGCAGAACGTGCCGCCGAGTTCAATCTTGTCTTTAAGACCGTGCTCGTTGATAAGATATTGCAACCCTTCAACAACCTGTCTTGATCCTTTTATATGGCAGGAACTTCCTATACATACGATAACTTTAATCATTTTTTCCCTCCTATGCGACTGTTATTGATATTCTACGACGTTTACCCAGGACAACAGGAATTCGCGTTCCTTTTCGTTGCCCTTTACCGATTGCGAAGCCGCAACGATGGGCATCCATTTCTGGACGTATTGTTTTTTGGTATTGGTTTTTTCGCAGAACAAATCAAGATATTCGTTCGCCCCGTCGATGTCGCCGTTGAGCCAGAACAAAAGATAAGTCCTTGCGACGTCGGCAGAGGCATTGCCCTGCGTTGCGTGCGACCAGTCGATGACGTACGCCGTGCCGTCGTCCGCGATAATTATGTTGGACGGGTTGAAGTCGCCGTGGCAAAGTTTATTGTGCTTCGGCATTCCTTCAAGCCTTGTGTGCAGGTCGTATCGAGTCGTCGCGTCAAGGTCGGCTTCCGAAATTTTCCTGTTCATTTTGTCTTTCAGCCTGTTAAGAAGCGGACAGGTTTTGGACTGCACTTCGATCTGTAAATTCACGAAAAGTTCCAGATATTCGTGCTTTTTGTCGGGATTTTCAGTCATAAGTCTGTCCAGGGTTTTGCCCTTAATGAACTCGCTGACTATCGCCCATTTGCCGTCGATCGTTTCAACCGCCTTGATTTTCGGGATATTGAGCCCCGTTTCTTCGACGCGCGCCTGATTCAGCGCTTCGTTCAGAACGTCGGCTTTTTTGAAGTCTTTGTCAAACACTTTGACGCAGTTGTCGCCGTCGCGGTAAACCGTCTTATTGGTTCTTACTGCAATTACTCTGTCTAAATCCATACCCTTCTCCCTTTATTTTGAATTTTTCTTGTTATAAACCGTTTTGAAATCGCGGGGGTCGACGGTTTCCGTCACACCGACCACGGGTTCCGGCAACGGTTTTTCCGCAAAGGTTTTGCCGTAATATGCGTTAAGGTACATTTGTTTGATTTCGCTCATAAGCGGATAACGGGGGTTCGCGCCGGTGCATTGATCGTCGAAAGCCTGCTCCACCATATCGTCAAGTCGATTCAGGAAATCCTGCTCGTCGGGGACGTACTCTTTGATGGTTTTTTTGATGCCGACTCTTTCTTTCAGCCCGTCGATAGCCTTGATAAGGTTTTCAAGTTTTTCTTCGTCGGTGTTGCCGAAAATCCCCAGGTATTCCGCAACTTCGGCGTATCTTCTCAGCGTGTGCGGGTGGTCGTACTGCGGGAACGTACCCATTTTTGCGGGAACTTCCGCCGCGTTGAACCTTAATACTTCGTCAATCATAAGAGCGTTTGCCACGCCGTGCGGCAGATGATGGAACGCGCCGAGTTTGTGCGCCATCGAGTGGCATACTCCGAGGAATGCGTTTGCGAAAGCCATGCCCGCCATAGTCGCGGCGTTTGCCATTTTTTCACGCGCAAGCACGTCGGATTGTCCGTTGTCGTAAGCGCGCGGCAGATATTCGAAAATGGTTTTCAACGCTTTGAGCGCAAGACCGTCGGTGTAATCGGTTGCCATCATCGACGCGTACGCTTCCAGCGCGTGAGTTACGGCGTCGATACCGCTTGCGGCGGTAAGTCCGCGCGGCGCGCTCATATGGAAATCCGTGTCGATAATTGCCATTTTGGGCAAAAGTTCGTAGTCGGCAAGGGGATATTTCACGCCCGTTTTTTCATCGGTAATAACCGCAAACGGGGTAACCTCGCTGCCCGTGCCCGCAGACGTCGGGATTGCGATGAAGTACGCTTTTTCGCCCATCTTCGGGAAGGTGTAAACGCGCTTTCTGATGTCCATGAAACGCATTGCCATATCCATAAAGTCGGCTTCGGGGTGTTCGTACAAAACCCACATAATCTTGCCGGCGTCCATTGCCGAGCCGCCGCCGAGCGCGATAATGCAATCGGGTTTGAACGCTCTCATTTGCGCCGCGCCTTCTTTTGCACAGGCAAGCGTCGGATCGGGAGCAACGTCGAAGAACGTCGTATGAACGATGCCCATCTCATCGAGTTTATCGGTGATAGGCTTCGTATAGCCGTTGTTGTAAAGGAAACTGTCGGTAACGATAAACGCCCTTTTCTTTCCCATTACCGTCTTTAACTCGTCAAGAGCGACGGGTAAACAGCCTTTTTTGATATATACCTTCTCGGGTGCTCTGAACCACAACATATTTTCTCTCCTTTCCGCAACGGTTTTGATATTGATAAGGTGCTTTACGCCGACGTTTTCGCTGACGCTGTTTCCGCCCCACGTGCCGCAGCCCAAAGTGAGCGACGGGGTAAGACGGAAGTTGTACAAGTCGCCGATGCCGCCCTGCGACGACGGCGTGTTGACAAGCACGCGGCAGGTTTTCATACGGCTTTGGAACTCATCAAGTTTTGCCCTTTCCGTTACTTCGTTGAGATATATGGACGACGTATGACCGTAGCCACCGTCTGCAATAAGTCTTTCCGCCTTTGTGAAGGCGTCCTGAATATCCTTCGCGCGGTACATTGCAAGTACGGGCGAAAGTTTTTCGTGAGCGAATTCTTCCGACAAGTCGACGCTTTCGACCTCGCCGATTAAAATCTTCGTGCCTTCGGGTACGGTTACGCCCGAAAGCGAAGCGATCGTCGCCGCTTTTTGTCCGACGATTTTCGCGTTGAGCGCGCCGTTTATCAATATTGTCTTTCTGACCTTTTCGGTTTCTTCGGGATTCAGGAAATAACAGCCCCTGTCCGCAAATTCGTTTTTAACGGCGTCGTAAACCTTGTCAAGGACGATGACCGATTGCTCGGACGCGCAAATCATACCGTTGTCAAACGTCTTTGAATGAATGATCGAGCTGACGGCAAGTACGACGTCCGCCGTATCGTCGATGATTGCAGGCGTATTGCCCGCCCCGACGCCAAGCGCGGGCTTGCCCGACGAATATGCCGCTTTCACCATGCCGGGGCCGCCCGTTGCGAGGATAATGTCGGCTTCTTTCATTATAAGGTTTGTCATTTCAAGCGACGGCACGTCAATCCAGCCGATGATGTCCTCGGGCGCGCCTGCTTTTACCGCTGCGTCAAGGACGACCTTTGCCGCGGCAATCGTGCTCTTCTTTGCGCGGGGGTGCGGACTGATGATAATGCCGTTTCTCGTTTTCAACGAAATCAGCGTTTTGAAAATCGCGGTCGAAGTGGGGTTCGTCGTGGGGATAACCGCAGCGATAAGTCCGACGGGCTCGGCAATCTTTTTGATGCCGTATGCCTTGTCTTCTTCGATGACGCCGCAGGTTTTCACGTTGCGATACGCGTTGTAAATATATTCCGACGCGTAATGGTTTTTGATGACCTTGTCTTCGACAATGCCCATACCCGTTTCTTCAACCGCCATTCTGGCAAGGGGTATACGCATTTTGTTTGCTGCGGTCGCCGCGGCAAGAAAGATTTTATCGACCTGCTCTTCCGAATAAGTCGAGAATTTCCTTTGCGCTTCGCGGACGACGGCGATTTTTTCGATGAGCGCGTCGACGCAATCGACTACTTTTACGTTGTTTTCCATTTGAAACTCTCCCGTACTTATTTATTTTACATATTATCTGCGACTTCGGCAAGCGTATAAGCGGTATTTTAACGCATAAACGTTACTTTTCGTCGCGGTTGTCAAACTTTGTTAAAATTCTAACAATCTTTTGACATTGTTAATAATATAACAATCTTTCGGCAATGTGAAATAGTACTTTTATATGCTTATATATCAAAATATATATACGTCTTTAATTCTGCCCTTACTCAAAGAAAACAAAAAACCGATTGTATTAATACAATCGGCAATTTTTGATTTACAGATAACTCCTTTTCGCCTCGCACAGTTTTGTGATGAAAGTCTTGTCAAGGGCCGTCAGGTGATAATCTTTTTTATATATCAGCACGTCTTTGTAAACCTTTGCGTTTTCGGCGCAGGGTTTTGCGGTAAGTCCGTATCTTTCAAGGGTTTCAACCGGCACGGGCGACACCCACATGAACGTTTCGTCGTTTTTTGACAAGACGTCGAACTGACTTCCCCTTTCAAACACGAATATTCTGCGCGTTATTTCGCCCTGCAATTCGTCCTTTCTGACTTCCGCCAAAGGAAGGGACGGCACGAACGGATCGGCGTGCGCGATTTCGATGTAGTTTTTAAGGTCGGAAAACCTGATTTCGTCAAGTTCGTTCAGCGCGCTTGTTTTTGAAAACACGAGAACGTGGTGAAATTCCGAAATAAGTTCGTGATTCAACCCCCGCTGTTCCGCCATTTCCTTGAAATATTTATCGTACTGCGCGGCGTAACGGACGATGCCGAGTTTATAATCCTTTTCCAGAATGTTGTTTATCGCGCGCAACGCGTTGGTTTCCTTATAAAAGATTTCAAAATTTCCTTCCTTTTCCAGACACTTCGAAAACTCCGCAAAAGCACTTGAAATATAACTTGCACGCGGAACGGATATGGAAAACGACTTTTTCTCGTTCTCCTGCCCCTTGAACGCGTTTTCGACCTCGTTTATCTGACGCAGAATCGCTTTTCCGTATTCAATAAGACGTTCCCCGTCGTGGGTAAGCGTCATACCCTTTGAGTTTCTGTCGAAAATCGTAATTCCAAGGTCTTTTTCCAATTCCTTAATCGCGCGGGAAAGGTTGGGTTGCGCGATGTACAGTTCTTCCGCAGCCCTTGAAATCGATCCGATCCTTGCCACTTCGACGGCATATTTCAAATACTGTATATTCATTTCTCCACCTCTTCGTTTGAATTATATTATGGCACGATAAAAATAAACTTAAAACACAGCGGCTTTGCTTAAAAAAAGTACGGCTTTTACACCGTACTTTTTGTATGTTAACCGCGAAGTTTCTTTGCGGTAACCAGCCTGTTAAGCGCAACGATATAAGCCGCTACGCGGAAAGTACAGTCGTATTTTTCACGGGCGTCGAACACGTCGTTGAACGCGCCGACGATCTGACGTTTGAGTTTTGCGTTGACGTCGTCCTCTTCCCAATAAAAGTTTTGCAGGTTTTGCACCCATTCGAAGTAACTGACGATGACGCCGCCGCTGTTGCTGAGAATATCCGGAAGGACTTTGACGCCTTTTTTGTTAAGGATTTCGTCCGCTTCCACAGAGGTCGGTCCGTTTGCCGCTTCGATAACGATTTTCGCCTTGATTCTGTCGGCGTTTTCAGCGGTGATCTGGTTTTCGAGTGCGGCGGGAATAAGGATGTCGCAGGGGAGTTCCAGAAGTTCCGCATTTGTGATTCTCTTGCAGTCGCCGGTGTAGCCGTCAAGAAGGTTCTTGCCGCTGTCGAGATATTTGTAAATTCCGGCGATGTCAAGACCGTTTTCGTTGTAAATCGCGCAACTTACGTCGGATACGGCGATAATCTTTGCGCCCTCTTCAGCAAGAAGTTTCGCGCTGATGCTGCCGACGTTGCCCATGCCCTGGATTACGATTTTGCAATCTTCGGGTTTCATATTATATTTCTTCATCATTTCAAGGGTGACGAAACATACGCCGCGTCCGGTCGCTTCGTTTCTGCCCTTCGAGCCGCCGATTTCAATCGACTTGCCGGTAACGATGCCGTAAACGCTTTCGCCCTTCAACTTGCTGTATTCGTCAACCATCCAGTCCATCGTCTGGGCGTTGGTGCCTACGTCGGGAGCGGGAATGTCGGTGTTGGGAGAAATGATCGCCGAGATTTTGTCAATGTAAGTGCGGGTAAGACGTTCCAGCTCGCCCTTGCTCATTTCGCGAGGACGGCATACGATACCGCCTTTGCCGCCGCCGTAAGGAATTGCCGCAACCGCGCATTTGAAAGTCATCCACGCGGAAAGAGCGCGCACCTCGTCGACGTTGACGTTCTGATGATATCTGACGCCGCCTTTCGCAGGTCCGCGGAGCGTGCTGTGCTGTATGCGGAAACCTTCGAAAACCTTCAAAGAACCGTCGTCCATACGTATGGGAAGCGCGACTTTCAGTTCACGTTCGGGATACTTGAAAGTGAGATAATCTTCCTCGCTTATGCCCATTACGCCGGCTGCCTTGTCCATAACGGCAACGAAATTATCAAAAGGATTATATTTTGTCATAATTTTTCCTCCAAAAGAAATAGATTTCTTGTCTAAAATAAATTATAAGCGACGCAGCCTATAAATGCAACTATTTTTTTGCAAAAAATTGTACCGAAGTACAAAAAGATACTCTTGTGTATTTTGATTTGATTTTCAAAGTTATTATCACGCCGAAAAACCTGAAAAATCCGCCCGGAATCGGACGGATATCGTCATTTTTCAAAGTATTTCAGCATTTCGTCCGCATTGTCGAATACGGGTGCGCCTGTTTTTTCAAGGGCAACTCTTGCGCTGTGTCCGCGCGCAATCGTGACGGCGTCAATGCCCATCGCGCGCGCCACTTCGACGTCGTGCGTCGTGTCGCCGACCATTACCGCCCTTTCAAGGTTGATTTCGGGGTGGTTTTTCAGCCACTTTTTCGCAATGTCCGCTTTGCCCGCGGCATAGATATCGTCGTTTGCGATTATGTCGTCGAAAAATTTTAGCGCGTCGATTTCGTCAAGCCACCTTATAAGGTCGTTTTTTTCGGATGCGGTCAACATTATTTGTTTTATCCCGTCGCGCTTAAACGTACAAAGTACGTTTAATATGTCGGGGAAAATCTTCGCCCTGCGACAATTCACGTCGTACCGCGCAATGTATTTGTGCGCCAGAACGTCAAAAGGCACTTCGTCGAAATCGAACCCGGCGTCCCTGTAATAATCGATGATGGGAAAACGGAAAACTTTGTGATACTCGGCGCGCGCGGAAAACGGCTTCTTCCCGTATTCTTTCAGAAGCGAATTTACCGTTTCCATGCAGATTTCGACGTCGTCGATAATAGTGCCGTTCCAATCCCAAAAAATAACGTCGTATTTCATAAAGTAAACAATATACTGTAAAACTATTTATCAGAAATTGCAGCTGTCGGGATGACTGCCAAGCCTGCCGACTTCGGTTATGCCGTCCAGAAGTTCCACGTCGCGCGCGGACAACGTAAAATCGAAAACGTCAAAGTTTTCCTCGATTCTCGACGGGGTTACCGATTTCGGAAGGGGTATCACGCCCTTTTCCATACACCAGCGGATAAGAACTTGCGCCGGGGTTTTTCCGTGCCGCGCCGCAACTTCTTTCACGACGGGAATCTCAAACGCTTTGCCCTTTGCAATGGGTGCCCACGCCTCAACCGCGATGTTTTTTGCCTTGCAGTAATCGACAACGCTCGTTTCGGGGTAACCGACGTGGATTTCGATTTGGTCGACCATCGGCGCGACGTTGCAGTTATTCAGCAAATATTCAAGGTGTCTTTCCTGAAAATTGCTGACGCCGATGCTTCTTATCGCCTTTTCGTCGTAAAGTCTTTCAAAGGCTTTCCAGGTTTCTTTCACCGTTTTTTGCCAGTCGTCGCGGTGAGCAAGCGGTATTGGCCAATGGATAAGGTATAAATCGAGATAATCGAGCCCCAGATTTTTCATCGACTTTTCAAAAGCGCGCAAGGCGTTGTCGTATCCGTGATTGTCGTTCCAGAGTTTTGTCGTGATAAAAATGTCATTGCGACAGACTTTGCTGTCAATTACACCGTCTTTGACGCTTTCTTCGTTGCCGTAAAAAGCGGCGGTATCGATAAGGCGATAACCTGTTGCAATGGCTTTTCTCACGCCGTCCACGCAGACTTCCCCCGCAGGGGTTTTGTATGTGCCGTAACCTATCGACGGGATTTTCACGCCGTTTGAAAGAGTTTTGTAATCCATTTTTCACCTCGTGTGCAAACTTGAATGCCAGACAAGATTAAAACGAACCGTGGTCTGACGGCGAATTTTTGACTAATACATCGATACATCAAGTATTAACCCGTTCGCGTGCCTTGTCTTAGCCTAAAATTTCGCCGTCAGACTTGTCCGCAACCAAAACGCCGATATTTCCGATGATTTTTGGTAAAGGCGAACACAGACGTACTATACGTACTTCAAGCGAGAATTTGACAAAAAGCGCGGAAATTGCGGCATTTTGGCAAGGCTCGTTTTAATCTTGTCTGGCATACCTATTTTACAATATGTTTACGCTTTTTTCAATCACTTTTTGATCAAATTAACTCTTATTTGCGCCTCGTCCGTATTCGATGATGGTCGTAAACCTTGCTTTTTCGATTCCGTCTTCCGTTTCAAAGAAATCGTTAAGTTCAACGGTATATACGCCGTCCTTTTCCGCCGCGCTTTCAAATGCGAAATCGCAATAACTTTTCGCTTTTTCGTAGTCCGAAAAGATTTTCAGCACCTTTTCATCGTTATCGGACGTGAAAATCACGCCGAACGCTCGTTTTGCCCCGTCGGGGGTGTTGCCCAATAAATACTCAAAATACGTCATAAAAAATACGCTCCTATTGTTTTTCCATAAGAGCGCAAGAAAAAATCCCATCGTCCGACGGGATTTCATAAAGTACGATTTTATTCACCCATCGATCAAGCTTTGGCACCTTGCTTTGCAGGTTGCCGTGTGGTCAACGGGCTTGTCCCTCGCACACTCTTTATGGTAATTTCATATTACGTCAAAATTCTTTTGTTGTCAATCTTAATTTCAAAGTTTTTCGGGATATTTTTCAAGGATATAATCCATATCTTTGTCGCCGCGTCCCGAAAGATTGACAAGTATGCTGCCGGTGCCCATCTCTTTTGCGAGTTTCATCGCGTAAGCGACGGCGTGCGAACTTTCAAGCGCGGGGATTATCCCTTCAAGCCGCGACAATTTGAAAAACGCGTCCACCGCTTCTTCGTCGTCGGCGGTTTTGTACTCAACCCGTCCCAAGTCCCTTAAAAACGCGTGTTCGGGGCCGGCGGACGGATAATCGAGCCCGCTTGCAATGGAATATACCGGCGCGGGATTGCCGTTTTCGTCTTTCAGCATAATGCTGTTGAATCCGTGCATTATTCCTTCTTCGCCGTACGTCAGGCTTGCCGCGTTGTCGCCGATGTTTTTGCCTCTGCCCATAGGTTCGACGCCGATAAGCCTTACGGGATCGTTCAGAAACGCGTCGAACATACCGATACTGTTACTGCCGCCGCCGACGCAGGCGCATACGACGTCGGGAAGTTCGCCGGTCATTGCGATAAACTGTTCTCTTGCCTCCTGACCTACGACAAGCTGGAAATCCCTGACCATCATGGGAAACGGATGCGGCCCCAATGCGCTGCCGATGCAATAAATCGCGTCGTCGTATTCGTGAAGATACGCTTCAAACGCCGCGTCGACCGCTTCTTTCAGCGTTTTCAGCCCTTTCGTAACCGTTATCACGTTTGCGCCCAGAACTTTCATACGAGCAACGTTCGGCGCCTGTTTTTTCACGTCGACTTCGCCCATATAAATGTCGCATTTCAGCCCGAAATACGCCGCAGCCGTCGCAAGAGCGACGCCGTGTTGTCCCGCGCCCGTTTCGGCAATGAGTTTTTTCTTTCCCATAAACGACGCAAGCAGCCCTTCGCCCATACAATGGTTGAGCTTATGCGCGCCCGTATGGTTCAAATCTTCGCGTTTTAAGTATATCTGGCACTTGCCGACGCTTTTCGACAGCCTGTCGCAGTGATAAACCGGCGTCGGTCTGCCCTGAAATTCCTTGCGGATACGACGAAGTTCCTGAATAAACTTCGACGACTTGCAAATGGTCTGATACGCGTCGTTGATTTCGTTGAACGCAGGCACGAGTTCGTCGGGAAGATACGCCCCGCCGTAACGCCCGAAGTATCCGTTTTTATCGGGATATTGTTTCAAAAATGTTGCAAAATTTACGTTGTTGTTTTCCATAATAAGACCTCCGAATTTGAATTTTTGTGAATTTTTGGCATAAAAAAGCCCGCTTGCAGGCAAACGGTACTATTCCGCCATCGGAAGTCCAAAAAATATACGGAAAATACGTCGGCAACCGCCGACAATATCGTCGTTTTCATACTGACTACTCTCATCTTTTCTAAACTAATCTATCGTCTTTCGACGATTCTATGCTAATACAAAATATTCAGATTGTCAACGATTTCGTTCATACTTTACCACAATAAAGTTTTTTCGCCGCAAAATACACAATTATAAGTTATATTATCGTTTATATAAGGTAAATATCCTTTAATGAGTTTACGGCGGCAACGTTTTATGATAAAATTCCTTTGGATGCCAACAGATAATAATACGAACTTAGGTTTTACGCCGTGTTTTTGACTAATACTGCGTTACGCTCACGGCTTATACGGTAAAGTATTAAGCCGCTCGTGTGCCTTGTCTTATCCTAAAAACACGACGGAAAACTTGCTCGCAACCGAAAACGCCGAGATTTCAGATGATTTTTGGAAAAGGCGAACGCAGTTGTACTGTATGTACTGCAAGCGAGCATTTTTCATAAAAGCGTTGAAATATCGGCGTTTTGGCAACGTTCGTATTACTATCTGTTGGCATAATAGGTTAAATATGTTCAAACTTGCAAAATACTTAAAAGGATACCGCGCAAAAACGATAATCGGCCCGTTTTTCAAACTTTTCGAGGCCTTTTTCGAACTTATCACGCCGCTTGTCGTGGCGTGGGTTATCGACACGGCGATTCCGCGCGGAAGATCGGGTGATTTTTCGGGACTGTGGATCGGCGGCGGCATAATACTTGCCCTTGGCGTGCTCGGGCTTGCTTTTACGATTACGGCGCAATTTTTTGCAAGCCGCGCGTCCGCAGGATTCGGCACGAATCTTCGCCGCGAGTTATATCACCATATCAACACTTTTTCTTACGCGGAACTTGATAAATTTTCCACAACGTCGCTTATTACAAGGCTCACGTCGGACGTGAATCAGGCGCAACAGGCGGTTGCGATGTTCATTCGCCTTATTTTGCGCGCGCCTTTCATATCTGTCGGCGCAATCGTGATGGCGATGATAATCGACCTGAAAATATCGCTTATTTTCATTGTTTCCGCGCTTGTTATCGGCGGGGCTTTGTGGCTTATCATGGCGCTGACGATGCCCGGATACAAACGGGTGCAGGAAAAACTTGACGAAGTTACAAGGCTCACGAAAGAAAACCTTTCGGGCGCGCGAGTAGTACGCGCGTTTGACGCGGAAACCCGTGAAATATCTGCTTTCGACGCCGCGGCGGACGTATTGTCCAGAACGTCGATTAAAGTCAGTTCCCTTTCCGCCCTTCTCAACCCGTTGACCTACGCCGTATTGAATATCGGCGTCATCGTGCTTTTGTATTTCGGCGGGGTGTCCGTAAACGCCGGCAAACTCACGCAAGGCGAAATAATCGCGCTTGTCAACTATATGACGCAGATTCTGACCGCAATGATCGTGTTTGCAAACCTTCTCGTAACGTTTACGAAAGCGTCGGCATCGGCAGCGCGTATCAACGAAGTCTTCGACGTCACCACCTCGATGGAAGAAGGAAGCGGCGCGTCGCCCGACCTTGACGCAAACGCCATCGAATTAAACGACGTTACTTTCACTTATTCGGGCAGCAGCGCGCCGTCTTTGTCTGACGTCAACCTCAAAATCGCAAAGGGTATGAGCGTCGGGATACTGGGCGGCACCGGCAGCGGCAAAACAACGCTCGTCAGCCTTATTACAAGGCTTTACGACGTGAACGTCGGCGAGGTGAAAATCTTCGGACACAACGTGAAAGACTATTCGAGCGACGAACTTTATTCACTGTTCGGAGTCGCGCCGCAAAAAGCCGTCCTGTTTGAAGGAACCGTGCGCGACAATATCCGCTGGGGAAAAGAGGACGCCACCGACGAGGAAATCGAAAAAGCCCTTGTCGTTTCGCAGTCCAAGGAGTTTGTCGATAACTTAAAAGACGGGCTCGACACAATGATAAATCAAGGCGGCAAGAACCTTTCGGGCGGCCAGCGACAACGCCTGACCATTGCCCGCGCCCTTGTTTCCAACCCGAAAATACTTATCCTTGACGACAGTTCCAGCGCGCTCGACTTCGCAACCGACGCAAAACTTCGGAAAGCGTTGAACGAACTCAAAAAAAGCGAAAAACTCACGTCGGTCACCGTGTCGCAACGCGCGACGAGCATCAAATATTCCGACCTTATCATCGTTATGGACGACGGGAAAATCGTCGGCCTCGGCACGCACGACGACTTAATTTCTTCGTGCGACGTTTACCGCGAAATTTGTCTTTCGCAAAACAAGGGGGACGACGAAAATGAGTAAAGTCAGGAATAAAAAAACCAATTTCAACGCAATCGGAAAACTTTTGCGCTTCGCAAAACCGTACGTTCCCGCAATTTTACTTGCCCTATTCTTCTCGATTCTGCAAATCGTCGCAACGCTTTTCGCGCCCGTGATCATCGGCAAAACCGTGGACTTCATCATCGGAAAAGACAACGTCGATTTTTCGGTCATCACAAAAAACGCAGGGATACTTGCGGGGCTTATCGCCGCGGTATTGCTGTTCCAATATCTCAGTTCTTTGTGCATAAACTTCGCGTCGTTCAGAACGATAAGGGATCTTCGCCGCGAAGCGTTCAAAAAACTTAACGTCGTGCCCCTTTCGTATATCGACAGCAATTCGCACGGCGACCTTATGTCGCGCGTCGGAAACGACGTCGATCAGATTTCGGACGGGCTTATTCAGGGCTTTTCGCAGTTGTTCGGCGGGATCGTCACGATTGTCGGCACGCTTGTATTTATGCTGACGTACAACTGGCTTATCGCGGTTATCGTCGTCGTACTTACGCCGATTTCCCTTTTCGTCGCGTACTTCATCGCGAAAGGCTGCCACGACACGTTCGCAAAACAAGCCGAAAAACGTGGCGAACTTTCGGGGCTTGTCACCGAAATGACGTCGAATCAGCGCGTCGTAAAACTTTTCGGATATGAAAAACGCGCGGAAGAAAGGTTTGCCGTCATAAATCAAGATCTTAAAATCTCGGGACAAAACGCGGCTTTCTTCTCGGCATTGGTCAACCCCTCCACCCGCTTCGTCAACAACGTAATTTACGCCGTCGTATGTATTCTCGGCGCGTGGCTCGTAATACGCGGACAAGGTATTCTCGGCATGGGCGCGTTCACCGTCGGCGGGCTTTCGTGCGTGCTGTCTTATGCCATTCAGTACACGAAACCTTTCAACGAAATAACGGGCGTCGTTACCGAACTGCAAACGGCAACCGCCGCCGCAGACCGCGTTTTCAACCTGCTTGAAACGGAAAATCAGTCGTCCGACGAAGGGTTCCCCGACCTTGAAAACGTCAAAGGAAATATCGAAATCGACAACGTTTACTTCTCTTACGTCAAATCCAACCCGCTTATTCAGGGCTTTTCCCTTTCCGTGAAAAACGGCAAGCGCGTCGCAATCGTCGGTCCCACGGGTTGCGGCAAAACCACCCTTATAAACCTGCTTATGCGCTTTTACGATCCCGACAGCGGCACGATTTCCGTGGACGGCAAAAACGTGAAAGAAGTCACAAGACGGTCGCTCCGCTTAAACTACGGCATGGTGTTGCAGGACACCTGGCTTAAACACGGCACCGTCAGGGAAAACATCGCCTACGGCCGTCCCGACGCAACCGACGAGGAAATTGTCGCCGCAGCAAAAGCCGCGCATATCCACAACTTTATCATGCACCTTGAAAACGGCTACGACACCGTGCTCGGCGACGACGGCGGAAACGTATCGCAAGGTCAGAAGCAGCTTTTGTGTATCGCCCGCGTTATGCTCACTCACCCGCCCATGCTCATTCTGGACGAGGCAACGTCGTCAATCGACACCCGTACGGAACTGAAAATCCAGCAGGCTTTCGAGATGCTGATGAAAGGCAAAACTTCGTTTATCGTGGCGCACCGACTTTCGACAATCAAAAACGCCGACCTTATCCTTGTGATGAACAAAGGCAACGTCATCGAAAAAGGCACTCACGACGAACTTATCGAAAAACACGGGTTTTATTACAACCTCTATAACTCCCAATTCGAGCATTGATTTGCAAAAACCGCATAAAAAACCACACAAAAACCCCGATTTGTTCGGGGCTTTTGTTTTTCAAGAAATCTTGAAAAGCGATGCCATTACACAATGATTTCTTGTTCTTCTTCGGTTTTTTGGAACTTCTTTTTCCACAAAACGTACAATATCACGCCGACCGTTGCCGAAATTACGTCGGTTATCGGCTGGCAGGCGACAATACCGTAAACGGGGATCAGCACGTTCAGAAGATACATCAAAGGAATGTCCACAATGCCCTTTCTGATTATCGACAATAAAAACGCCTTGCCCTTTGCGCCGACCGCCTGGAAATACGACACGAGCATAAACGTTACCGCCATAAACGGGAGCGACGCGCAGTGAAGTCGCAGGAACTTTTCGCCATACGTTACCGTCGACGCGTCTTTGATGAAAACTTCGATGAGCGCGCCCGCCGCCGATTCCACGACGATAAGCACGGTTATCGCAAGCCCGACGCAATAACAAAGCGAAAGTTTCAGCGTTGTTTTCATTTTGTCGTACTTTTTCGCGCCGTTGTTGTATGCGATGAGCGGCGCTGCCCCTTGTGCAAGTCCCGTTACCATACCGAAAGGCACGGCGTCGATTTTTTTCGTGACGCCGATTGCCGCCTCCGCAGTCTCGCCGTATCCGATCATAAGCGAGTTCAACACAAGATTCGACACAGCCGACAACATCGTTTGAAGCGCGGACGGAAGCCCCGTAAACAATACGTTCCTTGCGATTTTTTCCTTGATCGCAAGACACGCCTTTTTCGGCGAAAACGACACGACGGATTTTTTCCTTATCACGATAAGCAATATCGCAAAATACAGCGTAGTAACGACGTTTGAAATAAGCGTTGCGATCGCCGCGCCTTTAATATTCATATTCAGCCCGAAAGGTAGCACGAAAAACGGATCCAGCGCAATATTCAGCACGCCGCCCAGCGACAACCCCAGCCCCGCGTGCAACGAGTACCCCTCTCCCCTTATTACGTTTGCGACAACCATATTGAATACGGCGGGTACCGCGCCGAACACGACAACCCAGTCAAGATACGTCGCGGCATAGGCGTCAAGGTTTTCGGTCGATTTCAGCAGTCTTAAAAACGGCTCTTTCCATACGCCCACGATAAGCGACAGCAACGCCGCAACGATCACGCCGCCCCATATCGCAAACGCCGACGCGCGTTTTGCCTTGTCGCTTTCTTTCGCGCCAAGATAGTTTGAAATGCAGGTGCCCGCGCCGATACCGAACAGGTTGCCGAGAGCCGTCATAAAAAGTTGTACGGGAAAAATAATGGACAACGCCGCAAGTTGATAAGAATCGTTGAGTTTCCCAACCCAGAACGTGTCCGCAAGATTGTAAACGGTGGTGATAAGCTGGCTGACGATCGTCGGGAGCGCAAGCCTTAATATCGCGACTTTGACGTTGTCGCTTTCAAAAATCATCTCTTTTGATTTTGCCTGAAATTTGCTCATAATTCACCGCTTTACCCGCAGTATATTATATAATAAAAACAATTCACGGGCAATCGATTTGCAAAATCAAGTCAATAGCTTTCCATAATAAAAGAAATTTCAGCGTTTCAATTTTGCAATAAGCGTGAAAAATTGCGTTAAATAAGTTGCAAAAACTTAATTTATTTGATATATTATAGTAGTCGCTGAAAACGACGGCGCAAAACGGCCAACTTGCGGGAGTGATTCAGTGGTAGAATGCCACCTTGCCAAGGTGGAAGTCGCGGGTCCGAATCCCGTCTCCCGCTCCAAAGTCAATATGACAAAAGTTTTGTCGAAAGCCCGTTTGCGTATGGCATCATAGCCAAGCGGTAAGGCAGAGGCCTGCAAAGCCTTCATCCCCGGTTCGATTCCGGGTGATGCCTCCAAAGACGCCGAAGTGGCGGAATAGGCAGACGCAAGGGACTTAAAATCCCTCGGAGTAACATCCGTACCGGTTCGAGTCCGGTTTTCGGCACCAGCAAAAGACGACGCATTTTTGCGTCGTCTTTTGCTGTGTTGAAACACGATAGAATACATCTTTTTTACGCAAAAAAGAAAGCCGTCCGTAATTTGCGCGGGCGGCGTTCTTTCTTTTTAGGGGGATAAAATTACGAAAGATTACTTATGTTCGGTGTGCCTCCTTATTTTACGGCGGTTGCCTTTTCGATCGTCATCGACCCGGTGACTTCCGTGCCGTTTCTCAAAAGATTTATTTCAACAACGTCGCCTTCCGAAAGCAGAAGACCGATGTCGGTGATGTCGCTTCCTTTTGATTTGATTTTATTATGTAAAAATTAAGAAAACTTAAAGTATTTATTAAAAATAAATTAAAATTGCAACAAAAAAACGCAACGGTTTCGTTGCGTTATGCCAACAGATAATACAAACGTTTCGTTGCGTTATCGTTTATTCGTTTTCGCTTTCTTTTTTGACGTGTCCGAAAGAAAATTTGTCAAAAGTTATCGTTACCACAAAGTCGTTGCCTTCGCCGCGCGCGCTGACTTTGCCCTTGTGAAGCTCAGCGATTTCTTGCACGATCGAAAGCCCGATGCCGCTGCCTTCGATGCCCGACGCCCTTGCCCCGTCGCTTCTGAAAAACCTTGCGAAATATTTGTCGAGATTGCCTTGTTCAACGTTTTCGGCGTCGTTTCTGAATTCCAGAACGATGATTCGTTTCAGTTTCGTAACCGTCTTTTTTGCCGAAATTCTGACGTACGATTTCCCGTACTTCACGGCGTTGTCGAGAAGTAGCGACACCATCTGCCTTAAAAGACCTTCGTCGCCGTACAAAATATATTTTCCCGGGATATTGACTTCGATATTAAGGTCGGCGGTTCTCGCAAGCGCGTAATACGGCTCGGCAACGTCAGAAATCAACGCGCCGACGTCGATGTTTTTTCTTTCTTCAAGCGCGGCTCTTTCGTCGATTTTCGCAAGCGTCGTAAGGTTTTTGGTCATATTCGCCATTCTCACGACCTGTTTTTGGATTGCATCGGTGCACTCGTTCTCGCCGTAGTCCATTTCAAGTATTTCGTTGTTTGCGGATATTATCGCAAGCGGGGTTTTGAGTTCGTGGCTCGCGTCGGAGATGAAATGACGTTGCTTTTCGTAAGAGTTCGCAATAGGCTCGACAGCGCGCTTGGAAAACAAAATCAGCAGCACGCAAATCGCGCCCACCGCACTCAGACAAAAAACCATGCTCGACCGCATAAAACTTGTGAGAGCGTCGATTTGTCGATGGCAGTCCATAAACAAAACCATCGTGCCTCCGTCCGCCCTGTCGCGGTAAATAAGATAACGATAATCGCCGATCGCGCCGCTGTCTTCTTTTTCCGAAAACGCTTCGTTGCAGTATTCAAGCGCTTCTTCGGGCGTACTGACAAGTTCGGTCTTGACAAGATTGAATTTGCGAGGTTTGCCCGCCGCGTCGTACGTTACCGTGAAATATCTTGTGTCGAAAGGCGTCTCGTCGGTGCTTTGAAGCCCCAGATACCCCGGCGCTTTGTCGCCCTGATAATCTTTCGGGAACGCGCCGTCGTTTTTCGCAAGAATCATCAGCACTTTGTCGGAATAGTTCGCAATGTTTTTTCGGCTCACGACGTAAATGCCGGACAATATCACAGCCAGCACTATCACTATCGCAGCCATTGCGATTACTATAAACCTAATTCGCAGTTTTTTGATCATTTGGTTTCTTCCAGCTTATAGCCGAGCCCGCGCACCGCCTTAATGTTGACGTTTGCGCCGATTTCCGAAAGCTTTTTGCGAAGCGAGGATATATAAACCCACACGCCGTTGATTTCGGCTTCGCTGTCATAGCCCCACACCGATTCCATAAATTTCTCGGTCGAGATAAGCATATTGTTGTTTGCGACAAGCATTTCCATCATCTGGAATTCCTTGCCCGACAGTCTGACCTCGCCTTTTTCGGCTTTTAATGTGTATTGCTTCGGATCGAGCGTGAGATTGCCCACCGTATACGTGCTGATAACGTCGTTTTTGCGGCGAGTCATCGCGCGGATTCTCGCAAGCAGTTCTTTCATCGCAAACGGTTTCGTAAGGTAATCGTCCGCGCCCGCGTCAAGCCCTTCGACTCTGTCGTCGACCTCGCTGCGCGCGGTAAGCAAAAGCACGGGGACGTTGTTGCCGCCCTCCCTTGCCTTTCTTAAAACGGTCAGCCCGTCCGCTTTCGGCATCATTATGTCCAAAATTACGCCGTCGTAATTGCCGAACGTCAGGTATTCGAGCGCTTCCGCCCCGTCGTAAACGGCGTCAACGGTATAATTATTGTGCTTCAATACTCTGACTATTGCGTTTGATAATTCTCTTTCGTCCTCTGCAAGCAATAATTTCATATGCTTTCCTACCTTTTTCTTTTATAGTATTTAATAAAGTTAAAGTTTACCTTAATTAACTTACCGTAACGTCTTTGAATTTGTTTTCGTAATAATAAAAGTCGTCTTTGTCGATTTCAAAGCCTTCTTGCAGCACGCCGTCCGTGACGATTTCTTTTGCAAAACGGATTTGGTCGGGCGTGATTTTTATCGCGTATTTCCCGCCGTCCTGCTCGCCGGACTGCCTCGTTCCGAGGTAATCGCCGCCGCCGCGAAGGGTGAAGTCGAGTTCCGCAAGTTTATACCCTTCGTCAAATTCCGTAAGGGCTTTGAGCCGCGGATTGCCCGCGTCGAGAGTATGCAAAAAACAAAACGCCTTTTTGTCGCCGCGACCGACGCGTCCCCTTAATTGATGCAACGTCGCAAGCCCGAATCTTTCGCTGTTGAGTACGGCAATCGTCGTCGCGTTTTTGATGTCGATGCCGACTTCCACGACGGTCGTCGCAATCAGCACGTCGATATCGCCCGCCTCGAACGACTGCATTATTTCCGACTTTTCTTTCGCTTTCATTTTGCCGTAAATAAGCGCGACGTTCACGTCCGAAAACACGCCGTTTTTAAGTTCCTCGAAAAGGGTTTTCGCGCCGTACGTTTCCACCCCTTCCGAGTCGCAGATTTTCGGGCAGACGATAAACGCCTGATTGCCCTTTTTCGCCTCGTCGCGGACGTATGAAAACATGCCGTCTTTTTTGTAATCGGGCACAAGAAAAGTCTTGACTTTCGTCTTATGACTTTTGTCGATTTCGGACAGTTGCAATTCGTCGTACAGGAGCATAAGGACGGAGCGCGGAATGGGTGTTGCCGTGAGCGTCAGCGTGTCGACTCCCGCTCCTTTTTCCTGCAAATCGTACTTTTGCGCCACGCCGAATTTGTGCTGTTCGTCAATGACGACAAACGACAGATTTTTGAATTTCACCGTCTTTGAAAAAACGCTGTGAGTGCCGATAACGACGTCTGTTTTTCCGCTTTCGATATCGCGCTCTCTTTCCTTTCTTTCCGCGCCTTTCACGCTACCCGAAAGAAACGCGACGTTAATATTAAATCCGTCGAAAAACCTTTTCGCGTTGTTGAAATGCTGTTCCGCCAGAATTTCGGTTGGCGCAACAATCGCCACTTGATAACCGCATTTTACCGCATAAAGTGCCGAAATTAGCGCAACGATTGTTTTTCCGCTGCCCACGTCGCCGATAAGCAACCTGTTCATTCTGCGCTTTGATTTAAGGTTTTCAAATATCTCGTCAAGCGCGTTTTTCTGCGTCGGCGTAAGCGGAAACGGCAGGGATTTTACAAAGTCGTCCACCACTCTTTTATCAAGGCGGTATTCAAAAACACGGTTCTCTTTCGCCTGCGAATTTATTATCTTGTAATACAGGATTTCTTTCATCGTGTCTTCCAGCGCGATGCGTTCCTGAGCCTTTAATCCTTCTTCGACGCTCGTCGGACAATGCGCTCTTATAAACGCGTCTTTCACACTTTCGATGCCGTACCTTTCGCGCACTTTTTCGTTTGCGATATCCGCGGGCGAAAACCTCCTTAATGCGTCGTCGACAATCCCCTTGAACACGCCCTGCTGCACCGCCCCTTTCGTGCGGTAAACGGGCATTATTCCCGACAGGTTTTTCTGCTTGTCGAGCGGCTCGATTTTAGGGTTGATAAGTTCCGCCCTTCTGCCCGAAAATTTTACCTTTCCGAACACGAAATACTTCTCGTCGGCCTTCACCTTTTGCAGCATATACGGCTGGTTGTACCACACGATTTTCAGCCTGTTTTTGTCTGTTTCGGGCGCGTCGAAATCCACCGCGTCGGCGGTGAAAAAACTCAGCCCGTTTTTGGTCTTTACGGGACGGGTTACCTTGACGATTCTTACCCTTATCAACGAAAATTGCCCGTCGCATAAATCGTTAAGCGAAACGGGCGAATTAAAATCGATATAAGTTTTTGGCAGAAAATTTATTAAGTCTTCAACCGTCGAAACGTCAATGCTTTGAAGTTTTCTGAGCGTCGATGGACCGACGCCTTTCACTTCTTCAAGTTTCATTATTCAACCGAGAATACGTAATAATAATATGGTTGCCCGCCGTTGAACGCCATAACTTCGACGTCGGGATAAAGTTCCTGAATTTCGGCGGCGAGTTTGTTTGCGTCGTCTTCCGTGACGTCGCTGCCGAAGTAAAGCGACACGACGCTGCTTTCTTCGTCAATCATTTTCTTCAACGCGTGCTTCACGACTTCCGACGGGTTTTTGCCCCTTGCGACGATCTTCTTTCCGAAAAGACCGATGACGTCGCCTTCGTGCACCGAGAATCCGTCCATACGGGTGTTGCGAACCGCGGTCGTAACCTGACCGCACTTGACGTTTTCGATGGACGCGGTCATTGCCTCGACGTTTTCTTCCGCGCTTGCCTCGGGCATAAACGCAACCGCCGCGGCGATACCTTCCGCAACGTTGCTGGTCGGAATGACGAAAACGGGTTTTTCCGCAAGGTCGCGCGCCTGTTCTGCGGACAAAATGATATTTTTATTGTTCGGCAGAATGAACACCGTTTTTGCGTTGACTTCGTTTATCGTGGACAATATGTCGTAAACGCTCGGATTCATCGTCTGACCGCCTTCCACGATTTTGTCGATTCCGAGGTCGTTGAAGATGGCTTCCATGCCCTTGCCGGAGCAAACAGAAATGATGCCGTATTCTTTCATTTCGGCTTTTTCGGACTCGCGCTTTTCGTTCAGAACGCGGTTTTGTTCCACCATATTTTCAACCTTGACGCTGTCAAGTTCGCCAAGTTTCAGCGCGTTTTTCATCGCAAGGTCGGGACGGTTCGTGTGAACGTGCACTTTGACAAGGTCCAGATCGCCGATTACAAGCACGCAGTCGCCGATTGTCGTAAGGAAGTCGCGCAGTTTGTCGATGTCGGCAAGCGTAACTTTCGGACGAAGATTGATTATGAAAAATTCCGTGCAATAACTGAAATTGATATGCTCGTGATCGTCGGCGCTGAAAGCGTCCATGGGATTAAGCGCGATGTTTTTGTCTTCGGTCGGCGCGTCGGGAATTTCGATGCCCGCAAGAGAGTTGTACATACCCTTCATCACGAACATAAGTCCCTTTCCGCCTGCGTCGACGACGCCCGCCTTCTTCAAAACCGGCAGCATATCGGGGGTTTGTGCAAGTATTTCGTCGCCGTATGCGATGACTTTTTCCAAAAACGGCAGGAATTCCACCGCTTTTTTGCGCCTTGCAAGGTGTTGCGCCTTTTCCGCCATCGCCCTGACAACCGTCAGTATCGTGCCTTCTTTGGGCTTTTGCACCATGCTGTACGCAATTTCCGTGCCCTTTTTCAACGCCTGCGCGAATTCGTAAGCAGTGAAAGGTACGTTTTTATTTTCCGTCGCAACAACCGCGAATCCTTTGAAAATTTGCGAACTGATAACGCCCGAATTGCCGCGAGCGCCTTTGAGCGCGCCCTTTGAAAACGCCGTCGCACACTCCGCAACGCTTGCATTCGAGTTCAATTTCCCGAGTTCCTGCACCGCCATACTGAAAGTAAGGGACATATTCGTGCCGGTATCCCCGTCGGGAACAGGGAAAACGTTCAGACTGTCGACGAGAGGTCTGTTAATTTCAAGAAGTTTGGCGCCGGAAATAAGCATTTTCCTGAAATCGCCGCTTGTAAGTTCCACCATAAATATCCTTAATTATACTCTGACACCGACGACGTTGACCGTTACGTTTTTGACGCGCATACCCGTGTATTTTTCAACACTGTACGTGACCGCTTTCGTCAGAGATTCCCTGACGGCTTCCACGTTTACTCCGAGTTTTAATATGACGAAAATATCGATGTGCGCGACGTTGTCGGTCGTAACGACCCTGACGCCTTTGCCGTATGTCTTTTTATTGAAGATTTTAGCAAGGTTGTCGGAGAAACGTCTGGACACGAGTTCCACCACGCCGTAGCACTCGGAAGCGGCCTTGCTGACAATAATCGCAACGGCTTCGTCCGAAACGGTGATGTGTCCGAATTTATTGTAAGTGCTGAGTGCCATATTTCTCCTTATAAAAATACCCTACTTTTGCTATATTTTACTATAATTATAAAAATTTAGCAACAATTATGCTTGCCAAAAGTGAAATTTAGTGATAAAATACCTATGTTTTATGCCAGTTAGGAGGTATTGAAGTATGTCGAGAGTATGCAGCGTTTGTGGAAAAGGACAAATGAGCGGTAATATGGTAAGCCACAGCCATCGCAAAACCAGAAGGTCTTGGGGCGCGAACGTCCACAAAGTTAAAGTTGTCAATAAAGACGGTACGACCACTTCCGAATACGTGTGCACCAGATGCTTGCGTAGCGGAAAAGTCGAACGTGCGTAATTTGCAATAAAAATAAGCCGCGATAAGCGGTTTTTTTTTGCCCTTATTACTATGTAATAAAATATCGTAAAATAAATACACGAAAAACACGCCGGTTTCCCGGCGTGTTTTTATTTTTGAAATATTGTTGTTAATTTTAACGACTTATTCTTTCTCTTTTGTTTCAACCTTTTCGCCCTTTTGTTTATTACTTTTGAAAAGTCGCAAAAACTTTTTGATAAATTTCGGCGGATTAAAACATACGATTTTCATAACTTCACCTCTCGCCCGCAGTATATGCAAACGAATTCAAATATGTGAATGTGTCAAGGTGACAGTTATTATGGCTTATCTTAGAAAATTATGTCGTTTTTGTAAATGGGATACTTTTCGGCAAGAGCGCGGACGCGCGCGTTGACGTCGTCGTATGCCGCCTCGCCTTTTTCAAGTATATCAGCGATGCAGTTGCCAACTTCCACCATTTCGTCTTCCTTCATTCCTCTGGTCGTAAGGCAAGCCGTGCCGACGCGGATACCGCTTGTTACCGCAGGCTTTGCAGGATCGAAAGGAATCGAGTTTTTGTTGACGGTGATATGTACGTTATCGAGTCTTTCGGTAAGTTCCTTGCCCGACACGCCCGTCCCCAGAAGGTTCACGAGAATAAGGTGATTGTCCGTGCCGCCCGATACCATATTTATACCGCGCGCGCGGAAAGTTTCCGCAAGTTTTTTGCAATTCAGTATTATCTGATGCTGATACGCCTTGAACTCCGGCGAAAGCGCTTCCTTGAACGCCACCGCTTTTGCCGCGATAATATGCATTAACGGGCCGCCTTGCGTGCCTGGGAAAACCGCTTTGTCGATTGTTTTTGCGTATTCTTCCTTGCAAAGGATAATGCCGCCGCGAGGACCTCTCAGCGTTTTATGCGTCGTGGACGTCACGAAATCGGCGAAAGGCACGGGGCTTGGGTGTTCGCCTGCTGCGACAAGTCCCGCGATGTGCGCCATATCCACCATAAGGTATGCGCCGACTTTGTCCGCAATTTCTCTGAAACGCTTGAAGTCGATGATACGGGGATACGCCGACGCGCCCGCAACGATAAGTTTCGGTTTATTTTCAACGGCAAGTCTTTCAACCTCGTCGTAATCGATAAGCCCTTCTTCACGGGTAACGCCGTATCCCACGATGTTGAACCATTTGCCCGAGAAGTTGACTTTGCTTCCGTGCGACAGATGTCCGCCGCCGTCAAGGCTCATGCTTAAAACGGTGTCGCCGGGTTGCAAAACCGCCTCGAACACTGCAAAGTTTGCGTTTGCACCCGAATGGGGCTGGACGTTTGCGTGTTCCGCACCGAAAAGTTGTTTTAACCTGTCGCGCGCGATATTTTCAGCGATATCCACGAATTGGCAACCGCCGTAATAACGGTTTCCGGGGTATCCCTCGGCGTACTTATTCGTGAAAAACGTGCCCATTGCCGCCATAACCGCGGGGCTTACGATATTTTCGCTTGCGATAAGTTCCAGATTATACTGCTGACGGTCGAATTCTTTCACGAAACTGTCGTACAGTTCGGGATCGAATTCCTTAATCGTTTTCAAATCTACCATAATTTCTCCTTACGTGCAAAATGCAGGTTATTTATTGTTTTCGACAAACATATTTAATTGTTGAAGGTTTTTATATCCGACGTCTTTTGCGACTTCCGAGCCGTCCTTAAAAAGGATAAGCGTCGGAATCGACATAATGCCGAATCGTCTTGCAAGTGCTTCTTCCTCGTCAACGTCGACCTTTAATACGGTGATATCTTTGTTTTCCCCGACGTACTGTTCGATAACGGGAGCAAGCATTTTGCAAGGACCGCACCAGTTTGCCCAAAAGTCGACAAGGCACAATCCGTCTTTTTTTACAAGTTCGTCAAAGTTCGCAACGGTTGCGTGAATAATTCTTTCTGACATAAAACTCTCCTTTTAATCGCTGTTAATATTATTATCTGTTTCGTCCGTTTCAAGACCGTCGTCCTCGATTTCTTCGTCGGACTCATCGTCTTCGCCGGCTCTTGTGATGATTTTCGTCATTTCGGGCACAAAGCCTTTTTTCTTTCTTACGACGAATTTATCAAGGATAACCGCAAGTCCGAGCCCCATAAACAGCGCGACGACGCTTGCGATTATCTGCGCGGTTTCACCCATCGGAATAAACGCGAAAACCGCGATTGCGACAAGGATAAGCGGTATGACGTAAACGATGACTGCGGCGGTAAGCACGTACTTGCTGCCCATCGTAACTTCAACTTTATCCCCTACGCCGACGCCCAAAGTGTTTTTCAGAATCACTTCGACCGTCTTTCCGCCCTTTGAAACGGCGCACATACGGCACTGATCGCACGCCGACTTTCTGTCAAAGCTTACGACCACGTTGCCGCCCCGTTTGATTTTCGTTACCGTGCCCGATTCAATCATTTTTCTTCGGGTACGGCAAGACCGAGTTCTTTCAGTTGGATGTCTTCCACAAAGTCGGGTGCGCCCGTCATAAGGCACGATGCGTTCTGGACTTTCGGGAATGCGATGACGTCTTTTATGTTGTCGTCCCCGGTAAGGAGCATCGTCAGCCTGTCAAGACCGAACGCAAGACCGCCGTGAGGAGGCGCGCCGTATTTGAACGCGTCCACGAAAAATCCGAAACGGTTTTTGATGGTTTCTTCACTCATGCCGAGAATTTCAAACATTTTATGCTGCATTTCGGGCGTATGAATACGGATACTGCCGCCGCCTGCTTCCTGTCCGTTGATGACAAGGTCGTATGCGTTTGCGCGGATACTTGCAAGCACGTCGCGGTCGCGGCTGTCGATTTTGTCCATATCCTGCACATTTACGCTGGTGAACGGGTGGTGCATCGCGTAAAAACGATTGTCTTCGTCGCTCCATTCAAGCAGCGGGAATTCGGTAATCCACAAAATGTCGTATTCGTTTTTGTCATAAAGCCCGAGTTTGTCCGCGATATGCGTGCGAAGCGCGCCCAGACTGTCGTAAACGACCTTGTTTTTATTGTCGGCAACGACAAGGATAAGGTCGCCTTTTTCGGCATGCAAAATATCTTCGATATTTTTGATTTCATCTTCCGTCAGGAATTTATAGAAAGTCGAGGTTGTGCTGCCGTCGTTTTTCTTTGACGCCCAGGCAAGCCCTTTCGCGCCGTAGTCTTTGACGAAATCGGCAAACGCGTCGATTTCTTTCCTTGTGAATTTGTCCGCGCCGCCCTTTACGCAAAGCGCGCGTACGCTACCTTTTTCAAGGGCTTGTCTAAACACGGTGAATTCCGAATTTTTCACGGCGGGCGAAATGTCGTTGAGTTCCAGCCCGTATCTCGTGTCGGGTTTGTCGCTGCCGAAGCGGTTCATCGCTTCCGTCCAGGTCATGCGTCTGAAAGGCTTTGTGAAGGTGATATTCTTGCATTTTGCAAAGATATCCTTGATCATACCTTCCGCAATTTCCATTACGTCCTCGTCGTTTTCGACAAAACTCATTTCGATGTCGATCTGCGTGAATTCGGGCTGACGGTTTGCGCGAAGGTCCTCGTCGCGGAAGCACCTTGCAACCTGATAATAGCGGTCAAATCCAGCAATCATCAGAAGTTGTTTGTAAAGTTGCGGGCTTTGCGGCAAGGCGTAAAACGCGCCGTGTTTAATGCGGCTGGGAACAAGATAATCCCTTGCGCCTTCGGGCGTGGATTTTCCGAGGAACGGCGTTTCGATTTCCAGAAAACCGTTTCTTGCAAGGTAGTCGCGCGCCGCCCTTGTGATTTTGTCGCGCATAATAAGGTTGTTTTGAAGATACGACTTTCTGAGTTCCAGATATCTGTATTTCAAAGCAAGATTTTCGCCGACGGACGCTTTTTCGGAAATGACAAAAGGCGGAATTTCGGCTTCCGACAGAATTCTTAAATCCTTCACGTCGATTTCGACGTCGCCGGTGGGCATGTTTTCGTTGATATTCTTCCCTGTACGAAGTCTTACCGTGCCTTTTGCCGACACGACGTATTCTGCGCGTACGGAGCGCGCCTTATCGGTGAGCGCGGCGTCGACGCCTGCGTCGAAAGCAAGTTGCACGATTCCCGTTCTGTCGCGAAGGTCGATGAAAACGAGATTGCCGAGATCGCGCGTTTTTGCGACGAATCCCATGACGACGACTTCACGATTTTCGTCGTTTTTTCTCAAATTTCCGCACATATCGGTGCGTTTTAATCCGTTAAGTAATTCTGCCATAATTTATGCCTCGATAAAAAATTTCGTAATTTCGTCGATATTGACGGGCGTGCTTTCGCCCGATTCCATATTTTTGACGTTGACGACGCCCTTTTCAAGCTCGTCCGTGCCAAGAATCGCCGTGAATTTCGCGCCGATTTTCCCGGCGTATTTCATTTGCGCTTTCACGCTTCTTCCCGTGAATTCGGTATCGGCGGATATGCCCGCACTTCTTAATTTATTCACGATTTTCAGCGCGTCGAATTTAAGTTCATCCCCGACGTAGCCGATAAAAGCCGTTACGTTATCGCACTTTTTCGGCATTTTGCCGGCGTTTTCAAGGACGAGAATCAGCCTTTCGATGCCCATGCCGAATCCAACCGACGGACAAGGTTTGCCGCCGACTTCTTCCACAAGATTGTCGTATCGTCCGCCGCCGCATACGGTGCCCTGCGCGCCGATATCGTTTGACACGAACTCAAAAACCGTGCGGGTGTAATAGTCGAGCCCGCGGACAATGCGCGGATTCACGACGTAAGGAATTTCCAACGTTTCAAGACCTTTTTTCAGGTCGTCCATATGCTTTTTGCAGTCGTCGCAAAGATAATCGAGGATAACGGGTGCGTCCGCGTTGATTTTCTTGCATTTTTCTTCCTTGCAGTCGAGAATACGCAGGGGGTTTTTGTCAAGCCTTTCCCTGCACGTTTCGCACATATCGTCGATATGGTCTTTGTAATATTCTTTCAGCGCTTTGTTGTATTCCTTTCTGCACGTCGGACAGCCTATGCTGTTGATATTGAGCGTAAGGTTGTCAAGCCCGAGTCTTACGAATAAGGATTTTGCAATCGAAATCGCCTCGACGTCCATTTCCGCGCCGTAACTGCCGTAAAGCTCCACGCCGAACTGGTGATGTTCGCGAAGTCTGCCCGCCTGCGGACGTTCGTATCTGAAAACGGGCGTGATGTAATAAGTCTTCACGGGAAGCGGCCCCGCGTACAGACTGTTTTCGACAAAACATCTCGCAACGCCCGCCGTGCCTTCCGGTTTCAGCGTGATCGAGCGGTTGCCTTTGTCGAAAAAGGTGTACATTTCCTTATTGACGATGTCCGTCGTATCGCCCACGCCGCGCAGGAACAATTCGGTATGTTCAAAAGTCGGCGTGCGGATTTCTTTGACGTCGAAAAGGCGCGTCGTTTCACGGACGGCGTCTTCGATATAATGCCATTTGTAACTGTCCTCGGGGAGGACGTCTTTCGTACCCTTCGGGATATTGAAACTCATATTGCCTCTTAAATGATATAACGTCTTAAATTCATCGTTTTGAGCGTTCCCGCAAGATGTTCGTCGACGTATTCCTGATTTATCGTTATCGTGACGGGTTCAGTATTTCCGCCCGCGTTGAAACTCACTTCTTCAAGCAGCGCCTCCATTACGGCGTGCAATCTTCTTGCGCCGAGGTTTTCGCTGTTTTCGTTTTCCATGGTCGCGATTTTCGCAATCTCCTTGATGGCGTCGTCGGTGAATTTAAGTTCCACCCCGTCGACGTTCAGAAGTTCCTTGTATTGTTTCAGAATCGCGTTGTCGGTTTGCGTAAGGATAAGTTCGAAATCCTTTTCGGTAAGGTTGTCAAGTTCCACCTTAATCGGGAAACGTCCTTGCAGTTCGGGGATTAAATCCTGCACCTTGCTGATATGGAACGCGCCCGCCGCGATGAACAAAATAAAGTCGGTGCGAATGACGCCGTATTTCGTCTGTACCGCGCACCCTTCGACGATGGGCAGAATGTCGCGCTGCACGCCTTCCCTCGACACGTCGGGCCCCTGCGAATTACCGCGCGCCGCAACCTTATCGATTTCATCGATAAAAATCACGCCGTCTTGTTCCGCGCGCCTTAACGCCTCGGTTGCGATGCTGTCGTTGTCGACAAGTTTCGCGCTCTCTTCCGCGGTGAAAATATCCCTTGCCTGCTTCACCGTAACGGTGCGGGTTTTCTTTTTCTTGGGCATAAAGTTGCCGAAAATCGAGCCGATATTGATTTCCTGTCCCTGACCGACGTCGATTTGCATATTTTTGGGTTCGTCCACAGCCTCGACGGAGATTTGCAGTTTGTCGAGATTGCCTTTTCTGAGTTCCTGCAAAACTTCTTCTTTCAGCGCGATATCGGGCTCGTCGCGTCCCGCCTGCTTTCTTAAAGGCAGAATAAGGTTGACGAGTTTGGTTTCGACGGTGTCCTGTACTTTGGGTTGAACCTCTTTGTACTTTTCTTCCCTGACAAGTCTTACCGCGGCTTCCACAAGGTCGCGCACGATGCTTTCAACGTCGCGCCCGACGTAGCCTACTTCCGTAAACTTCGTCGCTTCAACCTTGACGAAAGGCGCTTTCACGAGTTTTGCAAGACGTCTTGCGATTTCCGTCTTGCCCACGCCCGTGGGACCTTTCATAATAATGTTTTTCGGTGTGATTTCTTCCCTTAATTCCTCGGGAAGCATACTTCTTCTGTAACGATTGCGAAGAGCGATTGCAACCGCTTTTTTCGCCTCGTCCTGACCGATGATGAAACGGTCGAGTTCATTCACGATTTGCTTCGGGGTAAATTCCATAATCACGCCTCCAAAACTTCGACCGTAAGACGGTCGTTGGTGTAAACGCAAAGATCGCTTGCGATTTTCATTGCGCGACGTACGATTTCTTCCGCGCCCAGCGTGGTGTTTTCGTACAAAGCGCGCGCCGCGGCGTAAGCGTAGTTGCCGCCGCTGCCTATCGCGCAGACGCCGTATTCGGGCTCGATAACTTCGCCGGTGCCGCTGACGATAAGCATCACGTCTTTGTCCGCGATAATCATCATCGCTTCCAGTTTCCTTGCCTTGTCGTTGCGCCAGAGTTCCGCAAGTTCGACGGCGGAACGCATAAGATTTCCGCTGTATTTTTGCAGCATTTCTTCAAATTTTTCACTGAGCGCGAAGGCGTCGCTGACAGTCCCCGCGAAGCCCAGTACGACTTTATCGTTGTATATTCTTTTCACCTTTACGGCGTTTCCTTTGAAAACGACGCTCTCGCCCATGGTAACCTGTCCGTCGCCGGCGATTGCGGTCACGCCGTCTCTTTTGACGGCGCATATTGTTGTGCCTTTGAATGTAGTCATAGTTTCTCCTTGTTAAGGGCTTTTTGTTACCGTAAAATATATCATATTTTATCGGTAAAATCAATAGGTTATCGCAAAATAGTTTCGATCCACGTTTTCATATCTTCTTCGGCGCGCGCGACGTAGGCTTTCCGACGTTCTTTTTTGTCGCGGCACTCGATCGCAGGCAGTATGCCGAAGTTACTGTTCATGGGCTGGAAATTTTTTGCGTGCAACGTGATATATCTCGACAGCGCGCCCGACATCGTGGTTTTGGGCGGCTCGACGGCGTCTTTCCCTTCAAGTTCCCTTGAAAGATGAATCGCTGCAAGAAGTCCGCTCATTATGCTTTCGACGTAGCCCTCGACGCCGGTGATTTGTCCCGCAAAATATATGGGCGCGTCGCCTTTGAGCCTGAACGTCCTTGTCAGACAATCGGGCGAATACAGATAACTGTTCCTGTGCATTACGCCGTATCTTAAAAACTCCGCGCGGTGCAAAGCGGGTATCATCGAGAATATTCTTTTTTGTTCGGGAAATTTCAGATTTGTCTGGAATCCGACAAGGTTGTACGCCGCGCCGTCTTCCGTTTCCTTGCGAAGTTGCAGAACGGCGTAAGGACGTTTGCCCGTTTTCGGGTCGGTAAGTCCGACGGGTTTCAGCATGCCGAAACGCATCGTGTCATATCCCCTTTTCGCCATAACTTCGACGGGCATGCACCCTTCAAAAACCTCGCTTCCTTCAAAGTCTTTAAGCGGCACCGTTTCACCCGAAATCAACACGTTGTAAAAGGCGTCGTACTCTTCCTTGTTCATCGGGCAGTTTATATATCCGTCGCCCTTGCCGTAACGACCGCTTTCGAATGCGAAGTCGTAATCGATCGACTGCGCGTCGACAATGGGCGCGACCGCGTCGAAAAAGAAAAGCCTGTCGCCCGTCTTTTTTGAGATATCTTCAAACAGTTTGTCGGAAGTAAGCGGACCCGACGCCACGATAACGGGAACGCCGTCCGGGATACTTTCGACTTCTTCTCTTATCACCGTAAGCCCGTCGAATTCGTAAAGCCTTCTTTCCACTTCTTTGGAAAACGCCGCGCGGTCGACGGCAAGCGCGCCGCCCGCCTCGACGCGGGTTTTGTAGGCGCAGTCGATAAGCAGACTGTCCATTGACATAAGTTCGGATTTAAGCAGTCCCGACGACGTGTCGGGAACGTCCGATTTCAGACTATTGCTGCACACGAGTTCCGCAAAATCGGCGGTTCTGTGAGCGGGAGAAGACCTTAAAGGTCGCATTTCGTACAAATCGACCTTATAATTTCTCTTTAATAATTGATACGAGGCTTCGCATCCGGCAAGCCCCGCACCTATGATAATTACTTTTTTATTGTTCGCCACCGTCTTTGAAAACCTCGGTATGATTGCAGTCTTTATTCGTGCAGGTGTACTTCCTGCCCGACTTGGTTTTTGTCATTTTCATCACGCTTTCAATGCCCTTTTCTTTGCACTCGGGACAGAAATACGGAGCGGGCAAATCCCAACTTACGAAGTCGCATTCGGGGTAACCGGAGCAGCCGTAAAACGTCTTTCCCTTCTTGCTCTTTTTTTTGACGACGGGTTTCCCGCACTTCGGACACACCGCTTCCTGTTCAATCGAAGACGCGGCGCCGGGCTCCGAGTAAGGCTTGGTATTTTTGCAGGCGGGATAGTTCGGACACGCCAGAAATTTTCCGTTTTTGCCGTCTCTCACGACCATTCTCGCGCCGCATTTTTCGCAAATTACGTCGCTTTCTTCCGACGCGATATGCACCTTTCCGCCGCTTGAATTAGCGCGTTTTACAAGCGTCATGAGTTCGGGATAAAACTTTTCGATAATGGCTTGCCATTCGACGCCGCCTTCTTCAACCTTATCGAGTTCGCTTTCCATATTCGCCGTGAATTTCAAATCCATAATCGGCGGGAAATTTTTGACCATAAAGTCGCAGACCGCTTCCCCGAGGGGCGTGGGGACGATTGCCTTTCCGTCCTTTTCGGTGTACGTGCGTTTTGCGATGACGGAGATTATCGAGGCGTAGGTTGACGGACGTCCGATGCCGTTTTCTTCCATCGTTTTGACAAGCGTCGCGTCGGTGTAACGCTGGGGCGGCTTGGTGAATTTTTGCTCGTGCTTGGTGTCTTGCAGATACATCACGTCGCCTTCTTTCATATCGGGCAGCGTCTTTTCGGTCGCGTCGTCGTCATCGTCGTTCTTGTCTTCCAGCGGCACGTTATTGTAAATCTTCGTGAAGCCGTCGAAAACAAGCGCGCGCCCCGTCACCTTGTAGCCGAGTTTCGCGCCGTTAAGCACGGGATTGTCGTCGGCGGTGATATGGACGTTGAGCGTGTTGTACACCGCGTCGACCATCTGGCTTGCCAGAAATCTTTCGTATATGAGTTTGTACAATCTGTATTGATTGCGGTTGATTTTGTTTTGCAGACTTTCGGGCGTGCGATCGAGCGATATGGGACGGATTGCCTCGTGCGCGTCCTGCGCGTCCGATTTCGTCTTATAAAAATTGGGTTTTTCGGGCGCGTATTTTTCGCCGTAATGGGTTTTGATGTAATTTATTGCGTTTGCCTGCATTTCGGGCGAAATACGCACGCTGTCGGTACGAATGTACGTTACGAGAGCGGTTGCGCCTTCCCCTGCGATTTCGACGCCTTCGTAAAGTTGCTGCGCGATCTGCATCGTCTGCGGCGCGGTGAGCGACAGTTTTGCGGAAGCGTCCTGTTGCAGTGTGGACGTCGTAAACGGGGGTGCCGGGCGGTTTTTCGCGACGGCTCGTTTTGCGCTGTCAACGGTGAATTTTGCGCCTTTCGTGGCGTTGATTATCTTTTCGGCGTCGTGCTGGTTATGAATTTTCCACTTTTTGCCGTTTATATCGACGAAAGTGCATTTGAACACGTCTTTTTTGGACTTCGGATTTTGCTCCTTCGACAAAAAGGCGTTTATCGTCCAGTATTCTTCGGGGACGAAGTTTCTTATTTCTCTTTCGCGGTTGACAACCATTTCGAGCGCGGCGGACTGTACACGTCCGGCGGAACTGCCCTTTTTAATGCGCTTCCCGAGAATCGGCGAGATTTTGTAACCGACAAGTCTGTCAAGAACGCGCCTTGCCTGCTGGCTGTTGACCAGGTTCATATCGAGTTCTCTGGGATTTTCGATTGCGTTATTGACCGCTTTTTTGCTGATTTCGTTGAAAACGATGCGGTTTTTGCCGTCGGGGATTTCCAGACAGTTTTTAAGGTGCCAACTTATCGCTTCTCCTTCGCGGTCCGGGTCGGTTGCGAGATACACGACGTCGTTTTGTTTGAGCGCGGATTTAAGTCTTCTGATGGTTTCTTTCTTTTCGGGGTTGATTTCGTATTCGGGCTCGAATCCGTGTTCGACGTCGATGCCCAACGTTTTTTGCGGAAGGTCGCAGACGTGACCGCCCGATGCGAGTACCGTGTACCCTTGTCCCAAATATTTTTGGATTGTTTTCGCCTTTGACGGCGATTCGACTATAACAAGTGATTTCGTCATTATGTCTCCGTTATTTCAAGGTAAAATAATTACCGGAAGTTCTGTCGATAAGGTCGTTCATTTCCATATTGAAAACGACGTTTTGAAGGTCGTTGGCGTTAAGCCCCGTTTTCTCCATAAGTTCTTCGAAATGAGTTTCGCCCTGTTCCAGAATTTCAAGGATCTGCATTTCGTAAAACCCGAGTTGCACGCTTTCTTTCTGCTTTTTGTCGGCCTTTACGCCCATTGCTTCAAGGACGTCTTCGGGCGAGAGAACGAGCGCGCCCTGCATTTGTTTCAGCAGGAGATTGCTGCCTTCGGCGGTGGGTTGATTTATGTTTGCGGGAACGACGAACACGTCTTTTCCCTGTTCCAGCGCGTGGTTTACCGTGATCATCGTGCCGCTTTTAATACGCATTTCCGGCACGAACACTGCGTCCGCAAGCCCGCTTATTATGCGGTTTCTTTCGGGGAAGTTATACTGCGCGGCGTACGTCCCAAGACGATATTCGCTGACAAACAAACCGCCTTCGTCAAGTATCCTTTCCATAAGAGCGCGGTTTTCGGCGGGATAACATACGTCAAGCCCCGATGCAACGACGGCAATCGTGCCGCCCTTTACGTCCAGCGCCGCTTTGTGCGCCGCGGTATCGACGCCCCTTGCGAATCCGCTTATCACGTTAAGCCCCGCCCGCGCGAATTCCGTCGCAAAATCACGGGTAACGTTCAGCCCGTACCTGCTTGCGCCGCGCGTTCCGACAACGGCTACGCCGCGATTTTTGAAAAGATATTCGTTGCCCTTATAATACAAAAGCAACGGATATTCGTCGATGTTTCTTAACGAGTCCGGGTAACTCTCGTCAAACACGGACGTAACTTTTACGTCGTGTTTTTGCAGGTCGTCCCATTCCTTTTCAAGGGCTTCTTCGGTTTTGAGGTTTTCAAGTTTCCCGAAAACTTCCGTCCCCAGTATTTTCAAAAGCGCGGGCTTATATCTGTCGAAGTCGGTCAAAAGGTCTTTCGGCTCGGCAATGCTCAGAAGTTTATGCTTCCTTTTCAGCCCAAGACCTTCGACGGCGTTCAGTATAAGCAGCGCGTCGACGTTACTGTATTCAATCATGGTATTTCCTGTCGTAACTTCTGTATTGTATCGCCTCGGCGATGTGTTTTTCGGAAATGTCTTTCTGCCCGTCAAGGTCGGCGATTGTCCTTGCGACTTTTATGATTCTTGTCGTCGCCCTTGCCGATAAGTTGAGTTTCTCGAATGCGCGTTTCAAAAGTTTTTCGCACCCGTCCGACAACTGACAATATTTTTTAATCATTGCGTTTGTCATCTGGGCGTTGCAGGAAACGTTCGTCCCCTGAAACCTTGCGCGCTGTATTTCCCTTGCCTTGTCGGCGCGGGCTTTGACGTCCTTTGACGTTTCAAGCGAGGTTCTGTCGGTAAGCTCCCCGTATGAGATATTATCGACCTCGATTTGCAAATCGATTCTGTCAAGGAGCGGCCCGGAAATTTTCCCGAGGTAATTTCTTATTTCCCTTGCGGTGCATTTACATTCCGCGGTTTTGCTGCCGTAATTTCCGCACGGACACGGGTTCATACTTGCGACAAGCATAAAGTTTGCGGGATAATCGACGGTGCGTTGCACGCGCGATACCGTGACTTTCTTGTCTTCCAGGGGCTGACGGAGCGATTCCAGCGTATGGCGTTGATATTCGGGCATTTCGTCCAGAAACAGCACGCCGTTGTGTGCAAGACTGACTTCGCCGGGAGCCGCCTTTGCCCCGCCGCCGATAAGCGCGGGGATTGTCGTCGTATGGTGCGGCGTACGGAAAGGTCGTCTTGTGACGATGCCTTGTTCCGCTTCCAGAATCCCCGCTATGCTGTGGATTTTCGTGACTTCGATGGCTTCTTCGAAGGTCATATCCGGCATAATCGTGGGAATGCACCTTGCAAGCATCGTTTTGCCTGCGCCGGGCGGTCCCATAAGCAAGATATTGTGTCCGCCGCTTACGGCGATTTCGACGGCGCGTTTCGCAACGGCTTGTCCTTTTATATCCGACATATCGACGTCGTATCCGTCCGTTTTCAACGACGAGTCGTACGACGTGTGCAACACGGGAAGGTATTTTTCGACGCCGTTCAGAAAGCCCACGACTTCCGACAGTTTTTCAAACGCGAAAACCTCAGTGCCTTCGATGAAAGCGGCTTCTTTCGCGTTGTCTTTCGGCACGATAAACCTTGTGTAGCCTTGCTGTACGGCGGATATGAGAAGAGGCATCACGCCGCATACTCCGCGAAGTTTCCCGTCCAGCGAAAGTTCGCCCAGAAAAACGAATTCCTTGTACTTTTTCGTCACGATTTGCTCGGACGCGGCAAGGATTCCGACGGCAAGAGCAAGGTCAAAAGTCGGCCCGTCTTTTTTCGTGTCGGCAGGCGCAAGGTTGACGGTTATCCTTTTTGCCGGATAAATCATACCGCTGTTTTTGATTGCGGAACGAATGCGCTCCTTGGACTCTTTCACGGCGGTTCCCGCAAGCCCCACGATTTCCATACCCGTAAGACCTGCCGAGATATCTGTTTCGACGTCGACGGCGTATCCTTCGATACCCGTCAGGGCGTAACACATAACTTTTGATAGCATATCTGCCCCCTTTTCTTATAGATAAGAGTGTAGCAAATAAATTCCGATTTGCAAACTATTTTAAGTAATTTTTTTGCGTTTTTTCGTCGACTTTATAAGGAAGTATAATCTATATATATTTATATAATATATATGCATAAATTAAAGTTAAAAAAATCCGAAAAAAAAGCCCCGCTGTATGCGAGGCTTTCAAAGTTAAAATCAGATTTCTTTCTTTTCTTTGATTTTAAGGGGTTGGATAAACACGCGCTTGTCATTGGTCGTGATATCGTAAACAACCCAGCCGTAATAAAGCACCGTGATGCAGGCAATGATGTTTGCGATGATGTATCCCGCGTCGCCCTTATTGAAGTACGTGGTTTTGAACGTCGTGCCGAGGAATCCGGAGAAGTTCATAATCGTCGCAACGTTGACAAACGACATAAACGCCAGAATACCGAACACCCAGAACAGCCTTTCTTCGCCGCTGACCGCAACGTACATAAGCAAAAGAATAAGACCTATTGCAAGCGTCGCTTCGTTCATATTAAGGCTGAACACCGACATCGCCGTAAGGAAGAATCCCGCGATAAGCACAAGTTCCGCCCTGTTGAAGTTTTTGAAATAAAGCGACACCGTGTAAACGATAAGAATCACGCTGAATACGATATTGAGCCAGAACGCCGTGTTGTTGACCGACGATCCGTTAAGCCCGAACAAGGCGTAAAGGTTGAACGCGTTGGACACGCAAACCTGCTTGTTGAACATATTAAGGTAATAATTCTTAAAGATATATACGATATGTCCCGCTTTGAACATTGACGCAACCGCGCCCGCCGAAATAAGCAGGAACAGCCAGAAACTCACAAACCAGCCGACGCAAATCGTGATAATCGTCTTTTTGTCCTTCGTTTTTGCCATAATGTACACTTCGTACGCAACGATGAACGGCAATACGTAAATGCCGATCGGCGACCACAGGCAAGTAAGCAAACTTCCGATAAGAAGCATTACGAAATCCTTTTCGGTCAGCGCGTAGAACGTGATGAACAGCAAGAATACAAGCACGGGAACTTCGACGTCGTATCCGCCCGAAAGCGTGAACATAACGGGAAGCACCGCGTAAACGAGCGCAAGAAGCGCGGAAATCGCGTCGGAAGCGTACTTCTTCGCAAAGTAGTAAATCATCACGACGGTTGCGCCTTCTAAGATTATCGGGACGAGCTGCAACAAAACGTTGAGCGCACTCAGACTGTAATTGCCGAGGGTGATTTTGCCGACAATCCACATATAGTAAAGTTGCAACGGCGCGTATTGCGTATATTTAAGCCCTGCCGAGCCGATATCTTGTCCCGCAATGTCCCAAATGGTCGCGCGCAATGCCGCAGTACCCGCCTGGTCGAACAGAACGCCCGCCAGAATAAAGCGGATTAAAAGAGCGATAAAAGCAAGCGCGCCCGCGGTCATCCATGACTTTTTAAGCAAGGGTTTGTCTTCTCTGTTCAGAAGGTAACGATACGCGACGTATGCGCCGGCGATAATCGCGGCGGTCGCGATTGCAAGCATAATAATGTAAACGTTGCCCGTTTTTGTGGAAAGAGCGTACGATTTCTCGTGCGGTTTCTTGATTTTTACGATTTCGCCCGAAACGTCTTTTGCCCTTACTCTTTGCACCGACACGTCGTCGAAGCAAGCCTGACCGATTGTTTTTTCACCGTTTGCGCCAAGCGTCATCGCGACGGTGATTTCCTTGGTGTTGGTGGGTTTGACGTATGCGGTATAAGTCGTCCATTTCTCCGAAACCTCGATGCCCGACGCGATAATTCTTGCGCCGTTTTCGGTGATTTCGATACCGCCGCCCTGATACGTGTCGTCCGAGCCGATTTTAAGGCTGTCGTTTCTTATGCGCGCGGTAACCTTATAAATGCCGTTTTTCTTGACGGCGACGCGCTGATAAAGTCTGACGTAGTTGCCGACGGTGCTGCCGTTGTTCAGAACGAGATAAGCGTTGTCGTCATCGTCGATCTTTTTAATGGTCGTGCCGTCTTTGCCGTTGTCGATGGCTTTCGCGATATACCAACCGTTTGAACCGTTGTCGAACGAGCCGTTTTCGATAAGTTCCTTTCCGTAAGCGTCGTCGTTGCACGCGGTGAATGCGAAAAAGCATCCGACAATCATAATTACGGCAAGAATCGTGCAGATTGTTTTTTTCATAAAACCCTCAAAAATAGCAAAATTGCAGTCTGCCGCGGCAAACTGCAATCTTATTTTTTTTATTATTTCCTGATTTCTTCGACTTTCGCAGCCTTGCCTTTGAGGTCACGGATATAGTACAGTTTTGCGCGACGTACTTTGCCGTAACGGACTATCTCGATGTGGTCGATCTTCGGGGAATGAAGGGGGAACGTACGTTCAACGCCGACACCGTAGGAAATACGACGTACGGTAAACGTTTCGCGGATGCCGCCGTTCTTTCTGGCGATAACCAATCCTTCGTATGCTTGAAGACGTTCACGGTTGCCTTCAACGACCTTAACGAACACTCTGACGGTGTCGCCCGGTTGGAAATCGGGAATATCTTTTCTGATACCTTCGCTTTCAATTAAATCGATAATGTTGCTCATTTTGACTTTACCTCCAAAAAAATTAACTAAGCGTTCGTGTTCCCGATTGTCCGTAACAGAGGACCGCCCGAAGTCATACTCAAAGAGTTTAGCATATAAAACGAAAACCGACAAGCGATTTTAAGGTATTTTCGCACAAAATTTGCCTTATTTTTATATTAAATAACAATAAAGCGCGCGATTTTCCCGAAATTATGCGGATTTCAGGTAAGGTACAACACGAATTATTCGTCCTTTGCCGCTTCTTCGTACTCTTTGACGTACAGGTTGTAAATTCTTTCAAGTTCCTTTTCGTCGTCGACGGGATTTACGAATTCTTCTCCGTTTTTTGTCTCGCCGTATTCGCAGATAAGCACTTCGTCCTCGGCGATGTCGTCGCTGGGATCGACGGGATTAAGGAAAAGATAATTTTTCCCGCCGTCTTCGATATACCATACGACGCGGAAGTCTTCGTCCTTATCGGTGTTTTCGTTATGAAGAGTGACGATTTCTTCTTCGTCTTCGAAGTCTTCGTCGAGGTTATAATTTTCTTCCAGAATTTCTTTTTCTTTGTCTGCCATAATATGCTCCTTAAACGTTGTGTATTTGCTCGATAACGGCTGCGGGATCTTCGGCTTTGAAAACCGCACTGCCCGCAACGATGATATCGGTGCCTGCTTCTTTCAATTCCTTAAAGTTTTTCGGGCTTGCGCCGCCGTCCATCTCGATTTCGATGTTCCTGTCTCCGATGAGTTTTTTGCACTCGCGGATTTTATCAAGGGTTTCGGGAATGAACGATTGTCCGCCGAATCCCGCGTACACGCCCATAATGATAACGACGTCGATAATATCAAGGTACGGCTCGATCATCGACAACGGTTTGTCGGGGTTTAAGACAAGTCCGCACTTCTTGCCCGCGTCTTTTATCGTCTTCAACGCGCCCGCTACGTCGTCCGACGCGTCGGGGTGGAAAGTGATGACGTCCGCGCCCGCCGCAATAAACTGCGGAATGTACTTTTCTGGCTTTATTATCATCAAATGCACGTCTAAAATGCCGTTTGTGTATTTTCTGAGTGCTTTTATCATGTCCATACCAAACGTGATGTTGGGCACGAAAACACCGTCCATTACGTCGCAGTGAATGACGTCGGCATGCCACTTGTCAAGGTTTTGGACGGCTTCCGCCATCTTTGCGAAATCCGCCGATAAAATGCTTGGCGCAACTTTAACTTTACTCATATCTTTTCCTCCATTTCTCATTCAGTTCGTTGTATAAAACGCAATACCTTTCGTATCTGTTTTTCGATATTTTTCCGCTTTCGACGGCGTCTTTGACGGCGCAATCGGGCTCTTTTATGTGAGTGCAGCCGGTGCGGAATCTGCACTTTCCGGCATACGGCGCAAACTCGTCGTAAAAATATACAAGTTCCTGCGGGCGAAAATTTTCGGGAAGTTCCAGCATCGAAAATCCGCACGTGTCGATGATTCTCGCGCCGCTGACGACAAGTATTTCCGACTGCCTTGTGGTGTGTTTTCCCCTTTCGGTTTTTTTGGAAAGCCCGCCCGTTTCCTGCGATTCCGTCCCCGTCAGCATGTTGAGCAAACTCGATTTTCCGACAGCGGATTGTCCCGCAAGACACGCCGTTTTCCCTTTCGTTTTTTCAAAAATTTTATCTTTGTTCAGTTTTGTTTTCGCGCTTGTCGCGATTACGTCCAACACGCCCCGATAATCGCTTTCGGTACATTTCACGAAACTCTCGTCGGCAATATCCGTTTTGTTGATTAAAAGCACCGGCTCGATACCGTTCATTCTTGCGTTGACGATGATTTTGTCAACCAGCATAAAGTCGGGCGCGGGCACGGGCGCGATTACGATAAAACACACGTCCACGTTCGCGACGTACGGGCGTATCAGCGCGTTTTTCCGTTCGTATACCTTTGCGATTACGAAATCCTTGCCCTGCTTTTCGACGCCGACCTTGTCGCCGACGCGGATTTCGCCGTCGATTTTGAGTTTTCCGCGCGCATAAGACGTGACGATTCCGTCCGCCGTATCGACCTTATACCGGGAAGCAACGCCCTTTATCACAAGCCCGTCAATCATTCACGTATCTCCTGCGAAGTTGTCCGCACGCGCCGTCGATGTCGCTGCCCATGGTGCGGCGTACCGTTGCCGAAATGCCGTTTTCTTCCAGAACCTTTTTCATTTCTTCGGCGTCGTCCGCCCCGCGCAAGCCCTTTTCCTTGACGTAATTAAGCCTGATAAGGTTGACGTGGCAGGGTTTTCCTTTCAGCACTTTTGCAAGCGTCAGCATATTATCCTTGCCGTCGTTGACGCCTTTTATCAATGCGTATTCGAAAATATATCGCCTGCCCGTTTTGTCAAAGTAATATTTCGCGGCGTCAAGAATATCAGCGATTTTATATTTGTTTGCCGTGGGCATTATGGTTTTTCGTATTTCGTCGGTCGGGGCGTGCAGCGATATCGTAAGGGTTACGCTGAACCCGTCGTCGGCAAGTTTTCTTATTTTATCGGTGATGCCGCACGTCGACAACGACACGTTTCTTTCGGACACGTTAATGCCGTCCTTGTCGTTCAGAAGGCGCAAAAACTTCGTAACTTCGTCATAATTGTCAAGCGGTTCCCCACTGCCCATAAGCACGACGTTCGTAACGGCGCGCTTGTCGGCGGTTGCGCCTTCGTCGCGGTTGACTTCCAGAATCTCGCCAAGGATTTCCCCTGCCGTCAGGTTTCTGATAAGCCCGTCGATGCCCGACGCGCAGAAAGCGCAGTTCATACGGCAACCGACCTGCGTCGATACGCACAAAGTATTGCCGTATTTATATCTCATCAGCACGCCTTCGACGATATTGCCGTCGTCAAGCGCGAAAAGATATTTCACCGTGCCGTCGCGCGACACGAGTTTTTTGAAAATACTCACGCCCGTCACGACGTATTCTTCCGAAAGCTTTGCGGTAAGGCTTTTTGGCAAATTCGACATTTTATCGAACGGCGTTGCCTGATGAACCCACTTAAACAGTTGTTTGGCGCGATAAGACGGCTCTCCGAAAGTTTTCAGAATTTCGGAAAGTTCCGCTTCGTTGAAGTTTGACAAAGCCGTTTTCATTTGCGCCTTAATCTCCTTATAAAGAACCCGTCGTGCGTGTCGCAAGGCAGGTATTGACCGTCGAATTCCGACGGATATTTTTCAAAATCGTTGTTGTTTTTCAAAAATTCTTCGACGTTATCGTCGTTTTCTTCCTTGAAAATCGTGCAGGTCGAATACACCAGAAGCCCGCCACTTTTCACGTAGTTTTTTGCGTTGTCGAGTATCGAATACTGCACCTTTTTCAACGCGGCAATATCGTTCTCGTTTCTGTTCAGAAGTACGTCGGGCTGTTTTTTCACGACGCCCATCGCGCTGCACGGCACGTCGCAAAGCACTCTGTCGAAATACCCCGCCCATTCCTTATTGAACGCCGTCCCGTCAAAAAGCGTCGGCGTCACGTTTTTCACGTGCATGCGTCTTGCGTACGCCCCGATAAGTTCCACCCTGTGCGGATGAATATCGCAGGCAACGACGTTTGCAGTCGGGTTTTTTTCGGCGACGAATATTGCCTTGCCGCCGGGCGCGGAACATACGTCCAGCACGTTTTGCCCGTCTTTTACGTCAAGCGCGAGCGCGGCATACGTCGACGTCAGCGACTGATAAGTAATCCGCCCTTCGATAAACAATTTTTTCAGAAGCGGATTCATCGAAACGTAATAACCCGTCTTTGTTTTTTCAAATTTATAGCCGGCGTTTTCAAGGTCACGTTCAAACTTTTCGTCCGAATAAATAATCCCGTTCGTTCTCACGTGGGTGCCGCCGCGTTTTTTAGCCGCGACGATTTCTTTGCCTTTTTCACGCACGTATTCCGAAAAGATCTTGTTTATCGCCCATTCGGGATAACCGTACCTTATCGAAAGCGCATATGCGCCGTCGCCGTCGGGCAGACTTATTTTTTCGGTTGCCGCGCGTTTCAGCACGGCGTTGACAAAGCCTTTGTACGCGCCCTTATTGATGGTTTTTGCAAGGTCTACGCTGTTGTTGACAACGGCGTAATCGGGCAAAGAATCCATATAATCCAAACAATATATCCCCTGTTTCAAAACAATGCAAATTGCGCTTTTCGGGCGTTTATCCACAAGTTTTGACAACTTAAAGTCAAGTTCGTTGTTTTTTTCAAGCACGCCCATCACGATGCGATAAATAATATCGGCATTTTCGTCGCCTTCGATTTCTTTATATACGGCGTCGGACACGTACGCACCTTCTTTGAAAATTTTTGAAAGCGCGTTGTAGCTTGAAAAAAGGTAATTTGCCATAATTACAGTTCTTCCCCGACGGCGATACGATGACCGAGAAGATAATCTTTCGCGCTCATTTTTCTGCCGTTTTCGGGTTGCAGAATTTGAATGTTCAAGGCGTCTTTACCGCACGCGACGATAAGCCCGTCCTTGTCGGCTTTCAGCACCTGTTTGGGACTTCCCTGCATATTTTCGACCGTCGCTTTGATGATTTTCATCTTTTTTCCGCCGCACGTTGTGTATGCCGACGGCCACGGAGTCAAGCCCTGAATCCTGTGTTTGATATCGGTTGCCGACATCGAAAAATCTATTTCGCCGTCTTCTTTTTTAAGCATGGGGAAATAAGTCATTTCGTCTTCGTTTTGCGGCGTGAAAGTCGCTTTTCCGCTTTCGATAAGGTCAAGCGCCTCGATAAGCGCGGGCGCGCCGAGCGCAGACAATTTCTCAAAAAGTTCCCCCGCCGTTTCGTCAACGCCTACGGCAATGCGTTTTTGCAGAATAATATCGCCGCTGTCCATTTTATAAGCGGTTTGCATAATTGTCACGCCCGTTTCCTTTTCGCCGTTGATGACAGCCCACTGTATTGGCGAACTTCCGCGGTATTTCGGCAACAGCGAGGCATGCACGTTAATGACGCCGTGCGGAGCAATCGCAAGAAAGTCGCGCGACAGCATTTGTCCGAACGCGGCGGTAACGATGACGTCGGGATTAAGCGCGCGGATATCGTCGATGCCTTCACGACTCACCTTTTCGTACTGTAAAACTTTCAGCCCGTGTTTCTCGGCGCACACCTTGACGGGACACGCCGATACGACGCCGCGGTTTCTCGGGCGGTCGGGCTGCGTGACAACCGCGATAACCTCGTGGCGGCTGTTTATAAGTTGTTCAAGACACGGCACGGAAAAATCCGGCGTGCCCATAAAAATCACTCTCATATTATCTGTCGGCAGGTTCGTCTGTTTTTTTATCCTTGAAAAGGATACCGTCAAGATGGTCGATTTCGTGGCAAAACGCGACCGCCGGGAAGCCCTGCACGTCGTACGTTTGTTCGTTTCCGAAGCGGTCGAACGCCGTCACCTTGACGCGGTAAGGTCTTTTCACGTTGCAGTTGTAGCCGGGGATCGAAAGACAGCCTTCCTGCCCCACCTGACTGCCCTCGCTTTCGACGATGACGGGGTTGACAAGTTCATACTTATTGCCGTCCTCGACGTCAACGACCGCGATACGTCTTAAAACGCTGACCTGCGGCGCGGCAAGCCCTACGCCGTCCGCTTTATACATTGTATCCCACATATCGTCGATAAGCACGCCGAGTCTTTCGTTGAATTCCGTCACGGGGCGGCACTTTTTTCGCAGTGCGGGATCGCCTTCTTTCGTAATTTGTCTTATTGCCATAATATGCCTCTTTTTTATAATCTCTTAAACAAGCGACTGCGGATTGATTTCCACAAAAACCCACAACCCGTCTTTGCCGCGATAGGCGTCGGCGATTTCGAAAATACGCTGTTTGACGGTTTCGAAATTCTGTGGTTTTATACGCATCAGAAGTTGGTATCTGTACCTGTTCTGAATGCGGGTTACGGGTGCTTTCGAGCCTTTGTAATATATAAAGTCGGGCTTGAATTCTTCAAGCAGGACTTTCATTTTCTCGTTTATGTTTTTTGCGGCGTCCATCGCCTTCCGGTCGGACGTCGACGTAATAAGGATACGAACTATGTTCGTAAACGGCGGGAATTTGGTGACTTCCCTTGTGTTTTTTTCTTTCAGATAAAAGTTTTTGTAGTCGTACGAGGCGGCGTATCTGAAAACGTAATGGCGCGGCGTATAGGTCTGGATAATGACCTTTCCGCTTTTACCCGCGCGCCCCGCGCGCCCCGCAACCTGCGTGATAAGTTGGAACGTGCGCTCGTTACTTCTGTAATCGGAAAGATACAAACTGAAATCGGCGTCCAGAATCCCGACAAGAGTTACGTTCTGGAAATCGTGTCCTTTTGCAATCATCTGCGTGCCGACAAGCACGTCCGCTTCGCCCTTTGAAAACGCCGAAAGTATGCGCTGATGCGCCCCTTTCTCGCTTGTAGTGTCGTTGTCCATACGTAAAACGCGCGCTTCGGGCAAAACTTTTCTGACTTCTTCCACGACGCGTTCCGTCCCGATCCTGCCCTGACGGATGTTCGTCCCGTGGCATATCGGACAGCGGTCGATCATTTCGTATCGTTTCCCGCAGTAGTGGCATTTCAGCTGATTGTCTTCCTTATGATAAGTCAACGAAACGTCGCAGTCCTTGCACTTTAATATAAAGCCGCAGTCTTTGCACATTACGAAACTTGCAAAACCGCGCCTGTTCAGAAAGATTATCGCCTGCTCTTTTGCCGCAATCGTTTTTCTGAGCGCGTCTTTCAGCGACGTCGAAAACACGTCGCGATTGCCCGCGCGAAGTTCACGGCTCATATCGACGACTTCCATTTCCGGAAGCAGCAGATTGTTTATGCGGTGCGGAAGTTCCAGAAGTTTATATTCGCCCTTTTCCGCCTTGTAATACGACTCCACCGACGGCGTCGCGCTGCCGAGAACAAGCGGACACGAGTTGTATCCCGCGCGGAACCCCGCAATTTCCACGGTGTCGTAACGGGGATTTCCTTCCGAAACGTAACTTCCGTCGTGCTCCTCGTCGATGATGATAACTCCGAGGTTTTCAAGGGGTGCGAATATCGCCGACCTTGCGCCGACGGCAACCGTCGCTTCGCCGCTTCTGAGCCTGCGCCATTCGTCAAACCTTTCGCCCTGCGACAAACCGCTGTGCAGTATCGCCACTTTGTCGCCGAATCTTTCCTTAAACTGCAAAAAGACCTGCGGCGTCAGCGAGATTTCGGGCACGAGCATTATCGCGGTTTTGTTTTTCGATAAAGCGTCCTCGATGCAGTGCATATACACTTCGGTCTTTCCGCTTCCCGTGACACCGTGCAACAAAAACGTGCCGGTGCCTTTCGTGATTTCGTCAACGGCTTTTTGCTGGTCGGGGTTTAACGTCGGGCGGGATTTTTTGCTTGTTGCAAAGACTTCGGGCGTCCTTAATTTTTCAACCGAATAAACTTCGATATATCCGCAGTTTATGAGCGAATTTACCGCCGAGTTTCCGAAAGTTTTCGTAAGATACGCTTTTTTGACGTCGGAATTATCTTTCAGATATTCCACGCAGGCGCGTTGCTGTTTCGCGCGCGACGATATCGTGTCCAGAAAAGTATCCGCGTCGCCCGAAAGTTTTGCGTGCTCGACGTGAACGGGTTTTATCACTCCGCCGCGAAGTCCTGCCGGCAAAAACAGCCTTAACAGGTCGATATATCTTAAATTCAGGCTTTTTGAAAAGTTGCGCATAAGCGCAATCATTTCGGGCGTGACCGCAACGAAGTCGTCAAACGGCTTTATTATTTCTTTGATTTTGTCGGGATAATCGGTTTTGTCCTTCACGCCGATGACGAATCCTTCCAGAGTGTTCTTCCCGAAAGGCACAAGGACGCGCTCGCCGACTTTCACGTCGTCGGGCATGATATAATCGAAAATCTTATCCGTTTCGGACAAGGCTATGTCAACGATTACCTCCGCTATCATTTATCAAAGCTCGTGCATGTGGTCAAGAATGATTTCGGCAAGGCGGGATTTGGGCATGATGTCGTAGTCGTAAACCTTGCCCGCTTTGGTGATAATCGTGGCGATGTTGGTATCGACGTTAAAGCCCGCGCCCTCTTTCGTGACGTCGTTGGCAACGACCATATCGGCGTTTTTCGCGGCAAGTTTTTTCCTTGCGTTTTCGATAAGGTCATCGGTTTCCGCGCTGAAAATAATCAGTTTCCTGTCGCCTTTGACCGCGCCGACCGCTTTTGCGATATCCGGCGTTTTTTCAAGTTCCAGCGACAATTCTTTTGCCTTGATCTTGTGGATTGAAAAGTTTTTCACGCGGTAGTCGGCAGGAGCGGCGGCTTTTACGATGAATTCGTTTTCTTCGTAATTGTTCATTACCGCTTCCAGCATATCGCCGGTGGACTTTACCCTTATCACCTTTTCGAAAATATCGGGGATATCGACGCTCATTCTGCCGGCAATCAGCGTGACGAGTGCGCCGCGTTGTACCGCGGCTTCCGCGATTGCCATACCCATTTTGCCACTGCTGTGATTGGTGATATAGCGCACGCCGTCGATTTTTTCTTCGGTGCTGCCGGCGGTGATAAGCATTCTTACGCCTTCAAAATCCTGATTCGGCGTGAGAATGTCCTCGATGGCTTTCACGATTGTTTCGGGTTCAGCCATTTTACCTTTGCCGACGTCGCCGCACGCAAGTCGTCCGGAGATAGGCTCGATAATCTTATAGCCCTGCTTTTTAAGCCGCGCGATATTTTCCGTCGTATTTTCGTTTTCGTACATATTCGTATTCATCGCGGGACAGATGATTTTGGGCGCTTTGCACGCCATAATCGTCGTCGTGAGCATATCGTCCGCAATGCCGTTTGCGATTTTTCCGATGGTGTTTGCGGTTGCGGGCGCAACGACGAAAACGTCGGCGCGTTTCGCAAGAGCGACGTGTTCCACCTCGAAATCGAAATCACGGTCGAACAAATCGGTGATAACGCGATTGCCCGACAGCGTTTCAAACGACAGCGGCTGTACGAATTCGGTCGAGTGCGGCGTCATAATAACGATGACGGTCGCGCCTTTCTTTTTGAGCGAACTGACTATTTCGCACGCCTTATACGCCGCGATACAGCCCGTCACTCCCAAAACTACGGTCTTACCCTTTAACATTTTGTTCCCTTACGATTTTTTGTTTGCCTTCGTAAATCTCACGGCAGGCAATGGAAATTGGTTTCTCGCCGGTTGCCTCGACGATGCCGGGCTCCTGTGCGACGATAGTGCGCGCGCGTTTTGCGACGGCGCAGGTCAATGCATATCTGCATTCTGCCTTTTTGATAAGTTTATCGATGGGGGGATATACCATCATAACTTGTTACCTCCTTTTATTCTGGATAAAATTTCAATGCTGTTTTTTGTTCTTAAATTCTCGGCGCGGATAATCGCCAGGATATCGTCCGCCGCCCTTTCGACAAAGTCGTTGACGACGACGTAATCGTACAACGTTGCGTTTTCCATTTCGGACAGCGCGGCGTCGTGTCTTATCTTAAACGTTTCGGCGCTCTCGCTGCCGCGTCCCGAAAGACGACTGCTGAGAACTTCAAGGTCGGGCGCGACAAGGAACATCAATACCGCGTCGGGATAATGCGCCCTGACGTTTCTTGCGCCGACGGGATCGATTTCAAGAATGATATTCTTGCCGTTTTCAATCGCCTTTTCGACCTCCGATTTCAGCGTGCCGTAATAGTTGCCGTAAGTTTCGGTGTATTCGATGAAAGCGTCGGCTTTTATAAGCGTCTCGAACTCTTCGCGAGATTTGAAGTAATAATTGATACCGTCGACCTCACCCGCGCGCGGACTCCTGGACGTTGCCGACACGGAATACACGATTCTGTCGCTTTTTCTCAATACTTCTTGCAACACCGTGCCTTTGCCCGAGCCCGACGGACCCGACAACACGAAAAACGTGCCTTTTTTCATTCGTTTTCCTCCTTGCCTTTTGCCCTGTCGGTTATCGTTTCCGGCGTGAGTGCCGACAAAAACACAAAACCGTTGTCAAGTATTATGACCGTCCTGACTTTGCGCCCCGTCGATACGTCCAGAAGTTTTCGTTCTTCTTTTGCGGCGGCATAATGCTTTTTTGCCTGCGGATCGCCCGCCGCCAGCACCGCGATAACTCTGTCGAAGTTGACGTAGTTGTCGAAACCTATGCTTATCATGTTTGCGTTATTCGACATTTTGCACCTGCTCTCTGATTTTTTCGATTTCGTTTTTCAGGACAAGGACGCGTTCCGTAATGCGGATATCGTTGCATTTGCTGCCGATCGTGTTGGCTTCGCGGTTGAATTCCTGCACCAGAAAGTCCATATTCTTGCCCATCGGTAAGTCGGCGTCAAGCATCTTCCTTAAATGGCCACAGTGCGAGTTGAGCCTTGTGATTTCTTCGTCGATCGACACCTTGTCCGAATAAAAAGCGACTTCGTTCAGAAGCCTTGCTTCGTCGATTTGCACGCCGTTCAACGCTTCCGTGATTCTTTCTTTCAGTTTCTCGCGGTACGCGACGACCGTTTCGGGGGCAATCGCCCTGATCTCGCCCACGGTGCTTTCGATGACGGACACCTTTTTCAGAATATCGTTTCTGAGTTTTTCACCCTCGAACGCGCGCATCTTTTTCATTTGTTCGGACGCGCCCGACGCTGCCGACACGATAAGCGATTTCAACGCGTCTTCGTCTTCTTCGACGGTCTTCGTTTCGATTACGTCGGCGGTACGCATAAGCGCGGTAACCGTAAAGTCGTCCTGCACGCCGTACTTGTCGCAAAGAACGTCTTTGATTTTAAGATATTCCTTTGCGACTTCTTCGTTCACCGAAAGTTCGACGCCGTCGTTTTTCGTGTTTTCGTACGTAACGTATACGTCGAAGTGTCCGCGCTTGAAATTGTCGATAATAACGCGCCTTACCGCGTCTTCCGCAAACGACAAAACTTTGGGAAGTTTCACCGTGACGTCCAAAAACCTATGGTTGACGCTTTTCATCTCAACGGTGATTTTCCTTCCGTCGGACTCCGCCACGGACTTGCCGTAGCCGGTCATACTGTTCATTTTGCACTCCTTTTCCGCATTTTGCGGGGATTTTATTTTATCAGGAGCAATTCGTCGGGGGCGGATTTCAGTCTTTCGGACTTGCCCACGCCGATTGCCGTAACCTCTTTTTTACTGCGCATCGTGCCGATTACCGTCGCGTCCACGCCGTTACATCTCAGCGACTTCACAACTTTTTCGGGATCGGGTGTAACGATTAAAATGCTACCGCTGCCGATAAGGCGCATCGGCGACACGTCCAGGATTTTGCATATTTTTGCCGTAAGATGCGTCACGGGAATCTGGTCGGCGTAAATCATCGCGCCCAGCCCCGACGCTTCCGCAAGTTCGGTAACAGCGCCGAAAACGCCGCCTTCCGTAACGTCGTGCATGCAACTGACGTTATGCTTCCAGACGATTTTCGCGTCCTCGACCACCGACACTTTTGCGATATATTCGCGCGCTTCGACAAGTTCTTCCGTCGTGAGTCCGTTTTTCAGAAGTTTGTCGGCGTGATCGTTTGCCATTATCGCCGTCGCTTCGATTGCGGCGGATTTCGTCATGACGATGCTGTCGCCCGCTTTTGCGCCCGAGGATTTGACAATCCTTCTTGTCGTGCCGATCATCGTGCAGGATACGACCATACGATTGACCGCTTCCGAAAACTCCGTATGTCCGCCAACAATATCGACGCCGAGAGCCTCCGCCGTTTCGTGCGCTTCCTTCATGAATTTACCGACGTCTTCGGCAGATGCAGTCGTCGGCGCGATTATCGTCAGAAGACAACACAAAGGAGTGCCGCCCGACACCGCGACGTCGTTTGCCGACACCGTTATCGCAAGACGACCGGCATTGTTTCCCGTCGCCGTGATGGGATCTGTCGTAAGAAGTAAAATTTTGGGGGTTCTGAGTGCCGCGCAATCTTCCGCAAGCCCCGCCGATTGCAGGATTTCCGGATTTTTCGCCACGGTTTTGTCGAATACGTATTTTTGAAGTTCCGAAGAAGTAAGTTTGCCTATTCTCATAACAAAGCCCTCTCTTTTTACGAATTATTAATATTTTAGCACAAGCGCGCTTTATTTACAATAAAATAAGTTATCTTTTATTATAAAATTTGCGTGAATTGCAAAGATTTTTTTAAAAAACGCGACGATTTTCGCTTTGGAAAAAGAAAAACGCCTTCATTTCGGCGTTTTCATAAATATGTCGATAATTTTTCAAATTATTCTTCAAGCATCCTTTCAAATTCGCTCTCGTCGATGATTTTCACGCCGAGTTTTTTCGCTTTTTCGAGTTTACTACCGGCTTCTTCGCCCGCAATAACCAGATTGACCGCTTTCGACACCGACGACGACACTTCGCCGCCACGCTCGACGATAAGTCTTTCCGCCTCGCTTCGCTTATACTTTTGTAAACTTCCGGTAAGCACGGCGTTGATACCCTTGAAATTTCCGTCGTTCGTTGCGCGCGCAGATACGTTCACGCCAAGGCTTAAAAGAGCGTCGATTTCACCAAGATTTTTCTTGTCGTCGAAGTACGCGCGGACGCCTTCCGCCATAATATCGCCAAAGTCGTCGATGGCTTTCAAGTCGTCAATCCCGGCGTTTATCACATTATTTAGCGTCTTAAACCTTTGTTCCAGTTGTTTCGCCGCTTTCTTCCCGATATTCTTCACTCCAAGCGCGTACAAGAAATCCGACAGCGCGACGTCCTTGCTTTTTTCAATCGCGTTTATGAGATTCTGCGCTTTCAGCTCCCCGAATCCGTCAAGCGTCATAAGGTCTTCTTTTTTGAGTTTATATAAATCCGAAAACTCCCTTACGTTCAGTTCGTTCAACAAAAGTTCCGCCGTTTTTTCGGAAAATCCGTCAATGTCCATCGCTCCTTTTTCTGCAAAATGAGTGAGCCTTTGCACGATTTGAGGGGCGCAGTTTTCGGTGTTCGTGCAGTACAAAAACACTCCCCTTTCTTCAACGGGTGCGCCGCAGTACGGACACACCGTCGGCTTTTCGATGTCGCGGCTTTCGCTCGTATGTTCAGCAATCCCCAGAATTTCGGGAATGACGTCGTTACTGCGACGAATGAACACGCGGCTTCCGATTTTCAAGCCTTTCTTTTCATAGTCGGCAAAATTGTTGAGCGTCGCCCTTTTCACGGTAACGCCCGCAAGTTCGACAGGATCGAGTATCGCAAGCGGACACAGTTTTCCCGTGCGGGACACCTGCCATACGACGTCCCTTAAAACGGTTGTGGCTTCGTCCGCCTTGAATTTATATGCGATTGCCCACCTGGGAAATTTTTCGGTTTCTCCGAGAGCGTCGCGCTGATTTAAGTCGTTGACCTTGAAAACGATTCCGTCAATTAAAAAATCGAGCGTCGGGCGGATTCTCGACAACTCTTCGATTGCGTCGCCGACGTCGTTTTCGTTTTTGCAGATTTTGAAATAATCGCCGACTTCGAAACCTTGTTTTATCAAAAAATCCTGCATGTCTTTCTGCGTTCTGAAATCGCCGCCGTAAACGTTGTAGCACATGACGTCCAACCGTCTTTCGGCAGTAACTTTCGGGTTAAGATTCCTTATTGCGCCGGCTGCGCCGTTTCGGGCGTTTTTCAAAGGCTCGTCGTGCGTTTTGTTGTACTTTTCAAGCACGGAAAGACGCATTATCCCTTCGCCCTGAATTTCGACGTGATTTTTATATTCGATAGTTAAAGGTACGTTTTTGATGGTTTTAACCTGCAAAGTTACGTCTTCGCCGACAAGCCCGTTGCCGCGCGTCGCCGCCGACACGAGCATTCCGTCCTCGTACGTCAGGTTTATCGTAAGCCCGTCGAATTTGTATTCCGCAGTGAGTTCGAACGGGGCGTTCAACGATTTTTCGGTGCGCGCGTACCAGCCCTGAAACTCCTCAAAACTCTGGCACTTGTCAAGGCTGTAAAGCTTATGGGTGTGTTTGTATTCCTTAAACTCTTTCAATACGGCGTCGCCGACTCTGTGCGTGGGGCTGTCGGGCAAAACGAATCCCGTTTCCTTTTCAAGCGCGACGAGCCTGTCGTACAGCCTGTCGTATTCGCCGTCCGAGATGACGGGACTGTCGAATTTATAATACCTTTCCGCGTGATAGTTGAGTTCTTTCACGAGATTTTGCATTTCTTCGAGAACGCTCATAACAACCTCATATTCTTTGCGGCAAGCGCAACGACGAATTTCTTTATTCCCAGATTTTCAAATTCTATACCGGCGATGGTTTCGTTTCCGCTGCCCGACACCGACACGATTACGCCCGTGCCGAATTTGCTGTGTTCCACCTTGCGCCCGACCGTGTACTCCGAAACGTCCACGGCGTTTGCCGCGGGACTTGCGGGTTTTGCGGCAGCCGCGCCCGTGTATGCGGGTTTGAACGTTGATTTTTGCTCGGACTGCGGCGTTTGCGGTGTTTTTGCGGGAACGTTTCCGATAAGTTCCTGCACGAAACGACTGCGTAGATTGTTCTGTCGCTGGTTGAATCTGAACCTGCACCTTGACGACGACACGTACAACCGTTCCTTCGCGCGGGTTATCGCGACGTACATAAGACGGCGTTCTTCTTCGATATTATCGTCGCTTTCGATGACGGCGTGCGACGACGGGAAAATGTTTTCTTCCAGCGCAACGATAAACACGACGGGGAATTCAAGCCCTTTTACGGCGTGTATCGTCGCAAGCGTAACGCTGTTGCTGTCGTCGATTTCGTCGGCGTCCGAGATAAGCGCGACCATTCTCAAAAAGTCTTCTATGGTTTTCCCGGGGTTGTCCTTTCTGAAAAGGTTGACTGCGGACACGAATTCTTTCAGGTTTTCCACCCTGTCGGGTTCCGCCTCGTCCGCCTTATACATATCGAAAAGCCCCGACGCTTTCAGAACGTATTCCGAAAAAGCGACGGCGTCCGATTTCCCCGCGGCGTCGATAAGACTAAGCCACAGATTTCTGAATCCTGCGATTTTTTGTTTGGTGCCGGCATTGAGCCCGTCGACGTTTTCGATATTTTTCACGACGTCGAAAAGATGCGTGCCGTTTGCGCCCGCGCACTCGATAAGTTTTTGTACCGTCGTGTCGCCGATACCGCGACGGGGTACGTTGATTATCCTTGCCGCGCTTTCGTTGTCAAACGGGTTTATCGCAATGCGAAGATAACACAAAAGTTCCTTGATTTCTTTCCTTTCGTAAAACCTTATGCCGCCGTAAACGCGGTATGGCATATTGTAAAGCGTCAACGCTTCTTCAAATTGACGGGAGAGCGAGTTCGCGCGCATTAAAATGGCAATGTCGCCGTAGTTGTATCCCGCAAGCGTAACAAGGTCGTTTATGTTTCGCATGACGTAGTCGACTTCTTCGCGGTCGTTGTAGGCATTGAACACTTCAACGCGTTTACCGCCTTCTTTCGTCGTTTTAAGTACCTTATCGAAACGTTTCTTATTGTTTGCGATAACGCGGTTGGCGGCGTTCAAGATGTGCGCCGTACTGCGATAATTCTGTTCAAGTTTATAAACTTTGGCATCGGGGAAATCCTTTTTGAAATCAAGGATATTGCTGATTTCCGCACCGCGCCAGCCGTAAATACTCTGGTCTTCGTCGCCGACGACGAATATGTTGCCGTAGCCTTTCGCAAGTTGTCGGACAAGACGATATTGAATTTTGTTGGTGTCCTGAAACTCGTCGACGTGGATATATCTGAAACGGCGTTGATAGCGTTCCAGAACGTCGGGATTTTCGTCGAAAAGTTTCACCGTATTGATAAGCAAATCGTCAAAATCCATTGCGTTGTTGTTTTTGAGTTCCGCCTGATAAAGGTCAAAAAGGCGCAAGGTTTCCTTTTTTATCTTGCTTTCCCCTATGCACGCTTCGGCGTACTCCTTTGGATCGCGATTAAAACTTTTTATACGTTTGATATGACCGTAATAGGTGTCGAAAAGTTTTGCGTTTTTCTCGTTATCGGCGTCCGACGGCGACTTCATAATGCGCTTTAATACGCGCGCGCATTCCGCCTCGGCATAGATACTGAAATTCTTGCCATAGCCGATTCTTTCGCATTCTCTGAAAAGTATCTGAGCGCACATGCTGTGGAAGGTGCTTATCCATACTTCGCAACTTTCGCCCAGCATATTCGCGACGCGCTGTTTCATTTCGCCCGCGGCTTTGTTCGTGAAAGTAATCGCAAGTATGTTGTAAGGATCGACGTTCATATTTTTGACAAGGTAAGCGACGCGCGTCGTAAGTACGCGCGTTTTTCCGCTGCCCGCCCCGGCAAGCACCAAAAGCGCGCCTTCCGTATCGACAACGGCACGCCTTTGTTCTTCGTTCAGATTTTCAAGAATGGATAAATCGGTCATAGGAAAGATTATATCATAATTCCCGTCTTAAAACAAATGTTTTAAGGTTATGCCGACAGATAATAATACAAACGTTGCCAAAACGTCGAATTATCCGCTTTCAAAACAAAAACGCCGTCGCTTTCGCGACGGACGTCTTCTTCCCTTTCCCCAATAATTTTTATCCGTAAACTTTCTTATCGGCATTCATTTCACGATAAAGTTGCTTCACACATTTATAGGCTTCCGCAAGACGGAATATGTAACGCTGTCGCTCGACCGACGTCATCTTTTCAAACCTGTCCTGATCGATAAGGCACGTTATGGGATTTCTGTCGTTGCCGCTTTCGATAATCGAACACATTTTGCAAAGCGTATCGTTGTTTCCGACAAGTTTAAGAAGAACGTCGTACTTTCTCAAAGGAATAACGCCGACAAACGTCGGAAAATTGCCGTTTTTAAGCATTCTCGATTTTGCTTCGCGCGCGTACTGCCTGAATGTTGAATTTGCCATAAATCTAATTTCCTCCAAAATCATAATATGTTTATATTTTACTACTTTGTACGAAAAAGTGAAAACGAAATAAATCAATTTATTGACAAATATTTTGACATACGGCGTGTTATTTAATAATTTTTGGCATATGTGCAAAAATGCGGATTTTAACGTTTTTTCACACTTTTTTTATATACAAAAGTAAATAAACGTCAAAAATTATCGAAAACGACGCGTAATTTTCGCACAATTCTTCTTTTTTTAAGAAAATCATTGCGTTTATACCGCTTCCGTTAAGTTTGTTTCGGGTTTTGTCGAATTTGAGAAATCCATAAAAAAACGCCGACTTTCGTCGGCGCGGAAGCCTAAATATCAGTAGTTTTCTTTCGATTTGTCGTATTGCGAAAGGCTCAGTTCCATAAGGTCGTTTTCGGCGGCAAGCATATCGACAATGCGTTTTACGATACGCATAAGTTCGGAATCTTTTGTATAATCGGCTTTCGCCATAAAGTTGATGCGCCCCGCTTTCATCATTTTGCGCGCGTTTTCCTGCTCGTCTGCGTAAACGCCGATGCTGTGCCCGCCGTTGAGCTTTGTTACCTTCATACTCGGGACGTCGGTCAGCCCGTCGCCGATATAAATCATATTGCAAAACGGAATGCGACGGTTTCTTTCTTCCATCGAATCGTTCAGGTTTTTGTCGTCCGACACGTCGAAAATGCCCTTGTTTATGCGGTACAAGAACTGGATTTTACTTGTATAATTCAGCGCGACCGCAGGCCAGTACGGCACGCCGTATTCGTCGTAAACAAATTCGCTTGCGAAAATTTCACAGAAATTCTTTGCGATTTCCGTGCCCTCGATGATTTTTTTCAGACCGCTGCTGATGATGTAATGCTCGATAACGACGCCTTTGCTCTTGCCGTATTCGTTGACGGCGTCGAACCACTCCGTCACGCCGGGATAGTAATTGACGTCTTTGCCAAGTTCTTTCAGGGTGTCCGCGGTCAGCACCGACTTTCCCCTTGCCCGCTCGATCATAAAATACATCATTGCAAGGATACCGTCCATTTTCTTTTCGTGCGCCATGTTGTTGCAATCGCGCCAAAAGTCTTCGGGCGTCATGCCAAGGCTCGGGATAAAGCCGTAGTCCTGCATATCCTTGTCCGTGAGCGTTTTGTCAAAATCGTAAATCAATGCGACAATATTTCTTTTCATACCTTATATTATACCACGCGCGAAAAAGATATTCAAGGGATTTTTTGTGCAATAAAAAACCCCGCCTTTGCGCGGGGATTATCAAAAGAATTATAAGTTTTTCACAAAGAATTATTTTCTAAAAATCTCATCTAGCGTCTTTCCGTTTGTGTTCTTCCATTCCACCCAACCGTTTGTCGATCCGCCCAGAATAAAATCGCTTGCGCCGCTCGGCGTATTAAACTCCAACGTTATTTTTAAAATATTGCTCCCGTTTTGCATAACAATATCGCCGCTAGCCTGCAACTCTGCTCTCTGTTTATTATATTTTTCAAGGGTGGCTGATTTTGCAAGATTAATTTGAGAGCCTTCCAACACTTGAAATTTATCCCCCATATAAACCCCATATGCAAGAATTCCGTTTCTTGTTGTATGGAAAATCTCACGGTTATCGTTATATTGTTTGGCATCGTCCATTTTATAACCGAGAGTAGCCATTATAAACTGAATTTCATCATAGACTTCTTCAATAGACGGGAGGTCATATTCGTCGATTTCATACTTTGGACTGACAGAGTTTTCTACCTTATAACGCTTGGATTCGTGCGCTTTTAAAATAGCATATTCTTCAAGACCGCTTATCATATCTAATGAAAAAGTCTTGTTGTCTGCAAGAAACATTATTGCCTTATTCCAAAAATCTTTTGAACGATTATGATCATCAAGTCGGGCAATACCGTTTCTTGTTTGTCCGATATAAATTTGTGCTATCTTGTTTTCGTCATTCTCGTTGATTAAATAATATATACCAGGTCTTGTGATGGCTGAAATTTTCTTTGCCTCCGACAACAATGGTCGTGGTATAACATATGTGGTAATTGTCGACAAATGTCGACGTATAGAACGAATTCCGTCCGGTTGCCCGTTGTAATAAATTGTTTCAAGTTTTTTGCTCGTAGCCATATTTTTCCCTATCTGTTTAAAATTATTTTTTAAAAGCGTAAAACTATCCTTACGCAATAACTTGCGGATTCATCGTAAAATAATTGTGCCCGGCTTCGTTTTTAAACGTATCGAATTCGACACGGTTAAAATTCGGGTTATTGAGTTGCTCCCATAATCCCATATATTGTATCGTGTCGATTCTGCACATTCAATTTTGATTATATTATAGCACATCCTGACGCCCAAATCAATCGCAGTGCGAATACGGATTGTTCTTTCCGTCAAAAAATAAAGAGTCCGATATCGGACTCTTTACGTTAAAACGTAGCACTTTTGACAACGTTTCAATATTACCTTTTGGCGTTTTATTCGGGCTTATTCTCGTCGATTGTCTGGATTCTCTTTTCGGCGCGCGCCCCTTTTTTCGCCTCGTATTTTTCTTTCAGCTTGTCTTTAAGGGGTTTATAGCCTTCCTTTTCCTTGTTTTTCGCAATTCTTTTTTCGATATACTGCATAAGTTTGACAAGGATAATAAGGATTGCGATCACGATAAACACCGCAAGCACTCCGTATCCCATGATTTCCAGGGATTTCATTACGTTTTCTTTGACTGCCGATACTGCGTATAACATAGTTTCGCCTCCTTATAAAACAAGACCGATGATAAGGCCGCCGACGATTGCGGACGCGATTTGTCCCGAAACGTTTGCGCCGACAGCGTGCATCAGAAGATGATTTGTAGGATCTTCCTTAATTCCCATTTTCTGCACTATTCGCGCGCTCATGGGGAATGCGGAGATACCTGCCGCACCGATCATAGGATTGATTTTTTCTTTCAGGAACAAGTTCATGACTTTTGCAAGCATCACGCCCGAGAACGTGTCGAAAATGAATGCACAAAGTCCCAGTCCCATAATCATAAGAGTCTGGACGGTTATGAAGTTTTCGGCTTTCATCGTAAACGCGATGGTGATGCCCAAAAACAGCGTAACGAGGTTTGTCAGCACGTCTTTTGCGGTGTCGGTAAGGTAATTCAGCACGCCGCACTCTCTTATGAGGTTGCCGAACATAAGCATGCCGACAAGCGACAACGACGCGGGCGCGATAAGCCCCGACACGATCGTTACGAGAATGGGAAACAGGATTTTCGTGCGTTTCGAAACCGAAGCGGGCTTGTATTCCATACGGATCAGACGCTCTTTTTTGGTTGTCGTGAGTTTGATGACCGCGGGCTGAATGATCGGCACGAGCGCCATATACGAATACGCGACGACCATAATTGGTCCGACGTAATTACTTTTTAAGGTTTGCGCGACGACAATCGACGTAGGTCCGTCCGCCGCCCCGATAATACCGATCGACGCAGCGTCTTCGATGCTGAATCCACAAGCCGCGGCAAGCAAAATCGTCAAAAATATGCCGAATTGCGCCGCCCCGCCGAACAAGAACAACTTCGGGTTTGAAAGCAGCGGCCCGAAATCGATCATCGCGCCGATACCGATAAAGAGTACAAGCGGCATAATCTCGTTCATTTCGATTCCGATTGCGAAAAGACTGCTCATTACGCCCTCCGCGCCCGAAAACGGAATGTTGATAAGAATCGCCCCGAATCCCATCGGCAACAACAGCGCGGGTTCCATATCCTTTTTGATTGCAAGGAAAATCAACAGCGCGCCGAGACACCACATTATTACCTGTTGCCAGGTAACGGCTGCTATGGTTTCGTACAAAAATTCCATAAATCCTCCGAAAAAATATGACAAGACTGCTGAACAGTCTTGCCAATTATGATTAAACCAGAATAAAAATTCGTGTTATTGACTTAATCTCGTCTTATAAAGACGACGGCTACTCCCTATTACGAAATAATAATATTAAATCGCAAAAACTTTGTCAACGGTTTTCAGTTAAGTCTTACTACCCAGCCGAATTCGTCCTTGATTCTGCCGTACTGAATCCCGGTGAGAGTGTCGTAAAGCCAGCCGGTGATTTTGCCCATTTTGCCGTCGTTTATGGTCATCACGTCCTCCTTGTAGCCGATTGTGCCGACGGGAGAAATAACAGCCGCCGTACCCGTGCCGAACGCCTCGTTAAGTTTCCCTTCCTTATAATCCTTTTCAAGTTCGTCGATGGAAACCGCGCGTTCTTCGACGGTGTATCCCGCGTGTTTCAGGACTTTGATTGCGCTGTCGCGGGTGATGCCGGGGAGAATCGTGCCGTCAAGCCACGGCGTAACGACTTTTCCGTCCAGCACGAAAAACATATTCATACTGCCGACTTCGCCGACGTACTTTTTCTCTTTCGCGTCCATCCACAAAACCTGCTCGTACCCTTTCTGTTTCGCAACTTCCGCCGCAAGCAGACTTGCCGCATAGTTGCCGCCGCATTTGCACTCGCCCGTGCCGCCGAGAGCCGCGCGGTTGAACACGTCTTCAACGTAAATACGCGTGGGTTCGAGCCCGTGAGCGTAATAACTGCCGACAGGACTTAAAATAACGAAGAAAATGTATTTCTTGCTGGGGTGCACGCCAAGGAAGTTTTCGTTTGCGATCATCGTCGGACGGATATAAAGGCTGGTGCCGGGGTCTGTCGGGATCCAATCCTTTTCGATGCGGACAAGTTCAAAAATACCTTCCAGCACTTCGTCCACGGGAAGTTCCGCCATGCACAAACGTTTCGCGCTTCTGTTCATACGAAGGATGTTGTCGCGCGGACGGAACATCGTGATTTTTCCGTCGGTGTTTTTATAGGCTTTCATGCCCTCGAAAATTTCCTGACCGTAATGGAAAACGACGCTTGCCGGGTTCACCGCGATGTCAGAAAAAGGTCTGATTTCGACCTCTCCCCATTTGCCGTCGACGTACTCCATATAAAGCATGTGGTCGGTGAAGTATTTTCCGAACCCGAGGTTTTGGAAATCGGGTTTTTGCTTCAAGTTTTCAGTCAAAGTGATTTTCATATCTATACCTCAAATTTTATTCAAAAACGTAATAAGCGGTTGCGCCTTTTAAGACCGAAACCTGCCCCAAAAGCGCGCACGTAATATCCTTTTCGATATTGTCCGCGTCTTCCTTCGGCACCGCAATCGTCATTTTGACGTTGTCGGCAAAATCGGTGTTTAAAGTTGCAAAAACCTTGTCTTTAAGTGCCTGTAACAGCGCGTTGTACATTTCGTACCCGCACTTGATTTCCAGCGAAACGCCGACGACGTTCTTAACTATTTTTGCATTTTCGACGGTCTCTGCAACGGCGCGCGTATATGCGGAAACAAGCCCGCCCGCGCCCAGTTTCACGCCGCCGAAATATCTCGTGACGACCGCAGCCGTCATGAAAATTCCTTTCTTTTTCAACACTTCCAGCATGGGCTGTCCCGCCGTGCCCTGCGGCTCTCCGTCGTCGGAAAAGCGTTGTTCCGTGCCCGCCGCGTTACTTATGAAAGCATAGCAGTTGTGGGTTGCGTCGGAATACTTTTTCTTCACGCTTTTCACAAACGACAAAGCGTCGTCGAAACCGTCGATTCTTTTCAAAGTGCAGATAAACCTGCTTCTTTGAATGACGATTTCGTGCGTCGTTTCGCCCGTTGCCGAAAGATAAAAATCCATTATTTCACGCTCACCTTGAAGTGAACTTTTTTGCCCTTATGAATGATAAATTCGCGGCTTGTAACTTCCGCGTTGACGTCCGTTACCTTGTCGTCGTTCACGCGGATACCGCCGCCTTCGATAAGACGACGAGCCTCGCTTTTGCTGGGCGCAACGCCGATTGCGACAAGGATATCGATGACTTTCGTCGTGCCTTCTTCAATTGTTTTTTCGGGCATTTCCGCGCCGTCGCCGAACGCGCCTTTCGACTGTTTCAGGGAAAGATCCGCGTCGTCTTTGCCGTGGACGAGTTTGGTGAGTTCATAGGCAAGCACTTCTTTCGCGCGGTTCATGCGTTCGTCTTTGTATCTGCAAAGTTCCGCGATTTCGTCAAGGTCGATTTCGGTGAGGAGTTTCAGGCATTTTTCGACGTCCGCGTCGTCGATATTGCGCCAGTACTGGAAGAATTCGTAAGGCGAGGTTTTTTCGCGGTCGAGCCAGACCGCGCCTTTCTGGGTTTTGCCCATTTTCTTGCCTTCGGAAGTCGTGAGAAGCGCGGACGTCATCGCAAACGCGTCCTTGCCCTCTTTGCGCCTTATAAGGTCAACGCCGGCAAGCATATTCGACCACTGATCGTCGCCGCCGCATTCGAGCTCGCACCCGTACTTTCTGTTGAGAACAAGAAAGTCGTACGCCTGCATCAGCATATAGTTGAATTCCAAAAAGGTAAGACCTTTTTCAAGGCGTTGTTTATAACATTCCGCCGTAAGCATTTTGTTGACGGAAAACACGCTGCCGATTTCACGCAAAAAGTCGATGTAGTTCAGGTCTTTCAGCCAGTCGGCGTTGTTGACCATAATCGCGGCGTTTTCGCCCTCGAACGACAGGAATTTACTCATTTGTTCCTTAAAGCAATCGCAGTTATGTTGCACGGTTTCGGCGGTCATGACCTTTCTCAAATCGCTTCTTCCCGACGGATCGCCGATCATGCCCGTGCCTCCGCCGATAAGGATAATGGGACGATGTCCCGCTTTCTGCATCCATCTCATGACGATAAGCTGAATGAAGTGTCCGACGTGCAGGCTGTCCGCCGTCGGATCGAAGCCGATATAAAACGACATGTGCTCCGAGCCGAGCTTTTTATATAAATCATCTTCGTAAACGGTTTGCTTAATAAAACCGCGCGCTTTAAGAGTATCGAATACGTTTTCCATTTATCTTAGTCCTCCAATAATTTCGTAAAGTATTCCGCAAGGGATTTTATCCCTTTTTCGATTTGTTCTTCCGTTGCGTTGGAATAGTTAAGGCGGAAAGTGTTGAAAGTTTTGTCGTCCGCAAAGAACGAACTTCCGGGCACGTAGGCGCAGCCCGTTTTTTCGACGACGTCCTTAAAGATATCGTCGGTGTTTATGCCCTTTCTTGCAAATTCCGCAAATATGAACAGCCCGCCGTCGGGATTCGTGAACCTTATGCCTTTTGGCATATATTTTTGAATCGCCGCGTACATCGCGTCCTTTTTCGCCTTATAAACGAGAATGATTTCGTCGATATGGGCGTCGAGCCGACCTTCCCTTATATATCTGTCGATTATCGCCTGCGACAGCGACGAAGTATGCACGTCGGACGCCTGCTTCCCGATTGTCAGTTTCCTTATGATTTCGGGTGCCGCAACGACAACTCCCGTACGAAGCCCCGGCGAGATCACCTTTGAGAAACTCGTCTGATAAATCACGATGCCGTCCGTATCGTACGACTTAATCGACGGCACTCTTTCGCCCGAAAACCTTATTTCGCCGTAAGGGTTGTCTTCAAGGATTATCACGCCGTGTTTTTTGCAGATTGCATAAATCGCTTCTCGTTTTTCCTTTGACAGCGTTTTGCCAGAAGGATTGCTGAAATTCGGCACGAGATACAGTATTTTCGGCGCGTAAAACACGATCTTTTTCGCAAGGTCAAGGATATTTATCCCGTCGTCGTCGCTGTCGACGCCGATTGCCTCGCCCTCGTACGTTTTAAGGATATGGAGCGCTGCAAGATAAGTCGGATTTTCGACAAGCACCCTGTCGCCTTTGTTGATAAACGCCTTGAACGTAAGGTCGATGCCCTGTTGTCCGCCCGACACGATAAGCGTCGATTCGGGCGTGGCGGTAACGCCGTCGCGACGGACGTATTCCCCCGCCGATTCGATAAGCGGACGATACCCTTCCGTGCCGCCGTATTGCAGAATTTCCGCGCCGTTTTCCGACAACACCTTGTCGGCGATTTCCCTGATTTCGTCAACGGGCAAAGTTTCCTTTGCGGGAAAACCGCCTGCGAAACTTATTATCCCCGGGGTTGACAAAAGTTTGAAAATCTCACGGATTGCGTTGCCCTTCAAATTTTTTAATCTGTCTGAAAATTGATATTCCATTATTTTACCGATATTTCATAAACATTTCGGATATTATACCACACAAGTCGCGTAAACTGCAAAGGATATTCGCCACAAAAAACGACATTGCTTATTTTTTTTGTCAATTTGGCGATAACGCTTTTATTTTTCCGACGTTTATGATATACTGTTGAAAGTTAAAATAATAACAAACTCTTTCGGAGGTATATGACAAATGCAATACTCAAATGAAGTTGTTGAAATGTGCTGTGTCAAAAAAGGTCCCAACCACGGTCCCTCCCCCATTCCCGAGGAAGGCAAATGGATTCAGGCAAAAGAAATTAAGGACATCAGCGGTTTCACTCACGGCGTAGGCTGGTGCGCTCCCCAACAAGGCGCGTGCAAACTTTCCCTTAACGTCAAAAACGGCGTTATCGAAGAAGCCCTTGTCGAAACGATCGGTTGCAGCGGTATGACTCACTCTGCGGCTATGGCTGCCGAAATTCTTACCGGCAAAACCATTCTCGAAGCGCTCAATACCGACCTTGTATGCGACGCAATCAACACCGCAATGCGCGAACTGTTCCTGCAAATCGTTTATGGTCGTTCCCAATCCGCTTTCTCGGACGACGGTCTTGTTATCGGTGCGTCCCTCGAAGACCTCGGAAAAGGTCTGAGAAGCCAGGTCGGCACGATGTTCTCCACAAAGGCAAAAGGCGTACGCTACCTTGAAATGGCAGAAGGCTACGTCACCCGCGTCGGTCTTGACGAAGAAGGCGAAGTCATCGGTTACGAATTCGTCCACCTCGGAAAAATGATGGAAATGATCAAAAAAGGCGTTTCCGCCGACGAAGCGCTCAAAAAATGTACGGGAAGTTACGGCCGTTTCGCAACCGCCGCAAAATACATCGACCCCCGCAAAGAGTAATAGGAGGATACTGCAATGATCAAATTCGAAGGTTATGAAAGACGTATTGATAAAATCATGGGTGTCCTTAAAGAATACGGCATCGCTTCCCTTGAAGACGCGCAGAAAATCTGCCTGGACAAAGGCGTTGACTGCGACGCAATCGTAAAAGGTATCCAACCCATCGCGTTCGACAACGCCGTCTGGGCTTATACCGTAGGCTGTGCAATCGCAATCAAGAAAAACTGCAAAAAAGCCGCGGACGCCGCCGAAGCAATCGGCATCGGTCTGCAATCGTTCTGCATTCCGGGCTCGGTCGCGGAAAACCGCAAAGTCGGTCTCGGCCACGGCAACCTCGCCGCAATGCTCCTTCGCGACGAAACCAAATGCTTCGCTTTCCTTGCAGGTCACGAAAGTTTCGCGGCGGCAGAAGGCGCAATCGGTATCGCGCGCTCGGCAAACAAGGTTCGTAAAGAGCCCTTGCAAGTCATTCTGAACGGACTTGGAAAAGACGCCGCTTTCATCATCAGCCGCATAAACGGCTTCACCTACGTACAAACCGATTACGACCAGTACACCGATACCCTTAAAGTCGTCAAAACCACCGCTTACAGCGACGGCGAACGCGCAAAGGTTCGTTGCTACGGCGCAAACGACGTGAACGAAGGCGTTGCTATCATGCGCCACGAAAGCGTCGACGTTTCCATCACCGGCAACAGCACCAACCCCACCCGTTTCCAACATCCCGTTGCAGGCACTTACAAAAAATGGTGCTGGGATAACGGCAAAAAATACTTCTCCGTTGCGTCGGGCGGCGGCACGGGACGTACCCTGCACCCCGATAACATGGCGGCAGGCCCCGCGTCTTACGGCATGACCGATACGATGGGACGTATGCACAGCGACGCACAGTTCGCAGGAAGCAGCTCCGTTCCCGCTCACGTCGAAATGATGGGACTTATCGGTATGGGTAACAATCCTATGGTTGGCGCAACCGTTGCTTGTGCTGTTGCAGTACAAGAAGGAATGAACAAATAATAAAAAGCAACGTTTGTTTTTTATTAAACCAAACATCAAACGGCACTCGTAAGGGTGCCGTTTTTGGTTTATTTAAAACCGCCCATTGTGCTGTTGCAGTACAAGAAGGCATGAGCAAATAATAAAAATTACATTTTTCAAGCAAAAACGGCACTCACGTGAGTGCCGTTTACTTTTGTTTTTTTGAAAAATCCATAACTTGGCAACGCCAAATATCACTGCCTAAGCAATATCACTTTTTTAGTCTGCGACAAGCGTGATTCTGTCACACACCACAAGGCTGAAAAAGTCGGCTGCCCAGCCAAGCAAAAACAGCGGTATCAGCAATATTCCCGCAATAAGCGTCGCCCTGTGACGCGTTTCGTAAAACTTCTGGAAACGATATAAACTGCAAAGTATCCCGCCGAAGAAAAGATATAAAAACGTCTTCACGTTGTGCGGCAGCGCGTCGAACGCTTCGGTAATGGTGCGGCGGATTTTGCCTTCTTCGATGGGGATACGCACGACGAAACGGCTGCCCTTTTCTTTCTTGCTTTTGACCTCGATAACGCCGTTTAAATCGTCGACGATTTCTTTCGTGATATAAAGTCCCAGTCCGTTGCTTCCCGAAACCGTTCTGGACTTATCTTCCATATAAAATTTATCAAAGATAAACGGCAGACTTTCGCCCGAGATACCCGAGCCGTTGTCGCGGACGATAACGCGGACTTCCTTGCCGACTTTTTTGGCTTTTACGACGATTTTGCCGCCGCTTGGCGTATATTTTATGGCGTTGCTGATGAGGTTTTGTAAAACGCGCGCAAGTTGCTGGCGGTTTGCGTAAACGGTGACGTACGGCGCGCCCTTGACGATGAACGTGAGTTTTTTGGATTGCGCGAGTTTTTCGTATTTCAACGCTTCCGTTTTGAAAAATTCGCCGAAAAGCACGCTCTCTTTTATGCTGCCGATTGACTGAATTTCGTTTCTTGACGACTCCACAAGAGTCAGCACCTGACTGTTCATTTCCTCGGTTTTTTGAAGAATAAGCGCGGTATAATCCTTATCGTCCATGCCGTCCGACAGACTTTCGGCGTAACCGGAAATAACGGCAAGGGGCGTTTTCAGGTCGTGTGCGACCGAGGCAATCATCACCTTGCGTTTTTCGTCGTCGGCTTTATTTTTGTCGCGCGCGTCGCGCATGCTTCGGCGCAGGGTTTCAAGTTGTTTGAAAATACGGCGCTCGAAAACGTCGCCCTCAATCGAAATCGGGGTGTCGATGTCCAATCGATTAAGTTGTGCGATGGCGTCGTAAACGCTTCTTCTCGTTTTTCTTTTCAATTAGGTCAATCCTGCCACTTATAGCCAAGCCCCCAGATCGTAACGATATTGTTTACCCCGGCTTTTTCAAGTTTTTCGCGAAGTCGCGCGATTGTTACGACCACGGTGTTTTCGTCGATGTATTCGTCAATGCCCCACACCGCGTCGATAAGTTTTTGCTTGCTGAAAATCTGATTCTGATTGAGCGTCAGAAAGTCCAGAATTTTGAACTCTTTTGCGGTGAGATTGAGCGGCTCGCCGTTGACTTTCGCCTCAAACCTTTCAGACGAGATCATAAGCGCGCCGAAGTGTCTGTCCGCGTTTGCCGCGGGACGGTTAAGGTCGTAATAACGCCTTATCTGAGCGTTTACCCTGCACACCATTTCCTTGAACGAGAACGGCTTCGTGATATAGTCGTCCGCGCCGAGTTCAAAAAGGCGTATCTTGTCTTCTTCCGCAACCTTCGCCGAAACGACGATGATGGGTATGTTCATGTCGCGCCTGATACTTTCGCAAACCTCGTATCCGTCGGCGACGGGCATCATTATGTCCAGTAAAATAAGATCGGGCGAGAGCCTGCGCGCTTGCTCGATTGCGTCCCCGCCGTCAAATGCCTGCGACACGACGTAGCCGGCGCGGATAAGATAATTCCGCATAGTGTCCGAAATTTCCAGGTTATCTTCTGCAATCAAAATACGTCTTTGCATTATATTGTCCTTTTTTGTGCCTTTATTATCTTATTATACTTTGAAACTCTTATATTTTCAAGTCTTTATTTACAAAGATAAAACGGCATTTGCGATTTTTTCGTCGGCGCTAATAAAATATTTTTCGTAAGATTTCCTGCAATATCTTTCGTGCCTGCCGGATGGCATTGCACCCGCGTTTTCGAAATTATATTTTCCGTTGACGCGCCACCCGTTCAGAAGAGCGATGTCGAACGCGTCTTTCGGACAGTTGAAACTGCACCTGACGCAGCACGCGCAATCGCCGCCGAACACAAATTTTCCGTCCACGATTTTTACGTTTTCTTCGGGACAGTTTTTTATGCAAAGTCCGCAATTCACGCACTTTCTCATATCGACTTTGAAAAATCTTCCGTTGACTTTCATTGCGGGATGTTCGATTCGAAACAGTAATGCGATAAGGTGTCCAAGCGGTATTTTTTTGAGTTTATGCGGCGTAAGGCTTAAAATTTCACGCGCTTCGACGGGGGCGAGATTTTTTGCGGTATGCCACATTTTGTATGCCGCCGCGTCGTCGTGACGGAATATCATATTGTACGGCATAACGTAGTGGTATTCCGCAAAATAATCGTATCCTTTTTCCTTCAAAATACTCACGAGTTTGTACGACGAAACGTTATTAAGCGCCAGCGGTTCTCCCGACGATTTCAGCACAAACAATGGTTTATCGTGCGTTTTTGGCATATCATATGCAAATTCCAGCACATTGTACGGCGCGTTGAAACCGTGTATCGGATAACACACGCCCACCGCGTCAAAGTCGTCGACGCATTTAATGCGCGCGCCTTTTTTTATGTCGACAATCGTCGTTTCAACGCCGTTTTTTATGAACTCGTCCAAAAACAGGTTTGCGATTTTTCTTGTGTTGCCCGTGCCGGAAAACACGCATATCAATATCTTTTTCATCATAATCTTTTGTATTTTGCATGACCTTCCGCGTCAAAGAAATATACGGCGTCCTCGCCCTTTGCGTGCGAATCGTACCATATCGTCTGATAAAACGGAGTAAACTTTGCCTGCCTGTCGAAGTCCCACGGTTCGGGCGCGTTGTCGATGCACCAGTGCCCCGCTTTCAGTATCGTGTAAGGTCTTGCGTAAAACTCCTGTCCGTCGTGAGTGCGCCACAAAAGTTTCGTATATAAATCGCCCTTTTTCATTGACTCGCTTAAAACTGCGCCGCCTCTGAATTCCGCGGCGTCCTTCATATCGTTTATATCGAGTTCGTTTTCGGGTTTCGTTTCGTCATAGCCGTGCGACAGGACGTAGCCGTTCCGCTTTAAGTGCTTTATGTTTTTCATTTCCAGGTAATCGACGTCGCCGTCGGGCAATTCGCCCTTTGCAAGCACGGCGTAATCGTCCCAACTTTTTGGCATACATTCCAGATTTTCGCGGCTGCCGAAATACGCGCGGACTTTCCCTTCGTCCTTGTTTCGTATCCAGTGCGTCGGGCTGTTTTCGTCTTTCAAAAGCCTTTCGATTGCAAATTTCCTTATCACCCTTGACGGGAAGAATTTCGCAAGTTTGTAATACGGATGCCGTTTCAAAATTTCCTGCCAGTAGTCCTTGACGGTTTCGCGCTGGAAATCGAAAATATTTTGCAGTTCGTCGCTGTCCGAAAACCACAGCCCGTGGAAGTTTCGGATGCTGTTCCACCCCGGTTTCATAAACTTTTCGGTGCTGCCGCCGATAATTTCAAACCCTTCGTTGAAAGTGTCGTAGCCGGTCACGCGGTTTCTTGCGCCGCCGCCGATGTTGAAACAGCGTTTCCAGAAATTTTTGACGCCGTTTTCTTCATAGTCGCGCTTAATAACGTTTTTGATCAGAAGTCCGCTGTCGCGCGCCGTCACCCATTCAAGCGGCACGTTGAAACAGGTGTGAAACATCAGCCCGTCTTTCATATTGTTGGTGAGCATACGGTAATGAAGTATCGCGGTTTGTCGCAAAATTACAAAGTTTTCGATTTCGCTTTCAAGCACGATCCACTCGCCTTTTACCTTCGTTTCGGCATAGACGTCGTAAACGCTTGGCAAAAGCGGATCGCCTACCCTTCCCCACGGGTGCAGATAATTCCTGTTTCCGTAAACCGCGACAGTCGAAGTGTGGATAAATTTCGGCTGTTTTTGCATGGATTCCACGGCTTTCACAAGGTTCTGAACGCCCGTAACGTTGCAGGCGCGCGTAAGTTCGGGCGCGTGGTCTGAATCGGGCGGAATGACCGCGGCAAGATTGACGACGTAGTCGGCATCTTTCACAAGGCTTTCGCAATCGGAATAGTTTGCGACGTCGCCAAAGATTTGCTCAACCCTGTCGCCGTACTTTTTCTTGATTTTCCGCGCGAATTTTCTTTCGTTATTGTTGTTTAGGTATAAAAGTTTGATTTTATCGACAAAAGGAAGCGACAAAAGCGCAGGCAGAGTTTCTCTGCCCATATTTCCGCTTGATCCTGTGAGCGCAACGGTAATTCCCATAAATCCCTTCTTATTTTGCTTATGTAAATATGATAAATCTGTCATATTACCGTGCGGTGACAAAAATATTACAATTTAATTACAATTTTCAACAAAAGAAAACGCCCTGATTTCGGGCGCAAAAAATTCTTATATAAATGCAAAGCGCCCGAATTTCGGGCGCCCTACATAAAGAGGAATTTTATTACAAGTTTATAGGTTTGTTGCTGATTTGTAATTATAATATACAATAAAATAATTACATCTGCGTGACAAATTCATTACAAAATTATTACAAAGTCGAATTGTGTCGATTTTTACGACTTCGCTGTCAAAATTCCACTGTTACAAATTGCCCGTTTTTATCAAAAATCATATTCTTCAATAAAACCGACGAATTGCAATTCCTTTTCGTTCAGATATTTGATTTTCACGCCCAACGTCCTATCGTTGGGGATTTCGGGATAAGTTCTTAACGACGTAACGCTTAATACGTTATCGCTGATTTCCGTTTTATATCCGCGTTGCTTATAATATTCTTTCAGTTCTTCAATCGTGAGCGAACACATGTAAGTAACGTCGGCTATATCCTTGGAACTGTCAATCTTGCCGGTTAACAAGTGCTCGGGGAAAAACACTTCTTTTGACGTTTCTCCGCTTTTAAGCCGACAGCCCATTGAATCGATAACGTATCGGGTGTAATTTTTGGGCACTTTTACGGTTTCGTCGTTATCCTTATATATTACGAAACTGAAAGTCAATGACGACGGCTTCTTTTTTACGTCAATAACGATTCTGTCGTTTACGATGACAAATTGCATATTGTTTCTGTCGTTAATGTCGTCGCAAAGCGTTTGCAAATCGCCCTTGTAACAAAAAGCCTGTTTTCCGTCCGTCGGGGCAAATCTTGTGCGGTTTTTAACGTTCAACATCAAATTTACCTTATACGTCGTTGTAAAATCGTCACAATAAATCATGTTGCTTTTTGAGGAGCAGCCGGAAAAAATAAACGGGAAAATAATCAGCAACGCCAAAAAACAAACAATAAGAATTTTTCTCTTTTTCATTGTCGTTATCTCCTTTGTTTAATATCTATATATATATTTTACTACACTTTTTAACAAAAATCAATATGCGCTTTTCGCAATGAAAAACCGCCGAAATTCGGCGGTTGGTGGCTTTTAATATTATTCCCACTCGATTGTTGACGGGGGCTTACTTGTGATGTCGTAACATACGCGGTTGATACCTTTCACTTCGTTGACGATCCTTGACGAAATTTTTGCAAGGAGCCTGTGCGGTATCGGCGTATATTGCGCCGTCATAAAGTCGCTTGTGTTGACCGCGCGCAGCGCGACAAGATAATCGTACGTCCTGTAATCGCCCATAACGCCTACGGTTTTAACGCCCGTGAGCACCGCAAAATATTGCGAGGTTTTGACTTTCGATTTTTCGATTTCTTCACGATAAATTTTGTCGGCTTTTCTCAAAATGTCGCATTTTTCCTTGGTGACCTCACCCATTACCCTGACGGCAAGTCCGGGACCGGGGAACGGCTGACGGTTGATAAGGAAGTCGGGAAGTCCCAATTTCTTGCCAACGATACGGACTTCGTTTTTAAAAAGTCCGTTAAGCGGCTCGACAACTCCCTTGAAATTGAGTTTTTCGGGAAGTCCGCCGACGTTGTGGTGCGATTTTATGACCGCATTGTGCTTTCCGCCCGACTCGATAATGTCGGGATATATCGTGCCTTGTGCAAGATAACGCGCGTTTTCAAACTTTCTCGCTTCTTCTTCAAACACGTGAGCGAATTCCGCGCCGATGATTTTACGCTTGCGTTCCGGGTCGGTAACTCCTTCCAGTTGTTTCAAAAACCTTGCTTCCGCGTCGACGCGTACGAAATGCAAATCCATCTTTGAGAAAATGCTTTCGATTTCGTCGCCTTCGTCCTGACGCATAAATCCGTGATCGACGAAAATGCAAATGAGTTGCTTGCCGATTGCGCGGCTTAAAAGGGTTGCGGCAACGCTGCTGTCAACGCCGCCCGAAAGCCCCAGAATCACGGTGTCCGTGCCGACCGTTTCGCGCACTTCCTTGATTTTTCTTTCGATATAATCGCCAAGGTCGTAGTCGGCGTTCGCTTTGCAGATTTTGAAAAGGAAGTTTTGCAACACCTTTTGTCCTTCGGCCGAAAGCTCGACCTCGGGATGGAATTGCACGCCGTACAATTTCTTTTCGGAATTTTCAAAGGCGCAAATCGGGCATTTTGCCGTGTGTCCGATGACTTTGAACCCTTCCGGCACGGTTTCCACGCGGTCGCTGTGGCTCATCAAGACTTTGGTGGTCGCGCTCACGCCGTCGAAAATTTCCGCCTTCACGTCAAGGTTTGCTTTCGTCACGCCGAATTCGCTTGTCTTGCAACTGACAACCTTGCCCTTTAAGGTATGGCACATAAGTTGCATACCGTAGCAAATGCCAAGGACAGGCACGCCGAGCGACAAAATTTCCGCGTCGAAATCCTGCGCGCTTTCGCCGTAAACGCTGTTCGGCCCGCCGGTCAGAATAATGCCGATGGGGTTGATTTTTCTGACTTCTTCCGCGCTGATGCTGCCCGATTTCACAAGAGAATACACTTTTGCGTCCCTGATACTGCGGGCAATCAATTCCTTATATTGTCCCCCGAAATCGAGGACGAGAACCGTTTGATTATTCAATTTAAGCACCTCGTAAATTTTAACAAATGTAAGTATATAATATTTTTAATTTTTCCGCAAGTTTTAAGGGGCTGTTTTGAAAGCGACGTTAAAAAAAGACGCAAATTTTTGCGTCAATGACGATATTGCGGTTTTTCGTCGGGCGCAATGAACGAAGCGTCGGCGTATCCGTAAACATTCGCAACCGACAAAAACGCCGAAACGATGCTGTTTTCGGGTACCGTGATTTTTTGCAGGTGGTTTTCGTAAAGCCCGTTGAGTTTCGCCGCGTTTTTTCCGCCGCTTTTTGAGCAAATCACGAAAATCGACGACGAAAAGTAGTATTTTCCTTTGCATTCGACAAGATTTTTCTTGGCATTGCCGTTATTTATTACCGCCTGAAAAACCGAGTTTACGGTTTTGTAAAAGTCGCCGTTGCCGTCTTCCACCATAACGCGCGCGCTATCGGACGATTTCCAGCAATAAAACTTTGTGTTGAGAATATTTATCGTGCAATATGACGATTCTTCCACGATTTCGTCGCACCAGTTCATAATGCCGGAAACGTTGGAGTTTGCGATGACGGAATCTTTGAACGTCAGCGTCGAATTGTTGCCCGTCGTGGTTTTGAGCGACACGTTCGCTTCGGCGGCGTTGTTGAAAACGCATCTCACGAATTCGACGTCGGAGCGACTGATCGCCACGTTGCGATAAGAATTTTCAAACACGCAATTCGTGAAAGTCGCTTTTGTTTTTTCGACAAATTTCGCGTCGCTTTTTTTGCCGTTGCCGATCGCGACGGGTATGCCGCAGTACAAAAAATCGTCAAGTACGACTTCTTCGCCGGCACTTACCGTTTTCCCCGAAAAGCGCGTGTCGACAACGTTCTGCCCGTATCCGATAAACCTTATGCTCACGCCGAAGTACCTGGCTTTTTCACCCGTCCGTTTTGCCGAAATTATGCTTTTGCCGTTGCCGAAAATATCGTGCTTCATTTTGAAAGTGACGTCCCTGGCTTCTTCGGGAAGCAAATTCAGGTCAATATCGTTTTGCAGCACAAGGTTGTTCGACAAATAAGAATACTTGCTTTTGTCATACAAAAAATCCGCCGCGCTTCTCACGTTGACGCCGTCGACGAGCCGCACGTTTCTTCCGTTCACGCTTATCGTGACTTCCGACGCGTCCACGTCCGCAAAATCGACAAAATCACCGTTTGAAACGCCGTTTATCGACACTTTAAGGTCGTCTTCTGCCGACAGCGACAAAATCTTCCTTACGTCGAAAGCAGATTTCAACACGCCGTCTTCATCGTATATCTTGTTGCCGAGATACTCGTTTTCCGCCTTATATTCAAAGTTTGCGTGCGCGACGGTCGGCGGCTCGATTTTGGTCGTGGCGACGTATCCGTACAGCACGTCCGCGCCGACGGATAACAAAAGCGCGACGATTACCGTCACGATTATAAACAGTGCGCCCTTCCATTTAACCATACTTTCCTAAGCCTAAAAAGCGACAGCAAAAACGCTGTCGCTTTCGGCATATTGAGTTTTACCACTTATTGTAAACTTTTTCGCAGAATGCGTACATATCTTTGATTTCAAGCACCGTGCCGTCGTCAAGCGTAACCGTGCCGTTCCAAAGCCCGTGCACCTGATGAGTAAGCATGCCGACGTTGGGAAGCATTACGCCGTTGTGATTGTCGTAAAACGGCGTCATGGTCAACTCGAACCTGCCGTTTTCTTCGTGGAATTTCCACGGATCCATCCAGCGTTTGTCGGGCTGATATTCAAGGTAAACTTCGCCGAGTTTATGGCACTTGCCGTCGTACATGAGCGCGGTTTCGCGTCCTTTTTCGGGCGCGCCGATGCCCCAGGTGATTTCAAAGCCGAACAACTTGCCGTCGATATACGTCGTGCCGTTGCCCCAGAACCAGTAGTTTTTATGATCCCATACGCCGCGTCCCCAGTCAAGCACCGTGAACAAATCGTCGCGGTTGCCGTCGATGACTTCGCTGCCGATTTTCACAAATCCGCGCGTGGGCATGCAGTTGATTTTTTCGGTAAAGAAGAAGTGATTTGCGTGCTTTTCAAACGGGTTCATAATGACGATGCTCTCGCCCGTGTAGTTGTCCGCCCAGAAGTCGCACTCGATTTTCGGGCTCTTCCAGTAAAGGTGACGTTTTTCCTTTGTAACCTCGAACCTTAAAACCTTTTTGCCCTTTTTGCGTTCAAACGTATACGGTTCTTCGCCGTTCCTGTTGACGGGGAATTTGTTTGCCGTCGCAAGGTCCAGAATCATGTCGTTGACGACTTCGCCGGTTTTCAGGTTGACGTAACCGATTGTCGCGGCAGACGCCAGCGAAATATTGAAAAAGTTAAGCTGCACGATGAAATCTTTGCAACCGACCTGATAAAAGTCCCACTCTTTCACCGTCCATTTCGACGCTCTGATGTCTTCGCGGTTGTACTCGATAATATTGCGTCTTGCCCAGCCGGGCTGAGTCAGCGAGCCGTCTTTATTCAAAAGTTTAATCGGCTCTTTTACTTCGATTTGCGTACTCATAATTCACCTCTTATAATTTATGTCAGACAAGAATAATACAAACCTTGCCAAATTGCCGCAATTTCCGCGCCTTTCGGCAAAAACTCACTTGTAGTACGATAAAGTACAACTGCGTTCGTTTTTCCCAAAAATCATCGGAAATATCGACGATTTGGTCGCTTGCGAGTCCGACGCCGTATTTTCAGGCAAAGACAAGGCACGCGAACGGGTTAATACTTTATGTCTAAGCCGCGAGCGTAACGCAGCATTTGTCAAAAATACGACGTCTTGACCACGGTTCGTATTGTTCTTGTCTGGCATACTAAGCACAAATTGTTTAGAAACAATGTAACGTATTCCGATTTTCTTGCGTGTTACAGACCTGAATCAAAGTTTTCCAATGCCTTCACCGCCACCTCAAAACACGTCGCAAGACTTTCTTCGTCAAGGTTGTCAAAGGTGTCCTTGCGGGTGTGATAATAATCTTCAAGGTTATGGTTCATTGCGGTGATGCCGACGGCTTTCATACCGCCCTGATTGAACGCCGCGCTGTCGGTCGCGCCGAACGGTACGCCGATTTTCTGCACGGGAATTCCAAGTTCCGCACCGGCGTTGAAGAACAAGTCGATTGCGTGCGGATCGGACGGCACGGTATTGTTAAGGTCGTTGACGTTGACGCCCAAAAACTTTGCGTCGCGGATAGTGTCGATTGCAAAAATCAGCGTTTCGACGTCGTCAAATTCCTTTGCGTGCGCTTTTGTGAACGCCTTTGCGCCGCGAAGCCCCGCTTCTTCACTGCCCGTGATAAGCACGCCGACTTCGGTATTTTCAAGGTTTACGTTCTGGTCTTTCAACGCCTTTAAGACGGCAATGCTCATAAAACAACCCGTAAGGTCGTCATTTGCGCCGTCGACGACGATTTTCTCGTTCCACATAAAGTACATTGCAATCCAAAGCGGAACGAACGCAAGACAAACGTATCCCAGAATATTTGCGACGTTTGCCGCGAGAAACGGCGTCTGCGAATATTTGTTCGCAATGCAAAGAATAATCGCGATGAAGAAATAAAACACGCCGATAAAACTCGTGATGACGTGGGCGATATAGCCCTTTCCGCCAAGGTGATAGTTGAAAGTCCACTCGTGCGCGGCGTCGACGTGTCCGCTGAAAATAATGCGGCGTTGGACTTCGCCCGTCGGGTGTTTGACGGCGTAAAGATTGTGCGAGGTCTTTTTGACGAAAAGTTTGTCGACAACCTGCTTGTACATTACGAATTCGCCAACCATAAGCGCGGTCGCGACGACGAAAAGCACCAGCGACGCGACGGGTTGGAAAAAGTACGCCGCAAGCGCGATAAGATACAGCGACACGCTGATGTATATCCAGCCCATGAATGCGGCGGGGTACACGGGAAACGGTTCAAGCCTGATGTCGTCGGCATAAGGTTTCAAAAGTTCGCCCATATATTCGGCGGCTTTTTTCTCGCCTTCGCTTCCCGCCGAGCGTTTTCCGAAAGTTTTGATGACTTTCTCGATATGCTCTGCCATAAAGGTTGCGCTTTCGCGTTTGTTTTCTCTTATTGAATCAAATCCCATAATTTATCCTTATTTTCCTTTTTAAGGGCGACGCCCTGTATTATCTGACGTTGGTTGCCGCGCTTGCGGGGGTATAAAGCTGATAATTTTCCGCGCTAATGATACCCTGACGGTACATTGCTTCAAGGCACTGTTCCATGCTGTACATACCGGCGTTGCGGCTTGTCATCATTGTGTTTTGAAGTTGGTAGTTTTTCCCTTCGCGGATAATATTTTTGATTGCGCCGTTGCAAATCATAACTTCGGTTGCAAGCGACCTTCCGCCCTTCACGTTGGGGACAAGCTGCTGCGACACTACGCCGAGAAGCACCATTGAAAGCTGCACGCGGATTTGTTGTTGCTGATCCGCGGGGAACACGTCGATGATACGGTCAATCGAGTTGCACGCGCCCGTCGTATGCAGGGTTGACAAAACAAGGTGTCCCGTTTCTGCGGCGGTGAGCGCGGTGCGGATACTTTCAAGGTCGCGCATTTCGCCCAGCATAATTACGTCGGGGTCCTGACGAAGCGAGGCGCGGAGTGCGCGCGGATAATCGCTTGCGTCGCGCCCGATTTCCCTTTGCGTGATCACGCAACGGTTGGACGTATAAGTATATTCGATAGGGTCTTCGATTGTGATGATGTGCGCCGTAATGACGCGGTTGAGATAATTGACGATGCTTGCGAGCGTTGTCGTTTTACCGCTGCCCGTAGGTCCCGTAACAAGAATGAGTCCGCTTTTTTTGACCGCAAGATTTTTCAGAACCTCGGGAATTCCCAGCGAGCGGAAGTCGCCGATTTCATTGATTATGCGACGAATGGATATCGAAAATCCGTTGAAGTCGCGATATACGTTGCACCTGAACCTTCTGTCGCCGACGGAAAAAGAACTGTCCACGTCGGAATACAGGTCGAATTCGGTCATTTGTTTTTCGGTAAGAATGTCCTGAATAAAAGAAAAAACCTGCTCTTTTGTGAGAATCGTGTCGTCGATTTGTTTCAGCGTCCCGGCAACCCTTGCGATTGCACATTTGCCGGACTTGATGTGAATGTCGGAAGCGTCGATTCTTTCAGCAAGTTTGAGGTATTTGATAAGCGTGTTATCTCTCATAAATAGTCCACCTAAAAAGATTTTTCGCGACTTAACGCTACTGAGTAAATTTTATCATACTAATATATAAAAATCAACATATATGCAAAATTTTACTTTACTTTAATTAAAATAATAAATAACTCACAGTCCGAAATTCGGGTTAAAAAAACCGTCCCTGAAAAAGGACGGTCATTTTTTGTTTCTTATTTGTCCGACGGATTGTCCGACTTGGCGTCGGGTTGCTCCGCATTGTTTTCATCGGTATTTCCGGTATCGACAATGCTTTCGGGTTGCTCGTTGTCATCTGTCGATTCGTCGTGCTTTTTAACGAACATCGGCTCGTTGAGTCTTTCGATGAAACCTTGCACCGCGTACATTCTTTTAAGGATTGCGTACAGCATGTACGCGACGACAATCGACACGCCCCCCTGAATGCAGTTGCCGGGCAAACTTTCAAGCGAGCCCGCCCAACCGTACAAAATCGCGCCGGCGAAATAGTAGCCGACAACCATCCATACGCCTGCCGCGACAAGCCCGAGAATGTCGATATAGAACTTGTCTTTTTTGTTGAGCTTTTTCACGATAAGTCCGCAAATCAGACCTTCAAGTCCCTTAATGAGCAGCGTAAACCCCGCCCAGTGCATATATCCGCCGATGACGTCCGCAAGCATACTGCCGATGCCGCCGACAACCATCGCAGGCACGGGGCCGGCAAAAAGCGCGGTCAGAAAGATAACGGCGTCGCCGAAGTTGATATACCCTTCCGTTGCGGGCATGGGGATGGGAAGCACCCACGTAACAACCGTCGTGAGCGCGCACATGATACCGATAAATGCAAGTTTAAGTGTTTTGTTTCTGTTGGCTTTCTTCATAATAATTCCCATTATACCCCTTATATTTTTTAAGTCAAATATATATATTGATATACTCGCCATATTTGGACAAAAGACGCCATAACGTCGCAATTATGGCGCAATAAACGCGACATTTTGCCCTTGTTTGTATTGTTATTGCCGAAATTTAGAACAATTTTTATGTTTTTTACGGCATGCCAACGGATAGTAATACGAACTTAGGTTTCCCGCCGTGTTTTTGACTAATACTGCGTTACGCTCACGGCTTATACGGTAAAGTATTAAGCCGCTCGCGTGCCTTGTCTTATCCTAAAAACACGACGGAAAACTTGTTCACAACCGAAAACGCCGAGATTTCAGATGATTTTTGGAAAAGGCGAACGCAGTTGTACTGTATGTACTGCAAGCGAGCATTTTTCATAAAAGCGTTGAAATATCGGCGTTTTGGCAATGTTCGCATTATTATCTGTTGGCATAAAAAATCCCCCCGCGGTTTTTCGGGGGGACTTTTAATAAATAACCTTATTTGATAATAGGTGCGTCCCAATGCGGATCGGGAGCGAACCCCATAAGTTTCGCAACGGTTGCCGCAACGTTGGACAATCCGAATTTGCCGTCTGCGATTTCGACGTCGGCGTTGAAAATTATGAACGGAACGGGATTCAGACTGTGCGCCGTACGAACGGACACGACGCCCTTTTTGTTCTTTTCAAGCATTTCGTCGGCGTTGCCGTGGTCTGCCGTTACGACAAGAATCGCGTTTTCCTTTTCGACGACGGGGATAAGTCTTGCAAGCGCAAGGTCAACAGCCTCCACGCCGATTATCGTCGCGTCCATATTGCCGGTGTGTCCGACCATATCGCCGTTGGGATAATTGCAACGAATGAAGCCGTACTTTTTGCTTTCGATCGCCTCGATGACCTTATCGGCAACTTCCGCCGATTTCATCCAGGGACGCTGGTCGAAAGGCACGATATCGGAAGGTACTTCTTCCCATGTTTCAAGCGTTTCGCTGAATTTTTCGCTGCGGTTGCCGTTCCAGAAATACGTGACGTGACCGTACTTTTGCGTTTCGGACACGGCGTATTCGTTGACACCCTTGTTCACGAGATATTCGGACAAAGTATACTTAATTTTGGGCGGCTCGACAAGGAAGCGTTTGGGAAGGTGCATATCGCCGTCGTACTGCAACATACCGGCATACATCACCTTTGGCATATTGCCGCGGTCAAATCCCGAAAATTCCTTATCGTCGAAAGCCATCGAAATTTCGATTGCGCGGTCGCCGCGGAAGTTGAACAGAATCACGCTGTCGTTATCGTGCATCGCGCCGACGGGTTTTCCGTCTTTGACGACGACGAATGCGGGTAAATCCTGGTCAATGATACCGGGGGTTTCGGCGCGGAACGTTTCGATTGCGGCGGTTGCCGACTCAAATCCGCGACCTTCACCGTAAACGTGGGTATAAAAGCCGCGTTTTACCATATCCCAGTTTGCGAAATATCTGTCCATCGTAATCGTCATACGTCCGCCACCCGACGCGATTTTTGCCGTGAAACTTTCGTCGTTCATTTCCGCCATCGCGTTTTCAAGCATATCGACGTATTGAAGCGCACTCGTTGCTGGAACGTCGCGCCCGTCAAGCAGGACGTGTACGAATACTTTTTTGATGCCGTCCCTTTTCGCGCCCTTGATAAGCGCGATAAGGTGGTTTATGTTGCTGTGTACGTTGCCGTCGGACAAAAGCCCCAGAAAATGCATTGCGCTGCCGTGTGCCACGCAGTTGTTTTTGAGTTCCTGCCACGCGGACGAATTGAAAATTTCGCCGCTTTCGATGGCTTCTTCCACAAGTTTTGCGCCCTGCGAATAGACCTGTCCGCAACCGAGTGCGTTGTGCCCTACTTCGCTGTTGCCCATATCCTCGTCGGAAGGAAGACCGACTGCCGTGCCGTGCGCTTTGATATAAACGTTTTTGCAGGTTGCAAGGAGTTTATCGAGAGTCGGGGTATGCGCCGCGGCAACGGCGTCGCCGAGTCCCGTCGTGGATTTGCCCACGCCGTCCATTACGACCAATACGACTTGTCTTGACATTATTTTTCCTCAAAATTTACGACGCGTGCAAAGTCTTGCGCTTTGAGCGACGCACCGCCGATAAGACCGCCGTCGATTTCGGGCATTGCCATAAGTTCGTCGACGTTTTTGGTGTTCATGCTGCCGCCGTACTGAATGCGTACTTTGTTGTCGGCGCAGTTTCTGCAATAAAGGTTCGCCATCGTGTCGCGGATAACCTTGATGGTTGCGTTCGCGTCGTCGGCGGTTGCGGTTTTGCCGGTGCCGATTGCCCATACGGGTTCGTATGCGATGACGATGTTTTCAAGTTCGGATTTGTCGATATCTTTGAAAGCCTCGGTGGTCTGACGGACAACGACTTCTTCGGTTTTGCCCGCTTCGCGCTCTTCCAGAAGTTCGCCGACGCAGATAATGGGTTTCAGCCCCTTGGAAAGTGCCGCCTTAACGCGTGCGTTGACGGTCTGATCGGTCTCGCCGAAATACTGACGGCGTTCGCTGTGTCCGATGATGACGTATTCCACGCCGAGTTCGACAAGCATATTCGCCGAAACTTCGCCCGTGAACGCGCCTTTCTCTGCCCAGTGTACGTTTTCCGCACCGACGTGAATGTTCGTGCCTTTCGTCATTTCGACCGCCGTGGCGAGGTCGGTGTAAGGCGTGCAGATTACGACGTCGGCTTTCGCGTCTTTGACCAAAGGAATAAGTTCGGTCACGAGAGCCTTCGTCTCGGCGATAGTATTGTTCATTTTCCAGTTACCTGCGATAATAGGTTTACGCATAATAAATTCTCCTTTATAAGATTAAGTCGTTGTGATTTCAGTCTTTGTCGTTAAGGCAGGCGATGCCGGGAAGCACTTTGCCTTCAAACAGTTCAAGCGACGCGCCGCCGCCCGTTGAAATGTGCGTCATTTTGTCCGCAAAGCCAAGTTGTTGTACAGCCGCCGCGCTGTCGCCGCCGCCGATGATGGTGGTTGCGCCGGTGCCGTGAAGCGACGCAAGCGCTTCCGCAACCGCAAACGTGCCTTTTGCAAGAGTCGGGTTTTCAAAAACGCCCATAGGTCCGTTCCAGATGACCGTCTTTGCGCCTTTGATGACGTTTGCGAAAAGTTCCTGCGTTTTAACGCCGATATCGAGCCCCATTTTGTCGTCGGGAATGCTCTTGCTGTCAACGTATTCGACCGTTACGGGTGCGTCGATGGGATCGGGGAACGCCGAAACGATTGCGCTGTCGACGGGAAGATAAATTTCCTTGCCGAGGATTTCCGCTTTGTCAAGCATGTTTTCGCAATATTCGAGTTTTTCGTCGTCGACCAAAGACAAACCTTCTTTGCCGCCCTGCGCTTTCAGGAAGGTATAAGCCATGCCGCCGCCGATGATAAGAGCGTCGCATTTGTCAAGCAGGTTGTTGATTACGTTAAGTTTGTCGGCGATTTTCGCGCCGCCGAGTATTGCGATGAACGGGTGTACGGGATGTTCAAGGCTGTCCGCCATGACAGAAAGTTCTTTTTCGATAAGGAAACCGCAAACAGCCGTCTTTACAAAGCCGTATTCGACGATAGCGGCGGTCGACGCGTGCGAACGGTGCGCAGTACCGAAAGCGTCGTTGACGTAAACGTCCGCGTATTCGGCAAGAGCCTTGCAGAAGTTTTCGTCCCTGCCTTCTTCGCCGGCGTGGAAACGCAGGTTTTCAAGAAGTACGCATTCGCCGTCCTTCAACGCCGCGACTTTTTCTTTCGCGTCCGGGCCGATGACGTCGGTTGCAAACGTTACCTTGTTGTCAAGAAGTTCGTTCAGGCGCGCCGCAACGGGAGCAAGACTGAATTTTTTGACGTCTTTTTTCGCCTTTTCGATTGCTTCGGCGGTTGCCGCAGCGCGTTCTTCTTCGGGTAAAGCCTCGATTTTCGCCTTTTCCTTTTTATTGAGTTTGATTTTGTCGTCAAACACGTTGTGGGGTTTGCCCATGTGCGAGCAAAGCACGACTTTCGCGCCGTGTTCCATCAGATATTTAATGGTGGGAAGCGCGCCGATGATGCGGTTTTCGTCGGTGATAACGCCGTCTTTCATAGGAACGTTGAAGTCAACGCGAACGAGACATTTTTTGCCTTTTACGTCAATATCGGTGATTGTCTTTTTGTTCATAGAATATCTCCTGATTTTATTTTCGTTTTATGCCCCGGATTTTTAAGGCAGTAATATGATAACACAATAAAAGTTTTATTGCAATTACTTATAAATACTTTGTTTGATTTTCGCCGCGCGCCCGCCTTATTTGTCGTCGTATTTCGTAAGGTGTCCTTGTTCTTGCAGCCCTTTGAAGTCGTGCTGACGGAGCGCCTCGTACAACACGATAGCAACGCTGTTCGACAGGTTCAGACTTCTTATGTTCTGCCCCATCGGGATTCGTATCGCGCGGTCGTAATTGTCGTGCAGAAGTTCTTCGGGAAGACCTTTCGTTTCCTTTCCGAAAAAGATGTATGCGTCGTCCTCGAAATTCACCTCGTCATAGCGGTGTTTCGCCTTTGTCGACGCGAAATAATACTTGCCGGGATTTTTGTCGAAAAACTCCCCAAGGTTTTTGTATACGTGCAACTCGCAGTCGCTCCAATAGTCAAGCCCCGCGCGTTTTAAGTACTTGTCCGAAAGTTCGAATCCGAGCGGCTCGATAAGATGCAAAACGGTGTGCGTCGCGGCGCACGTCCTTACTATGTTGCCCGTATTCTGCGGGATTTCCGGTTCAACCAAAACAATGTTCATAATGTATTTTCCTTAAAAAAATTCGTCGATAATTCTCATTAAATCGTCGCGGGTTCTGAGTTCGGAAATAGCGCGGCGGACGTCCTTTGCGTGGCGGGTGTTTTTGGCGTAAAAACACAGTTGCGCCTTCATCTGATTTATCACCGTGCGTTCGGGCAGATACTCGCCCAGAATTTCGATATGTTTCATAATCGCGGCTTTAACGTCAAATTCGTATTCTTTATCTTGCAGTTTTGCAAATATAAACGGCATTCCAAGCGCGGCGCGACCAACCATTACGCCGTCGCAACCCGTCGTTTCTTTCATTCTTAAATAATCGTCGCGCTTTTCCACGTCGCCGTTTCCGACAACGGGAATACCAACGCTTTCTTTCACTTTTTTTATGACGTTCCAGTCGGCATTTCCGGAATAAAACTGTTCCCTTGTCCTTGCGTGTACGGCAACCGCCGCGCCGCCCGCTTCCTCAATGACCTTCGCGATTTCGGGCGCGGTGATTTCGTCCTTTTCAAAGCCCGCTCTGATTTTCACGGTTACGGGACGATTTGTTGCGGATACCGCCGCTTTCACCACTTTGTAAACAAGGTCGGGATTTCTTAAAAGAGCGCTGCCTTCGCCGTTTTTCACGACTTTCGCGACGGGACAACCCATGTTTATGTCGATTATGTCAAAGTCTTTGAGAAGGGTGTGTTCCACCGCTTTTTTTATGTATTCGGGATCCGCGCCGAAAAGCTGCACGGCGACGGGACAATTTCCCCTTTCGCGGGTTTCCAGAAGCGCGGCGGTGTTGGGATTATTGAAACAAAGCCCCTTTGCCGACACCATTTCCGTTACCGTAAGCCCCGCGCCGTAAACCGAGGCAAGATAACGCATGCCGGCGTCGGTATAATTCGCCATCGGCGCGAGAATCAAATCGTTTTTAAGTTGTACGTTTCCGATTTTCATTTGTAGATTTTCTTTGCCTTGTTCCAGTATTCGTCCAGGATTTCGGCGTTCCCCAAATCCTTTCCGTCTTTCAGTATTTCGCTTTCCATATACTTAAAGCGTTTCACGAATTTGTCGCACGCCTCTTTAAGGGCGGTTTCCGGCTCGATATGCCGCCAGCGCATCGGGTTTATCGCAGAAAACAGCAGATCGCCCGCTTCCATTACGGCGTCGTCGCCGTCCGCTTCCCGAAATTCGCGGATTTCCTCGTTGAGTTTATCGTAAGTGCCGTCGATGTCGGGCCAGTCGAACCCGCATTTCACCGCGACTTTCTGGATTTTGTAAGCGTACAAAAGCGCAGGCAGATTTTTGGGGATTTTGTCCATCTTGTCGCCGAAACTCGTATATTCCTTTTCGACGGCTTTCGCCGCGTTCCAGTAATCCAGCGCGTCTTCGGCGTTCGTCGCTTTGTTCTGCCCGAAAATATGAGTGTGTCGGGTGATAAGTTTATGGCAAAGTCCGCTTACGACGTCGTTGAAATTATATTCGCCGTCGGCGTTTCCGATCATTGCGTGGAAAACTGCCTGCAACAATACGTCGCCCGTTTCTTCAACCATGCCGTCAAGGTCATTTCTGTCGATTGCGTCGATAAGCTCGTACGCTTCCTCGATGAGATTTATCCTTATGCTTTCGTGCGTTTGCGCCCTGTCCCACGGACAGCCGTTTTCGGACAACAGCGTTGCCATGATTTCGATAAGGTCGTGGGAATCGTGTCGTTTTGCCAACAACAAATCATCGGGCGGAATCACCAAAGTCGTTATATACGAAAAATTCTTGCCGTGGTCGATTTCGGCAAGAGGTATGTATGTCAAATTATCTGTCTTTTTGACACTATTTATCAGATAAACGAGTTTTTCGTCGCCGTATACGTCGGACAGTTTGATTTTTACGTCGCCCGCAAGAAGTCGGTTGTCGATTTCCCTGACGACAACGGTATGCCGTTTGTCCGGCATGAACGAAACGTCGGACGCGACGTCGTACGCGCTGTAACTCATCACCGACGTGTCGGGACAAACGCCGGCAAAATCCGCCGCAAAACTCACGCCCGCGATAATCACAATATCGTTCGTTTGTTTTTTCAGTTTTTGCACCGTGCCGTCGTCGAAACCGCCGCCGTTCACGCAAAACGCAACGTCGCCTTTCTCGTTTTCCGACAAAAGCGTTTTTATGATTTTTTCGTCAAGTTCGGAAAAATCCTCCGCCGCGTCGTATGCGTCGTCGAAAGATTTTGCGGATATTCCGTTTTTTTCAAAAAAATCGTACGTCGGCGTTTTTGCCGTTTTGACGTAAATGTTTTTTGCCTTTTTCAGAAACTTTTCGGCGCGGAAACTCAAATCGTCCTTATACAGCCCGAGTCCAATTACGGTAATCATTCAACTCTCCCAGAATCGTAGTTTTTGCGATAATTTGTAATACGCCTTTGAAAACGGCACGCCCGAGAGTTCGTCCCCGTCAAAGACGCCTGAAAACGCCGCCGCGACAACGTACGCAAACAACGCGACGACAAAACCTGTCGCAAGCGACAAAATCGGATTTTTGATATAAATATCAAAAGCCCACGCAAGTAAAAACATTATAACATTTATTGCCGCGATTGTACTAACGTTTTTCACGAGTTTAAGATTTTTTCCCGAGAGAATATAAAAATCGCGCGCGTTTAAGATTACGCCGACCGCCGAAAACGCAATCATACCGTATCCCGCGCCGTACACGTTGAAGTTTTGGAGACATATCGCCGTCACCGCAATTTTCAGCGCGACCGAAAAGGAATTGTTGACGATGATTTTTCCGGTTTTGTCAATCGCCATTATCATACTTGCGTAAATTTCACGAAGCGCGCCCATCGGCACGGTGAACGAAATAATCCTTAAAAGCCTCACCGCCGTTTGTGTTTCCGCGCGATTAAGACGCGGATATAAAACCGCAATAATTTTGTCGGAAAACGCAAACATCATAACCGCGGCAAACGTCGAAATAACAAGTGCGAGTTTCACGGCGGTCGCTCCCTTTTTCCTGATTTCGTCGATGTCCCGTTTTGCCGTCGCCGACGCGATAACCGGCACGATCGCAACCGACAACGAAACGCTTAAAACGACGGGCATATTCACGACGCTCATTACCGTGCCCGAATACAAACCGTACTTCGCCGTCGCAAGCGAAATCGACTCTCCCGACGCTTTTAATATGTTTACGATTAAAATTCCGTCGATAAACTGCGAAAACGGTATGATAAAGCCGGCAATCGCAAAAACGACAGACGTTTTCAGAATGGCGCTTTGCACGTCTTTGTCGCAACTTTCCGCCGCGTTGGTTTTGTAAATCTTCCCGCGCGAAAAATAGGTTATCACAATATAAATAAGCGCGACAAATTCGCTTATCATCACTCCCGACAGCGCGCCGATTACGCCGTAAATCACGCCGTACTTTGACAGAATTTTTGCAAGAGTCAGCCCGAACGCAAGTTTGAAAACCTGTTCAAAAAGCCCCGATACCGCCGTCGGAATCACGTCGTTGTTCCCCTGAAACCAGCCGCGAAACATCGACAACGCGCCGACGAAAACAACCGCCGGCGCAATAACATAATATCCGCTTTTCACGCCTTCGTTTCCTTGAATTCTTGCCACGAATCCCGACAAAACGCACAAGAACGCGGCAAGCACGACCGACGTCCCGACAACGCTTAAAAGCGCGTTTTTAAGGACTATCCTGCTGTCCTTTTTCAACGCGTTATTCTCGCTCGTGAGCCTTGACACCGCAACGGGGATTCCGCCCGTCGTCAGCGCAAGTATCAGCGCGTAAATGGAAAATACAAGCTGATACATTCCCATTCCTTCCGCGCCGAGCACAGACGTGAGCGGCACGCGATACAGCGCGCTTATTACCTTTGCAATTATGGAAAACACCGAAAGCAGCGCGGCGTTTCCCGCCATAGTACGCTTTTTCATTGCAGTGAATTTGCCAAGATTTTTGCCGAAAACTCGGCAAGTTTGGTTTTTTCGGCGACGTTTTTTTCGGATTTTGACAGCAAAATAACGCCGCCCGTAACGTCGCCCGCGACGACGACAGGCGCGAATATCTGCATTTTGTATTCGTTTGTATCGTCGCCCGTTATCGCATATCCGTCGGGCAAAAACACCGTGCGCGTCGTCCTTTTCTGAAAAATATCCGCGACTTTTTGCAATAAGAGTTTGTCCGAATAAAACGTCTTGTCAAAGCCCGCCGCCGCGACGATTTTGTCAAGGTCGGTCACAAGCGACGTGTCCCCCGTCGACGAAAACAAACTTTCCGCAATCTCTTCCGAAAACTTTTGTATTCCCTTTACGCACGAGTATTTTTTCAGGATAAGGCTGTTTTCGTCAACGAAAATTTCCATTTCTTCGCCCTCGCGAAGGCGCATCGTACGGCGGATTTCTTTCGGGATAACCACGCGTCCCAACTCGTCGATTCTTCTTGTGATTCCTGTGTATTGCATAAAAAAACCTCCCGCAGTAGTATCCGCAGGAGGAAAGTTATTATGCAACGATTATTGTTGTTCGTTGATCTTGTAAGACAGCACGAACAGACTGTCGCTCATATTGATGTTTTCGCACACGACGCCTTTCGCGACGTTGGACAAATCGACGGGGGCGAAATTCCAGAATTTATTCACGCCGAGCCGCACAAGGTTTTCGGCAACTTCGCGCGCGTATTCCTTTTGTACGCAAATCGCCGCGATGTCGACGGGGTGCGTGTTTATGTATTCCGCAAGTTTATTGACGTTCAGGACTTCGACGCCGGCGGGCACTTTCTGAATGACCGTCGGATCGACGTCGAACATTGCACGGACGTAAAAACCGTCGTCTGAAAACCCGACGTATCTCGCAAGCGCTTTTCCGATGTTGCCGCAACCGATAATAATAATGTTGTGCTGCTGATCGAGCCCGAGAATCGACGCGATTTCACTGCGAAGTTTCCCCACGCTGTACCCGTAGCCCTGCTGACCGAATTCGCCGAAATTTGAAAAATCCTGTCTGACCTGTGACGCCGTAACGCACAGGTTTTTCGCAAGTTCCGAGCTGGAAACGCGCTTTACGCCGTCGTGTTCAAGCTGTTTAACGTATCTGTAATATCGCGGAAGACGTTTAATGACCGCTTCCGATATGCCTTGTTTTTTTGCCATACTCCAATTCCTTTACGGATAATTTTAATTACTAAGTTTCGATATGTCAAGAAATTTTTTTCTCACCGAAAAACTGCTTGTATCAATCTATTATTATAACTCCACGCGGGTACGAAGCGCGGTGGATAAGGTCATTTCGTCGGCGTACTCGATAACGCTGCCTTCGGGAAGACCGCGGGCGATGCGCGTAACCTTTATCCCCAGCGGCTTTATAAGTCGCGCGATATACAATGCGGTTGCCTCGCCTTCGACGTCGGGATTGGTCGCAACGATGACTTCTTTCACGCCGTCAAGCCTTTTCAGCAGCCCTTTTATGTCGATATCGTCGGGGCCGACGTGCTCGATGGGGCTGATTACGCCGTGCAAAACGTGATAAACGCCCTTAAAAGACTTTACCTTTTCAAAAGCCTGAATATCTTTCGGCTCTTTCACGACGCAGATAACCGACTTGTCGCGCGTACGACAAATTTCGCAAACGTCGTCGGCGTCGTCGGTATAGTTGCCGCAAATTTTACAGAATTTCACCTTTTGTTTGACGTCTCGCAAGGCGTTAATAAGGTCGTCGACTTCGCTGTCGCTGCGCTTTAATATGGAATAAGCGTACCGCGCCGCCGTCTTTTCGCCCACGCCCTCGAACTTCGTGAATTCCGCAATAAGTTTTGCAAGAGGCTCGATATAAGGCATCAGAACAAACCGCCCATACCGCCTGCAAGCGGTCCCATAAGTTCTTCCTGCAACTCGTCAACCTTTTTGACGGCGTCGTTGAAGGACGCGACGATAAGGTCTTCCAGCATTTCGATATCGCTGGGGTCAACCGCTTCGGGCTTGATTTTGACGGCGGTGACTTCCTTGTCGCCCGTCATCGTGATTTCAACCATTCCGCCCGCCGCCGAGCCGGTTACTTCGGAATTTTTAAGTTCTTCCTGAGCGCGCTGCATATCGGCTTGCATTTTTTGCGCCTGTTTCAAAATTTGTTGCATATTTCCGCCGCCGAATCCGCCGCCGGGAAAACCGCCTTTGCCCATAAAAAATACCTCCGGTTATTTCGTGATTTTGAAATCGTCCCCGAAAAGCGTTTTCAGCCTTTTCAGGACGTCTTCCGACGTGTCGTCGTCGGTGACCTTTACGGTCAGTTTATACGGCTTGCCCGAAAGCGCGCCGAGTTTTGATTCAATTAGTTTAAGGTTGTCGGGGATACTCACGACGGACGCGTCCGCCTTCGTTTTGAAAGACACCTTGAAAAAGTTCCCGTTTTCTTCCACCCCGACGTATTTATTCATCGCAATCCCCAGCGCCATGCACCTTTCCTTCCCCACGATTTCCGTGCGGCAGGCGTCCCAAAGCGCGTCGGGATTATCTGTTTTCAGCTCATTTTTTTTTTGAAACGCGGTGTTTACCGCGCCTTGCGAAACTGCCGATTCCAGTTTTTTCAAGCGTTTTTCGATTTCCGCCTCGCCGTTTTCAAGCGCAGCCCTTACGACCGTCGCCTCAAACATAATGCGGGGCTGGGTGCTGTATCTTAACTCGCCGGAAAGACCGTTGAACAAATCGAGCGCGTTCAGAAGGTCGACGTTGCCGGACGATTCCGAAATCGCCGACAGTTTTTCGTAAATATCTTTCGGGAGTTTCAAGGCGGACTCGGCATTTTTGCAGTTTTTCACGTAAATGACGTTCCTTATCGTCGTTGCGACGTCCTTATTGAGAACGGCGATGTTTTTGCCGAAATTCGACAAATTATCGACGATAGACAATGCACGCGCGACATCGTGCGAAAGCACCGCCTGCACAAGGTCCAGAACGATGTGAGGATCGGACGCGCCGAGAACTTCCAGAACGTCGTCGTAAGTTATCGTGTCGCCCGAATACGACGCGCACATATCCGCAATCGAAAGACTGTCGCGCACGCTGCCCTCGGCAGAAGTTGCGATAAGGTTTATCGCTTCTTCCGAATACTTTTTGCCGATGTCGTCGAAAATGCGTTTCAGATTGTCCGAAATATCTTTGACCGAAAGCAATTTGAAGTCAAAGCGCATGCACCTTGACAAAATCGTCTGCGGCAGTTTGTGGACGTCGGTCGTCGCAAGAATGAACACGGCGTGTGACGGCGGCTCTTCCAACGTTTTCAGAAGTGCGTTGAACGCGCTTGTCGAAAGCATGTGAACTTCGTCGATGATATAAACTTTGTACTTTCCGATGACGGGCGGATACTTGACCTTTTCGCGAAGGTCGCGGATTTCGTCCACCGTGCTGTTGGACGCGGCGTCGATTTCCAGAATATCCATATTGCCGGGCTTTTGAAGTTCGACACAAGCCGAGCATTTCCCGCACGGATTGCCGTTTACGGGGTTTTCGCAGTTAATCGCGCGCGCAAAAATTCTCGCGACGGTGGTTTTTCCCGTGCCGCGAGTCCCCGTGAAAAGGTATGCGTGCGAAATGTTGTCCGTTTTAATCTGATTGACAAGCGTCCTTACGATATGTCCCTGCCCGATGACCTCGTCGAAAGAAGTCGGACGGTATCTTCTGTACAAAGAAATGTGTGCCATTCGTTCACCTTTACATTAGTGAAATATAGTATATACTAAAACATAGGATTTTGCAACCGTTTACAACTCCGTCGCCAAATTTTTGTAGCCGCATACGACGCTCATTGTCGCAAACCTTAACGCCGCAGAAAGCGTCGCGCCCGAAAAATCCGACTTCGCGACGTTTCCGACGACAGCCGCGGCAGCCTTGATTTCCGCCTTGATTTTAATGTATTCGGGCATATTTTCGGATTTTGTAATTTTGTCAAAATCGGCATTTAATTTATTGATTTCATTCAATAAACCTTTTAATCTGTTCTTTACTTCTGTTTCGCCGATACTTCCTTTTTCAAACGAAGTCGTGATTTCGTAAAGGCGGGAAAACGCCGTATCCGAGTATTTCAATGCGTTTTTTACAGCGTCTTTTTTTCCGTTGTCGCACCAGGAAAGCGCGGGCGGTCTGACACAGATTTCATAGATGCAGGAACTGCTCCCCGCCATTCTTTTTCGGACTTTTTCCGCGTCGTCGCGGCTTTTGTAACACGCAAGCGCGAGATAGTATTTTTCATCGTAAATTATATATCCCGCCCCGCCCGACGTGCGCGCTTCGTCGGCGGAAATTCTTGCAAGGCTTTCGTCCGAAAACACGTCGGAGCACACGACGTAATACATTTCGCAGTCGGTGTTTTTGTTCTTTTGAAAGAAATTCATCACGCTTCCTTTTCCGGAAAGGGTTGCGAGAGCGAACGTAAGCGAGAAGCACAAAAGTATCGTACAAACGACGAAAACCGCCTGTTTGTCAGCTTTTACGACGCGCCTTTTTTCGGGTTTTTGCGGTTTTGTTTTCTTTCTTTTTTCGGGTTTTTTGTGCCGCCCGTCTTCCTTCCAGATATACGATTTATACTTATAATCGTCATAATTTACGTTGTCGATTTTTTCCATAAAAAAACACCCTTATAATTAAGGGTATTCTTTATATCCTGAAAATTGACTTATTATTCTGCGTATCTTTCGACAAGAATGTCGGCTTCGCTCAGGATTTTCATTGCGAATTCGTCCGGGTATCCTTCGCGATAAACGATACGTTTTATGCCGCTGTTGACGATGATTTTGGCGCAGATACTGCACGGCTGATGCGTACAATAAAGGGTTGCGCCTTCCAATGAAATACCGAGTTTCGCCGCCTGACAGATGGCGTTCTGTTCCGCATGAACGGCGTAGCAAAGTTCCGCGCGGGTGCCCGACGGGATTTTCATGATATCCCTCATACATTCGCCCTTTTCGACGCAACTTCTGATGCCTTCGGGCGCGCCGTTGTAGCCGGTTGTGAGGATTCTTTTGTTTTTTGTGATGACCGCGCCGACCTGACGCCCGGTTCTATAACAACTTGACCACGTCGAAACGACGTTTGCCATTTCCATAAATCTCTTATCCCATTTGTCCATCATAGCGACCTCGAAAGAAAATAAATATATGATAATAATAACACTTTTTCAGCCCGTTGTAAACAAATTCGCGCGCATACGTGCGCGCCCGTATTTTACTTAGTAACGCGCGACTTTACGACGTTTTTGAAAATGCGCGTTTTTTAGCGGTATTTTTTAATTTTTTCTGTCATAATACTATTGACATCGCGATATATTGCGTGTATAATTACCATTGAATTAGCAATCAAGGCGTTTGAGTGCTAACTTCAAAATCAATTTTCAACAATTATTTTCGGAGGTAAATATGACAATAAAACCTTTGTTTGACAAAGTTGTCGTTAAATCAATCGAAGCGGAAGAAAAGACCGCAAGCGGCATCCTTCTTCCCGGCACAGCACAAGAAAAACCCCAGATGGCAGAAGTCGTGGCGGTCGGTCCCGGCGGACTTATCGACGGCAAAGAAGTCACGATGCAAGTCAAGGTAGGCGATAAAGTTTTGTACAGCAAATACGCAGGAAGCGAGTTCAAGCTCGACGGCAAGGAAGTTATCATCCTTCGCCAAAGCGACATTCTCGCAATCGTGAACGAATAAGGAGGCTTTTTATATGAGCAAACAATTCAAATACGGCGAAGAAGCGCGCCGCTCCCTTGAAAAGGGCGTGGACACTCTTGCCGACGCAGTTAAAATCACTTTGGGGCCGAAAGGCAGAAACGTCGTTCTTGACAAAAAGTTCGGCGCACCCCTCATCACAAACGACGGCGTAACCATCGCCAAGGAAATCGAACTCGAAGACGCTTTTGAAAATATGGGCGCGCAACTTGTGAAAGAAGTGTCCGTAAAAACCAACGACGTCGCGGGCGACGGCACCACAACGGCTGCCCTTCTCGCACAGACAATCATCCGCGAAGGTATGAAAAACATCGCCGCCGGCGCAAACCCGATGGTGCTGAAAAAAGGTATCGCGAAAGCAACCGAATATACCGTCGAAGAACTCAAAAAAATCAGCAAACCCATTGAAAGCAAAACCGCTATCGCGCAGGTCGCGAGCGTGTCGGCAGGCGACGAAGAAATCGGCACTCTGCTTTCCGACGCTTTTGAAAAGGTCGGCAAAGACGGCGTTATCACCATCGACGAAAGCAAAACCATGAAGACGGAACTCAGCGTCGTCGAAGGCATGCAGTTCGACCGCGGTTACGCTTCCCCCTATATGATGACCAACCCCGACAAAATGGACGCCGTCCTTGAAGATCCGCTTATCCTTATCACCGATAAGAAAATCAGCGTGTTCCAGGATTTGCTGCCCGTTCTCGAACAGGTTGTAAAATCAGGCCGCGGCTTGTTCATCATCGCCGAAGAAGTCGAAGGCGAGGCTCTTACCGCCCTTGTCCTGAACAAACTCAAAGGCGCAATCAAGTGCGTTGCGGTCAAAGCCCCCGGTTACGGCGACAGACGCAAAGCAATGCTTGAAGATATCGCAATCCTGACAGGCGCAACCGTCATTTCGTCCGATCTCGGCTACGAAATCAAGGACGCAACCCTCGATATGCTGGGCAGCGCGAAAATGGTTCAGGTCGACAAAGACAACACCACTATCGTTGACGGCGCAGGCGATCCCGCTCTCATCAAACAACGCGTTGCGGCAATCCAGCACCAGATTGCGGAAAGCACCAGCGACTACGACAAAGAAAAACTTCAAGAACGCCTTGCAAAACTTTCGGGCGGCGTAGCAGTGGTCAGAGTCGGCGCGGCAACCGAAGTCGAAATGAAAGAAAGAAAACTCCGCATCGAAGACGCTCTTGCGGCAACCCGCGCGGCTGTCGAAGAAGGTATCGTCCCCGGCGGCGGCATTGCCCTTCTGTCCATCAGCGACAAAGTTACCGCATACGCAAATACTTTCAGCGGCGACGAAAAAACGGGCGCGCTCATCATCGCGAAAGCCCTTACCGCCCCCATTAAACAAATCGCGGAAAACGCGGGCGTTGACGGCGGCGTTATCGTAGATAACGTGTTGCGCGCAAAGAAAGCGAACTTCGGTTACGACGCTCTTAAAAACGAGTTCTGCGATATGGTCGAAAAAGGTATTCTCGATCCGACCAAAGTCACGCGCTCGGCACTTCAAAACGCAGCAAGCGTATCGTCAACGCTACTCACCACCGAGGTCATCGTTGCCGACAAGCCCGAACCGGCTCCGGCAATGCCGCAAGCTCCGATGGGCGGCGACATGTACTAAGTCGCTTCGCTCTCAAAACGGCAAATGAAAAGATTGCCGTTTTGGAAAACGGGACAAACAACAGTCAAAGGCATCTTGAAAAAGATGCCTTTTTTGTGCCGTTTTTCCCATAAGGAAACCTGCGCTCCGCTAATCCTTATTCCCTTTTCACTTGTTTTGAAAAACGCGGTTTCCAAAACAAGAATAGCGGATAAATAATAAAATCCTCGATTAAAAAAACCGATTGCGTTTGCAATCGGTAATTTTTTTTCAAGATAAGGACGATAATAGAATAGACAGTTATTTTGTATCGCCCTTACCCTATTGTCTATCCTAAATTTGTCGGCTTACAATGTCCTGATTGCGCGCCATATCCGTTCACACCACCCTCGCCGGACAAATTATACTAATATTATGTGCGGTTATTACCCACACGTCAAGTAAAATGTCGGTAAAAACCACATAATATTTTTATGAACAAATTTTCGGAACGAATTAAAGAATTGCGAATTGAAAAGGGTATGCGCCAATGTGACCTTGCAAATTTGGTCGGCATTTCACGCGCGTCCGTTGCCGACTGGGAAACCGGCAGGCACGAACCGCCGCTTGATACTATTATTGCACTATGCAAAATTTTTGACGTTTCAGCGGATTATCTTTTGGGTATTACAGATTAAAAAACCGATTGCGTTTGCAATCGGTTTTTTGGTTTCGTTTGGTTTTTCAATTTTGTTTTAAGCGGTTTGTTGTTCGGAATCCGCGTCGATATGCGGCTGGCGTTTCGATTTGACGTGGCGCACCAGGAAGCACAACCCGAACGCCCCTGCGACAATCGCGACGCAAGCAACGATTGCGACGATAAGTTTCCACGGGAATTCGTCGCCGCCTTTTACCCTTTCCCACATACTGACGACCGCGTCGTTTTGCGCGCCGAAGTCTTGCATTACGCCGAGAGTGCCTTCCGATTTCTTAAAGTCGGGGTATCTTCTATGGTCGCCGAAGAACTCGGTAAGGTCGTACTTAACGCCGTCGATTTCCTTGATAATGCAGTCGCCGTCGGGATAATTTTCGGCAATTTCGTCGTCGGAAATTTCCCAAACGTACTCGTTTTCGAGAAGGCAGTTGATTGCTTCGATTGTGAATTCGTCTTCGCCCGCAATATATTTATCGGGATCGAAGGAGCAGGTATAGCCGATTTCCATCATATTACGCATCGCGACGTCGGGACGGCACATAAAGTTGATAAATTCCTTTGCCGCCGGGACGTTTTGCGCGGTTTTCGGGATTGCCCAGCCGTCGAACCATACGTTGCCGAACTCTTTTTCTTCGCCGTCGATTTCAATTGTCGGGACGAAGTAGTCCAGAAGGTAATTTGTTTCTTCGCCGGTTGCAAGGTTTTTGAAAGTTTTGTCGGGGTTGTAGCTTTCCTCGATTGCGTACATTGCGTCGCCCGACCAGGCAAGGTCGACGTATGCGATTTTGTTGATCATATCGTCCTTGCCGAAATCGACTTCGTAGCCTTTGATATGCTTTCTTTGTTCCAGAAGCACGGTTTCGCACATTTTCAAAAGCGTGTTGTCGACGGTGTTGATAAGTTGTTCGATTGAAAGCGCGGCATACGGGGTTCCGTCGAGTTTTCCTTCTTCTTTGAGATAACAAACGGTTGCGGCATAGACGTCGCGGACGCTGTCTTTCACAAGGATTTTCCCTTCAAGTTCCGGGTTGTTCGCCTTATTCCAAAGGATACCCCAGCCGGCTTCGAGGTCTTCTTTCCTGACTTTTTCGACGTTGTACATTATGCCGAGCGTACCCCACATATACGGCACGAAATATCCGTTCATTTCCGCGCCGAAGATCGATTCTACCCTGTCGCGGATTGCGGGATACACGTTACTTATGAATTCGTAGTCGCCGTCCGACATATCGAGCGGTTGCAAAAGGTTTTTCTCTTTCAGTTTCTGAATGGAGTATTCGCTTGGGCAAACGAGGTCGATCTGGCTGTCGCCCTTGGTGACTTCGGTCATCATTGTTTCGTTTGTGTCGAAAGTGCTGTAAACGACCTCGATTTCCTTGCCGGTTTTTTGCTTGTAATACTCTTCAAAAAGGGTGATATTGGCGGGATCGATATAGTCCGCCCAGTTATATACGACAAGTTTTTCTTTTTTCCTGTCAAGGTTCACGACGACGATGCCTGCAATCGTACCGCCGACGATAACCGCGATAATAACCGACACGATAAGGATTTTAATTGCTTTCTTGTTCATGCTTTAACCTCCTTTTTCTTGTCGGCTTTGGCTTTTTTGACCTTAACGACGTTGACGACGAGAATGGTCGTAAGCACCACGATGAAGATAATGCTGAATATCGCAAACCAGAACGGCGAAAGCCCTTGTACCCTTGCGTCGGCGTAGATGTACGTCGAAAGAGTGTTGATGCCCGTTGCCGCGCCTTTGTTGATTTGCGTGATGATGAAGTCGTCCATCGACAGCGTGAACGCCATCATAAATCCCGACATAATGCTGGGCGCAAGTATGGGCAGAATGACTTTTACCATCGCTTTGAACGGGTTTGCGCCAAGGTCGAGAGCGGCTTCGTAAACGTTGTTGTCCATCGTTTGAAGTTTCGGCAGTACCGAAAGAATGACGTACGGCGTGCAGAAACTGATGTGTCCGATGATAAGGCGGAAATATCCCGCGGGGAACGAGAACGTCACGAAGAATATCATAAGCGACACCGCCATAACGATTTCGCTGTTGATGATGGGCAGTTGGTTGACGTTTTCCACAACCTTTCTCACACGCGGTTTCAAACAATAAATGCCGATTGCCGAAAACGTGCCGATAAGCGTCGATACAACGCTCGATACGGCGGCGATAATCAGCGTGTTTTTAAGCGCGGCAAGCAGTTCGGGCGTTTTGTCGGACGCGAATATCGACTTGTACGACTCGAAACTGAACCCGTTGTCAAAAGAGAAAATCGACGTGTTGAAAAACGAAAACACGATAATCAACACTATCGGCGCGTACAGCAGCGCGAGAAGTAAATAAAGATATGCTTTTGCAAAAAATTTCTTTACCATAAGTTTCTTCCTCCCGTCGCAGACGTTTTTGAAAACCTGTTCATTATAAAGTTGGAAATAAGCACGAGAATTATCATTACAAGGCTCATAACGCTGCCGACGCCGTACAAGCCCTGATCGAACTTCATCTGAATGCTGTCGCCGAACAAGAATACCGTGCTGTCCGACAAAAGTTGGCTTATCGCAAACGTCGAAATCGTGGGAATGAACACCATCGTGATTCCGCTTAAAATCCCCGGCACCGACAACGGCAATATCGTTTTTGCGAAAACCTGGAACTTGTCTGCCCCGAGATCTTCCGCCGCCTCGATATAGTTTTTATCAATGCTCGAAAGCACCGTGTGCAAAGGAAGTATCATAAACGGCAGGTAGTTGTAAACCATGCCGAACACGACCGTCCCCATCCCGAGCGGAATGTTCATCGACACGAAAATCGCTTTCGTTGCAAGCGTCCTTATAAGGAAGTTCACCCACATGGGCAGGATAAACAGCAATACGAAAATCTTGCTTGCGCTGTATTTCGCAAGGAAGTACGCCGCGGGATATCCCAGAACTATGCAGATAATCGTCGTCAGAAGTCCGACGAGAATGGAGTTTCCAAGCACCACCAGACTTGACTTTTCGGTGAAGAAAATCGCAAAGTTTTTGAAACTGAATTTCCCGTCGTAAATAAACGCGTTGGCAAGAATCAGCACAAGCGGCGTAACGACGAAAACCAGCAAAAACAGCATATACGGATAAGCAAAGGCTTTTCTCGTAAATCTGAAATTTTTAATTTTCTCTTTCATTAAATTGCCTCCACCTTAATGTCTTCGGGTTTAATATTGATACCTACGCGGTCGCCTTTGAGCCATTCGTCCTGAGTGTCGACAAAGAAGTCATAGTCGAAATCGGTGCGTAAAATGACCTGATAGTAACTTCCCTTGTAAATGCTCGAAACGACGTCCGCGCTGACCGTTCCGTCGGCTTCGTCGTCGGTAACGTCGACTTTATCAAACGGAATCGACACTTTAACTTTCGTTCCTGCGGGCAAGTCGCTTTTCGTTTCAAAGTCGGATTCGCAAATTTTAACGATGCCGTTGTCGCCCATTTCGGTTTCGTACTCGTTGATAATGCGCGCTTTGTGCATGATGTGTATTTCTTCTTTCGGAATGAAGATACCGATTTCTTCGCCGACGGCGCACTCGGTATTTTCAACGATCTGCAATTCGTTTCCGTCGCTTTCGCAAAGGATTTCGTAGTGGTCGCCCTTGAACACGCAGGACGTTACTTTTGCGGTGAGTTGTCCCTTTTCGACGTTTTTGCCCTTTGTGATGTAAATGTCTTCGGGGCGCACGATAATATCGACGGGTTCGTTGGGTTTGAAACCTTTGTCGACGCACTCGAACTCGGTGCCGAAGAAGCTGCATTTATAGTCGTCGATCATAATGCCCGACATAATGTTGCTTTCGCCGATAAAGTCGGCGACGAATGCGTTTGCGGGCTCGTCGTAAATCTTTTTGGGGGTGCCGATTTGCTGCACTTCGCCGTCGCGCATAACGATGATTTTGTCGCTCATGGTGAGCGCTTCTTCCTGATCGTGCGTGACGTAAACGAACGTGATTCCAAGGCGTTTATGCATATCCATCAGTTCGATCTGCATATCCTTTCTCATTTTCAGGTCAAGCGCGCCCAGCGGCTCGTCAAGAAGCAGCAACTTCGGCTCGTTGACGATTGCCCTTGCGATTGCGACGCGCTGTTGCTGTCCGCCCGAAAGGCTGTTAACGTCGCGGTGACCGTAGTCTTCAAGGTCAACCATTTTAAGCGCGTGATTGACTTTTTCGGCGATTTCGGCTTTCGTATATTTTCTCATATTGTCGAAAGTCCTGCCCTTTCTGTCGGTGTACGTCGTGCCGTCGGGAATGGTTTTGAGTTTCAGACCGAACGCGATGTTGTTGAACACGTTAAGGTGCGGGAACAACGCGTATTTCTGGAAAACCGTGTTCACGGCGCGCTTATGCGGCGGCAGATTGGAAATATCTTCGCCGTCGAACAAGATTTGACCGCTGGTCGGTTTTTCAAAGCCGGCAATCATACGAAGCGTCGTCGTCTTGCCACAGCCCGAAGGTCCTAAAATTGTCACGAATTCGCCGCGTTTTATCGCGATGCTTTCGTTTTTGACGACTGCTTTGCCGTCGTATTCCTTGGATACGTTTTTGATTTCGATAATGTTTGCAGATGACATATACTCTCCTTAAAACGTGGGCGGGCTTGACACCCAGATGATTTTAGCCGTTGTATTTTTTGTATTTTTAATATAATGAACTTTGTTGCTTACAAAATAAAAGCTGTTGCGTTTTTTGCACTTATAGACGTTGTTGCCGATGACGATTTCGATTTCGCCGTCAAGGACGTATCCAAATTCTTCGCCCTCGTGCGGCATGTCTTTTTGAAGCGTCGTATTCGGCTCGATTTCGATATAAACAGGCTCCATTTCGTTCTTCTGACTGTTTGGCACAAGCCATACGATTTTTTGCCCGTCGCCTTCCTTTTCAAAAAAGTCGTCGCTCGTGAACACGACTTGTTCGGGTTCGTCTTCGCTGAAAAAGGTTTTCAGATCGCTTCCGAGTGCCACCATAAGGTCGTTCAGAGTGGAAATTGTCGGCATGGTCAGGTCGTTTTCGAGTTGGCTTATGTAGCCTTTCGTGAGTTCGCACCTGTCGGCAAGTTCCTCCTGCGTCAATCCGCAACGAAGCCGCAGATTTTTCAGTTTGGTTCCGATTTCCATATAACCTCCTGTTTCCGCGCCGTTTGTTTAGTATTTCTAAACCTAAAAATTAGAGAGTTTTGTAATTTTAAGAAAAAAGTTTACAATTACTAAACCATACGACTGAATATGATTATATGAAAATAGCGTATATTTGTCAACGAAATATACGCATTTTGTCGCAATTTGTAAAAAGATATTTTTGACGATTGTTTCCCGCGCAAAAAATCGCAAAAAAAGAATATATCAAAGATATATTCTTCCGCCTCAAATTTCGTATAAAAAAACGCACGGTTTTCACCGTGCGTAATTTCGTTTTTTCTTATTCGATGACCTGCGATACGACTGCAAAGCGTTTCACCGATTCCGCGCTGCTTTCGGCTTGTTTCTTATTGTCGTAAGTTTCGCCGACGTAAATGCTGTTGCGGTTTTTGATAATGAACTTATATCTGTTGTTTTTGTCCTTATCCACACGTACGGTCGTTGCTGCGTCCTGCATATTTTTCTTGAAGGTTTCGATGCCTTCCAAACACGATTTCTTCGACGCATATTCGCGGCTTTCGTAAAGAAGCTGACCGTTGTTTGCATAAAGATAGAATTGATAAAGATCGCCGTAAACGCAATCTACGCGATATTTTCCGACAACGCCTTTTGCTGCGGTTTCTGCGGGGGCGACTTCCTTAACTGCCGGTTTCTTTGCAGGCTCTTTCGTCGCAACTTTTTTTGCAGGTTCTTTCGCCGCGGCTTTTTTGGGTGCGGGCTCTTTTGTTGCTGCTTTTTTTACTTCTTTTGCCATATTGATATAACCCCTTTTATTATTTTATATTAAAAATTTATTCGCTGATTTCGGAAACCTGTGCAAAGCGTTTCACGGATTCCGCGCTGCGTTCCGCCGCTTTTGCGGTCGAGTACGTTTCACCGATGTAAATGCTGTTGCCCTTCTTGAAGATGTACTTGTAGCCGCCGTTCTTATCGACGTCGATGCGGTACTCGCAATCCGCGACGTTCTTCTTAAAGGTCGCGATGCCGCCCTTGCAGGAGTTCAGACTTGCGTATTCACGGCTTTCGTACAGAAGTTGCCCGTTGTTTGCGTAAAGGTGGAACTGATACGCATAGCCGGTATCTTCGATCGTATATTTGCCGACGACCTTGGGTTTATCGGCTTCGTCGTTTTCCTCGACGGGTTCTTCAACCTTTGCCTCCGCCTTTTTCTTTGCGGGTGCTTTCTTTGCGGGTGCGGCTTCTTCCGTTACTTCCGCCTTCTTCTTCGTCGCTTTTTTCTTTGCGGGAGCGGGTTCTTCCGCGGCGACTTCGGGTTCTTCCGTCGTTTCTTCTTTCTGCGCTTTTTTGGGTTTCAGATTTATTTTTGCCTTGCCCCAGCTGTCGTCAACGAAGTTGTCGTTGTTTTCCGGCTCGATATAGTGCTTTTCCTCGACGGGCGCGGGTTCTTCCGGCTGAACGTATGCGGGAACGGGCGCGGGCGCGACGGGTTTTTCTTCTTCCACGGGGGCATAAACTTTTTCTTCCGCGATAAACTTCGACATGTCGATTTGTTCCTGCGGAGCGGGTTTTTTGTCTTCAAACGGAGGCAGTTCGTCATCGAAAGCGTCGGCGTCGAACTTCTTCTCGTCCTCGATATAAGGCGCGGGCGCGACGGGTGCCGCTGCCGCAACGGGCGCGGGTGCGGGTGTCGCGGGTACGACGGGCGTTTCTTTAACAGCGGGTTTTTCTTCGGCTGCGACTTTGCCGCCTTTCTTACTTGCTTTCTTTGCGTCTTTGACGCTTTGTCTTGCCGCTTTCTTTGCCGCTTTCTTTGCCTTGTTCTTCTTTGCACAAACCGCGATAATAACGATTAAGCCGATGAGTACGAGCGCTGCGCCCGCAACAAGCAAAATGAACTTAATCGGGGGATTTTCTGCCAATAATCTGACGAAAAAGTCTTTCACCGTGATGGTAAAGAAATCGACGATTTTCTGCCATACTTCATTGGATGAAACGGCTGCTAACATTTTTCAAACTCCTCTTTAATAATATAACCCTGAAAATAAATTAGATAAAATACCTATACTGTGTATATTATAACACAATAAATTTACGTTATCAAGGTTTTGAAAATATCAATTTGACGAAATTCGTGTTTTTTTGCTAATTTTTTTATTGCGATATGCCTTAAAAAATATGTCGAACAATGCGTATTTTGCTTGCAAAAAAAACGCCGAAATGTTACTATGTTAAAAGTAAATATTGTGAGGTGTTTTATGAACAACGTAACCATTTTCAATCACCCTCTTATCACACACAAAATTGCAATTATGCGTGATGAACGTACCGGCAGCAAAGAGTTTCGCGAACTTGTGGAAGAAGTCGCAATGCTTATGGCATTTGAGGCTCTCCGTGATATCAATACACAAGAAATTGAGGTTAAAACCCCGATTGCGGTCACTAAAACCCGCGTTATTGCAAATGACATCGCAATCGTTCCTATTCTCCGCGCAGGTCTCGGCATGGTAAACGGTATCCTTGCTCTTGTCCCCACCGCAAAAGTCGGACACGTCGGTCTTTATCGCGACCACGAAACGCTTGAACCCAAAGAGTACTACTGCAAACTTCCCGACGATATCGCAAACCGCGAAGTCATCATTCTCGATCCGATGCTCGCAACCGGCGGCAGCGCAATCGCGGCGATCGACTTCATTAAGGCAAAAGGCTGCAAGAATATTAAGTTTATGAGCATCATTGGCGCGCCCGAAGGAATTGAAAAGGTCCACGCAAAACATCCCGACGTACACATCTTCGTCGGTTGCAAAGACTCTCACCTTAACGAAAACGGCTACATCGTCCCCGGCCTCGGCGACGCCGGCGACAGAATTTTCGGTACGAAATAATCCGCAATAATTGAACGAATAATTGCATTGCCCTGACTTTTGTCAGGGCTTTTTTATATCGCAAATGCCCCGTAACTTGCCAAAGAAAAAAAAGCGCCCACTCAAAAAGTTGCATTTCAGGTATAAAAAAAGTCCTCATAAAACTATGAGGACTTTTTGATATTTCGTTGATTATTACTTGTCGGACGATTCGTCCTTTGTTTCTTCAACCGCCTGGAATTCCACCGTCGCGGTTTTGTCTTCGTCTTCGAGTCCGAGTTCTTCGACTGCTTCGTCGACTGCTTCGCTTTCAGCCACGACTTCGTCTTTTCTGACGCCGGGGAGTTTGTCGTCCGTGTCATACGTTACGCCTTCGCCCACGACCGCGATGCTTTCGCCGTCTTTGACTTCGCCCTGTTTTTCTTTCTTGGTTTTGATGGAAAGAATGACGTTGGTAAGGATACCTACGATAAGAGCGGTTGCGATGTTGGTGATGGTGACGATTGCTTTGCCCTTCGTTGCAAGACCGAATTTAAGAGCGAGTCCGCCGATACCCGTGACAAGGATTGCCGATACGACGAAGAGGTTTTTGCTTTCGCCGAGGTCAACGTTTTGCAGCATTTTAAGACCGCTGACTGCGATAAATCCGTAGAGCGCCAGGCATACGCCGCCCAGAATGCATGTGGGGATTGTTTCGATAAGCGCGATGAACGGGCTGAAAAACGCGATTATAATCGCGATAACAGCCGCGCCGATTATGGTGTAAATCGAGGCGTTTTTGGTGATTGCCACACAGCCGATGCATTCGCCGTAAGTGGTGTTGGGGCAGCAGCCGAAGATTGTGCCGACGGTCGTTCCGAAGCCGTCGCCGATGAGCGTGCGATGGAGACCGGGGTCTTTAAGAAGGTCTTTTTCGATGATGGTGCTCATGTTTTTGTGGTCCGCGATATGTTCCGCAAAAACGACAAGCGATACGGGGATGAACAGAAGCGCGATTGCGCCGACGCCCGCGCCGGTAAGTCTTGCGGTGCCGTTAACGGATTCCTTAATTGCTTCGATAATCGCAAGGTGCGGATAATCGAGGAATGCGGTGATGCCCGTGAATTTGCCGTCTTTTACGAAGTTTTCGACAAGGGGTTTCCAGTTGACGATTTTGAGATATTCGACGTCGCATGCGTATCCGAAGATGGAGAAGAACGATGCGAGAAGGTAGCCTGCGCCGATACCGATGATGAAAGGCATAAGTTGCATTTTTTTGCTGCCCTTGCAGGATACGAAGACCGTTACGAAGAAGGCAAACAATCCGCAAAGGATTGCGACAAGGTTGTAAGATTGTCCGCTGCCGCTTGCAGTGGTAAGGTTGCTGATTGCGCTGCCCGAAAGACCTAAGCCGATAAGAGCGACCGTGGGCCCGATGATGACCGCGGGCATAAGTTTGTTAATCCATTCAGTGCCTTTCTTCCAGACGATAAAGGCAAGTATGCAGTACACAGCGCCTGCGAATACGCCGCCGAGAATAATTCCCCACCAGCCGTATTGAGTTGCGCCGATCAACGCCGAGATAAACGCGAACGAGCTTCCGATGAACATCGGGCTCTTTTTCTTGGTAACCCATATGTAGAACAGGGTTGCGATACCTGCGCCGAAAAGTGCGGCAGCGGGGCTCATGTTGACGCCGTTTCCCGAGGAAAGAATAGGCACGAGAATCGTCGCGCATACGACCGCCAAGAATTGTTGAAGCGAGTACACAAGCGTTTGTTTGAAGGACAACTTGTCTTCAACGTTGTAAATCATCTTCATAAGTAACAATCTCCTTTAAAATTTATTTATATTTTGATATATCAGAGTGAAAACAGGTCGACGGCGATTTTCTCGTCATAGGGCGGTATCATTACCCTTACGACCTCCTGCTTGGACGTTGGCAGGTTTTTGCCGACGTAGTCCGCGCGTATCGGAAGTTCGCGATGGCCGCGGTCGATAAGCACGGCAAGTTGTATCGTGCGCGGACGTCCCAGCGTGAACACGGCGTCGATTGCGGCGCGCGCCGTCCTTCCGGTAAACAAAACGTCGTCAACAAGGACGACGTCTCGTCCCCTTACTTCAAAGGGAACGTTGATTTTTTCGATAACAGGAGTTTCGCTTTTTTCCGCAAGGTCGTCACGATAAAGACTTATATCGAGTTCACCCACGTCAAGCGACACGCCTTCGTATTTTTTCACGTTTTCGGCAATTATTCCGGCAAGGGGGATACCACGGCTTTTAATGCCGATAAGCACGACGTTTTCCAGGGAGTCGTTTCTTTCGATAATCTCGTGCGATACCCTTTTAAGCGCGCGTGCGACAGCCGTATCATCCATAATGTTTGCCTTAATTTCCATAAAACCTCAAAAAAAATCTTGCGCCGAGACACGCAAGATATGATACACCTGTTTATTGTATGATAACCTTGTATGTCTCTCTGGACATAATTAAAGATTTCTGTTAGGGTTATAATAACACAAGCGGCGTTTTTTGTAAACCTTTTTTAAGAAGGAAAAGAAAATTTTTTTATTATTATTTTTTTTGAAAATATCGCGCTTCTTCTCGCCTGCGAAATTTACCCGCCGCCCTTCATTTTTACTATATAAACTATATAATATATAATATTAAACATTAAAAAACGTCGGGGTGTCCCGACGCTTTGAAAACGATTGTCCTTGGGTTTTGCGACAATCAATAGTTGTCCGCGGATATTTCAAAATAACTTTGGGGATGATTGCACGTCGGGCAAACCTCGGGCGCGCACTCTCCGACGACGATATGACCGCAGTTTCTGCATTCCCACACTTTCACCGTGGATTTTTTGAAAACTTCCGCCGTTTCGATATTTTTCAACAGCGCGCGATATCTTTCTTCGTGGTGTTTCTCGATCGCCGCGACAAGTCGGAATTTCGCCGCAAGCTCAGGGAAGCCTTCTTCTTCGGCTGTTTTTGCAAAGCCCGCATACATATCCGTCCATTCGTAGTTTTCGCCCGCCGCCGCGGCAACAAGGTTTTCCGTTGTGTTTCCGATGCCGTTAAGTTCCTTAAACCAAAGTTTGGCGTGTTCTTTTTCGTTGTCGGCGGTTTTCAGAAACAGGGACGCGATTTGTTCATAGCCCTCTTTTTTCGCAACCGACGCAAAGTAAGTATACTTGTTTCTTGCCTGTGATTCGCCCGAAAAAGCCGTTTCGAGGTTCTTTTCGGTTTTCGTACCTGCATATTTGTTCATTTTCCTTCTCCTTTATAAATGCTTTATAATATGGAAACGGCACGCCGTCGCGTGCCGTTTGTTTAACGATTATGCGCGTTTTTTCTTAATGACGACCACCGTAACCACGATGATTGCCATAAGCACTGCCGCGCCGCCCACGCCTGCGCCGATGCCGATTGCCAGCGTGTTTGTTTTCGCTTTGGGCGCGACGTAGTCTTCCGCAAAGATGAAGTAGCCGAGCTTATCGGTTTCAAACGTTACGGTGCCGTCGCCGTTATCGACGTAGTTTACTTCCGTCCATTCGCCGTTGTTGTATCTGATGAGTTTCGCGCCGTTTGCGCTGACTTGCATCGTTACGGTTGCGGGGCTCATAAGTCTGGGCTGTTTGTCGGCGTTCATAAGGACGCTTTTGTTCTTATATTCGCTGAGCGACAGGAAATAGACCTTGCCGGCGGCGTACTCTTTGCCAAAGATTTCCTTATTTTGTCTTAAACCGTTGGTGAAGTTATCGCGGCTTGCGGCGTTGTTTCTGTCGAGTATGCAGAAGTAAACGGTGTATCCGCTGTCAGCCTGCGTCCAGCTGCCCGAAATCGTGCCGATGCCGTTATCTTCCAGAACTTTATCATCGGGAACGTTGACGTCGCCGCCCCATACCGAGTTAAGTTCGTTTTCGGTGATGGAAATCGTCGCTTCGATTATGCCGTCCGCCGACACGGCACGGGTATATCTTTCGGATTCCGCGCTGCTGTCGACCGTCCAGGTGCCGCCCTTGATAAGTCCTTTATGAACGACTCTGTAAGGATATCTGCCTTCGCCCACAAGTCCCGCAGCGTTATTCACGACCTTGTAACTGGCGTCGTTGACGCGATAAACGATGACAAAGTCTTTTGCGATTTCTTTGTAGTTGCCGCCGACGGAGTCTTTGTCGATAAGATTTTCAACCGTGGGCAGATTGAACGATTCGCCTACGTTTGCCGTGATATCGACAAGGTTGAATTTCGCGCCGTTGACGTTGATTTTGCGTGCGGGCGAGACCGAGCCGATGAAGTTTTCGTTGCCCTTATATCTCACGCGGACGTAGCATACGCCACCACCCTGACGGACGGGAGCACTGCCGAGAAGCGTCTTGAAATCTTCGTCAAAGGAATATTCGTAAACGATGTCGTTTGCGCCGACGACCATTCCGTAAGTCGTCTTGTAGTAATTGAACGCGTCGTCGACCTTCTGCACTTTTTCAGCGAAGTCTTCGCCGTATTTTGCGTCGTACGTAACGGACGCGTCTTTAATCTTAATTTCGGTGCCGATTCTTTCAATCGTGAAAGTTTGTTCAATAATGTATTCGTTATTCAAGCGCGATACCGTGAACTTACCGTAGTATTCCCCTGCGTCGATTGCCGCGGAAACGGGTTGCCATACGCCGTCTGCGCCCTTCTTGAAGTATTCCGCCACAGGATTCGGATCCAACTGTGACGGGCTTGTTACGTTAAGCGTGTATGCCAACGCGTTGTACGGAGCGCTGAACTTATCGACGTTGCCTTTGTCGTTGAACATTTTATTTACAAACTTGACGTCCGAGAAGTCAAGTACGGACACGACTTTGGTTTCCGTGTCGTTGAAGCCCATTATTTTCTGGAAGTTGCTTTTCTCGCCGAAGTTTTTGATTTTCAACGTATATTTATACGCGCCCGAAGTGGTGTCGTAAACGCCGTCCGAAATTTTGACGTTGATAACGAATGGGTTGCCGTTCTGATCGACGACGACGGGCTGATACTGACGCTCTGTGAAGTCGATTTCACCGATGTCAAGTTTGTTGTTGAGTCCGGTATCCTCATAGTATTCGATTGCGTAAACGATGTCCGGTGACAGCTCGAAGCGGTGACCGTTGATGATGCAAACGCCGCCCGTGACGAACGTATCGAGCACCCATACGGTTGCCCCGTCGGGTTTAGTGGGAACATATTTGGACTGTGCTTTGCCGTTTTCGTCCTTGCTGTACTCGATATAACCTGCGCCGTCTTTCTGATAAATCACAACGTTTTCGCCGATTTTATTGATGTAGTAATAATTGCCGTTCGTATCGACAGCGTAAATACCGGTGATTTTCGCACCGCCGATTTCGCGCGGAGAAATGGTGACCGTAACGACCGCCTCGGTATCTTTCAGGACGTAGTTGTTGCTGTCATTGCCGGTAATACCCAGCGTAACTTTGCAATCGGGATAAGTGCCGACGTTGATATATTCCGTATTGCCCGTGCTTGTGAGCAACTTCACGTCGTCGCCCGATACAACGCCGCCAAACGTATAATTGCCGATTTGGAACGCCGTTTTGTTGTCGAAAGGTTTATCGACGTTATGCACCGTAACCGTGATGGGTTTGCGCGTTACGGTAATCGTCGCCTCGACGGTAACGTCTGTCAGGTCATAGAATTTTTGTCTTTCGCCGACGAGTTTGAAATCGTTGACGTTAAAGGTATATGTGCCGACGTCCTTACTTTCCTTACCGTCCTTGCCGAGAATGATAATCGTGCCGTATTCGAGCGTGATGTTGTCCGTGCCTTGCAGTCCGGCGATTTGGAACGTGCAGTTGACCGAGTTCGTCGCAATCGTATTTTCGCCGTTATAGACCTTTGAGGCGATAAGCGTGATTTTGCCGAGTTTGGCTTTTTGGATATCGATATACGCTTTGGGTGCGCTTGCGGAGCCGCCCGCGTTTGTGATCTGGTAATTGTTGTTCAGTTCGCCCGCGATTTCGATATTTATAAGCGACGCGCGAAGCCCGTTGTTGACGTCAATGCTGTCAAGCTGGAACGTGCCTTTCCATTGGATATTTTTCCATTCGTCCGCTTTGTCGCCCAGAACCTTATCGAGCACCAATAAAGAGACGTCGCCCGAAACGTAGTCGGTCATTGCGTAGTTGATGGTGCCGTTATAAACAAACGGTGCGTGTCTGTAATTCTCGTCGATCGTAAGGCGCGCTTTTTTGATTTCGTGCGTGCCGATGACGTAACTGCCGTCTGCTTCGGGCGTGATGACGTTGCCGTCTGCATTGACATACACCTTTTCATATTGTTCGATGAGCGCAGCCGTATAAGCCGAGCCTTCGACGTAGGAAGCCCGGACGTTGCTGACAATCACCTGTCTTATACCTGCATTAACGCCGTCGTACGCCGCGTCGAAAGTAATGCCGATTTTCCCCGACGGGATAGTGCCTGCAAACTTGTTCGACAACGTGTACGAAACAAGCGACGTACTTACGTCGGTCGTATTGTTGAAGTATCTTCGGGCGTTCGTATCGATGTTGAAGTTGACGTTGATCTTTGCCCTGTCAAGGTTGACGTTGTAGGTGGTTTCATTGTTTGTATTGCCCGCTTCGTCTTCAAGCCAGAATCTGACCTGAATTTGCGTAAGTCCCACGACGTTTCTGCCCTCGAACAAATCCATATAAACGTCGTTTGTATCAAGCGAAAGTTTCTTTGTCGCGCCCACGACGCCGTCACGGGTGATTTCGTAATAAAGAGTCATCGGGCTGCCCAAAAATTCGCTGACGAAGCCTTCTTTCCCGACTTGTCTGTAAGTAAGCTGAACTTTGAGCGGCAATAAGTCGGCATACGCGCCGTAAGCGCCGCCGTCCGTGTATTTCAGCAGTTCTGCGATTTCGGGCTTGTATCCGTTATAGTTGTCGTATTTCACGGGAACTTCAACGTTATACGTGATATTTGACGAAGTATAAGTCGCGCGGAGATAATAGATGCGTTCGTATCCTTCGGGCGAAGTTTCGTCATAGCCTATGACATATTTGTTACCGATAATTTTGTCGTTGATGCTCGCCCATGGGGTTTGTTCACCTACGAAAACGCCGTTTTTAAGGGTGCGATAACTGATTTCATAAGTTATATCCATGATGGAAGAGAGCGTGTTAAACTCGATAACGACGTTCTGATTCGTCCATTCGCCGTTATACGCGCCGCCTTTTTCAAGGTAAATTGCGGTTTCCCATTTTTCGGACGGGTTCTTGATGTCGTCGATTGTGAACTTGTGATAATCGCTGTAAACGGCGTGGTTTGCCCAGCCTTTTTGTACGTCGTTAAAAAGTGCGATTTGTTCCGCACTCGCGCCTTCGTAGAAGCGTCCGACCGTATCGATCGCTTTGAACTTGATTGCGTATTCGCCCTTTTCAAGTCCCGAAAGGGTGAACACGTCGGAGCCGGGGTTGGTGATCGCAATGCCTGTCTGCCCTTCGAATTCAACGTAATTGCCGTCAACCTTTTTGTAAAGGGTATAGAAATACTTGACGTCGCCGCGAGTGTCGTCGTCTTCAAGAACAGGTTTGAATTTTATGGTGTCGGTATAAAAATACGTGACCTTGACGCCGCCGTTTTCGTTAACAACGTTTTCGGTAAGGAGAGCAACTTCGTCCAATGCCGCGGGCGGGGTGTAGTCGATACCGTCGCAGTTGACGTTCAACGTCTTACCCGAAAGATTGATTGAGTTTTTATAATTTACACGATATATCGTATCGGTTTCGATAGGCAACGCATTGTTGTCCTTTCCGTCGTAAATGACCGTGACGTAAAGCCCGCGGAAAGAACCCGTCGCGGGGTCGTTATTGTCAAACGCAAACGGCTGCACCGTTATGCTTTCCAAGCCCGTCGGATAACGCAACGTTTTCAGCTGTTCTGATGTATAATCTTTTCTTGCGTATGTTTTTGCTTTGCCGTCCGTTATTGCGCCCGTGCCGCGATATGCTTGAAGAATGTCAAAACCTTGGAAATCCGCTTCTTTAAGCCCGAAGAATTTGTCAAAAAGCAGGAAGGAGAACTGCTTTGTTTGCATTCCGTCGGTGCGGATTGACGTCAACTTGTTGAACGTAGGATCAAGAACGTCTTCGCCTTTCTTTTCCCAGTCAAAGTTGCCGACAATATTGTTGTTGGTGGTATAAAGATTCGATATGTTTGCAATGGTGTCCAAAACCGCAATGTCCGGTTTGGTTTTTCCGTCCCACGCTGCGGTAACGGGTGTGAAAAAGCTCGGGTTATCGACAGACTTGACCTTAATCGTGATTTCAAGCCCGCTGATTTCGATTTTCGATTTGGAAATGCCTTCTACCTGCCCCCCTGCATATACAAGGATGTATTGTCTGTCCGCCGTGACTTTCCAGGTCGTGCCTGTGTTATACGTTTCTTCAACGACTTGTTCGGCAGTTACACCGTCTTTATCTTCGTTTTCTTCGATTTTTGAAATATTACCCGCTCTGGAAATAAATTTGTGGATCTCTTTTAAATCGGTAAACTTATATGCGCTGTCAAGGTTTGCGCTGATTTCAATCGTCGCGCCAAGCGAAACAAGTTCATCGGGCAGTTTATAGTAAGCATACAGCCTTTCTCTTACACTTCCAGATAGTGCTATGTTGGGTGATGTATACGCACTGGTGTCTGAACTCTTGACAGAAATATTAAAACCAGCATTTCCGCCGACATAACCAAAATAGTTGGAATATGTATTTGGTCTATAAGTGTAAACGGCAATATTACCGTTCGCATCCGCTTTAAGCGGCACGTTCCAATTCCAACTTGGCGAACCGATGGCAAGTTCTTGCGTGCCGGGCGTGTACGTACCTGCCGCAAAAGCCGTTTTGTTATCAATCGCACCCACGCGCGTAAAAGAAATTGCGCTGACAAGCAGTGCGACTGCAAGCATAAACACTAATGCAAGTCCGCTGATACGAAGTAAGTTTTTGCTTGATTTTTTTGCTCTCATATCTCTCCTCCGATACGCCGGAAAACCCGGCGGTATAGCCATAGTATGTGCAATTTTGGGCATAATGCGCCCAAAAAAGATATTGCTATAAATATAATATACAAGATATTACAACCGAATGTCAAGTTATTTTGCGTTATGACGCGCCATTTTGCACGTCCCGTTTCGCCGTTACCCTTGCAAAACATCGTATACTCGTTGTCTTCCGTGCAACGCACTATATGTCATTGCGAGCGAAAATACGGGGACCCCGCGGGATACTGTGTACTCGCGGGGAAAAGGCGCAAACAAGAAAAAGAGTGAGCGTTATCGCCTGCGATAATGCGATTTCAAAAGCGCAGTTTGCGCCGCATCGCCCGGAAGGGCACCGCATTATAAAACCCACGCAAGATACTTTTGTACTTGCGTGGAGAAAAAGGCGCACACAAGCAAAAGAGTGAGCATTATTGCTTGCAATAATGTGATTTCAAAAGCACAGTGTGCGCCGAGACAGCATAAACTGCCTTATGGAACTTTCGCGGCTCAACGTCATTGAACTCACAAATCTTGCCCTGTCTGTTGCGACGATACTGACGCGCGACCTTACCGTGTCCGAGACGGAATGTCTTTTGAAATTCCTTTGCATCGTGCGCGACGATATATCGCTCATACTTTGCGACAAACGCAACGACAAATAAAGCGCGTAACCCTATTGTGCAACACACCTTATGTTATTACAATGCGGTTGCCCTTCCGGGAGATTGCCACGCTACGCTCGCAATGACACAGTACTTCGTACGGAACGTAACAAGATATTGTTTGCCGAAAAGTACTCGCAAACCTTACGCACTCTCTTTATGCTATCCCGTGCAACGCACTTTATGTCATTGCGAGGAGCAACGCGACGTGGCAATCTCCCGGAAGGGTTTCCTTGTTATAATATCCCGCGCGCTGCTGTCAATATGACAATGATTACTGTCAATAATTACGACTTGCAAAAAAATTGATTTTCAAAAAAATCTTCAAAAAATTTGAACTCAACAAAACGAAAAACGGCGGGTTTCCAAAATCGAATTTTCCGTTTTTACCTGAAAACACGTCGGTTTTGACAAAACGTCGGCGGTTTTGTATAATAAAATTATGAAATACGATAAAAAAGGTTTCACTCTTGTGGAGCTTATCGTCGTAATTGCGATTATGGCGGTGCTTGCCGGCGTCGTTTCGGGCGCAACCGTGGGCATTCTCAACAAGAAAACCGACGAAGTCAACTACATATACAACGGAAAGCAAATTTCTGCACAAATCGTTTCGTGGGCGCAGGAAGTCGTTGAACGCCCTGCGTTCTTCACCGAACTTACGGGGATCGAAATCGACGTGACAGATCTATTGTTGTATGGCAGTATCGACGCAATATGGACGGATGCGTACTCGGAAGCCGCTTACAATACCCTGAAAAACAGGTTTTCGTCCTTAAAATGGGCTGATTCGTACGGCGTTCCCGAAAAAAAGGGGACTTTTTCCGCCGATTTTAACACGGTGCAAAATGCGATTTATCTTTATTACAAGGGAAAATCGCAAGAATATCGTGAAGTATATTACAAAATTTACCTGAGCGGTGAAAACGTCGTCACCGAAAAAGGCACAGGATTTTAACGTTGTTTTTGCCATCCGTGCGAAGCACTTAATGTCATTGCGAGGCATTGCCCATTATGGGGTCCCCAAAAGATACTTTGTACTTTTGGGGAAAAGGCGCAAACAAGAAAAAGAGTGAGCGTTATCGTTCACGATAACGTGATTTCAAAAGCGCAGTTTGCGCCGCATCGCCCGGAAGGGACACCGCATTATAAAACCCACGCAAGATACTTTTGTACTTGCGTGGAGAAAAAGGCGCACACAAGCAAAAGAGTGAGCATTATTGCTTGCAATGATGTGATTTCAAAAGCGCAGTGCGCGCCGCGCTGTCTGAACATCTGTTTTTAACGTACTTTCTTATGCGGTTTTTCACCTTTGCGTAATTTTTCGGCAGGACGTATTTCCAATTCCCGTCGTTCGTCCCCGGGGTATTCATTCTCGCCTCCGAGCCCTGCAACAGATAGTCCTGCATAGGCACGATGACGAATTTCGCGCGGGAGCGCATTACCCTTTTGAAAGCTTTATCAAAGACGTTCTCGTCGGTTGCGCCGAGGGTTTTTTTGACGTACTCTTTTGTGCCGTCACCCTGCGCATCGTACCAACCTTTCAGCGTATCGTTGTCGTGCGTGCCGGTGTAATAGACGGTGTTATACCTTACGTTTTCCGGCAGATGCTCGTTATCGCTCTTGCCGTCGAAAGCGAACTGAAAGACTTTCATTCCGGGGAAGCCGGTACGTTTCACAAGGCGGCGCACCTTGTCGGTGATAATTCCGAGGTCCTCGGCGATGATTCTGCCGTCGAGGTCAAGCCCGTCGAAGATTTTCGTGCCGACGCCCTTCACCCACCTGCCGATTTTTGCGGTCGTTGCACCATACGGCACGGCGTAGTAACTTTCAAACGCGCGGAAGTGGTCGATGCGGATTTTGTCGAAAAATTGCAGCTGATGCAGCAAGCGGTGATGCCACCACAAAAAGCCGTCCGCCTGCTGTTTTTTCCAGTCGTACAGCGGATTGCCCCAAAGTTGCCCGTCGGCGGAGAAGTAATCGGGCGGCACGCCGGCGACCTCTTTCGGGCGCATATTTTTGTCAAGCCTGAATATTTCGGGGTGCGCCCAGACGTCCGCGCTGTCGTACGCGACGTAGATGGGAATATCGCCGATAAGTGCGACGTTTTTGGATTTTGCGTAGTCTTTAAGCGCGGTTAATTCGCGAAAGAACTCGAACTGCAAAAACCGCCAGAAATCGCACTCGTTTTGAAGCGCGGCGATTTTTTCGTCGGACAGCGTATCGCGCCGTCTTTCGTCCTTTTCCCACGTATCGAACGACGAAAACCCGTTTTTGACTTTAAGCGCCATAAACAGCGCGAAGTCGTCCAGCCAATATTCGTTATTTTCAAGAAACTTTGAATAATCGGAATTTTTTTGAAATCTTTTGAACGCGCAGCGCAGCACGTCGTATCGCGAGTTAAAAATTTCGGCGTAGTCAAGTGATTTTGTTTTAGCGCGTTTTGCCTCGTTTTCCGTCAAAAGCCCGCGTTTAACAAGCGTATTTATATCAATAAAGTACGGATTCCCCGCAAATGCCGACGGCGACTGATACGGGCTGTCGCCGAAAGACGTTGGCGATAACGGCAGCGTTTGCCAGAAATCGACCTTCGCGTCCGCCAAAAAATCGACAAAAGAAAACGCGCCCCCGGACAGCGCGCCGACGCCGTATTCAGACGGCAGACTTCCTATATGCAAAAGTACCCCGTTGAACTTTTCTTTCACTTGTGCGGGGCCTCCTCGTGCGTGACCGCCTCGCCGAGCCTGTTCGCCCAGCTTTCGCAATACAGATCGTAATAGGATTTATTATTATCCTTTCTATAAGCAATGCACTTCTTGTTGTTGCACCATACGAACGACGGAATCCCGACGACAAACAGATACAGCGGCCCCAGAATCAGCGACTGAATGGTATGTCCGTACTCATGCACGGACACGGTTTTTTTGTACTCATCGCCGCGCTTGCCGTTGATGAAGATAAACGCGCCCAACGACACGCCGCCCCAATCGCCCTCGTGGAAGGTCAGGATTGCGCCGTGGTAATAGGCGTGCTCGCACCTGATATTTTTCAGGAAAAGCAAAAACCCCAATGCGTTCTGAATCGCGCCCCAGGTGAACTGTAAAACCAGGTAAAAAAACTGCAAGATATATTTCATAATAGCATTACTTTGTTCTTATTTTGAACGTATAGCGAATGGGAGTGCCCTTGTTGGTCTGATAGGCGTTGTTAAGTTGCGGATTTTTTGTCGGATCTCTCGTGACGTAGTCACTCGTAGCATTTGTGATCGTCGCGCTGGCGACTATGCAAGGCTTAAATTGATTTTTGTCGTTGTGGTAGCTGACGATGAGATAATATTCGGTGTCGGCGGCGTCGTTCTCCTTAACGCCCACAACCTGAATGACGATATAAGGATTTTTGTTGTCCGCGCTGACAAAGGAACTGCGCTTCACCTCGTTGCAACCGTCCGGCACAAGAACCTGCGTCGGGGACGCAGTGGGGTTGTAGTATTTGACGGGAATGTCCAGCCCTATGACGGTCTGATAAATGCGCTTGCACACCATCGCGGAATACGTGACGTACCACCCGCGCGTGCCGTTGTCCACGTCTTCTTTGCGCGGATCCGGCTTGTTGGGATAAATATACTGCCCCGAAAGGTACGTAACCGCCGCGATCGAGTTCCTGTACATAGTCTGCGTGTCGGTTTCGGCAGCGCTCTTCTGACGGCGTTTTGTCGTGACGTAAACGGCAGGCGTAACCGCCGCGGCAAGAATCGCCATAATGGCAATGGTCACGATAAGTTCAACGAGCGTAAAGCCTTTTTTATTTTTGAAAACACGCCTTTTCATACTTATATAATTATACTACTTCGCGCGTACAGTGTCAATATATTATTTTTTTCATTATCATTCTACTATTTCTCACAAAATAAGGATTTGTCGCAGTGTGATATTGCGATATCGCAAATCCGGGGCCCCCAAAAGATACTTTGTACTTTTGGGGAAAAGGAGCACACAAGCAAAAGAGTGAGCATTATTGCTTGCAATAATGTGATTTCAAAAGTGCAGTGTGCGACGCGTGTCCGATATGCTCAAACATTGAAATAATTATAGTGGAGGATTAACATAAATGTTAAAACTTAGAAAAAACAAAAAGGGCTTCACGCTCGTTGAACTTATCGTCGTAATCGCAATCATGGCAGTCCTTGCAGGCACGGTCGCCGGTGTTACGGTTTCGCAACTTAATAAACAAACAGACAACACCAACAAATCGCAAGCAAAAACCATTGCAGACTTCATTTCGACAAAAATTATTGAAGAAAGTTATGATTTGGAAGCTGCAGGTGCAAACTTCTTTGATACTACCGGTGCAAATGGCATTGGCAAAGATTTGAAAGCTCAATATAGCGATACTATCACGCTCGGCAGCAATGGTGAAAAAGGCAAAAAAGTTGGCGTTACTTTCGATGCGACCGATAAGTGTTTCTATGTAACATATCAAGGAAAGCAAGGAAGCAATAAAGGCAATGTTAAATACAAAGTTGACAAAGAAGCGGTTGTTTCAAAAGTAAGTGAAGGCGCGGCTTTATAATTCAAATTACATTAAACATAAAAGCGAGGCAAAAGCCTCGCTTTTTCTTTGTCTAAATTTTTGGATTGTTTACAAGAAATAATAATACAAAATAAACAAAATTTCGAGTAAAGCGTATAATAATATATAGAAGTAATTTTTTTGAGACATTCAAGCATATAATATAATATGCAATGGTTAAAAAAATATGCAGTCGATTATTAAACTATAATGTGGGCTTGCGTCCGTTATTGTAGCATAAAAATCAAAACATAAATACAAAGGAGGGATTTCTATGAATTACAATTTTTCGGAAGACGATGAGGATGAGTTTTTTGATCTTTACTCAAATAACTACCTGCTAAGTATTGTTTTAGGTGCGACATTCGCATTTTTATTAATACCATTAGCAAAAAAGATTGCCGTTCTATTGCAAACGATGCAAATTGATAAAAATGATACATTTTTTATTGCGTCATTATTATTTTGTTTATTTTCGTTCATTTCAATCGTGAGCACTGTGTTTTTGATAAAAAAATATATTTTTTCGCAAATGGCAATTCGTTCTTCATTATCAGTGAAATACCGCAACGAATTAAGAACCTTGAAAACAGACAAGATTTCGGAATCAATTATGGATAAAGTAATATCAAGCTTTGATACTGCTAAACTAAAATACATAGAATTTAGAGATGCTTCTTCGATTTGTTCTTTCTTTAATAATGAGAAACAGAAGATTCAGGAAACAATTAGCAAAAAAAATGGTATATTAAATCAGCTTTTTCAAATTTTTACCACGGGAATTAGTATAACTATTTCTTTGTTGTTAGCAAATAATTTTTCAAAGGAAATGTTGCATTTTAACCTTTTAATATTAGCCATCCTTCTCATAATCTTCTTTGCGGTTATAGTTATCCCTAATCCGCTAAGAAAAATCAAATATCGTAAAAAATTAGAAGCAAAATTTGAACTGGTTAAACGCTTAAATGAGGAAATCGAAAACCAAGAAAAATGATTTTATATAACAAAAAGCGAGGCATTTGCCTCGCTTTGATTTCGCGCATTGATTGTACCTTAAAGTGTGCCGCGGTATCGTGCGGGAGCTGTTCTCGTTATCATAAGAAGCATGATAACCACCCCCTTTTGGTACAATCACCTTGATACCAAAAATTATTATATCACTTGCATACAGAAAAAGCAACACAAAAGCGAGGCGTTTGCCTCGCTTTTTTGTCGTTATTTATTTTTGTTTATTAGTCTGCTAAATCTTCTCCATAAGTGTAATCTGCAAACGGGAATTGGTTTTTGCCGTTACCTTTTTGCTCGCAGCAGAATCTTACTTTATAGTCGGATCCATCTTGATAAACAACTGCATAAAATTGATGATCACCGGCTTTATAGTTTACACTACCATAGGCATCCCCTGTGATATCACCCTTTTTCTCAGGCGCTGTTTCATAATTGCCAAGTGGTACAACTTTAATTTTGCCATCTTGGTTATTTTCATCAATAAAATCCTTAACCGCGCGGGCAAGCTTAGGTATAGTGTTTATTTTGTCGCCGGCTTTCCAATCCCCCTCGTCAGTATCGGCGGGAGCACTAAGTTTGTAATCAATCATAAAACTGTGTAAAGCCGAAACAAGGGTTTGCGCTTCCGTTTTTGCGGTGTTGTTGGTTTGTTTATTCAGTTGTGACACGGTTACGCCTGCAATCGTGCCTGCAATGACTGCCATGATTGCGATTACGACGATAAGTTCAACGAGCGTGAAGCCCTTTTTGTTTTTTCTAAGTTTTAACATTTATGTTAATCCTCCACTATAATTATTTCAATGTTTGATTTGGACAACACGGCGATATTTAATGCGGTTACCCTTCCGGGAGATTGCCACGCTACGCTCGCAATGACATAAGTGCTTCGCACGCAATGGAATAAGCGATGTTGCTTATGCAACGATGTGTGTCTTCGACACGTTGTGATATTGCGATATCGCAATATCACACTGCGACAAATCCTTATTTTGCGACGTTTTGTCCGATATTTTTTGTTCAGGGAAAACTGCATAAAAAAGTGTCATAGTTTCCCTTCACATCTATCATTATACTTTATAAAATATGCCCCGTCAATACTTTTTTTGAAAATACTTTAATACTATAATAGTACTATATTGTATAATAGTCCAAAAAAATCCCATTTTTGTGCAACTTTCGCCCATTCAATGCACATATTCAAATATTTTCATACGTTTTTTTAAATTTTTTCCAGCAAATACTAACATTTACCAAAATTCATACAGGGTAATTGGCGCACACTGCACTTTTGAAATCACATTATTGCAAGCAATAATGCTCACTCTTTTGTTTGTGTGCGCCTTTTTTTCCACGCAAGTACAAAAGTATCTTGCGTGGGTTTTATAATATGGTTCCCTTCCGGGGGATTGCCACGCGTCATAAACTGCGCTTTTGACCAATCATTTCACGCTAAAAGCGAAAATGCTTGTCTTTTGCTTGTTTATTCCTTTTCCCCACGGCTACAAAGTATCCCGCGGGGTCCCCGTATTTTCGCTCGCAATGACAAAGTACTTCGTACGGAAAGAAACCGCTTCAAAAACGATTAAAGTGTTTATGTGGAATTCAAAACAAACCGAATAAACATTATACAGTATTAAAACTAATTATATTTATCCATACACAACTTAACTCCGGACACCGGACAATTTCTCCTTAAAAAGATGGTCATCTATTTAGCAAGAGTGTCCTTTTGACAGTTTGATAAAAACCACTATATTATTATGTTGTTTTGTGTCCTTTCCGTACAAAGTACCCTGTCACTGCATCATTTTATTTGCTCAAAATAACGAATTAAAAGAGAGCTAATTAAAATATCAATACAATTCGTTTGTAAACTTCAATCAATTATTATCCTATATACCAAAGTCAACCGCTCTATATTTTCACATCATATTCTCTTGTATTTATATTTATTAAAGCACACCTATTATATATGATAGCAAGAGTGTCCTTTTGACAGTTTGATAAAAAACACCATTTCAAGCGCGGTTTTTGACTTACTAATCACAAAATAAGGATTTTTTGCCCTGTATGCTCAAATTTTGAAATAATTATAGTGGAGGATTAACATAAATGTTAAAACTTAGAAAAAACAAAAAGGGCTTCACGCTCGTTGAACTTATCGTCGTAATCGCAATCATGGCAGTCCTTGCAGGCACGGTCGCCGGTGTTACGGTTTCGCAACTTAATAAACAAACCGACAAAACGATGGCTACTGAAGCAAAGAAGATTGCAGACTCTATTTACGCAGAATTAGTACAAGGTGCAGGTACTGCTGCTGCAGATGAAACACCAGCAGATCCTATCCAAGCCGCTCTTGTGGAAGCATATGGTAAATCTTTTACTTGGGGTGCAGCTCCTGCTAATGCCAAAGGTATTTATGTTTGGAAAGTGGACAATACAGAGGAATATCATGTAAAGTACTTTGGAAAACAAGGAAATAATAAAGGTGATATCGAGTACAAAGTAACAGAGGAAGCCGGCGTACAAGAAGTTCCAAAAAGCAATTAAACTAAATTTAATAAACAAAACATTAAGCGAGGCAAACGCCTCGCTTTTTTTTATTAAAAAACTCTGCAAGTTTTTGCAGAGTTCATTTTATATTATTCTGTACATTTGCCAAAGCGTATTATCGCCCGGATTATTTTGTAATTCTTTAAACCCCTGTTTTTCATAATAAGGCTTCACTGCCTCTTTGCAATCGAGATATACAATCCTGCCCCCGACAAGGTCTTGACTGCTTTTTATCCTTGACAATGCTTCTTCCAACACAAGTTTCCCTACGCCCTTGTCCGTATCCTTACTCCTTGCAAGTTGTCCGATCAGATAAGCCGCAACGTCGTCTTGGTCAGTACTTTTTGCGATTGTTTTCTTTTTTGTGTTGCTGATATCGCCCAATTTAATAACTTTCAACGCCAATGAGAAATAACCGTCAATTTGTATTTCGTTTTTTTCCCATTTTTCGTCATTGATAATCAGGTATGTACGAGATATATTTTGCTCTTCATTCGGGATTGCTTTCTTTTGTAAAAAACTCTCAATATCTTCGTCGCCCTTAAAACTCTTAAACGAAGAAAAGACCTCTTGTAAAGAGGTCTTGTCGGAATTTTCGATTGAAAGAATTTCTCTTAACGATTGAACCATACCTTGCTTGCGTTTTCAGGAAGTTTGTCTTTCTCTGATGCCTTTACGTCTGTAAACGAAGAAGTGTTTTGGTTCAAGGCGCGTTTGATTTCTTCAACCTTTTGTTTGTCTCTTATTACTACGTTTTGTTCAAAAGAAACTGTTGCCATATTCACTCCTCCTACTTTATTATATGAAATATATAAGAATTTTAACACCAAAACAGTATTTTGTCAATATTCGTATGCACAAATATGACAAATATAATAATTCGTTTATTAAATGCTGTAAATAAGGCGGTAAAACTCGGACATGGACGTCGTGCCGTTGCCGATGAGCGTGCGGATGCTGTCTTCCAAAAACGTTGCGCCGTGCTCTTTGGCGAAGTCGCGGATTTCCTCGGTTGTCCTGCCCTCGGATATCATGCGGCGAAGGTCGCTGTCGATTTCGATAATTTCGTAAATTGCGGTACGTCCCTTGTAGCCGGTGTTGCCGCAGCGGGGGCAGCCGACAGGCTCATAAATGTGAGTGATTGACGGGTCTTTCAAAAGTGCGGCCTCTTCCGCCTTGATTTCGCGTTTTCTCTTGCATTCCGGGCAAAGTTTTTTGACAAGCCTTTGCGCGACAACGCAGTTCACGGACGACGCGACCATGTATGACGCAACGCCCATGTCGATAAGACGGACGATACTTGACGCGGCGTCGTTGGTGTGCAGCGTGGACAAAACCAAGTGGCCTGTGATAGCGGCGCGGATTGCGATTTCGGCGGTTTCCGTATCACGAATTTCACCGATCATGACGATGTCCGGGTCCTGACGCAGGATTGCGCGAAGTCCGCTTGCGAACGTTAAGCCCGCCTTTGCATTGGTTTGCACCTGATTGACGCCGAAGATTTGCTTTTCGACAGGGTCTTCAACCGTCGTTATATTGACGTTCGGTTTGTTGAGTTCGCTAAGGACGGCGTACAACGTCGTCGATTTACCTGAACCCGTAGGCCCCGTGACAAGAATGATCCCGTTCGGCGCTTTGATGATGCGGGAGAACTGTTCAAACAGTTTGTCGGGCATGCCAAGGTCGGGAAGCGTGATAAGCGCGGCGTCCTCGGTTGCAAGAAGACGCATGTTGACCTTTTCACCGTAAATCGTGGGCAGCGTGTTGACACGAAGGTCGATGTTGATGTCGCCGTTGTTGAAGTCGATACGGCCGTCCTGCGGGATTCGCTTTTCAGCAATGTTGATGCCCGCAAGGATTTTACAACGCGAAACGATACTGTTAAGCGTGGAAATGTCCAAGCGCATACATTCGACAAGCTCGCCGTCGATACGCATGCGGACAAGGATTTGCTCCTCAAACGGCTCAATATGAATATCAGACGCGCGGCGCATGTACGCCTGCGTGATAAGGCTGTTGATAAGTTTGACGACAGGCGTGTTGTCAACGCGGCTTTCGATTTCGGACAACTTTTGCTGGGTTGCCGCCGAAGTCTGCTGGACAACCTTTTGCGTCGCTTCGTCCGACACGAAGAAGTTGCCGGCGTTGGTGTAGTACTTTTCAATCGCGCTTTCGATGATACGCTGCGGCGCAAGGACAAAACCGACGTCCATACGCGTGACCATCTTTACGTCCTCGAACGCGCCGATGTCGTGCGGATCGTGCGTGGCGATTATTATCTGCCCCGCCTTCACGTCAAGCGGCATTATGCAGTGCTTTTTGACGATTTGCTCCGGTACGTTTTTCAGAATTTCGGGACGACGGACGACAAGTTCCGTATTTATATAGGTCGTGTTGAAACGCTCTGCCATCGCAGAGAGCATCGCGTCCTCGGTGATAATGCCGCGCGACAACAATATCGCGCTGATTTTTTCGTTGGGATGGGTTTTTTGCCAACGTTTTGCGTCATCCAATTGCGCCTGCTTGACAAAGCCTTTCTCTATCAGGATGTCGCCTAAACTTGCTCCTCTTTGCATCTCTTCTCCTTATGATATATAAATATTATATTCCGAATAAGTTTTTTATGCCGTCGATTATGGGCGTGCCCGCAAAAACCGTGACCACCGCACCAAGCGCGATAAACGGACCAAGCGGAAGTTCGTACCCCTTTCTGACCTTTTTCGTCAGCAAAAGTACGCCGCCGATAAGCCCCGCCGACACTATCGCGATAAACGCCGACACAAGCGTCGGGTAAAGCCCCAACACAAGCCCCAGCGCAAAATAAAGCTTTATGTCGCCGCCGCCGATGCCGCCCGTCACGAGCGCGATTACGTAAAGTGGCACGCTGATAACCACCGCGCCCACAAGCCTGTGCCACCACACGACGTCCTTCGCCGTGAAAAACAGCGGGATCGACAAAATTATGATGAACACGACGATGCCGTTCGGGATCTCTTTCGTGTCGATATCTATGAACGTCATCACGATGAGCGCCGAAAACAGCGCGTCGTATATGAACGCGTTGGCGTTAAGCCCGATAAAATATGCCGACAACGTCCACAATACGGCGTTGAGCGACTCCACAATCGGGTACCTTGCGGAGATTTTTTCCTTGCAATTCCGGCACTTTCCGCCAAGAAAAATCCAGCTGAAAACCGGCACCATATCGTACCATTTCAGCGGCTGCCCGCACTTCGGACAATAACTGTGTTTTTCGGTGAAAAACGTGCCTTTGGGAATGCGGTAAATGCAAACGTTCAGAAAACTGCCGACCGCAAGCCCGAAAAATGCGGAAAATATCGTGAATAACAGATGGCCAAGTTCCATTTTATCAACCGTTTTCCTTGAGTCTGAAATAGAATTTGGCGAACTTTTTGTTTCTATCTCCTACGACCAGCATGTTTTTGTATTGACCGGTTTTTTCATCGATTGCATCGATATTGCCCTGCTCGAAACTGAAAATCCCTACGAATTTTTTGCCTTCCGACTGGCTGTAATCCGCCTCGATAAAGTCGATTTCAAGCCCCGGGGAGACGAATTTTATTTGCCCTTTGGCGTTATAGACGTCGCAGAACACCTTGACGGACGTAATCTCATCAAAGCTGTTGACAATCGCTTTGAAATAAACCTCGATTGTGAAACTGCCGTAAAACGCGCGCTTTTCGGCGGCAGTTGACGTGAAGTATTCCTGGGGTTCTTCGTTGCCCTTTGCATAAAAGAGCTTGCCGTTTTTGGAGAAAAACACACTGTGCTCTTTTGTCGGCATGTTTTTCATCTGGTACGTGGTTTGAGTATCACCGATTGTAATCATGTTGTCGGCGGTCGGAAGCGCGCCGTCCTGCAAATATACCTCAACCGACGACCTTGCCGCCCGCTTGATCTCGTTCTGGACGATTGTGCCAAGGTCTTTTGCGGCGGCGTTTTCTTTCTGGCGCATATAAGCCGTCGTGCCTGCCGTGACAAGCCCGCCGATAACCGTTGCGAGAATACCCATAATGGCGACGACCGCGATCGCCTCGACCAAGGTGAAGCCTTTTTTATTTTTTAAGATTTTTGCGAGTTTTCTCATGTCAGTTCTTATAGTTGTCCGCAACGAATTGCTTGGTTATCGAGTAGTTTTCGACGTCTTGCGTGTTTTTAAGGTCGTAAGACTCAACGTCGTCGTTGAAAATGAAAATCCAGCGTTTTGTGCCCTTGTCCGACGTCACCTGATACCTTGTGAACGGGTATATCGGATAAGTCGTCGCCTGCACTTTGGTGGGTTCGATTGAAATCGCAAACGGTACCGAGCCGTAATCGGTGTCGTAATTAAGCACCGCCGCGAACTGCGGCACGTTGCCTTTTGACGTGTTGATGTACGATACCTGCAAAATACTGTGCGGATACACGATGTATTTGTCGTTGTACATGAACGTGTTCAAAAGAGCCTGCTCCTGCGCCTGCGCTCTTTTGGCTTCTTCCTTTTTCGCCTTGGACATATAGCGCGTCGCCGTGTTGAACATGGTGAACGCCAGCGTGCCGACGATCGCAAACAACGCGATTGCAACGATACATTCGGCAAAGGTAAAACCTTTTTTATTCAGTTTTAAGCGTTTCAAAACCTTTTTCATTTTAGCCGTAATAGTACCCGCCGAAATTCCATTTGGTATAAGTTATCTTTTCGCTTGATTCGATATAGTCGATATCGATATCGCTGCCAGCGCCGCCCGCGCTTGACGATACGTCAAACGCCTGGAAGACCAGGTTTCCGATATTACTGCCTTTGACCGAAATATCTTTTGCGACAATTGTTGCCTGGTTGTTGTTTGAATATGCGTTGGGCAGGATTCCCAAAAAGCCAATGGAGTTGTTGACGTATCTGCCGTTGGGGAGATACACAAACCCGTTGATATAACCGCCGCGCCCCAGAAGCAACTGGTTGCCCATCGTCCCGATAATGCACAGATTGCCGCTTTCAACGGTGTTGACTTCTTTCGCCGCAAGTTTAAGGCTGCTTTCGTTTTCTTCGTTCATTGTATAAGAACCCGAATAGGTGGTGTAGAAGCCCGAGTAGAAATGCGTGCCGAGCATCGAGTCACTTCTGTCCGCAGTGTCGCTGTTAACACCGCCGCCCGTGTTGACGTTGGGCTTATATGCGTTTGCATTGATGGAAGTGTCGCCGACAAGCATAATATAGGCGTTGTGACTGCCCTTAACGCGCCAGCTGCATTTTCTGAACTCAATGCCCGCTTGAAGTTCGTAATCGCCCTTGCCTTCGCCGACAAGCGTGTATTCTTCGCCGTTTTTCACGTATGAACCTTTCTCCCCGTCTTCGACTTTGACTTTGGTATATTTCGAAGGCGCGTTGATATAAACGTAAACGTCTTTTTCGGTTGCGTCGATTGTAATATTCATACGTTTTGTATTGTTCAGTTGGTTAATCGGGTCGATTACGCCGTTATCTTTGCTCGCGCCAAAGACAACGGAGGATTGACCTTCTAACCCGGTATTTATACCGCCGCCAGAACGACCAAAGTTGAAATACGTGTCTTCGGATATGGTATAGTCCACTTGCGTACGTATTCCGCTCATCGCGTTTTTGATATTGGTAAATACACCGCCTTGATTTCCGCCAATGGGATTTCCATTGTCGTCATAAGTACAATACAGCGGATCCAAGCCGAAAGTATTGTCGCAAGTCAACGGCGTGACGTTGTTGTCGATGCTGTTTGTGAACCGTAAAACGCGCACGCTTGTGTCGGGTTCGTTGCCGTTGTAAATCGCATAAAACTTATTGTCGGAGCCAATTTTCGTAAGCCTGTGTCTGATGTACGTCCATACATTATTGATATTTTTCTCTTTCCATTTAATCTCTATCCCGAGAAATTCAACAAGACCATTCATGTTCGCAAGATGGTCAACATCATAGAAGTTAGTTCTACCCTTTGGATCATCATTTGCCCACATATTGTTAAGCTCGTCGATAGAAATTTTTTTACTTCCTTCGTACAGTTCTTTCAATATTAAATAATCCTGTTTAAGCTCCCTTAACGGGTTCAGCGACTTGTTGTCCTGTACTTCGCTTACCTGGTTGTATTCTTTGACCTTAATTGTTTTGTCTTTGATTAGTTGGCGCATATCATCTTCGGTGAGTTTGGTTGTTTTAAGTATTGCGATTTTTGCAAACCCTTCATCGATAATTTCCCTGAAAACCGCTGAAACGCTTGAATTTTTGTCCGCGTTTGCATACCGCGCGTTGGATGAGCGCAGATACATCCCGTGGTCTTCGCCGCTGAACGCACGCACGGATAAGAATGCTGCTGTGCCAACGCTGGTTGTCGTGTCGGCAGAAATCATATTCTTCACGTCGTCTTTTTTGCCCGTAATCGCCTTGAAACTGTTGTTGTTGCTATTGCTTAAAAGCGCCAGCTGTTTAACATCATCGGCATAATCTTCAACCAAGTCTTCTATGTCATCATACGTTAAGACTATTTTCGGGTTATTATACTCAGCCTTGTTTTTATTCGTCGCAATGATGCCTGTGGTTCCTAAGTTGTCGGCAAAGCTATACGTCCCTACATTAAGTGCAAGTTTTCTGATTTCACCCTTTCTTCCGCCACCAACGGTAAAGTTAAAACCGAACGTACCATCACCGAAAACCTGAGCGATTGTATACCTTTCTTTAATTACTGTTCGTTTGTCCACATAATTCTTCACGACTGTTTTCAATGTATTTTCATCGATTCCGTATAATCCGTCGCTGAATTTGAATTTGAATTTATTGTCTTTATTGTCTTCATTGTCTTTATTTTCCATTACCCGCTGAATTACTGCCTTTTCGTCATCAGTAAACCCGGCATCTTTCATAAATTTATCCAGTTCGTCGAGGTTGTATGGTTTCCGACTGTCTGAGTATTGATCAACAATATAAAACTTTTTGTCCAAAAACTTATACAACACTCTGGGTACTAAAAGATATTCTGCTTGTTTTCCGTTCTCTTTTGTCCATTCAATTGTACTGTCTGTACCCCCATGCCTTTCATAATCCGTGCATTTATAGTAGGCTAATGCGATAAGATCATATTTCAGGAAGACGCAGTCATTGCCTTTCTCGTCATCCTTAATGCTGTACGTTAAGTCGGCATATCCCGTATATATGTTGTCGTTGTCGTCAAACTTCAAATATTTTTCTTTCAGTTCTTTAAGTGCCTTATCTTCGTCATAACCATTGACTTTCATAATAAGATCAAGAAGACTATGCGCCTGATATTCGTTTGAAATCATCTCGCCGTCAAGAGTGTCGATTTTTTTCGCTTTCACTTCGGCTTTACTTTTATAACCGAACGCGTTGATCCCGACAGCCTCGATATTGCCGCTGCCTACGTAAATCTCGTTTACTTTGAGAGGCTGATATTTTACAGTGAGCGCGGCTTTGTAAGATACGTCGTTTACCGTGCTGACCGAGGTCTCATCGATGTCCACGCGCGACTCCCGCACCAGTGAAGTGCTGTTAAGTTGGCGCTGTACCTTTACTTTTTCTTCCGAGCCTTCTTTCTTTTCCGTATTTTCAATAAGCGACTTGTAAGCCCAGTTATAGATATAAAGATTGGAAGTTTCGCTGAATTCTACGGGGCGATACTCTTTATGCACGCCGCCGTCTATTCCCTCCGCGGACAAGTAGCCGTCCCCTTTTAAGATATATCCGCTGTCGTTTATTGTTTTATCGAATGCTCCTACCAAGGCGTTTTTCAAATTGCTTTGTCCGAAGTCTTTTAGCGCGGTTAAAAAGCTTTCGACTTTACTATTATCCGTAAAACTGTGCACAAAATTATAAGTTAATAAATTTTCTCTTTTGTATTCAAATCTATAAGAGCCTGTTTCCTTGTATGCGTCGTAATTAAAGCTGCCTGCGTTTTTGTTCCACTTTTTACCGTCAAAACCAAGCAATGTTTTCAGACGTGAGAAGAAATTTTCGCTTTTTAAAGTTTCATTGTCGAAATAACGGTTGAAGTTTGAACCGTTCATTCTTGTGAACATGTCTTTATTGCCTGTGCTTTCGGACGTGAGAACAAGATTTTCGGGCGCGATAATCATGCGTCCCATGCAGAATATATCGCCTCTCATCTTGGTTTTGTTGTAAGACACGGTGGCGTTTTTAACTTTATCACAAGCTTCTTTGTCCGAAGCATCTATTGTCCCTTTTCCGGTGCTGTCATAAATCGCCAGATCATGATATACGTATTCGGTGCTGTGGCCTAATGCTTTCGGCGCATAAACCCAGTTGTATCCATAGTTTACCCTGTCAAAGATAATATCGCCGCTGCAATATACGTTGCCGCCCTTCGGATACTGCATTATCATGTCTTCGGGTTTGCATTCGGGCGTGGAATACATCGTCGCGCCGAGATATTGCGCGTTATTGATGCCGTTTTTATTATTGTACGTTGCATCCACCGGGTGTAATTCATTATCTTTTCCTAATACCCTGAGCGTTATCGTGACTTCTTCAACCTCACCGCGTTTCTCCCAGTTTCTTGTCCAGAAAGTGTATGTTTCGGCATTTTCAGGTGCAAGGTCCATAAGGGTATAGTGCGAGACTTCGTCATAAACCTGCAACGGCAAAAATGCGTCGTCGCCGTCTTTCGTTTTGTATTTCAGATACATCGCCTCGTTCACTTTGCCCTCTTGTTCGCGCTCTATGTATTCGCCGGTGCCAAGGATATCGAAGCCTGCAAAAGTCTTGTTGCCGATCGTGCTGTATTTGATATAGTTTTTGTTGTACGTTTTTTTGAAAAGCGCGGGAAGATTTACGCCAAGGTCAAGCCCGCGTATTGTAAGGTTGCCGTCGCAATAGATATTGCCCTGAACTTTTATAACGTTGTCGGCAGCGCCAATGATAAGGTCGCCGTTGGCAAAGATACTTCCCGTAAGACCTTCAAGAATAATCGGGTTGAAGTATCGGGTGGTCATCTTCTTCACGGTTTTCCCGTTCACGACTTCTTCATCCCAACAGTTTATTGAAATATCGCCCTCGATTCTCTTGAAAACAAGGTCGTCGCGCTTTTTTTCACCGCCCAAGTCGTTGTTGGTTACCAAGGCGTTGCCGAACGTGTCTTTGAGCGTAACGTTTTTAACTGTCGTTTCTTTGTTATAAGTGAAGCTCACCGTTCTTTCTTGCGAGCCTTTTACGCCCCTTACGTCGACAAGCACGCTGTCAAGCGACGTCTTTACCTTTGAAGCGTTGGTAAACGTGACGTAAACTTTCACACCGTTGATTATTGTGAAATCGTCAAGTTCATCATCAAGATCGCCGTTGTCGAATTGGAGTTTGACGGGAGTATCTTGTTCAAGCTCAAAGGTATTGCTTTCGATAAGTTTGCCGAGATATGAGGAGCTTTTCAGCGTTTCGGTCATTACGAGTGCGGCGTTGTACGCGCGTTCCTGCTGGGTGTCCGCAATACTGTTCGAGAAGGAGGAAAGCGTCACAAAGAGCATAGAAGTGCCTACGACGATAATAATCGCCATAGTCATAAGTACCATAAGCATCGCGCTGCCGCGTTTTTTATTGTACCGCTTGTTAAACCTTTCTATATTTTTTAATAACGTCAGCATAATTGACCTCCTTCCGTCAATCGTACTTTTTTATTTTTCCCGTCTTATCTTTGCGACTGCGCTTTCGAAAATAATGTCATTGCGAAGCATCGTTTGCGATGCTGTGGCAATCTCCCGGAAGGGAAACCCACCATTATTGCCTTTCGCGCGTTTTCGTAACTTGTTGTTATATTTATAATATAATATCCTTTATTTTAAGGTGCCGCTTCCGCACAAGTAATGTCGTGCTATTCGTTCAGAATGTACGTGATCGTCATCGAGAACGTGCCCGAAACGTTGTTTCCGTCCGGCGTCATCGAAAGATACGTCAGATTGTACGACTTCACGCGCGCGATCGCGTCGGTCACCTTGTAAAGCGTCTGCATGTTCGTCTTGTATGCGCTCGATATGGTGTAAACCTTTTTGGTGGACGTCGTGACGGGCCTGCCAAGGCTTATCTCAACGTTGAAACCAAGGTCGCCAAAGAACTTGTACAGCGTTTCCGCAATCGCCAAAGAGTCCTGATGTCCGGGCATATTGCTGGGCAGAAGCTCCTCATTAAGGTTGTTTTTGGTGCTGGTGAGCTGCTTGTACGCCGCCTCGTTTTGTCTGATTTCTTCAACGAGCTTGTTGTACCTTGCCGGGCTCACCGCGTCGGTTTGCTTTTTGACCTTCGCGATGTCGCCTTCGACCGTCTGCAACTCTTCCTGAGCGGTTTTTTTGTCGTTGTTTTTCGGCATGATGCCAAGTGTGTACGTGCCGCCTACAAGCAAGAACAGGATAAGTATGAAAATCAATACTTTTTCTTTTCTGTTAATCGTCATTTTCCCGTCCTCCTTATTTGTCGCTGCCGCCGAAAAGTTTATCGTTCACGACGTCGAAACTTACCGAAAAATCGGTGGCGGTGTCCATCGACGGCTCGACGCTCTGAATATAGCCGCTGCCGTTTTCCTTAATCGCCAAAACGTAGTTTCTCATCGACTGGGAACCCTTGCCCGTAAGTTTTAACGTGATCCTGCCGTTGGTGAAAGTGAACTGCGTCACCTTGCACTCCGTCTTTTGCGCGCTTGTGAAGATAATGTCGAAAATCGTGCCGGTAAGGTTTATCGCGGCGTCTGCTTCTTTCGACGTTGCCTGCGCGCCCGCAAGTGCGTTTGCAACGCGCGTTGCGACTTCCGTCAACGACTCGTATTGGTAAATCGTGTTGCCGTATTTGTCGGTGCCTTTCGTCACGGGGTTGCCGTTTTTGTCAAGCATCACCGTGAAGTTTTTGAACTTGTCTTCGTTCTTGGCAAGCGTGTTTTTCTGATTGGTGAGTTCCGTCTTGGCGGATTCAAGGTCGGACACGGCAGTGTTGTACTGCGAACGCGCCACAAGATACCACCCGACCATCGCGCATGCCACCACGACGACCGTAACGACAAGAATAAACTCAAACGAGGTGCTTTGCCCCGATTTTCCCATCGCCTTTTGCGCGGCGATAAAATCTATGTTTCTCTTTCTCTTTGCCATAATCCACCTCGTTATTTGAGCATTGTGCCGATAAGCGGTGCAAGCGCGTTGAAATCAAGCTGCTCGACGCCCGATACGCTTTCGGGTACGGGAAGCATCTTGACGTTAAGCCCCATGAAACCGTAAAGGTCGCTTTCAACCGACTGGAACCTGTCAAGATCGCCCGTGATAAACACGTCGTCGAATTTGTAATCGGTATATTTCGAGCGGAAGAACTGAATCGCCTCGCTCACGATGCCGGAAAAGTCGTTGATGAAAAACGCCATTTCGTTCGCATAGTTTTCGTTGGGCATCGAATAAATGGGTTTCGACAGCGAGAAGACGTGCTTGTAATCCGCGAAAAGATACGACGTTATCGTCGTCATGCGATAGTCGACAAGCACAAAATATTGCGGCAGGTCTTCTTTCATAAAATCGACAAGTTTCGACAGCGCGCTTTGCGAAATATCGATTGCCGTAAGTTTCATGCCGACTTCGCGGCAGCACTTTTTCAGGTTTTCGATGACAAGGTTGTCTATGTACGTGATCATAAGACGCGCTTTTTTCGCTTTCTTTTTCTTTTCGTTCTTCTCTTCCTGTTCTTCCTCGCCCTCTTCGGGGGAGTTCAGCGCGGCTTCCTGCATCTCTTCGTCGGGATCTTCGATATTTCTGTCAATCTCGACAAAGTCGACGGTGTGGCTTTCCGCAAGTTTTTTATCCGTGAAAAGTTCCGCCGAAATTATCGGATACAGAATCGACGGCTTTGCGTAAGGCAAAATCATCTCGCGGAACGGTATCTTGTTGTTTTCAAGGACGAATTTCGCCGCTTTCGACTTGATATCGTTTTTGCGGATCATATCGAGCATCGCTTCGGTAAGTTGAAGGTCGATATTGGTTGCGCTCGGGTCGTTCAGAAATTCACTGGGGAAATCCATATCGTAAAATTCTTTCACGGTGATTCTCTTTCCGCCCGCCGTCGCAAACATCGCTTTGAGTTTGTCGTTGTTCAAGTAGTAGTAAATCATAATTTTGCTCCAAATCTACCCTTTATTCGGTATCCGTGCCTATCGAGTCGTACATCGAGAACATAGGCATAAGTATTGCGATAAGTATTACGCCGATGACAACCGCCATTACAACCATAAGGGCGGGGTTTATCATTGCGGTAAGACTCTTGATTGCAGTGTCCGCTTCGTCTTCGAAATAAGCGGCGGTCTGCCCGAGAACCTCGTCCAGAGAACCGGATTCTTCACCGACGAATATCATTGTCGTAAGCAGCGGATCGAACGCGTCGACCGTCTGCAACGCGGCGGATATCGACTCACCCCTGCGGATTGCTTCGACAGCGTCGTCGATCTGCCTTGATACGTAAGTGTTGTCCATCATCTCCGACACCATCGTCAGCGCGTCGAGAAGATGTACGCCCGAACTCGTCAGCGTGCAAAGCGAACTTGCAAAACGCGACGTATAAATCATTTTTTGCAATTTTCCGATGCCCGGCATTTTGACTTTCATTTTGGAAACGAAAAGGTCAACCGCCTCGATTCGCTTAACGATCGGGATGAAAATAATAAGCGAGGCGACGATGCCGATAATCAGTATGTAGTCCTTCATGATGAAGTCCTTGATTTTCAGCAGGATTTTCGTGACCAGCGGCAACTTATCTTCGGACACCATCGAAATCATCTTCGGCATAATCCAGACAAGCAAAACCACAACGACGACAAGACAAATCGCCATAACGATTTTCGGATACGACGTTGCCGATTTGATTTGCCCTCTTCTCTTTTTTTCCTTTTCGTAATAGTCCGCCATTCGGATAAGAGTCTCTTCCAGTTTACCGCTCATTTCGCCCGCCTTGACCATGCTCACGAGAAGGTTGGGGAATACGCCCGGAAGCGCACCCATCGACTCCGCAAGAGAGTTACCTTTCTGAACCTCTTCAAACAATGCGGCAAGCACGTTTTTGAGTTTCGGTTTCTCGGTGCGTTCGTAAAGCATTTCCAGCGACTTAATAAGAGGCAAGCCGGCGTTCAGCATCGACGCGAGCTGTCGGCAAAACTGCAACACCAGCGCGGTGTCGAGTTTTGAAAGTTTGCTTGCGTCGCCCTTTCCCGTGGCATGGCCGTAATAGCATTTCAGACCGCGCGACGAAATGACCTGATTGAAGTCGTCTTCGCTCGTGGCGGTGATCGTGCCGCTTACGCGTTTCCCTTCCGGCGAAAGTGCCTTGTAAGAATACTTGTACATATTACCTCGCAATAATTTTGTCAAAACAAAAAACATTCTTTTGTTAATTTATTATAACATACGACTTGTTAAAATTCAACATTAAAAAAATTTTCGGCGCAAAATATTGCAAAAACATAAAAAAATCAGGCGGAATTACGGCGGTTTAATGTATTTTTCAAATTTTTCGGAAAATTATTTTGATTTTTTTGGCACGGGTTTTCAACACTTTCGTACGAAATTATACAGTCGTACAATAAAATTCCGCCGTGCGATTGCTTTCCGGATTTTTCAAAAAACCGACGTTTTTTCGTAAAAATTCGCCAAAAAAACGCAATTTTTTATGTGCAAAATAATATACTTTATCGTTCGTTTTTGCATTATAAAGTCGCTTTTATGTCGGTCAAAAAAAATTCCGCCGTGTAAAATCATTATTTTTTCCGACGCGACCGAAAAAAGCATTGACAATATTTTTTTCCTTTATTATAATTTATGCCAAGCAAGAGTAATACAAACCGTGGTCAAGACGTCGTATTTTTGACAAATACTGCGTTACGCTCGCGGCTTAGACATAAAGTATTAACCCGTTCGCGTGCCTTGTCTTTGCCTGAAAATACGGCGTCGGACTCGCACACGACCAAATCGTCGATATTTCCGATGAATTTTGGGAAAAACGAACGCAGTTGTACTTTATCGTACTACAAGCGAGTTTTTGCCAAAAGGCGCGGAAATTGCGACGATTTGGCAAGGCTTGTATTACTCTTGCTTGGCATGATACAAAACACAATTTTTCGCTCAAAATTTTAAGGAGATATACTATGGCAACAAAAAAGAAAGTCAATGTCGACGACGCTTTGGAAACGGCCGGAAACGTGACGGAAAACGTTACTGAAAACGTGGCGGAAAGCACGACGGAAAATGCTGAAATCGCCGCGGACGAAACGCCTTCCGTAAGTCCTGAAACCGTTGACGAAACCGAAAAAGCAAAGCAGCCTCTGAGTCTCGAAGACGCCCTTGCCGCGGCTGAATTTGCGGCAGGTCAGTATGAGTCTTTCGCCGCCGAAGAAAAGGCGGGAAAAGAAAGCGACAGCCCGTCCGAACCGGAACCTGCGGCGGACGAATTGCCCGAAATCGGCGCGGCAACTTTCGATCCTTCGATGTTTGACGAAGGCGAAATCACGATGTCGGAAACCCCTGCGGAACCCACCGAGGAACCCACTGTCGAAGCAGCCGAAACTCCTGTCGAAACAGCCGAGATCCCCGTTGAAGAAAGCGCGCCGGAAGCGGTCCCGGAAGTGACTGAAAACGTTGAATCCGAGGCAGTCCCCCTGCCCGATTTGTCGGAAGAACGCCCTGTTATGGGCGGCGAAACGCCTGTTGAAAAGGTTGAAAAAACCGAAAAACAAGCCGCGAAAAAACCGTCGAAACCGCGCGAGAAAAAAGCCACTACGGCAAAAAAAGCGGCGGAAAAACCCGCACCTGCAACCGAAGATAAACAGGAAGAAACGCCCGCGGAAGAAACGCCCGCAGCCGTTACCGAAAATGAAGAACAGCCGGTGACGGAAGACAAAAAAGTCGTCGCGAAAAAAGGCAAACCCGACAAAAAATCGAAGGATAAATCCGCCGACGCGAAAGCGGAAAAACCCAAAAAGGAAGAACTTACGCTCGCGCAGCGTTCCGAAAGGTTGAGAGCGAAACTTTCGCCCGAAAAGAACTTCCGTCTGCTGAAAATCCTCATCATCGTTTTGTCGGTAATTTGCGCCGCCATCTCCGCATACGTTTATATTTTCGTGATTTACGACAAGACAACGCCCTTCTCGATTGCGAAAATCGTGCCGTTAATCCCGTTCATCGCGCAACTTCTGTTGCTTCTCATCACGTTACTCACGGCAGGCACGTCAAAGAGAAGACCTATCGGCGCCGCGCTGAAAGAAAATATACAGATTAAGCAGGAAGTCAAAGAAAAGGAAAAGGACGAAAAGATTTCCAAGGAAATCAGCGATCACCTTCTTGAACCCGAAGTCGCGCTCAATACGACCAAAAGAACGGTGGAACTTTCCAGCTTCCAAATTGACAACTTCTATAAGAAGAATATCGAAGAAATCAACGGAAAATACTATATGCAGGTCGCGAAATTCGACGACAGCGTCAAAGTTTTCAACGCCTTGGGCGCAACCGATATGGAATTGTGCGCGGTGAATATGGTCGGCAGTGCGAAATTCGACGAGATTCTCAATCAGCCCCGTACGAAAACCCTGTCTTCGCAGGAACTTGCGACGTATTTCATGAGCAAACCCAACGTTTTCACCATCAAAAAACGCGGCGCGCTTGACTGGACGTTCAAATACAGCAGCAAATCTTTCGGTATTATCCGCGAAAACGACGACAGTTACAAGGTTTCCATCAAGTGCTATCCCGACGCCGCGCAACGTATCAACGACGTCTATAAAGCCCTTGAAGACAGCAACTTCCCCAGCGGTCCGTTGTGGTATTGCTTCAACGAATTGAGAAACCTGCCCCCGCGCGTATGCAAATGGCTTGTCGATACGTCCTGCCAGATTTCGCAATTCCAGCAAATCAAGACGGATAAACTCAAAGACACCATCAAAACGGCGAAAGATTACGATATCGATATCGATGATATCCGCACGAAGTTCCAGGCGGGCGAAAAAGTGCTGAAATTCCCGAAGTTCACGATGATTTTCTCAAAGGGTAACGACGCGGATATGACGACCTATCTCACGCGCGAATGCGAAGGCGTCGACGCTTCCGCCTATACGAAGGAATACTACTACAAATTCGCGGACGGCGTAAATTCGGTAAGTATTCTCTGCCCGACGAAAGGTCTTTCCGAAGACGTCATCATCGCAATTTTCGACGAAATCGAAAAAATCGCAAAATAGTTTTTCACAACGAAAAGCGGGTTAAGTCTGACTTAACCCGCTTATTTTTTTGTCGTTTTTTTGTTTGTAATTGCCCGGAAAGCCCTTTCGGGCGCGACGGCGTAAGAAGCCCTTAAACGTACTTATTATCGACGTTTATTATGTAATAATAAGTTTTGTCGGACTTTATCTTTTCGTTCAATTCGCGCCTTATTTCGCGCGCGCCGAGTTTCACCCCGTACGGCACGACGACGTCAAACAAAACGTTTGTGTGCGTGTTGCCCTTCACAAGCCTGAAATCGTGAATGGTGATTTCTTCGTTCATCGAGCGGACGACGTCCTGCACTTCCTTTTTCAAAAGATCGGTTTCGGGATCGCCCACCGCAATCGGATCCATATGTATGACGAGATGCACGTTCATATCTCGCATAAAATCCCTTTCGATATTGTCGATCTGGTCGTGCGTTTCGATAAAGTTTTTGCCGCCGTCAACCTCGACGTGAACCGACGCATAAGTTATCGCCGGGCCGTAACTGTGAATCATAAGGTCGTGGAAACCCAGAACCTCGTCGTACTGCCTGAGTTTTTCGGAGATTTTCGCGACAAGTTCCTTGTCGGGCACGGTGCCGAGAAGCGGATTTATCGTTTCTTTCAGAAGTTTTATGCTGAAAATAATAATGACCACCGACACGACAAGCCCCGCGTATCCGTCGATATTTACGCCCGTAACGTCGATGACAATCGTCGAAATCAGGACGGCAATCGTAGTAAACACGTCGTTTCTGCTGTCTGCGGCAGACGCCTTCAACGCCTCGGAATTGATTGTTTTGCCGAAGTTTCTGTAAATCAGCCCCTGCAAAATCTTCAAGACTATCGAAACGGCAAGCACGACGTAGGTGTACGCCGAAATATTGACGCTTTCGGGCGTGATGATTTTTTCAATGCTCTGCTTCAACAGCAACACGCCGATAAGCACGACCGCAAACGCAATGATAAACGCCGCGATGTATTCGTACCTTGCGTGTCCGAACGGGTGTTCCCTGTCGGCAGGTCTGTTGGAAAGTTTGAACCCGAAAACGGTAACGACGGATGACGCCGCGTCGGACAGGTTGTTGATTGCGTCGGCAACGATTGCGACGGAACCCGAAAATACGCCGACGAGAATTTTGAAAACGCATAATATAACGTTGGAAATAATCCCGAAAATTCCCGCAACGATCCCGTAACGAAAACGCACTTCCTGATCGGAAGTGTTTTCATAATCTTTGATAAAAAGTTTTTTGAATAATTTCATTTTCAGATGCTGAAATCGCCGCTGTCGTCGGACTTCTCCGCGGCGGACGAAAGGTTATCGTCGTCCTTGATTTCAGCTTGTTCCGTAGTTTTTACGGACACGGATATATCTTCTTCTGTTTTTGTTTTTTCGTCGGAAACTTCAATGATTTCTTCCTTGACAATTTCGCCGTCCGTCTCAGGCGGGACAGGCGGAACAAAATCTGTATTTTCGACAGAAATGGCGTTTACACTGTCGTTTTCGTCCTGTAAAGTGCGTTCTTTGATGGATTCCGTAATGCTGTCGATAAACTCGTGGTCGCGCGATTTCCTGTCGTAAACGCCCAGAAGGTTGTCCTTTTCCTTTAAGGAATTGAACTCCTTCACTGCAAGGTACGCGACGTAAATCAGCACCAGCAGCATAAGCACGACGTACAATATCCAGCTTTTTGAAAAGTACGTCAGAAACGCGATTATCGCCGCAATTCCGAGTGCCAGCCCGAACACGAGCCACACCTGAACTTTGGGTTGCGCGCCGGGCATCATTTTGTCCATATTCGTATAAAAAACGTATCCGAGACTCACGCCCGTGAACATCGCCGAAACGATGACGCCGACGATACGCCACGCTTTCGTACCGGCGTTTGCACAATACCCGCCGAACACAAGCGCAACGATGAACAAGAAAGCGATTATTATGTATTTCCTGACGAATTTATCGCGGGATTTTCTGCTTTCTTCCACCATGCAGTCGCGGCATTTGTTTTCAAAAACAACCCTTTCAAGGCTCGACAAAGTCTTGCCGCAGCGTTTGCAACGGGTGTTGAGCGCGATGTTTGCCTGCGCTTTTTTGAAGTCGTACGAGACGTTTGCGCGCTTTAATATTTCAGCGACTTTTTCTTCTTTCGTAAGTTCTCTCGGTTGTTCTTTCTTGTGTGCCATAACCCACCTTTTACTATATTTTATCATATAGGTTGCAAAAATACAATAAGTTTTTTAATTGCCTTGAAAATATAGTTTGAATATGGTATAATTCCGACAGAAAACATACGAGGTGTATTATGTCAAAAATTCAGATTCAGCTTTCGGACGGCAGAAACATAAACCTTGACCTTTACGAAGACGTCGCGCCGATTACGGTCAAAAACTTCAAAAAACTCATCAAAGAAAACTTCTTCGACGGGCTTTGTTTCCACCGCACGATAAAAGATTTTATGATTCAAGGCGGCGGTTTCGTCGCGGACGGTCGCGCGATTAAGGAAAAAGGCGGCGCGGACACGATAAAAGGCGAATTCTTGTCAAACGGCGTAAAAAACGACCTGCACCACGGCGAAGGCGTGATTTCGATGGCGCGCACCAACGTCAAAGACAGCGCGTCCAGTCAGTTTTTCATCTGCTCTGCCGACTGCGCGTTTCTGGACGGACAATATGCGGCCTTTGGGAAAACTTCGGACGAGGAAAGTCTTGCGGTCGTGAAAAGCATTTCAAAAGTCCCGACTCACAGTTTCTCGTGGTTTGACGATATTCCGAACGAGCCTGTTGTCATAAAAACTGTTATTTTGACACAAGAATGATTTTTCCGACAATTTTTGCAAACAAAAAACCCGACGCGCCGCGTCGGGTTTTAATTTGTATTTTTTATTCTTTACGCATTTTTTGCACCGCGGCGTCAACCGCACCCTGCATCATACGTCCGATTCGTTTTATGAAACTGTCGATTTCTTCGGTCATGCCGTGCTGCAACCATTGCACCATCAGCGCGACGTAAGTAATCGTGAAGTAGTTTGCGATAAATTCAATATCCTCGTTGTCGATGATGACGTACACGGATTTCTGGATAACCTGATCGTGAACGGCGTCGTAAATCGACTCGTAAATAAACTTTTCGATATATTCGCGCCCAAGACTATTGAAAGCCGAAAGCGTCATCGCGCGATTGTCGTAAAGATAACGCATGATAACGTCGATTGCGTTGGACGTCGAAAGTTTTCTTATGTCGCCGACGACTTGTTGCGTTTCAAACTTATACAGCCACTCGAACAGTTCCTTGATATCCTTGAAGTGATAATAAAAGGTCTGACGGTTATAGCCGCAGTTTGTGACGATTTTGTCGATTGTGATTTTTGAGAAAGGCATTTCCTGAATAAGTTCTTTCAGGGAGTTTGCCATCATTTTTTTCGTGTTCAACGAGTTGCCCATAATTAAGTATTTCTCCTGTTTTTCGACGCTTCGCAGCCGCAGTAGTCCTGCCTGTAAAGCCCGAATTCTTTTGATATATTCACGGATTCCTGAAATCCGTTTTCTTTTTTGAAGTCGTTGACGAGATATTTCACGCCGTATGTTTTCGCAAGTTCCTCGCCGATGTCGTTGATGACGACGGCGTTTTTCATCGGACTTACGGAAAGCGTGGACGCAAAGTATTCAAAGCCGTGTTCTTTTGCGTATTCGGCGGTTTTCGTCAACCTTGTTCTTATGCAGACAGCACAGCGCGGGCCGCCTTCCGTCGTGTCGGAAAAGCCCGAGACCGCCGCAAGGTAATCTTCGTCGCGATAACCGATTTCAACGATATTAAGCCCGAGTTCCGCCTTATCGACGTACTCTTTCAGCGTTTCAAAGCGTTTCTGATATTCGCTTTCCGGAAACGTGTTTGGGTTGTAATAAAACAAAGTAACGTCAAAATCTTTCAGACGATTTATGACGGCGGTCGCGCACGGCGCGCAACAGCACTGCAACAGCATCGACGGTTTCCGACAGCCTATCGACGAAATCTCGTCCTGCATTTCTTTGTTGTAATTACGTTTATTCATAATTCAACAACAATTTTAATAAGTTAAAAAAAATTTGTCAAACGTATAAACGGTTTTTTACAATAAAAATTCAATGTAATAAAATTTCGTTACAAAATTGCTTTTTTGTATAATTTAATCGTTATTTTTACTAAACAAATGTAAAAAACGATAAAAAACAAAAAGTTTCCTCGGAAAAACCGCGGAAACCTTGAAAATTCATTACTATTTTTCTTTTTTCTTTTTGTTGCAAGCCTCGCAATCGCCGTTGCAGTAAATTTTTGAGCCGCACGACGTCTTTCCTTTTTTACGGTTTACGACGACGTACGCAATCGAAAACACAACCCACAACGAAAGCGCGACTATTAAAATTATATCAATCGTTTTCATGTCAGCAAGCCGCCGCGATCTGATAAACTATGCACGAGCAAACCCACGCAAGCGCGCACTGATAAACGACGACAACGGCGGTTTTCCATACGGAACCCAACTCTTTTCGCATCGTTGCGACGGTCGCGACGCACGGCGTATACAAAAGCACGAACGTCAAAAACGACAAAAACGCCGGGACCGAAGTGAACAACGCCGTCATTCCGCCGCTTCCCGCAAGCATCTCGATCGTGCTTACAACCGCTTCTTTTGCCGTAAATCCCGCAATGAGCGCGGAAACGATTTTACCGTCGTTCATACCGAGCGGCTTAAACACCGGCGCAAGGAAATTGCCGATATGTTCCAATAAACTCACGTTGTCCTCAACGCCGTCGGTAATGAAAATAATGCGGCTGTTGTACGCCTGCAAAAACCATACGACAAGCGTGGCAAGGAAGATAACCGTAAACGCGCGCGTCAGAAAGTCTTTCGACTTCTCCCACATAAGAAGAAGCACGCTTTTTGCGGACGGCAGACGATAATTCGGAAGTTCCATTACGAACGGTACGGGCTTTCCCTTGAAAATAAGTTTCCCTGACACAAACGCCGTCAGAATCCCCAAAACGATGCCGAATACGTACAGCCCGACGATAATCAGCGACTGCTGCCACCACTTGAACACGCCGCAATTTACGACCGCGTAATACACGACCGCCTTTGCCGAACAACTGATGAACGGAATAAGTCCGATCGTCATTTTTCTGTCGCGCTCGGACGCAAGGGTACGGGTGCTCATAATCGCGGGGACGGAACAGCCGAATCCGACGATGATAGGCACGAAACTGCGCCCCGATAAGCCCAGTTTTCTGAGCGGTTTATCCATAATAAACGCAACGCGCGCCATATATCCGCTGTCTTCAAGGAGCGACAGGAACATAAACATAACGACTATGTACGGCAAAAGCGACACGACCGCGCCAAGCCCGCCGAACAAACCTTTGTCCAGAAAGTCGATAATTGCAGGATTCGTGCCGAACTTCGTGAGCCCTTTTACGACCACTTTGTCCAGCGCGTCGATGCCCATCTCGATGCCGAGCCCGATATATTTGCCGATAACCTGAAACGTGAGCAGGTAAATCGCCGCCATAATAAGGATAAACAGCGGTATCGCGCCGTATTTGTTCGTCAGTACTTTGTCGATTTTTTCGCTTTTCAGGCGTTCTTTCGACTCGTGCGGTTTCACGACGCATTCACGCGAGACCTTTTCGATGAAGTCGTACGTCATCGACGCCATCGCCGCGTCGCGGTCAAGCCCGGTGTCGTTTTCCATCTCGACGACGCTGTGTTCCAGAAGTTCCTTTTCGTTTTCGTCAAGGTTCAGACGTTTGTCGAAGTCGCCGCCCGTCGTGATAAGGTTCATCGCGGCAAATCTTCCCGAAATGCCCGCGCTTTTCGCGTGGTCTTCGATAAGGTGGATTGCCGAGTGCAGACATCTGTGCACGGGACTGTCGCTTTCGCAAATATCTTTTACTTTGGGTTTGATCTGTTCTTTTGCGGTTTTGATAACGACGTCGATAAGTTCGTCAACGCCCTCGTTTTTCGCGGCGGATATCGGCACGACGGGACAGCCCATCATATCCGACATTTTCTGAATATCGACGGTGCCGCCGTTTCCGCGCACTTCGTCCATCATATTCAACGCAATGACCATAGGAATATCCATTGTCATAAGTTGCGTCGTGAGATAAAGATTTCGCTCGATCGTGGTGGCGTCGACAATGTTTATTATGCCGTCGGGTTTTTCGTTCAGAATAAAGTCGCGCGTGACGATTTCTTCCGTCGTGTACGGGCGCAACGAATAAATGCCCGGAAGATCGACGATAACGCAGTCGTCGTGCTTTTTCACAACGCCCGACTTTGAATCGACCGTAACCCCCGGGAAATTGCCGACGTGCTGATTCGACCCCGTCAGTTGATTGAACAACGTGGTTTTTCCGCAATTCTGATTGCCGACAAGCGCGAATTTCATAAGGCGTTTACCTCAATCATTTTCGCGTCGTCTTTGCGGATTGTCAGTTCGTATCCGCGCAGGCGAATCTCGATAGGATCGCCCATCGGCGCATATTTTATCACCGTAACGGCGGTTTTCGGAATAAGCCCCATGTCAAGAAGACGACCGCGCAAAACGCCTTCGCCCCTGACTTTCGTTATTACCGCGCTTTGATTAACGTGTACTTCGTCAAGCGTCATTGTACAAATATCTCCCTGGAATATGAAAATAATATCACTTTCGTCTTTACGTGTCAATTTTATTTGTTTTTATTTGCATATCTTATTACAAAAACGACCTTAACTTTGACGAAGTCAAAATATAACTACTAAAACGCCCAGTTCCCTTTTTCAAAGATTTTTACGGTTTTTCCGTCGCGGGTGACCGCCTCGATTTCCAGATCTTCGCTGCCGATCATAAAGTCGACGTGAATGAGCGAGTCGTTTATGCCCTTTTCCTTGCATTCGTCAAACGAAAGATTTGCGTATCCTTCCAGACATTCGTTGAAGCCCCTGCCGAGCGCGAGATGGCAGCATGCGTTTTCGTCGAACAACGTGTTGTAAAAAGTGATGCCCGAGTTTCTGATGGGAGAGTCGTAAGGCACGAGCGCGCATTCGCCGAGATATGCCGCGCCTTCGTCCATCGAAATCATGGAGCGCAACAAATCTTCGTTCTTTTCCGCACTGACGTCAACGACTTTTCCGTCCTTGAAAGTCACGCTGAAATTCTCGATAAGCTCCCCGCGATAAGACAGCGGTCTTGTTGCGACGACTTTCCCGTCGGCGTTGCCGCGCATGGGCGACGTGAACACTTCCTCGCTTGGGATATTCGGGTTGTATTCGATTCCTTCAAGCGTGTCTTCTTTGCCGCCAAGGAAGTTGCAGCCGTCGATAAGCCCCACTCTGAAATCGGTGCCGTTTGACGATTTATATTTCAGTTCTTTTATTTTCAGGGAGTTTAAGTAGTCGCAGCGTTCCTTAATGTCCTTGTTGTGCTCGTTCCACGCTTCCACGGGGTTTTCGCCGTCGGCGCGGGACGTGAACAAAATCGCCTGCCACAACTTTTCGACAGCCTTGTTTTTCGTGTCACCGGGGAACACCTTTTTTGCCCATTCGACACCCGGCACCGCCGCTATGCACCACTGATAATGGTTGTCAAGTTGGTCGCGGTACGGTTTGAACGCCATTGCCCTTGCTTGCTGCGCTTTCGCGACTTTTTCCTGATTTACGCCTTTCAACGCGTCGGGATCGTCGGACTCTATAAATATCCGTGCGGGACGGGTTTCGACAAAATGTTTATACTTCTCTTCTTCCCATTTTTCGGTGCGGGAAAGCGCGTCGAGTTTGCAGTACTTATATGTCGCTTTCGTCACGGGATTGTATTCCCATTCGACGGCGACCTTGCCCGCGCCCGCCTTATAACATTCTTCCACGACCATTCTCACAAAGTCGAGTTGGTCGGGACACGCTCTCACGCGGACGTCTTGTCCTTTTTGCACGTTGATGCCCTTTCTTGCGATAAGTTTCGCATATTTTTGCAGTTGACTTTTTTTCATAAATCACCTCAGCTGTTTCTTTGTATGTAATTTTACCAAATTATCTTCTAAATGTAAATTTTTATTCGCGGTTTACAGTGAATTTGCAGAAAAGAAAACTATATATTATTGAAGATACCGTTTATAAGTGATATAATATTTTTGATAAAAATATTAAGGAGCGAATATGTATAAATTCGACAATCGTTTTTATGCCGACGTCCGCATCGAGGACAGGTTTTCAACCGGCATTATGTATCGGAACGGAATACTCGAATCATCTAAAACACGCAACGAAAAACGCGCGTTTATCAGGGTTTTCGACGGCAATATCTGGTACTACGCTTCGACAAGCGAGGTTAAAAACGTCCAGACGGAACTCAACAACCTTTACAAACAGGCAACCCCTTCAAAAAACATTCTCGACAACCCGATAGTAAAGAAATTTCAGGTGAACAAAGACGTTTTAATGAAGTTTGAAAATAACTCTGTCCGAAACGTTTCTCTTAACGAAAAACAGTCTTTGGTAAATCGTATGCTCCCTCTCCTTCACGACTCGGGCGCGGCGATGTCGGTTGCGCTTTACAGCGACAGCAACAGCGTTTACGAGTTTTATTCGTCAAAAGGCGCGGATATTAAATACGATTATCAGCTTGCCGGCGTCGTTGCGGTTGTCGCGTTTGCAACCGAAAACGATTTCGTGCAAAATATGTTTTACAACACAAGTCCGTTTTTCAACGAAATCAACGACGTGGAAGACGGATTAAAAGACGTAATTAAGGAGTCGCAGGAGTTCGTCAAAAACGCAAAACCTTGCGAAAAAGGCAAATTCCCTGTCGTATTATCTCCCCTTGCGGCAGGCATTTTCGCACATGAATCCTTCGGCCATAAATCGGAATCCGACTTCATGCTTGGCGACGAAACCATGGCAAAGGAATGGAAACTCGGCAAAAAAGTCGGCTCCGATTTGCTGTCGATTGTCGACTGCGGCGCGGATTTCGGCAGCGGATACGTCCCTTACGACGACGAAGGCACAAAATGTGAAAAGACTTATCTCATTAAAAACGGTATCCTTACGGGAAGGCTTCATTCCGCAACGACTGCCGCCACGCTTAACGAAGAACTTACAGGCAACGCCCGCGCAATGGATTGCAAGTTCGAGCCTATCGTAAGAATGACGAATACCTATATCGAAGGTGGCAACGACACCTTTGAAAAACTTGTCGCCGGCATTAAAAAAGGTTATTTCATCAAAGGCGTAAACCACGGCTCGGGCATGAGCACGTTTACAATCGCCCCGTCGATCGCTTATGAAATCGTCGACGGCAAAATCGGCGCGCCCGTTAAAATTTCAGTCATCACGGGCAACGTTTTTGAAACACTCGAACTCATCGACGGTGTGACGAAAGACGTTGAAATCAACAACAGCGTTACCGGCGGTTGCGGGAAAATGGAACAATTCCCCCTGCACGTCGCACACGGCGGCCCGTACGTCAGAGTCAAAGAAATGAACGTACAATAAGGAGAACTATATGAATAAAGAATATATTTATAAAAAATCTTCCTCGCTTTCGGTCAACGTTGCCGCAAGCAAAGTCGAATCGTTAAGAAAGGTCGTCGAAACAACCTCAACCGTCCGTGTTTACGACAACGGGCTTATCGGCGTTGCCGGACAAATCGGCGACTGCGACATGAAAAAACTCGAAGCGGAAGCAATAAAAAATCTTGAAAACAAGATTCCTTATCCCTGCATCCCCTCGCCCGTTATCGTAAGAAGCGAAAACACGATAAAAAATATCGTCGACACCGATAAGTTCATCGACGTTTCGAAACATCTTCTTGCAAGGCTTGAAAAAGAAACACCCGACTTTTTGTTCAACAACAAGATTCAGTATTACGAGGACGAAGTAAATTATATCAACGACAGCGGCAGCAATCTTTCGTACAAAGGCAACGAGTTTGTAATCGCCCTGTCGATAAAGCATAAGTCCACGGCAAATCTTATGGATTTGACATATATCAGCGAAACGAACGAGTACGACGAAGACAAAGCGGTGCAGGACGTAAAAAAACTTTACGACGCATTCAACACGCCCGCGTCAATCGAAAACGGCAAATATAAAGTCATCGCGTCGCCTGCGGTATTTGTAGAAACCGCGCTCGGAAACTTCATGGCGCATATGTACGCATCGGGCGCAACAGTGTTCAAAGACGGACTTAATAAAAAGATTTTGAACGATAAACTTTCGATATATGCCGATTACACCGATGACGCAATAAACGTTCCTTTCTTTGACGACGAGGGCGACGTTGCCGAAAACGGCAAATCTTATCTTATCGAAAACGGGGTGTTGAAAGCACTTTTCGCAAACAAAAACGCGGCTGCGCTTTACAACGTACCGCGCGTCGTTTCATCGTCCGCTTCATACGACGGAGTGCCTTCCACGGGTTTCGGCAGTCTCAGGTTTGAAGAAACCGCAACCGACGTAAAAGAACTTATCGGGGACGACACGGCGGTGTTCGTCATGATGGTCGGCGGCGGCGACACGACGTCAAGCGGCGATTACGCCTGCCCCGTGCATCTCGCTTTCCTTGTAAAAAACGGCGAAATCGTCGGCAAACTTCCCCCGCTCAGCGTGACTGGCAATATCAAGGATTACCTGAACGGCGGGTACGTCGGAACGGCAGAAAAAGGTTTTCTCAACAGGCGCGGTCAGTTGTCTGTCTGCGAAATGGACGTAACGAATATTTAAGATTTTGCATCAAAAAAGCGTATGCACGCGCATACGCTTTTTTTGTCGCAAGATTTTATAAACTTGCGCGTAAGATTGCCTTTATGTCGTCTTTCGTAAGGACCTTGTACCCGCCTTTCATCACGAGCGTACTGTCCGCGACGGCGTCGATATCTTCTTCCGTCACGCCAAGCTCCGAAATGTTGGTCACAAGTCCGATTTTCTTCATCCATTTTTCCATTACGCTCAGTCCTTCTTCGCCGACTTCCTCGGTTGACTTCCCTTCGGGATTGACTCCCCATACATTGACGGCGTGACGAGCAAATCTTTCGACCCCGTACGGCAAAATATAACGGTAATACGGCAACGACACCGCGGAAAGCGTCATACCGTGCGTTGCGTCCGTGTGCGCGCCGACGGCTTGTCCGAGCATATGGACTTCCCAGTCAGTAGTCTTGCCCTTCTCGACGAAGGTATTGAGCGCCCAGGTTGCCAACCACATAATGTTACTGCGCGCCTCGTAGTCTTTCGGGTTTTCGACGGCGATATTCGCGCTGTGTATAAGCGAGCGAAGCATACCTTCCATAATATAGTCGTTTGAGCAATCGTCTGTACCCGAAAAATATTGTTCGAGAATGTGCGACATAATATCGAAAATCCCCGCCACCATCTGATATTTCGGAACTGTGAACGTGAATTCGGGGTTGAGCACCGAGAATTTCGGGAATACTTCGTCGGAAAATACGTGCCCTATTTTGAGCTTTTGCGCCGTGTTCGTGATGACCGCACCGCCGTTCATCTCACTGCCCGTGCCAACCATTGTCAGAACACAGCCAACGGGGACTATCTCACAATTCGGAGCCTCGGAACGGACGTAGTACTTCTCCCACGGATCGTCGTCAAGGTGTACCGACGCCGACAACGCTTTTGCATAGTCGCACACCGAACCGCCGCCGACCGCAAGAATGAAATCCGCCTTGCACGCACGCGCCCTCTCGATGCCATCGCGGAGCTTGTCGGTTGTGGGGTTTGGCATAACTCCGGCATCCTCGAATACGTTTTTGCCGTTTTTGACGCAAATCTCCAAAACTTTGTCGTATATGCCGTTTTTCTTTATCGAGCCGCCGCCGTACACAAACAGTACGTTTTTTCCGAACTTTGGCAGTTCTTTGTTCAGACCGTCAAGTGCGTCCTTGCCAAAATATAACCTCGTAGGGTTGCAATAGGTGAAATTTCCTAACATTTTCATCCCTCCTTTGTTTTAAAATCTCCGCCCGCCATAAATCAAACTTTGGCTTGACGAATTATCTATATTTTACCACTAATATCCTATATTGAAAATAAAATCACTATTGTTTTTTTCCGCCGATATAAGCGCATTGAAAAACCCGACCGGACGTCGGGTTCTCATCATTTTATTATATCGTTTCATAAATTATCAGGCATATTATCGCGCCGATCATAAACACGCCGCCGATAATCGCCGTTATCGATACGTTTTTCTTTTTCTTCTCGTCGGAATGTATCCTTTCTTTATATTCCTGAAAACTTTCCTTTTCTTTCCAGTCATAGCGGTGCGTCGAAAAGTGCAGCCTGAAAAACGACGTGAACGAGTATTTCAAGCCGTCGAACGCGCCTTTATCGGACGCCCAGTAAAGCGCGGCGAAACCAAGCAATACTACGCCGGCAACGAAAAACCCGTCGCACAAAAACCTTGCGACTTCGACGCCAGAAAGTTTTCCGCCATAAACTCCGTTCACTCCCGTTATGACAAAAAACAGCGTCAACCCTATTATCAGGGATACAATCGTTTCTGTTACGTGCCTTTTAGTCAACCGTCTTTTCCTCTTGCGCGGTGTTTTCTACGTCCAAACCGAGTTGTTTTTTGTATTCCGCCTCTTCTTGGTCGTTGCAGGACACGAAATGCCCTTTTGAAACTTCGCGAAGAGTAGGTTTGTCCACCGAATAATCGTGATCGGCAAGCGGATTATACACGATACGCACTCTTTGTTTCTCGTACACGGGATCGGGCAAAGGAATTGCCGACAAAAGCGAACGGGTGTAAGGATGCAAAGGATGCTTGAAAAGTTCGTCGGAATCGGCAAGTTCGACCATGTTACCGAAGTACATAACGGCGATTCTGTCCGAGAAATACTTGACGACCGACAAGTCGTGCGCGATAAACAATATCGTAAGCCCCAACTCTTTTCTTAAATCGTTGAGCAGGTTAATAACCTGCGCCTGAATGGACACGTCGAGCGCCGAGATGGGTTCGTCCGCGATAATAAGTTCGGGACGCATAATGATTGCCCTTGCAACGCCGATACGCTGACGCTGACCGCCCGAAAACTCATGCGGATAACGTCCCGCGTGTTCTTTGACAAGCCCGACTTTTTCAAGCACTTCGTAAACTTTTTCGTTGATTTCTTCCTTGTTTCTGATGCCCCTGATTTTAAGTCCTTCCGCAATGATTTCGCGGACGGTCATACGGGGATCGAGCGAAGCAATGGGATCCTGGAAAACCATCTGGATTTTCGTGACGATTCTTTCCTTTCTTGCAAGCCTGCGCTTTCCAAGATATTCAAAAAGCAGCTTCTTGAATTCGGGGGATTTTTTGTCAAGCTCTTTAAGCTTCGGCAGATATTCCGCATTGACTTCCCCGACTTTTTCCTTTGCGTACTTTTTATCGCAACGTTTCTGGTCGCTTTTCGCGCTTCTGATATTTTTGATTTCGACTTTCAATACGCCGGTAAGTTCCGAAAATGCGCCTTTGAAATCCTTTTTATCTTCGGGCGGATTCTTTTTTGAAAAGTTTTTGAAAAACTTTTTCCACGCGTCTTTGATTGCGTTTTTGTACGTCAACGTGCCCGCACAGATACGTCTTCCTTCAAAATAAACGTTGCCGTCGGTGCAGTTATAAAGCTTGATAATACTTCTTCCCGTCGTGGTTTTGCCGCAACCCGACTCGCCGACAAGCCCGAAAACTTCGCCTTTTTTGATGTCGAAACTGACGTCGTTGACGGCTTTCAGCGTGGACTGTCCGAGCTTGAAATATTGCGAAAGATGCTCGACTTTCAGAAGGACTTCTTTATCGTTAAAATTATTGCTCATTTTGTCCTCCTTCGTTGCCGTTTTCGGTTTCTTCCGCTTTTTCTTTCGCCAGATTTTTCATTCTTTCGATTCTGTCCGCAACAATCTTCGGCATATCGATTTTCGGTGCGTCGGGATGCAGCAGCCACGTTGCCGCTTTGTGCGTGGGCGAAATCTCAAACATAGGCGGTTGTAATTCAAAGTCGATTTTCATTGCGTATTTGTTTCGCGCGGCGAAAGCGTCGCCCTTCGGCGGATAAATCATATTCGGCGGGGTGCCGGGAATCGCTTCAAGTTTTTCATCGGTATCGAGGTCGGGCATCGAAGACAGCAACGCCCAGGTATACGGGTGCGCCGGCGAATAGAAAATATCTTCCGCTGTGCCCGTTTCGACGATTTTGCCGGCATACATGACGGCGATTCTGTCCGCCATATTCGCAACGACGCCGAGATCGTGCGTAATAAAGATAATGGAAAGGTTTCTTTCCTTTTTAAGTTTATTGATAAGTTCGAGTATCTGCGCCTGAATCGTAACGTCCAACGCGGTCGTAGGTTCGTCGCAGATAAGGATGTCGGGGTTTGCCGCAAGAGCGATTGCGATAACTATACGCTGACGCATACCGCCCGAGAACTGGAACGGATATTGACGATATCTCTTTCTCGGCTCGGGAATGCCGACTTCTTCCATCAATTTCAACGCCTTGTTTTTCGCAACCATTCTGGTGACGCGATACGCGACGGCCTGTGCTTTTTCTTTCAAGAAATCGATGGTTGCAATGGTTTCCTTTTCGGCGTCGAAGTTTTCGGCAGTTGCGATTGCTTTTTCGTAGCTTTCGACGATCTTGTCCAGAATCGCGACGATATTTTGCCTTGCAAGGTCCAGATCGATGATTTTTGCCGGGACAACCTTATAATCCGGGGTTTTTCCGCGAGCGGTGATTTTATCGATCTTTTTCGACTCCTTATCGTAACGTTTTTGTTCTTTAACGTTGTTGGGGATTGCCGAAAAATATGTGTCGATTGCGCGATAAAGGCTCGGCTCGAAGGTATAAGCGGTGCTGTCTTTTATGATAGCGAGCTTATCGATTGAGTCTTTCACGGCTTCCGAAAGCACTTTTGCGGTGGCTTTATAAAGTTTTTTATCGGGTTCGCCCTCGACGTACGCCGCGCGGTTCGCCCTGATGAGCTCTATGACGTCCTTTTTCTTCTCAATCGATTTTTCAAACGAATAAACGACGCCTTTCTTGACGTCTTCGATGAACGAAAGCATAAAGTTATCGTCAAGGTATTTTCTCAAAAACACGTTCAATTCGTCGATATCGCCGTCGGGGAGCATTTCGTTGTGACCGAACGTTTTATAGTACGCAAACGCAAAGAAGTTGGGCATTTTCTTATCGACCGCTTCCTTAAACTTATCGCGAAGCGCGGTAAGCGGAGCGACGACTTTTGAATAATCTTTTACTTTGCCCCTTGTTTTTCTTACGCTGTCCGCCTCGATTCTGAACGCTTTTGCGAATTCGACGATGTCGCTGTCCGAAACGTATTCGTTGACCGATTTTTCGGCGTTTGCAACGATTTCGCGCACGGAACGGGCAAATTCGGACACGGCGTTCTTTTCGATATGGAAAAGCAAGTCGTCCGCGCTTTCCAAGCCGTTTTCGGCGTTTTCGTATGCGACGTTATATGCGCCTTCGAGTTTAAGATGCAAGCACTCAAACGTATCGAAATCCTTGCAGAGTTTTGCGTTTTCGACGCCGCGCGGGGACTTTTCGTCAACGCCCATTGCGTCGTTCATGGCGGCGCACAGCAGTTTCATGCGGGTGTTGAACGCTTTCCTCGACTCTCTGCGGTTGGCGCGGTTTTTCAGAATCATCGCTTCGGTAAGCTGCATACCGATGCGGTTGATGGGGTCGAGCGCCGACAGCGGATCCTGGAAAATCATTGCGATTTTGTCGCCGCGAAGTTTATGGAACTCTTCCTCGTTGATCTGCAAAAGATCCATGCCGTCATAGATAATCTCGCCGCTTTCGACAATGGCGTTGGGGGCGGAGATACCGATGATTGCTTTGTTCGTGACGGATTTGCCACTGCCCGACTCGCCGACGATTGCCAAGGTTTCTCCCTTGTACAAATCGAAGTCGATGCCGCGTACTGCCTGCACTTTGCCCGCGTCGGTACGGAACGAAATTCTCAGATTTTTAACTTCAAGTTTCTTTTCCATATCATTCCTCCGATCCTCTGAGCGACGGGTTGAACGCGTCGCGAAGTCCGTTACCGAACAAGTTGAAACTCAACAATAATAATGCAAGGAACAGTGACGGCATAAGAGCAACGTGCGGCGCGGTTAACAATGCGCTCTGACCGCTTGAAAGAAGCGTGCCGACGCTTGTAAGATTGCCAGACGTTAAGCTGATAATTCCGAGATAGCTCAGATTGACTTCCGAATAAATCATCGACGGGATCACCAACGCGCAACTTGTAACGAGTGTGCCGACGGCATTCGGGAAGATGTGTTTCACTATAATCCTTGCGTCGCTTGCGCCGAGCGTGCGGGCTGCAAGAACATATTCCTGATTTTTATAACGATAAAACTGCATTCTTGTTGTAGAAGCCATTCCTATCCAGCCTGTCAGGAAGAAGGAAATGAACAAAACAAGAACAGCGCCGGAAGTGCCCATATGCAGTTTAAGCAACGTGACGACAATCATCATCGGCACTGCGGACAAAATATCCGAAAACCTTTCCATGACCAAGTCGACTTTGCCGCCGTAATAGCCCTCGATCGCGCCGTAGATTGCGCCGACTATAAGGTTGACAAGCGCAACGGCAATTGCGAAACCGAACGAGAATAACGCGCCCGCGGCAAGACACGTGAAAATGTCCTGACCTTCTTCGTTTGCGCCAAACAGGAACGACGGTTTTTCTATGCCGTCTTTAAGCACGTACGAGTGATTGAAAATATAATATTCGTAATAGTTTACACGCACCTCATAGCCTGCATCTCTCGGACGGGCATATTCATACACCACGCCATTGTCGCCGTCGCCGGCAATACGTAACGAGTTGTAGTTGTCAAGAGTCGTTTCGCCGACCGTGTGCGTTTTGTAATTGGGGATAATGTTGCCTGCCGCGTCAAGTTTTGCTTCCATTGTGACGGGATCGAACTTGTAGTAGTAGTTTGCAACAGTGTCCCCCGTAACGCTTGCTCCCATGTATTTTTTGAGCATTTGGTCTTTTGACAGAGCGAGCGCGGGATAAATGACTTGTTTTCCCGTCTCATTCTGATATTGTTGCAACAAAAGATATTCTTCTTCGGACAACTTCATAAATACGCAACCGAGCGAATGGTACGAGTCAAGACGATACACGTATATACTGTCTTTTTTCTCATATTCTTCGTTCTTGACGGCATAGTGACCGGTTTCTTTGCCCATGTAGTAGTAATACTCGAAAATTACTTTATCATGTTCTTTTTCTTCGCATCCGTCCCAGAAATTTGTTTTTGCAAACAGTTCGCTACGCGGACGTGCGTAACGGAAATACGTATCTCTGTGGGAAACAGGATACTGCGAAAAAATCGTGCCGAAAATTGCATACAAAACCAAAATTAAAATGATGACCGCTCCTACGATTGAGCCCTTATTTTTGCAAAACCGCGAAAACGCGTCCGCAAGGAAACTGCGGGGCTTTGTTTCAAGCACCTTTTCGTGAACCAAGTCTTGTTTTTCAACAAACTGGAATTTTTCTGCGGGTATATTTTTATAGATATCTTCCATATTACTTTGCCCCCATTCTGATTCTCGGATCGATCAAGCCATAGCTGATATCGACAATGATACCTGCAAGAAGACCAACCAACGTGTAAAAGCCCGAAAGCAACATAAAGAAGTCGTAGTCTAAGGCTTGGATGGAGTTCAAATACAATCCGCCAACGCCCGGTATCGCAAAAAACTTTTCGATGATAAGCGATCCGCTGAGAACGGAAACAAATTCGCCCAAAATCATCGGGAAAATCGGCACCATTGCATTTCTTAACGCATGGCGCACAATCGCCTGCCCTTTCGTAAGACCTTTTGTCCTTGCAAGCAACATGAACTCGTTTGTCAGAACTTCGGTAAGTTCCGCGCGAGTATAACGAGCATATCCCGCAATCGAGCCCAGACACAGCGCAAGCACCGCCGGCATCATACTGTGAAACATTTCCCATGTTAAATAATTAGTTCCGTTTGCCATTATCAATGGGAAAAGCTTCAATTTGAAACACAAAAAATACTGTATCAAAAACGCATACACGATCGACGGCACGGAAATAAGCACCATAACACCCGTCGAGATGACTTGATCTTGCCACTTATTCTTTTTCAGCGCGGCAAAAATTCCAAGAGCCAGACCGATCGGCACACCGATAATAGACGAATAAACATTTATAAGTATTGTGGGGGGCATGCATTTTACAAAAGATTCCCACACCGGTTTGTTTATAAACCCGGACATTGTCGTACCAATGCCGAAGTCGCCTTTTGTGAAAATACGCTCGATATAACGTCCCAACTGAACCATAATCGGGTCGTAATATCCCCTTGCGCGTAAATTTGCTTCAAGCAATTCTTTGTCCTGTCCTAAGCCGGCATTGAGCGGTATAGGAAGGGATTTTATCAAAACGAAACAGATAAGCATGATCACCGAAAAAGTGAACAGCATTAGTCCGATACGTTTGAGTATGTATTTGAACATATACATGGTTTTTGTATCCTTTTTTGCTACTTAACAATAGCACGAAGTTGGGACAAAATTTTGTCCCAACTCCGAGTTGTTTTTAATCGTTATTCAGCAACTGTTGTTGCCAAATGATTATTTGCCGAACTTATAGTTCAACGTGCCGCCTTTTTCTGACACGAAAGCCGCCCATTCTGTATCATCGAAGTTGTAAGACATATAACGGATTCCGCCATATCCCATGAAGGTGTTGTATTCATAAGTAACGTAGTCTGTCTTATAACCCATCAAGCTTGCGGAATACAAGCTGAAAACAGGAACAGAGTAGTATTCTTTCAAGATTGCGGCTTCAACTGCGCCAAGCGCGGTGAGTTGATCTTCCATCGGGAAGTTCTTGAAGTTGGGCAGATTCTTGTCTTTACCTTGAAGAATAAGTCTCCATTGTTCAAGGTTGTAGGTGTAAATGCCGTTTTCGTGGTCTGCATCGGGCTTTGCCTTGACAGACACATTGACCTTTGTCGGATCCCATCCTTTCGCCCATCTTACATCTTCGTTGATTTGAGTTTCGCAAAGGAGATATGAGGGATTGAACGGAGCGTTTGACCATGCGCCGAAGCAAAGGTCGTATTCGCCTTTTTTAAATTGATCAGACCATGTCTTATCAGAGAAGATGAAGTATTCGATACTGATTTTGCCTTCAAACGCAGTGCCTTTGGTTGCGTCGTCAAACGCTGCCTGGAACCAGTTCTTGGTTCTGTCCGTATTTGCAGTTATCTCGGAAACACCAAACGTCAGGATGATTTTTTCGCCGTCACGGTAATTGCCGTCGGCTTTTGCTTTATTGTATGCGCTGGTCATAAGTTGACGAGCGAGAGTCACGTTGTATCCGGTCATTGCATCGACTGCTTCGTCGATATCTTTGTAAACAACCGTGCCGACTTTCCATCCGCCCTCGACTTTTTCTGCGCCGTATGCGTTGAGAATCGCTTCTTTTGCCTGGACGCTATCACGATATACTTTGCCGTTTTCTACGTCGTAGTAGTACATGCTGTTGAGCAGTCCGAGTGCAGCTTGTGAGCTAGGTCTGTTCTTTGCGCAATAATCGTCACGATTGAGTGCAAGAGAGATTGCTTTTCTGAAATCATCATAATTAAGAAGCAGGTTATTTCTCTTGTCCGTGTGGGATTTTGCAAGGGATTGCAAGTTCAAACAGCCCGTTGCGGTATCGGGAGTGAAGAATGCTTGGCGAGAAGTTCTGTAATCGCTTGCAATCTTAACGTCCATACTAATGCTATCAAGATCACCGTTTTGGAAAGACAACCACGCGGTATCCCATTCAGGGATTTTGTTTGTAATTATCGTGTCGGTTTGATATTGTTTTGCATATTGCGGAAGACCATATCCAAACCATTTGTCATTGCGCGAAACCGTATATGTCTTGTCGTCTTGATAGTTCGTGAGTTTGTAGGGGCCCCAGCTTGCGCTCTTTTCCAATGATGTGCAGTAGCTGTTGGCATACGGAGTTTTGCTTTGGTCTTCGCATTTTTCCCACAAATCTTTCTTGACAAGGGGCCAATTGCTGAAATAGTAACCTGCCTCATAAGTCAGGTTGCCTTCTTCATCAAGAGGTTTCAACGTTCCGTCAATGACCATAACGAGTTCATATTCGTTCTCTCCGACGAAATAACCGACCTCGGAGAAGTCCATTGCAGGATAAGTATAGTTTACAACTGTGAAATAGCCGATTTCTTCATCTGCCCAAATCCAACCTGAAACAGATTCTTTAAGTCCTCCGTCAGCTGCAAATAACCCTTTGATTTTATCAAACAGCTCTTGCGTTAAAGGAGTTCTCTTATCTCCGGCATATTGGACAAGTTCGTCAAAAACGTTTACCCCATTAGATACAAAAAGCTCTTTTTCCGCAGTCAATTTGGTCATATCGACCGTACCAAATAAATCCCCGAATGCTTTAACGTTTTGTGCGTCAAAATACAAACCGTCAAAGGATGTAATGTTATCGCCATAAGCAGCAACATCTGCCGCAGAGAACCATCCGCTTTTTTCTTGTTTAACGTAGTTTTCAGCATTATGAATGACGTAATTGCCCGAATAGTAGTTTGATGCGGTGTCAAAGAGATATTTCGGCGAAAGTTGTTGCGTCATCGTGTAAACGAAGTCAGCAGCTTTGATAGGCGTGCCGTCATTCCATTTAAGATCGTTGCGAAGCGTCATTGCAAAAGCCTGACCTTTTTTCGCGTCGGCAGCAAGACCATATTTGCCTGCATATTTTTTCGTTACGTCTTCAAGTTTGGTTGCCGCAGAATATTCAACTGTGTATGCGCCGGGAACGATCTTTCCGTCTGCATCGAATTTGTAGTTGAACTCATAGAATGCACTCGTCATATAGCTTTCCATGTCATTGTCGACTGAATCACTTGACACGATTGTGCACCATTGCCCGGGCAATTGAGCAGTGTACTCTCTCAACGTGTATTGTCTTGAATCTTCCCAACCTGTGCTGGCTCGCTTCGTAATGTCATAAGGCTTGTTGTCTTTACCCTTATCCTTCTTGCAAGCAGTAAGGACAGAGGCGCAAAGCACTACGACAAGTACCATCGCGATGAGCATAAGTAATTTCTTTTGCTTCATTTTGTTACCTCCTAAAAAATTTAGTCAATTAAAGCACTACTTTGATAAAATAGTTATTGAAATTATACATTACGCTACTTTTAATTAGCGTGCGATTTAGAAATCAAAACTAATATGGATTATTTTTTTGAATTTTATGCACGATTTTGGCATAATCGCATATTTTTATGCATAAAAAACTTTACGGATGTAATAAACGTCCGTATACAAAATATAAATAATTAGGATTAAACAATGCTTATCTTTAATTAAGTGCGCGCAGCGCGTGCACGCGCGAACCGCGAATGTATCAAATACACAAAAAAATTTGTTCCGAAACATTTCACCCACTTGTTCAAATGCAGTTGACAAAACGACGTAAAAATAGTATATTTACGTTTGTTATCCGCCTTGGGGGTGTAGCTCAACTGGTAGAGCGCTTGAATGGCATTCAAGAGGTAAGGGGTTCGACCCCCCTCATCTCCACCAAACGATAATTATACGAACCCGATCACTGTCGGGTTCTTTTTCTTTTTTGGGGGCTCTGCACGGCGATGCCGTGCCGCCTGCGGCGTGAACCCCTTCGGGCTGGCGCTGCGTTTATGCAAGTAAACTCGCTCACTTCGCTATTACGCAAACGTTGTTTGCTACGCCCCCCCCCTCATCTCCACCAACGTGGAAGTCCGATGAATACCGGGTTACAGGTTCATCGGACTTCTTTTTTTGTCACCCAAAATCACCCTTTGACACAAGCTTTGACACAAATATTATTTGTTCCGGAACGACTTTGGATATTATTCTGTTTTTGGCTGTCGATTACGCGGAAAGGACAATCCCTTTCTTTTTGCGGACGGCGCGTGCGATTGCCTTAACCAACTCTACCATCGGAATAATGGAAAATGCGAGCGCGATGGCAATGGCGTATTCCGTCCCGTCGAGTTTTGCAAGGTCGAAGGCGTCCGCAAGCGGTCTGACCTCAACGACGAGGGTTGTGAGCAGCAACGAAAGTATGCCCGCTCCCCAGAGCCACCAGTTGCGCTTTTTGATTTTGAAAATCGAGCCGTGCAAAGAGCGCATATTAAACGCATGGAAGATTTCCGCCATCGAAAGCGTCAGAAACGCCATTGACGAGCCGAGCATTTCCGCGCTGTACGCGCCGTTTGCGATTGCTTCCGCGTGGTGCATTTTCGCAAGGGCCTCAGCGCCGATGAAATAGGACGCGATTGTAATCAGGGTGATAAGTATGCCCTGATATCCGATTGCAAAGCCCATACCGTTTGCGAAGACGCCGTCTTTGCTGTTTCTGGGCGGACGGCTCATAACGTCGCTTTCTGCGGATTCCATACCGAGCGAAAGAGCCGGGAAACAATCCGTAATGAGATTTATCCAAAGCAGATGCGCGGGCTTAAATATGGTGAACCCGGCAAGCGTCGCGATGAAAATGGACAGCACTTCCGAAAGATTGGACGCCAGCAAGAACTGAATGGATTTGCGGATATTGTCATAAATACGTCTTCCCTCTCCCACTGCCGAAACGATTGTTGCGAAATTGTCGTCGGTGAGTATCATATCCGCGACGTTCTTTGTGACGTCGGTGCCCGTGATGCCCATACCCACACCGATGTCGGCGTTTTTGATTGACGGAGCGTCGTTGACGCCGTCGCCAGTCATTGCGGTTATGTATCCTTTTGCGCGCCAGGCGTTGACGATTCTTGTTTTGTGTTCGGGTTGCACGCGGGCATAAACCGAATATTTTTCCACGTCGTTTGCGAAATCTTCGTCGCTGATTTTGTCAAGATCCGCGCCCGTGATTGCCTGCGACGGATCAGTGATAATCCCAAGTTGCATTGCGATGGCAACCGCGGTATCCTTATGGTCGCCCGTGATCATAACGGGACGAATACCCGCTTTTTTACACTCGTCGATTGCAGGCTTGACCTCGGGACGAACGGGATCTATCATACCCACAAGCCCCACGAAACACATATCTTTTTCGTCGTTTTCGGTGGTATATTCGCTTTTTTCAAAATCAAGACGTTTTTGAGCGACTGCAAGCACGCGAAGCGCCCTGTCCGCCATCTCTTTGTTTGCGGCAAGAATTTCATTGCGTTTCCCTTCGTCCATTTTAACCGCTTTTCCGTCTTTGAGATAAAACGAACAGCATTTGACAATTTCGTCGGGTGCGCCTTTCGTGAATTGCAGAATATTGCCGTTTTCGTCCTTGTGGACGGTGGTCATCATCTTACGCATGGAATCGAACGGTATCTCGCCTATGCGGGGATAAATCTCTTTTTGATTGTTTTTATCGAGTCCGAGCGTCGCCGCGTAATTGACAAGCGCGCACTCGGTAGGTTCTCCGACTGCCTCTCCTTTGTCCTTGTCGAACTCGGCGTCAGAGCAAAGCGACATTGCGTTTGCAAGCAGATTTTCGTCGCTGCCGTAATGGTCGACAACCGTCATTTTATTTTGAGTAAGCGTGCCCGTTTTGTCCGTGCAGATGATTTGCGTGCATCCGAGCGTTTCGACGGCGGTAAGTTTTCTTATTATCGCGTTGCGCTTTGACATATTCGTTACGCCGATTGAAAGCACGATCGTTACAACCGTCGCAAGACCTTCCGGAATTGCCGCAACGGCAAGCGATACCGCAACCATAAACGTGTCGAGTATCGTCGCGGCAGTGTTCGCTTTAAGCGTTCCTGTGGCGGCGGCGCGAATCATACTGACCGCAAAAATCACCGCGCAAATGCCGATTACGAGATACGTAAGCACCTTGCTGAGTTGCGAAAGTTTTTGTTGAAGGGGCGTTTTGCTTTCCTTCGCCTGAGTGAGCGCAGTCGCGATTTTGCCCATTTCGGTGTCCATACCCGTTGCGACGACAATCGCCTTGCCTCTGCCGTAAACGACGGTGCTGCCCATAAATACCATGTTTTTCCTGTCGCCGAGAGGTACTTCCCCGCTTTGTGCGCTTATGGCGTCCGACGTTTTAAGCACGGGAACGGACTCGCCGGTGAGCGCGGCTTCTTCGGCTTTCATACTCGCGCACTCGATAATTCGCGCGTCTGCCGGAACCGCGTCGCCCGCTTCAAGGACGATAACGTCGCCCACGACCAGGTCTTCGCTTTTTACGACGACGAGTTTTCCGTCCCTTATGACCTTTGACGTGGCAGCGGCTATTTTTTGCAACGCGTCGATGGCTTTTTCCGCCTTGCTCTCCTGCACGACGCCGAGAACCGCGTTGATGATGACGACCGCCATTATTATGATGACGTCGGACGGAAACTCTTTTTTGCCGCCGGAAGAATTGTTGACCGCAGTCAGAATACCCGAAATTATCGCGGCGACGATGAGTATCAGCGTCATCGGCTCGATAAACTGCTTCAACAAACGCAGAATAATCGGCTCTTTTTTACCCTCTGCAAGTTTGTTTTTGCCATTTGATTCAAGACGAGATTCCGCCTCTTGCGAAGTTATGCCGTCGACGCCCGTTTTCACGTCCCGACAAACTTCGTCGATGTTTTCAAGATAGTGTTTCATAAAAACTCCTGTATCTATCGTTAAAAATTTTGTTTGTAACGTTTTGTTCGTAAGGTCGATATCGTTTTGTTCCGGCTTTCGGAAAATAAAAAAGACCTATCCTTACGGATAAGTCTCATCATTTCAAATAAAACCGGAGTTTGCGCTCGTGTTAGCGGCTTTATTACACCCCGAGTGAAGGGTGCCGATTACTCCCTTATTTGCCTGCATTTTATCATAATCGCGCGGTATCGTCAAATATTTTTAATATCGCGTATTCGAAAATCACAAAATTATTTTTACTTCTTTTCCGTGCGCGCAAACTTTGCCGTGAGCGCAAAACACGGGCGTTTTCTCACGTATCCCGCCATGGTAAGTTCGTCCCCGTTTATCGTGTATTCCAAACGAACGTGCGCGCCGTATTTTATCTCGGACTTGAACTCGATTTCAAGCGACTTCATTTCGTGAGTTTCAAGGTATTCCGCGCCAAGCAGGTCTTCGGCTTCGTCGACGTATTTGCTGTTGTTCATATGTCCGTTGATGTCAACCCTGCTGTATGACGCCACGAAATTTTTCGTGCTCTTTTGAGTGCCCGGCGAAACGCCGCACGGAAGAGCAATCCCGATATCTTTTTCAAGGGACGGGATTTCCACGCCGTACTCTTCGGGGAACGCCATATGCCTTGTTTTTTCGTCCATCAGGAGCCATACCGCGCTTGCTTTGACAAGCGAATTTCCGCTTTCATCCAGCATCTCGTAATACCGCGGGAAAAGCACGCGCAAGGTTTTGCCCGCAAAGCTTTCAAGGGTGACGGTTTCGTCGTAAGAAGGTAGTCTGTTTATTTCGATTTTCATTCTTGCGACAACCCACAAAACGCCTTTGTCAAGCGTTTTCGCCCTGCCTGCGCCAAGTGCTTCGGTGTGTGCGATGGATATTTCCTGAATGAGCCTTAAAAGCACCGACGGGCGCAATTTCCGAAACATCGTAACGTCGTCGGCAAGCATCTTCTTATGGACCGTATATATTAAATCATTAACTTTATCCATATTTTTGGTATGATTAAGCGGCTATTTTGCGAAAAATCGCAAAATTATTTTTTCGTTGCCATATCGTAAACTACGTCCACGACTTCGCCGACGCTGCGTAGTTTCATCCACACCTTATCGGGAATTTTAACGTTGTAGTCGCTTTCAAGCGTGCATACGATATATATGTAATTGAGCGATTCGTACCCCTTTGAATTGATGGGGGTTTCGCGCGTGATTTCTTCGTTTTGAAGAGAAGGAACGTATTGTTTCACCAACTTTGTAAGGTTGTCCTGAATTTCTTGTTTTGTTACTTGCATTTTTATACTCCTTTGTGCAGAATACGTCGTTATAAAGCCCAGCGTTTTATTTTGCCCGTCGCCGTCCTTTCAAGGGCGTGCGGCATAATCCTGACGTCCCCGATTTGTCGGTCGAAAGATTTTGTTTTGTTGAATTCGTTTACTTTGTTTTTCACGTCGTCCTTGTCGATATTGCCGTCCTTGTCGCCGACGAACAACGTCACGACACCGTCTTTTTGCGCGAGCGCGATATCGTCGATATTCAAGGCTTTTTGAAGTTCCGTCTCCCACTCGGCAAGATAAATTTTCGTGCCGTTTTCAAGGACGAGGATATCTTTTTTTCTGCCCGTGATATAAAGGTTGCCGTCTTTGTCGAATTTGCCGAGATCGCCCGTATGGAACACGCCGTTTATCAGCACTTCGTCGGTTGCGGTTTTGTTTTTGTAATACCCTTTCATAATACATTCGGGACATTTTATCAATATTTCGCCGTCGCCCGAAAGCGTGATTTCATCGTCGGGACACGGCGTCATCGCAAACGGATTTTCGCCCGTGCTTATGGCAACGCCGCTTGACGTTTCGGTCAGCCCGTAGCCAAAGCGGATTTCGACGCCCTTTGCTTTCACGGCGTCCAGCACCTGCTCGCTTGCGGGGCCCGCGCCGACAAGCACCATACGCAAATTATCGTTAAGCGCATTGAAGTTCAAAAGGAATTTCAACGCGGACGGCACGACGGATATAATCGTCGGATTGAAATATTTCGCGTCGAACGGGAGATAACGAAGCCCCCTTGTCAACGACACGCACGCGCCCTGCGACAACGGCCACAGCATCGAACATACGAACCCGAAAACGTGAGTGAGCGGAAGGATGCAAAGCAGATTGTCGTTTTCGTTGCACGGGCATCTTTCCTGTCCGTTCCAGGCGCTGGCGCAAAGGGATTTCGAGGTCAGCACCACCGCTTTTGAAGACTCGGTCGTGCCCGACGTGAAAAACAATATATCGCCTTCTCCGTCCGTCCTGTTCAGCGTATGCGGGCAAAACGTCAACGCGGTCGCATACGGCGCGGTCAGGTTGTCGGTGAGAATAGTTTCGACGTCGGTTGCAAGAACGCATTTTTGGAGCGTCGCGGCGTCCGACATCGCGTCAAGAAGCACCGTTTGCTTTCCGGCAATCACGCACGCGAACATATCGACAATCCATTTTTCCGACGGCGCTTCGAGAATACCCACGCAGGTTTCTTTCATGCTTTCAAGCGCGCGGACGCGATCTTTGACGTCGGCGTATAACTGCGCGTACGTTTTTTTGACCGTCGTTCCGCCCTCGTCGTACAAGAGCGCAACGTTGTCGGGATAATTCGTCGCGCCGCTGTGCAAAAGTTGAACAAAAGACGTAAATTTCATTTTTTCACCTCTTAAATCAATCTCATTATACCACGCCGAAATTACGTTGTGAATACTTAAACGCAACTTTTTGATTTTTTTCGTCAAAATTTTCACAAAAGTATTTACAATGAAAAAATAGATGATATAATTATTTTGTAATAAAAAATAATTTGTAGGTCGCAAGACTTACTCAGTTCAAGGAGATTATTATGGCAAAGAATGAAAAGATTTGTATCATCGGCGCCGGTCCCGCTGGATTAAGCGCGGCAGTCCATCTTGAAAAGAACGGCTATACCGATTATTCGATTCTTGAAAAAGAAGACCACGTCGGCGGAAAATGCCACTCTCCGTATCATGACGGAAAGCGATTTGAAATGGGTGCGATTATGGGTTGCCCGACGTATTACGCCGTGCATGAGCTTGAATTATTCGGCGGCGTCGATCACAACGGACCGAAACTCGAACGTGCGTATCGCAAAATGAACGGCAAACCGTACGATCCGTTCAATCCGAAGAAAAATCCCCTGCTTATCCCTCATCTTTTGAAGATGAAATCACAGGTCAAAAAACTCGGCACGCTTCTTGCGACCAAGTACAAGGGATATCAATACACCGGTCACAAGGGAATTTCCGAGGGTAAATACGACGGGTACGATCCGGTCACCGGCGAACACGTTGTCGGCGAAAACCCCAACCTCAAAGATTTGTGCATGAATTTCAAGGATTTCTGCAAACTCAACAAGGTTGAACTTGCACAGGAAATCTGGATCGGGCCTTACACCGCGTTCGGATACGGCTTCTTTGACGAAATCCCCGCGGCATACGTCTTGAAATACCTTGACTTCGCAACTGCAATGTACTTCGTAAACAAAGACTTGTGGACGTGGAAAGACGGCACGCAAAGCATTTACGAAGCGGTCAACGAGAAACTTCAACACCCCGCCCGCCTCAACGTCAACATCACGAAAGTTACGCGTGAAAACGGCAAAGTTCAGGTTTATATCGGCGACAAAATGGAAGAATACGACAAAATCATCGTTACCTCTCCCCTGCAACATCTGCCTTCCTACTTTGACGCGACCGAACAGGAAAAAGCGCTCTTCTCGAAAATCGATTACGAACGCTACGACGTCACCGCAATCACCTGCAAGAAAGGCACTTATTATCCCGATATGTCGGGCTATCTCTTCGACAACATGGTTCCCGAAAGACTCGGCCACCTTATGGTGTTCTATCACAGATGGAAGAACGAACCCAATCAGGTTCTTACAACTTACGTCCTGCGCAACTACAAGGGTAAGGAACTCAAAACCTACGAAGAAGCGAAAAAGATGGCTTGGGACGATATGAAACTTTGCGGCATCGACATCGACAAATGCGTCTATGAGAGAAAGTGGTATTACTTCCCCCACGTGTTTGAGAAAGACTACGCCGACGGCTGGTACGAAAAAGTCGAAAGTATGCAAGGTCAGCTCAATACATATTACGCCGGCGAAATCATGAGCTTCGGCGATATGGAAGAAACGGTGCAATATTCCAAAGACCTTGTCGCAAGATTCTTTTAATACGGTTGTATAATACAAAGCGCGGACGTTTTGTCCGCGCTTTTATTTTTCGTTTTTTTGAAGCAGAATGACTTTATCGTTAATTTTTTTATCTTAAATCCGCAATATCGTAAATAAGCCTTTCGGTTTTGTCCCACCCGAGGCATGCGTCGGTGATGGATTTCCCGTAAATTTTGCCGTCCGACGGTTGCGAGCCGTCCTCGATATACGATTCGATCATCAGCCCTTTCACCATTTTTCCGATACCTTTGGAATAACGCGTGCTGTGCAACACTTCTTTTGCGATGCGCGGTTGCTCGTCGAATTTTTTTGCCGAATTCGAGTGGTTGGTATCGACGATGACGGCGGGATTTTCAAGCCCGCTTTTCGCGTACAGATCGCAAAGTTTGATAAGGTCTTCGTAATGGTAATTCGGGATTGCCTGTCCGTTTTTATCCACCGAACCGCGCAGAATCGCGTGCGCGAGCGTATTTCCCGCGCTGTTCACTTCCCACCCCGAATACACGAACGTATGCGGGTGCTGCGCCGCGCGTATCGAATTCATCATAACGGACAAATCGCCGCTTGTCGGGTTTTTCATGCCGACGGGAATATCGAGCCCGCTTGCCGTGAGCCTGTGGAATTGGTTTTCAACCGACCTTGCGCCGACCGCAACGTACGACAACACGTCGGACAGATACAGATGGTTTTCGGGATAAAGCATTTCGTCCGCGCAGGAAAATCCCGTTTCGTTAAGCGCCTTTATGTGCAATTTCCTTATGGCGATCAGCCCTTTCAGCATATTTTCGTCGGCGTTGGGATCGGGCTGGTGCAGCATTCCCTTGTAACCGTCGCCCGTCGTGCGCGGTTTGTTGGTATAAATGCGCGGCACGATGACGATTTTGTCGGCGACCTTTTCCTGCACGCGCCTGAGCCTTGAAATATAGTCGAGAACAGCGTCCTCTCTGTCGGCGGAACACGGCCCGATTACCAGAAGCAGGCGGTTATCCTTCCCCGAAAAAATGTTTTTGAGTGTGGCGTCGGTATCTTTTTTGTGTGCCGCAAGCGCGTCGTCAAGCGGATACATCGCCTTGATTTCCTGCAACGTCGGCAGTTTTCTTTTGAATTCGAGATTCATTTATTTTGTCTCCTTTGCGTCTTTGTCAAACACTTTGCGGCGCGCCGTGGATTCGCGCAGCGTTTCTCTTATTTTTTCACGATTATCGTTTTTAATATCTTCTTTCAGTTGGTTGAATTTTTCTTCAAACAGGTCCATTTGTTTTAAGAGTTCGTCCTTGTTTGCAAGGAAAAGTTCGCTCCACATTTCGTCGTTGATTTTTGCGATGCGGGTAAGGTCGCGGAAGGAATCGCCCGTGTATTCGGCAAGATGGTGCGACTTTTTGGATACCATCAGCGATACGGCGATGCAATGCGTCAGATGCGACAAAAACCCCACCGTTTCATCGTGCTCTTCGGGCGAAAGCGACGATATTCTTTCAAACCCGAGCGCGCGGCCGAGGTCTTTCACCGCCTGCACGTTTTCGTCGGTATTCTTTTTCGTGGGCGTCACGATGTAATTTGCCCCGACGAAGATTTTCGGATCAGCGTTTTCGACGCCGCTGACTTCTTTGCCTGCCATCGGATGCGCCCCCACGAATTCCAAGTCGCCACGAAGAATTTTCTGCACGTTTTCGACGACGAACGACTTCACACCGGTAACGTCGGTTATAAGCGCGCCCGACTTTATTGATGTTTGATATTCCTTGATCCAGTTTATGAAATCGTGCGGATACAGCGCAAAAACGATAAGGTCAAAGTCTTTTACGAAATCTTTTTTCACGCTTGTCTCGCCAACCTGTATAAGCCCGTTTTTCAACGCGTACTCGACCGAACTTTTCTTTTTGTCGATTGCGCCGACGAAGTATCCTTCGTCCGACAACGCCTTTGCGTAACTGCCGCCGATAAGTCCAAGCCCTACGATCAGGATTTTTATGTTTTTATCGAATTTCATATACGTTTACTCCTGCTTTTTTTATGACGCGGAAGAAATCGGGATAACTTTTGTTTACTGCCTCCGCCCCGTCGATTTCCGCGCCAAACACTGCCGCAAGCACCGAAAGCGCCATTACGATGCGGTGGTCGTTGTGTCCGCAAAGCGGCGCAATCGGCGGTTTAAGTTGCGTTTTTTCAATTTCAACGCTATTTTCGTACACTTTAACATTTGCGCCGAATTTTTCCAGTTCTTCCGCCATAACGTTTGCGCGGTCGCTTTCTTTCACCCTTAACCGCCTTGTGTTTATGAACTTTCCGCCGTTTTTATATGCGGCGTAAGAAAACAGTATCGGCGCAAGGTCTGGACAGTCTTTAAGGTCGATTTCGGCGTTTTCGCCGTCCAGCGCGTCAAATGCGACGCTTGAAAATCTGTCGCCCTGCACGCTGTTTTCGTTAAGCCCCGAAACGCTTATTCGCCCCAAAAGGCGGGAAAGCGCAATTAAAAACGCGGCGTTCGACCAGTCGCCCTCAACTGTAAATTCGCCGGGCGAAAGCCGTCCTTTTCCGTTTATTTCAAAATAGTTTTTTTCGGGTTCCGCAATGTCCGCGCCGAAGTCTTTCAAAACTTTTATCGTCATATCGACGTAAGCGCGGCTTTCGACATTTCCCGTGATTTTAAGCGTGCTTTTGCCGTCAAGTACCGACAATGCAAACAACATTCCGGTTGTATATTGACTGCTGACCTCGCCGCTTATTTCGTAATTCCCCGCCGAGAGTGTCCCGTTTACTTCGATTGATTTTTCGTCGGAATTTATTTTTACGTCGCTGTTTTCAAAAAGTTTTTCGTATTCTTTTATCCCGCGCGCAAGCAGTCTTTCACTCCCTGAAAACGTGCAGTTTTTCGCGCCTGTCGCAAGCACTACGGGGATAAAAAACCTCAGCGTACTGCCGCTTTCTTTGCAGTCGAAAACCGCGTTTTCGATTTGCTTTTCCTTTGTCGGAATAACGGTCACGGTATTTCCGTCTTTCGTTACGCTTCCGCCAAGTTGTTCGATGCACGAAAGCGTTGCCGAAATATCGTCGCTGTCCGCAATATTTTTTATCACGCACTTTCCGCGCGACAAAACGCTGCCGATAAGATATCGGTGAGCAAAACTTTTTGACGGCGGCGCCGAAACTTCGCCCGACGTTTTTGACGGCAGAATTTTAACCTTCATTATTTATAAGATGATTTTTGAGCGCGTCCATCGCGATAAGGTATCCGTTAAGCCCTTGCCCTTCGACGGTGTCGATTGCGACCGCGCGGACGAAACTTATCTGTCTGTACGTTTCCCTTTCGCTGACGTACGAAATATGCACCTCGACGGTGGGTATCGACACGGCTTTCACGGCGTCGGCAAGCGCAACGCTCGTATGCGTATATCCCGCGGGATTGAACACGATGCCGTCAACTTGCGAAAAGTACGCGCGCTGGATTTCGTCGATGAGCGCGCCTTCATGGTTCGACTGGAAAAACTCGACCTCCACGCCGATTTCTTCCGCGTGCTCTTTGACCTTTTCGACAAGGGTATCGTACGTTTCTTCTCCGTAAATTTCAGGCTCTCTTATGCCCAGCATATTGATGTTCGGTCCGTTCAGAATAAGAAATTTCATAATAAAACTCCTTTTATTTTTTCGACGACGTCGGCGATTTCGCCGTCTGCGGGGATTACCGCGTCCGCGCACGACTTATAAACGTCGTATCTTTTTTTAAAAAGATTTTTGAGTTTTTCCTTGTCCTTGGACAATGGTCTGTCGGCAGTTGCGACAAGGTTTTCAAGGCTTCTGTCCAGAAACAGAATTACGCCGTTTCGTCTGAGCGCGCGGACGTTGTTTTCGTCCAGCATCGCGCCGCCGCCCGTTGCGATGACAAGTCCGTTCTCTTTTGACAATTCCTCGATTGCAAGCCGTTCTTCCTTCCGAAATTCTCCTTCGCCGTACTTTTCAAAAATATCGCTTATGGATTCCTTCCGTTTTTCAACCACGACGTCGTCGGTGTCGATAAATCTTTTTCCGAAATCGTTTGCAAGTGCTTTCCCGACGGTTGTTTTCCCGGAAGACGGCATACCGCAAAGCACGATATTGCGCTTTTCTTTCAGTATGCGGGCGTACGTTTTGTCGATGATGCTCTCGTCTGCGGTTTTATCCAGAAACAACGCCGACGCATAAACAGCCTGCGCCACAAGCATATACAGTCCGCCGCGCCCTTTCGCGCCGATACTTTCGGCGTCAAGCACGAAATTTGTGCGAAGGGGGTTGTAAACCGCGTCGATAACGCCCTGCAAATTTTTGAATTTTTTAACGTCAACGGGCGTTTTGTCGGCATTTGGAAACATTCCGACGGGCGTAGTATTTATGATGACGTCCGCGCCAGAATACTTTTCGTACGCTTCGTCGTATGTCACCGTGTCCGAAGACTTTTTTCTTGACACTTTCACGATTTTTTTCGCCCCAAGGCTTTTTGAAACCTCAACGGCGGTTTTCGACGTGCCGCCCGTGCCGAGTATCAGAACGGTTTTGTTTTCAAGGTCAAGCCCCGCGCTTTTGATGAGCGCGCGCATGCCGAAAAAGTCGGTGTTGAATCCGAAAAGTTTCCCTTCCTTTTTGACAATCGTGTTCACCGCGCCGATTTTTTTCGCCTCGTCGGATATTTCGTCCAGAAACGGAATCACCGCCTGCTTGTAAGGAATCGTAACGTTTATGCCCGAAAAATCGCGTTCTTGAAAAAAGCGCGGCAACTCGTCCTCGTCGATTTCAAAAAGACGATAATCGTAGTCCGCAATGAGTGCGTGTATTTCGCGCGAGAAACTGTGCCCGAGCGGTTTTCCGATAAGCCCGTATTTCATTTTCCGATACCTTTTGTCATGACGTCCGCGCCGTATTTTTGTTGCAGTAGATCGGCGACGGCAAGCGCTGCGACCGCGTCGATAACGGGACAAATCCTTCTTATAATTGCGGGATCGTGTCTGCCGCGAATATTGATTTCTATCTCTTCGTTTTTCAAAAAGTTTATCGTTTTCTGCGTTTTGTAAATGGACGGCGTGGGTTTTACGGCGCACTTGAAAATCACGGGCATGCCGTTGGTGATGCCGCCGTTTACGCCGCCGTTGTTATTCGTAAGCGTTACGACTTTTCCGTTTTCCAAAGCGAACGCGTCGTTTGCGGCGCTTCCTCTCATTTTTGTCATTTCAAAGCCGTTGCCGAATTCCACACCCTTAATGCCGCCGATTGAAAACATCGCGTGCGAGAGTATGCTTTCAACACTGTCGAACCACGGCTCGCCGACGCCTTCGGGCAGTCCGATTATTGCGGTTTCGGTGACGCCGCCGACGCTGTCGCCGTCGGCTTTCGCTTTTTCGATTTCTTCCTGCATCTTCTTCCCTTGCGCTTTGTCGATAACGGGGAATGTTGCGGATTTAACGGTTAATATCTCGTTTTTGATGTCATTAAACGGCTTATCCTGCACGTTTGCACATTCACTGACGTGCGTCGCAATGTTAATTCCGATGCTTTCCAGCGCGCTTTTTACAATCGAAGCGGCAGCAACTATCCCTGCCGTTACGCGCCCCGAGAAGTGTCCGCCGCCGCGGTAATCTTCATATCCGTGATATTTGCAAAACGCCGTGTAATCGGCGTGCGACGGCCGCGCGATACCGTAATCGTAGTCACCGCTTTTCGTATTTTCGTTTGGGACAATCACGCAAATCGGAGCGCCCGTCGTCCTGCCGTCCTTCACACCGCTCATTATTTTGAAATTGTCGTTTTCGCGGCGCGCGGTGTCCGTGCTCGTCGCCGGAGCGCGCCTTTTGAGGTCTTCCCTTATAAGGTTTTCGTCAACGACGATTCCCGCCGCGAGTCCGTCGATAACCGCGCCGACGCATTCGCCGTGACTTTCGCCGAATACGGTAAGCGAAATGCTGTTTCCGAACGTGTTTTTCATTTCTTTTTCTCCGATATTAAAAGTATTTCTTCCGCGGTGCGGTCAGAAAATCTAAAACTTCCGATTTCGTCGACGTACACCGTCGAGATTTTTCCGCCGCTCGCTTTTTTGTCGTGCGTGATGTACGGCAGAAGTTGCGCCGCCGTTTTTTCGGTTCTGACGGGAAGACCAAACTTTGTCATAAGGTTTTCAAGGCGCGTTTTTACACCGTCGGAGCATGCGTACAGCATACCCGTCGCAACGCATTCACCGTGCAACAACCTTCCCTGCTCCGCGCTTTCGATTGCGTGTCCGACGGTATGTCCGAAGTTCAGAACCTTTCTTAATCCCTCTTCTTTTTCGTCCTTTTCCACGACGGATTTTTTGATGAGTATCGACCTTTCGATGATTTCTTTTACGTCGCGTTTCACGTCGGCGTTTTCGATAAATTCAAAAAGCGATGCGCCCGACGTCGCCGCCATTTTTATCGACTCCGCAAGCCCTGCGTAAAATTGTCTGTCGTCAAGCGTGCTTAAAACGCGAGGGTCGACCACGACCGCTTTCGGCTGATAAAATGAGCCGACAACGTTTTTCACGCCCATAAAGTCGATTGCGGTTTTCCCGCCGATTGACGAGTCCACCATCGACAAAAGGGTTGTCGGCACGTTGTAAAAATCGACGCCGCGCATATAACACGACGCGGCGAATCCGCCGATATCCCCGACAACGCCGCCGCCGACAGCCACAACGCAATCTTTCCTTGAAAACGAGTTTTCAAGCATAACGGAAAGGATATGTTTGAAGTTGTCGAAATTTTTGCTTTCTTCGCCGTGTTTAAGTGTCACGACAACGGGGGTTTCGCATTTTCTCGCGACTTTTTCGGCGTACTTTTCAGGCACTCCGTCGTCGGTCAGAACCAGAACCTTTCTGTTAAGGTTAAAGTATTTTTCCGCGTCGTCAAGCGCGCCGTTTTCGACGATGACGTCGTATTTTTCGTCAAGATTTACGGGCATAATCATTTTTCGTATTCCTCGTCCGAGAAGTAGCTGCCGACAAGTTTCAGCTTGGCGCAAAGCGCGGACAACTCTTGCATAAGTTCTTTTCCGTTTTGCGTATTGACGTTTCCTTCCGCCTCGATGTAAAAATAGTAATTCCATTTCAGGTTTTTCATCGGACGGGAACGAAGCGCGCGCATATTGAAGTTGTGTGCGCCGATTATGTTCAACGCGCTTGCGAGCGCGCCCGATTCGTTCTGCACCGTGAACACCAGAATAAAGTTTTCGTTTTCTCTTTTCGTAAGGCAAAACGGCGTATTTTCAACCCTTGAAAACGCGGCGAATCTCGTCGTGTTGGTTTTCACGTCGTTGACGCTTTTTTCAACGATATCGAGCCCGAAAACGTTTGCGGTTTCGTCGGAGGCAATCGCGGCAATCGTTTTGTCGCCGCTGTCTTTGACGAACTTTGCGGCAAGCGCGGTGTTGGAGTACGTCTTTACCTCAAAATTGTTTTTCTTTATGAAATCCGCACACTGCATAAGCGCCTGCGGGTGGCTCACGACGGTTTTTATCGTGTCGACGCTTGCGCCGGGCAATGCCAGAAGATTGTGCGTGATCGGCACTTCGATAACCTGATTTATATGCAGATCGCCCGAAAACGTCAGATCCATAACCTCGCCGACTTCCCCGGCGTAACTGTTTTCAAGCGGAAGCACGGCGCAGTCGTAGTCGCCATTTTCGACGCCTTCGTACGCCTCCGAAAAAGTCGCGCAGGACTTGTACGTCGCGGTCGGGAACATTTTCTTCGCGGCGATGTGCGCGAACGCCCCCTCAACGCCGCAGTACGCGACGGTCATATTCCGAAGCAGCGATTCCTGATACTTACAGGACACGTCGATCGTGTTTCTGATGAAGTCGACGTAATACGGTTTCAGGCTTTCGTCCGTGACGAATTTTGAATTGCGTTTTGCGACTTCCGCCTCGCGGGAAAGGTCGCGGACGGACAAGCCGTTGTCCTTTTTATAAACGGCAACGTCTTTCACGGCTTCCATTCTTTTCTGGAACAGCTGCGCCATTTGTTTGTCGATTTCGTTGATTTCGTTCCTTGCGTCCAAAATATCTTTCATATAAACCTCTGTCTTTTCCATTATAATCAATTTTGATTATAAAACCATCGTTTTTTCACATATTTCGCGCTGTTTTCCGCATATATTGCAAATCGGCGCGGTTTTTCGTATAAAAAAAGCGATTCCGCAAAGGAATCGCTAACTTACCTGAAAAAAAAGTGCGTCGACTTTCAGCGTCCCTTGCAGAATGAAACGTTGTTTTGAAAGTAATAGTAATAAAACTTGTTTTCGACGAAGTTTTTCATAATACGCCCTTTTATATCGATATGAAAATGATAATGCGAAATATCTTTTTTGTCAACTCATTTACGATAGCAAAATCAACCTTGTTCGTTTTCGGTTTTCTGTGCCTTTACGGTGTTGTCGGAAGGCTCCGTGAAGTCGGGGTTTTGCGTAACTTCTTCGACGGCGGCTTTTTGTTTTCTTCTGAACAGTTTTGAAAAGTCGGTTTTATCGACGACTTTCTCTGTCACCAGAAGAAGCGACGGCAGGACGAACAACACGATGATTATCGACGTCAGCGTGCCTACGCCCAGCAACAGTCCGAGTTGCGCCACCACACCCGACGACAGCATACTCATAACGAAGCCGGTTGCCGTAAGAATGACGCCCGACGTCAGAATTGTCGGGAACACGGCGTTTGTTGCGGCAGCCATTGCGTCGTAGCGGTCGGTGAAATCTTTCCTTATGCCGCGGTATCTGTTGGTAAGTACGATTGCGTAGTCGATTGTCGCGCCCATCTGTATCGCGCTTATTATAAGGTAGCCGATGAACGAAATCGACGTCTTGGACAAGAACGGAATCGCAAAGTTGATGAAAATTCCGCCCTGAATCGCAAGAATAAGGATTATCGGAAGCGAAATATTCCTGAACGTTATAAGCAATATAACCAGAATGAACAAATCGGTGAACAGACACACCATAAGGTTGTCTTTCATAAAGTATTCGCTCATCTCATAGCACACGACGCTTTCGCCGGTGATATATCTTTCCTCGTAAAAGTCGGACACGCCCGATTTCAAGGTTTTGACAAGTTCAAACACGTCGTCGTCTTCCACCCCGCCGTTGATGTTGAACGTAATGCGGGAATAGTTTTCGGATTCGAGATTTGCCTTTGCAAAGGAAATTTGTTTGACCTGGTCGAGATATGCCTTTATTTCTTCGTTTCCGTTCAAAAGCGGCGAAAGGTTGTCAAGTTTTTCGCGGACGGCGAAGTCCAGAAGGTCGATAAGTCTGACTTTTGCGGTTTCTTTGTCGGTGCCTTCGGGCATATATTTTCCGACGTATTCGTCAAACCATCCGTTCGCAAAGTTTTTCATCAAGGCTATCTTTTCCTTATCTTTGTCGGTTTCCGCGGGAATTTTATCGATTAAAGCAAGTATTTCCGCCTTGGACAATTCGTCGGTAAGATACAGCGTTTCCGAGGAATCCGCGTCGATGAAAGAATACACGTTGATTGTCGCAAGCGCGGTCGTCTGCGATTTGTCGATAAGGTCGAAAGACTCCACGTATTTCACAAGTTGGCGTTCTTTTTCGGCGTCGCCTTTCGGCACAACCACGACAAGCGAGTTAAGCGTGCCGAAGCCCGTTTCTTCGATGACCTTTTTCGGCGCGACGATAAGCGAGCCGCTGTTGTAGTTGAACGAATATTTGTTGAACCCCTGCGCGACTCCCGCAAGGATTGCGATAAGCAAAAACGCCGGCACGATGACTTTCCTTGCTTTGACGATTGCGCGGGCGGGCTTCGTTACGTTCGGCACGAAAGATTTATGACGGGTTTTTTGAATAGGCTTGTCGAAAATCACGAGAAGAGCCGGCATAAAGAATATGACCGTCGCCATCGAAACGACGATACCTTTCGCAAGCGACAATCCGATTTCCGCGCCGATTGACAGCGTCATCAGCATAAGCGCGGCAAGCCCCGCCACCGTCGTAAGAGAACTTGACAGAATTTCGGGCAGCCCTTTCGTAAGTGCGGTAACCGTTGCGGTTTTTGCGTCTTCGCCGTTATCCCTTTCTTCCATATAGCGGTGCAAAAGGATAATCGAGTAGTCAAGCGACAGCGCGAGTTGCAGCACGAGCGCAACCAGATTCGCAATGTAAGAAATACCGTTGACGAACAGGAAATTCGTCCCCATGTTTATCGCCATCGCCGCGCCGAAAACGAGGATAAGCACAATCAGTTCGAAATAAGTTTTCGACGTAAACAGCATAACCAAAAGAATAATCACGACGATTGCGATTCCAAGCTTCATTATGCTTTGTTCGGTTTCAAGCTTTGTGTAGTATGAAAATGCAGATTGACCGGATAAATATGCTTTTTCGTCGGATAAAGCGTCGATTACGTCTTTTACCGCGTCAAACGCACCTGCCGTCGAGTCATAGTCTTTCAGCGTGACGGTATAGAGAGCCGAGTTGTTTTTGTAGTTCATACTCTCAACGTAAGTAACCGTCGCGACGCCTTCGACTTTTTCCAGTCTCGTTTTGATTTCGCCTGCTTTTTCGGGCGTAACGTCCTTTACCATAACGTATGCCATGCCCTTGTCGTCAAACTCTTTTTTCAGGAGTTCGAGAGCGGTTGACGAATCGCAATTCGCGGGCAGATAACCCGTCAAGTCATAGTTGATTTTCGTATGCGGAATCATCACCGCGCCGAATATCGACAGCGCGACGAACAGCACGAGAAACACCCATTTGAGTTTTACGATACCTTCGGGAATTTTTTTCAGACCGTGTGAAATCTTTGATAACTTCTTTTGCATCCTCTTTACCTACACAGAAATTACTTAATGTTATTTTATATAAGATATGATAAAAAGGCAACAAAAAACAGCCTTGCAAAGGCTGCTTTTTCAAAATTATTTTCGGGATTTTCAGAATTTGACGCGCGGATTTACGTAGCGTCCGTTTTTCAAAGACTTCTTAATCGAGATTGCGTTTTTCGGACATCTTGACAGACACCCCAAACACATATCGCACTTTTCTTTTGTCCATACGGGCTTTCCGTTTTCGATTTTTATTGCGGACACCGGGCAAATGCTTTCGCAAAGTCCGCAATTTACGCAGTCGTCGGACGCCGAAAACTTTGTTTTTCTTCCGCCGAATTTTTCGTAAAGCGGATACAAAAGCGCGGTATTGAGTTTTGCAAAACTTCCCTTGACGTCGTTGAAGTCGCCCTTTTCCTCGTTCCTGATTTTGTCCGCGATAACGGCGATTTTTGCGTCAAGCGCGTCAAGTCGTTTTTCCGTTTCTTCGGCGGATTCGATTTTGAACATCGGGCAGAAATTATCGACCGCGACAACGCCGAACACCGCGTCGGGACGCACGTATCTTTCGCACACGCCCTGCGCGTTCCCGGTGCTTCCGCCGCATTCGAGAACTATCGCGAAATATCTTCCCGCGGTTTTCAGGGTTTTCAGAAATCCTTTCACCGATTCGGGAATACCCCAGTAGTACACGGGGCTGACAAGGACAAGCCGTTCCCCGTCCCCTTGCAAAAATTTCTCGTTATCGCGGGTATACGCCACGATATTTTTCGTTTCGTCGCCCGTTACGTTTGCGATTTTTTCGGCAATATATTTCGCATTGCCCGTACCCGTAAAATATAAAATCATTTTTCTCACCTTCCGTCTGGAAATATTATATCCCGCTTTTTGCGATAAATCAATACCGCACTCGCATTTTTTGTTGTATAATCCAAGTATGATTTACAAGGGATTTCTGCCGTTCTTCGACGAAAACAGCGAAATATTGATTCTCGGAAGTTTCCCGAGCGTCATCTCGCGCGAGACGAACTTTTATTACGGCAACAAACAAAACAGATTCTGGAAAGTCCTATCGGAAGCCTTTGGCGAACCCGCGCCCGAAACGATAGGCGAAAAGCAAGCCCTGCTTAAAAACCACAAAATCGCCCTTTGGGACGTCGTCGCCGAGTGCGAAATAACGGGCAGCCTTGACAGCACGATTAAAAATTATAAGGTTGCGGACATAACCCAAGTCCTTGACAAGGCAAACGTCAAAAAAATTATCTTAAACGGCGGAAAGGCAAAGGAAATATTCCTGAAAAATTACAAATATCTTTCGGATTCCGCCCTGTTTTTGCCGTCCACAAGCCCCTTAAACACCCGCTTTGACAAAACAATCTGGCTGAACGCATTAAAAACCGCTCACGACGATTAGTTGCATTTTATTGACTTTCCCGCCGCCTTGGGACTATAATTTTCCCGAGGTGATTTTATGAATATCGACGATTTCAAAAAAGCAAAAATCGAAGCAATGAAGGCGCACGACAAAGATACCGTCACGGCTTTTAACGCGCTCATAAACAAACTTATGCTCTTCAATATCGAAAAACGCAGCAAAGGCGAGGAAATGTCCGACGCCGACTACGTCCAGATCCTGAAAAAAACACAAAAGGAACTCTTTGAAGAAAAGGACGCTTTTGAAAAGGCAGGCAGAGCCGACACAGTGCTGTCTTTGAACAACCAGATCGCGGCAATCGAAAAGTATCTGCCCAAAATGATGAGCGAGGACGAAATCAGAGCCGTCATTATGACCTTGCCCGACAAATCGGTGCCAAGCGTAATGCGCCACTTCAAGACGGAATACGCCGGCAAATGCGATATGGCGGAAGTCAACAAAGTCCTGAGAAGTTTATAATTTTTCACGCGCCCACAAAAAACGACCGTTCCCACGGTCGTTTTTTATTGTCGAAATCTTAAAACCGACTTTTGTTTTCCCCTGTCGCGCCAACTTTTATTGTTTTTTACGCAACTGTCAAAAGAACACTCTTGCCAAATATATAACCGACTGTATTAATTTTCGGAATCATATAAATCATTAAATTAAAAACCGAGAATGCGTCACAAAAGTACAATTAAATTTTTTGGTTTATAACAAGGTTACCCTTCCGGGAGATTGCCACGCTGCGCTCGCAATGACAGAGTACTTCGTACGGAATAGAATAAAAGAATATTTGTTAAAAAAATAGCAGAATTGCGAAATTGCCTTTGTTTTCTTCCGTGCAACGCACTTTATGTCATTGCGAGCGCAGCGTGGCAATCTCCCGGAAGGGACACCTTATAAAAGCGATGATACGATGTTTTTGCCCTTTGACAAACCTGATATTGATTGAAAAACCTGAATTATATGCTATAATATACGTGCAACGACCACAAACTTATATCATTCATACCGTTTGCAACTTTACAATCGGGAGTCAATATTGAAGTAAAGATGAAAAGCAAAAGACAGCAAAAACTATACGACCATTACAAAACCGTTTTCGGGGAAGAGCCGATTTTCAGTCTGAAACTGAAAAAGAACGTCCTGCCGACGGATATGAAGCCGATAACGACGCTTGTTTTCAAACCGACGGACGAAATGCCGTTTTGGAAACTGTGTACAATCGGCGCAAGCGATTATCTGATGCCCGAGCGTGATATAGGCTTTGGAAGAAAAGCCAACCGCCGCAACGAGTATATGATGCTTATTTCGCCCGACGTCGATATTCGTAATCCTTCGGACGACGAAGACGCGCCGACGGACTGGCTATCGTTAAACTCGCTTCTTTGGGCAACTGCGGAATATGCGTTCAACGAAAAAGATAACATAACCGTTTCGGACACGCTTGATATGGGAATCGACGGGAAATATTGCGGAACGGTACTCTTATTGCCCGAAGTATTCAAAACGCCGAAAATCGTGAAATGCTACGTTTCCGAGCATAAATACATCAGTATATTTCAGGTAATGCCGATAACGAGAGAGTTGCTTACAAAGAAACTCAGGAAGAAAGTGGGCGGCATTTATTGGCTTATGGAACAATTTTATACTCACGATGACGATTACAAACTTATATCGTCCAAACCGTTTGCAACGTTATAAAACTCAATGGAGCGCGAGGGCGTAATATGTCAAACACTATTTCAATAGATGAACTGATAGAACAAGAATATGAGCAACAATATTTTGAAGAGTGCAAATTTATATGGCAAAACTTTGTTCCCAAAAGTGGACAAGCCCGAAATTTGCAAGGAGAATTGTTGCGAGAAATCGAGAATATTCGTTGTGAGGCACAAGATAACGGAAATGTTAATTGGGACGACGATCTTACTTATTTTTGTGAATTTATAAAGCAATCATTGATTGAACAACCGATTTTTTCTGAACCCGAAAAAGAAAAAATATGTGTCATAATGAATTATCTCAAAGAATGCGGAGTATACGCTCAAAGATTCAACGATGGTAAAATTTCTGATAACGATGTTCTTCCTGAAAAACTTGCGTATACAAAAGACAACCTTTACGATATTATTTGCGATTTTATAGGTAGATTACAAAATAAGCACCCTGAACCTATTAAATACAGCATAAATAATTCAATAAAGAGATAATACAGTTTTACACGCACGACGACGATTACAAACTTATATCGTCCAAACCGTTTGCAACGTTATAGACGTAGGAGTATAATATGGAAAAACCGACCGAAGAATATTTACAGGAACTGATATCAAACGCACGAAAAAAATTCGATGAGTTTTCATATTGTTTTGCGGATATTCCAAACGCAAAAATAACATATGTGAACACACAAAAGAGAAACCTGACGGGGATGACAAAAGGGCTTCGCGGGCTTGCAGAAATGAAAGCGCATAATACGAAAGAATCATTGAAAATCAGTCCGAACTCCAAAAATTACAATAAGTTTTATAGGTCGGGCGAAAAAGTGATAAAAGTCGAGTGTTTCGTAGGCGGGCATAACGATTTGGACGTGATATACGTCGCGCAATACGACGGTGAACGACGCTATCTTTTCCCTTTTTTTGAGGATAAGAGCAAAGCCGTCGGATATCCGATTCTCGTGACGAATTTTGAAAATGGTAAAGTCACCGAAGAATACAGAGTGGACGGAAATAAGATTCTTTATGAAAAGTATGATTATTCCTTAAAAGACACGGTCGGATATTATTGCATAAACTTTGTTCCGACGGGAATTTGTCCGGTTTTGGGCGAAGAAGAAGGATATTTTAACATAAATTCGCTTGAATACAGACAGACGAAAAACGAAGTCTGGTGTCAAAAACAATAAAGGTGAAACTATGGAAAAAGTTTACGAGAAAATTCAAAAGTATAAGAAACTGGCGGTGAAAAAACCGAAGTATTATGTTTCTATCGGTAATATTTATATCGAAGAGGGCGCTTTCAAGGCCGCAACGATTTACTATCAAAAAGCCGTCGACAACGGCGTTTTGGCATATACTGTTCTTGGCGACACTTGGGGCTACCGCTCTCAATACAAAAAAGCGTTCGACGCTTATACGGAAGGCGCAAACAAAGGCGAAGCGGAGTGCTTTGCCCGTCTCGGATTTTGCTATGAAACCGGTTATGTAAAAATCGATATTCAAAAAGCAATCGAGTGTTATGCCAAAGCCTCCGATTTGGGTGTCGCGGCAGCGGCAAGATCTCTCGGCGATTTGTATTATTTCAATACGCCGATTGAAGATTCCGAGATCGAAAACGTTAAAAATGCGCTGAAATACTACGAGCGTGCTTTTTATCTCGGAGATATAGAGGTTGCAAAAAAGATAGGCTTTATCTACTTAAACAATGAAGAACTGAAAGACGTTCCCAAAGCCATAGAGTGGTACGAAAAGGGATTGAGCCTCGGCGAATACTCTCTCAATTTTGACTTGGCGTATGTGTATCTGAACGACGGGTTTGTTCCGCACGACTATGAAAAAGGTTTGAAATATCTTTTGGACGGCGTTCACCACAACGATCCCGAAAGCCTTTATATGTACGCAAGAGTTCGCGAAACGGGTATGTATAAGGTAGAACCCGACAAAAAGGCATATATTTATTATCTTAAAAAAGCGGCGAATCTTTGTCAGGACGACGCATTGCTTGATTTGGGGTATTACTATTATAACAAAGGCAAGTATGACGACGCGCTCGATTGTTTTGCGCAGTGCGATTTGGATTATGTCGGCGTTTATTGGTGTATGGCGACGATTTACGAAACCAAAAAAGCCGATTACAAAAATGCGCTGTTCTATTATCAGATGGCAATGGAAATGGACTTTCCGGACGCTATCGAACGAATGGCGGAAGCGTATCTCGGCGACGAACTCGGACTTGAAAAGGACGAGAAAACCGCCCTGAAACTTTTCAAACGAGCCGCGAAACTCGGCAACGCCGCCGCGCAGTATAATCTCGGTATGGCGTACGCTTGCGGATACTACGGCGTAACACCCGATAAAGATAAGGCACTTCATTGGCTGAAACAGAGCGTTAAAGGCGAAAATCCGTCGGCGTGCCTGCAAGTGGGGCTTTATTACTACTACACCGTCAAAACCGAAACGGCTTATAAAAAAGCCTTTGAGTTGTTTACCGACGCATACAATCTCGGCGAGAACGAGGCGATTATCAATATCGGACTTTGCTATCTTCAAGGCAACGGCGTGAAAGAAGACAAAAAAGAAGCGGTTAAGTGTTTTAGGACTGCTGCTGAAAAGTACAGTTCGGGCGTTGCGTATCACAATCTCGGAATCTGCTATGAAAACGGATTTGGTGTGAGAAAAGACTATAAGAAAGCAATTGAAATGTACGGCAAAGCGGTAGAGAACGGCGAAAAAGCAGGACTTGAAGGAATTAAAAACGTTTATTTGAAAATGGGTAAAGATAAAAATTAAGCTATGTCGAGGTGTCCCTTCCGCAGTGATATGCCAGCGGCGTGGTATTGCCTTTGACAGTGATATGCCTACGGCGTGATATTTGCCCTGCGGACAAGTTATGGATAAGTATTTGTCATTGCGAGCGGAAAACCGGGGACCCCGCGGGATACTGTATACCCGTGGGGTCCCCATTTTTCACGAATTTTCAAGTTTCGCCAAAAAGGCGCAAATATACAAGCATTAAAAACCGATAATGCGTCGCACACTGCGCTTTTGAAATCACGTTATCGCGGACGATAACGCTCACTCTTTTGCTTGTGTGCTCCTTTTCCCCACGGGTACACAGTATCCCGCGGGGTCCCCATTTTCTACGGATTTTCAGGTTCTTGGAAAAACTCAAAAAGGCGCGAATTATCGGTTTTTAATCGCGTCGACGGGTTTCTTTCGGGCTATCCTAAGTACAGGTATAAAGCTTGCGAAAAGTGCCGTGGCGATGCAGCCCAGAAGGATAATTCCGATCTCGCGAATTCCGTAACTTAAAAGGGTTATCGGCAGTCCGTAGGTTGCGCGCAAGGACGAGTTTACAATGGAAACGACAACGCCGCTTCCTATCGTCGCAAGCACGAATACTATAAGCGAAATTACAAGCGCCTCGTTGAAGAATATGCCGAAAACGTCACTTGAACGCGCGCCGACGGCTCGTAAAATGCCGATTTCGCGTTTTTTGTAGGATATCGACGCCGAAATGTAAGTCATAAACAGTATGACGGCGAATACGAAAACGCCGATGCCGACGTACAACAGAATTTTGGCGACGGCTGCAATTATAGAGCCCACCATATTTTCCGCCGAAACGACGTAGTTGACCAAAGAATACTTAACGCCGTCTTCGCTTTTCATCGAAAACTCGACAACTTTTTCAAGGTCGGATTTTGAAAGTTTTTCGCCGGAAATCGCCCTTGCGTATTTTCCGACGGGCGCGTTTTTGATTTCGGCGGCAAGGCTATCGGACACGCCGATGAAACTTTTGTCAACATTTTCGTCCTCAAAGAAAAACCCCTTTATCGTTAAAATTTTCGTGATATACGGGTTGTAAGTCCCGCCGCACTGCATTTTGATTTTCGCGTCTTTCACAAGCGGCGAAAGCGTCGCTTTGATTTCTTCATTGTCGGAAGAATTTTCTATGCCGTCAAGCTTGTCGCATATTCCCGTGTTGTCGTAATAAACGTTTTTCAACGCGTTTATAAGTTGCTTTACTTCCAGCACGATTTCGTCGTCCGAAAGCGTGGTTTTGCCGCTGTCGAAAAACACGGTGCCCGCGTAATCGGTGGTTGTGAAGTAGTACCGATAATCTCCGCCCATATACATTCTGCGCGTTTTTCCGTTGATTTCTTCGCTTTGCAGAATCGCCCTGTCGTAAATTTCCCCGCCGACGCCGTCGTAAGCAAGGTAGTTTTTAATAAAGTCCTTTCCGCAAAAGAGCAAGCCCGAAAACGCGCTGTTATGCTCGCTTGAAAACTGGCTTTGCAACATAAAGTAATCAAGCGCGTCGTCATCGCTGCCGACTGTCTTGTCAAGAGCGGCGTATCTGGAATAATCGTAGCCCGTTTTCACGACGCCGACGATTTTGAACGTGCCGCTCGCCGCACTGCCCGCGACTTTCAGGTTCGGTTTGGCATTGACAAAGTCCGCGGCGTTTTTAATCCCCGACGCTTCGATATTTTTGCTTTCGTCGGGAACGCCGTTTTCGTCAACGTAGGCATATCCCCATTTTTTGAAGCAATCGAAGACAAAGTCGCTTATCGCGATTTCGTCGTTACTCTTTGGCAGCCGCCCCGCCATAAGCGAAAGATTGTGCTTTTTCAGGGTGGCTTCGTCCCCGATTTCGACAACGCCCGCAACGCTGCCGTCATAAACCTTGCTTGTCGCGTCTTTCAGGAAATTCCCGGAAACGCTCGCGCTGCCGCCGCTGTAATATCCGCTGCCGCTTTCGGACAGCACGGGCAAAAAATCCATGCCCGTCTTGTTTTTCAGATTTTCGACGTCGGCGTCGGACATTCGTTTTTCGGTGAAGAACTGATCGCCGAACTCGTCAACCAGCACCGTTTTTCTGAACGTGGTATATTTTATGCCGCTGTCGACGATCGAGTTGACGATGGCGGTCTTACTGTCGTACGCGGCAAAACTGTCCACGATTCCAAACATTGCAAAGCATACGAAACACAAGAAAATCGTAATTATCAGCCTGAACGGCTTGGTTTTCATACCGCTGACGCCCATTTTGAAACTTTCTTTCACGGGCATACGCGATTTAATAAGTCTGAACGGTTTGTCGTCGGAAATTTTTATCGCGTTTTCGTCGGTGGGGGCAAACGACTCCATTTTCCCGTCTTCGTCGATGTGCGACGCGGTTTTTACGTCGGCGTTGACCTTTTCGTCAAGCGACAAATACGCCTCGTCCCGTTCAAGATATTCGTTGATACGCTTTACGTCGTCGGCGGTCAGCCTGTACCCTTTCGGGAAGCGCAAAAGTTTCCCCTTGTAGTTTTCCGCGCCGCCCTCTTCCACTTCGGCGTCGATGCGGTGTTTTTCGATGTCGGAAATCACTTTGCCGTCTTTAAGTTCGATCACCCTGTCGCCGTAGGACTCGGCAAATTCCCGATCGTGCGAAACGACGATGACAAGTTTGTCCTTTGACAACTTTTTAAGGGTGTCGAAAACTTGTATTCCCGTGCCGCTGTCAAGCGCGCCGGTGGGCTCATCCGCCATTATGATTTCGGGGTTTTTGACAAGCGCCCTTGCGATTGCGACGCGCTGTTTCTGCCCGCCGGACAACTCGTTGGGCTTCCTTTTTCCATATCCCGAAAGCCCGACTTCGTCCAGAATTTCGTTGATTTTTTCGTCGGTCGCTTTTGCCCCTTGAAGTTTCAGCGCAAGCGCGATATTCGCACCCACGTTGAAGTCTTCCAAAATGTTGTATTCCTGAAAAATAAAGCCGAGATACGTGTTGCGGTAACTGTCGAAATCGCCAGTGGAGAACTCCTTGGACGACTTTCCTTTGATGATGATTTCGCCGCTGTCCGCCGTGTCGAGCCCGCCCATAACGTTCAGTAGGGTGGACTTTCCGCTGCCAGATTTTCCGAGTATGAACACAAGTCCTTTTTCGGGAAATTTCAGACTTACGTCGTCAAGGGCTTTCACCTCGCCGCCTTTTTTCGGGCGATAAGTTTTTACGATATTTTTAATCTCAATCATAAAACCTCCGTAGCCGATGTTTTTACCGACCATAGATATATTATACTTTATACAACGATATACTGTAAAACGAAAATAAACCTTAAATTTCGCACCCCGTAGCGCACGGCTTTCAATTTTTCAAAAGCGCAGATTTTTCGCATTAAAAAAGCATCTCGATTTGAGATGCTTCTTCGTTTTATTTTTCGGGTTTTTCGGGCGCGATTTTAAGCGAGCCGTTTTCCGCGTCGACGACTATTACGTCGCCTTCGTCAAGGTTGCCCGAAAGTATGATTCTTGCAACCGGCGTTTCGATGTGGCTTTCGATAAAACGTTTCAACGGCCTTGCGCCGAACGTTACGTCATAGCCGCCGTCGATAATGACGTCTTTTGCCGCATCTGTAACTTTAAGGTGCAGATTTTGCCTTTCAAGCCTTGAATTGAGTTTTTCAAGCAACAAGTCGATTATCTTCTTCACACTGTCGCGAGTAAGCGGAGTGAACGTTACGATGTCGTCCAGACGATTCAGGAATTCGGGACGGAACGTCGATTTCAACAAGGCGGAAACCTGCTCTTTTGCCTCTGCCGAGATGTTGCCGTCTTTGTCGATGCCGTCCAAAATATACTGGCTGCCGAGGTTACTGGTCATAATGATAATCGTGTTTTTGAAGTTGACCGTTCTGCCCTGACTGTCGGTAATTCTGCCGTCGTCAAGCACTTGCAAAAGCACGTTGAATACGTCGGGGTGCGCCTTTTCGATTTCATCGAACAGCACGACGGAATAAGGTTTGCGCCTTACCGCTTCGGTAAGCTGACCGCCTTCGTCGTAGCCCACGTATCCCGGAGGCGCGCCGATAAGACGCGACACGCTGAACTTTTCCATATACTCGGTCATATCGATTCTCACGATATTTCTCTCGTCGTCGAAAAGGTAATTCGCAAGGGTTTTCGCAAGCTCGGTTTTACCGACGCCCGTCGGACCTAAGAACATAAAGCTGCCGATAGGACGGTTTTCATCGGATATGCCCGCACGCGAACGCAGGATTGCGTCGGCGACTTTCGTGACCGCCTCGTCCTGACCGATAACTCTCTTATGCAACTCGTTGCCGAGATTCAAGAGTTTGGTTTTCTCGCTTTCCATAAGTTTCGTCACGGGGATACCCGTCCATTTTGCGACGATTTTTGCGATTTCGTCCGCCGTAACTTCGTCGCGGAGTAGGCTTGAATTCTCGTGTTTGCCCGCCTTGCTTTCGGCTTCTTCCAAACGTTTTTGAAGTTCGGGAAGTTTGCCGTATTGCAGTTCCGCCGCGCGCGTGAAGTCGTAAGACCTTTTCGCTTCTTCGATTTCAAGGTTCACTTTATCGATTTCGGCTTTGGTTTCCTGAACGCCGACAATCTTTTTCTTTTCGTTTTCAAGCTGGGCTTTCATCTCGTTGAACTTCGCGTTAAGTTCCGCAAGTTCCTTTTCGATGCTCGCCTTGCGCTCCATCGACAGTTTGTCGCTTTCTTTTTTTAATGCGGATTCTTCGATTTCAAGTTGCATTATCTTGTGCGAAATGTCGTCCATTTCGGCAGGCATGCTGTCGATTTCGGTACGAATCATGGCGCACGCTTCGTCGACAAGGTCGATTGCCTTATCGGGCAGGAATCTGTCGGTGATGTAACGGTCGGACAAGGTCGCCGCCGCAACGAGTGCCTGGTCGTGAATTCTCACGCCGTGATAGATTTCATATCTTTCTTTCAGTCCCCTTAAAATCGCAATCGTGTCTTCGACGTCGGGCTGATCGACGGTCACCGGTTGGAAACGACGTTCAAGCGCGGGATCTTTTTCGATATACTTGCGGTATTCGTCCAAAGTCGTCGCGCCTATGCAGTGCAACTCGCCACGGGCAAGCATAGGTTTCAGGAGATTGCCTGCGTCCATGCTGCCTTCGGTCTTGCCTGCGCCGACGATAGTGTGCAATTCGTCGATGAACAAAAGCGTCCTGCCTTCCTGTTTTTTGATTTCGTTAAGGACGGCTTTCAGCCTTTCTTCAAACTCGCCGCGGTACTTCGCGCCCGCAATCAACGCACCCATATCCAGCGCGAAAACCTTTTTGTCTTTCAATCCTTCGGGGACATCGCCGCGTACGATACGCTGTGCAAGCCCTTCAACGATTGCGGTCTTGCCGACGCCCGGATCACCGATAAGCACGGGGTTGTTTTTCGTCTTTCTGGAAAGAATCCTTATGACGTTTCTTATTTCCTCGTCACGGCCGATTACGGGGTCGAGTTTTCCGTTTCTTGCCCTTTCGACAAGGTCGTATCCGTATTTATTGAGCGCTTCGTAAGTGTCTTCCGGGTTGTCCGTGGTGTTGGGCGCGGTTTTGATTTTTTTCAAAGCGTCCAGAAACGCCGCCTTGTCCACGCCGTACGCCGAAAACAATTTTTTGAGATTCGCCGTCTGGTTGTCGAGAATACCTTCAAAAAGATGCTCGACTCCGACGTATGCGTCGCCGTCTTTTTTGGCGTACTTTTCGGCAGCGGCAACGACTTTCGCCGCATCGTTACCGAGATACATGCTCGCGCCTTCGCCCGAAACCCTCGGAAAAGATTTAATCACGTTTTCGACCGCGCCTTTAAGACTGTCGGCGCTTACTTGCAGTCCTGTTAAAATTTTATAAATGAGTCCGTTTTCGTCGTCAAGCAAAGCGTATAAAAAATGCTCGGGCTTGATTTCCTGATTGTCGTGTTCGAGAGCGATGTTTTGCGCGCCCTGCACGGCCTCAACGGCTTTCGCGGTATATTTATTAGTATCCATATATTATTTATCCTCCTTTTTACGATAATACTTACGCGAGCGTTGGCAGTCAGCGTTACAAACCGTTAGCACTCGCAACCTTTGATTGCTAATTATTGTAACACTTATTTACGATTTGTCAATACCTTTATGAAAAAAAGTTAAAGAAAAATACAACAAAAAAAAGCACGCAAAGCGTGCTAACGGCGCACACTGCACTTTTGAAATCACGTTATCGCAAGCGATAACGCTCACTCTTTTGCTTGTGTGCGCCTTTTCCCCACGGGTACACAGTATCCCGCGGGGTCCCCGATAACTGCACTTTTGAAATCACGTTATCGCAAGCGATAACGCTCACTCTTTTGCTTGTGTGCGCCTTTTCCCCACGGGTACACAGTATCCCGCGGGGTCCCCAATTTGGCAATGCCTCGCAATGACATTAAGTGCGTTGCACGGAATTAAAATCACCCTAATAAAAAAGCACCCCGTTCGGGTGCTAAACATAGTTCCCAAAATCGTCAGAATTTTGATTAAAAAACTTTCCCAAAATCGTCAGAATTTTGATGAGATTGTGTTTTTCTCGGCGGGTTCTGAAAAATCCAGTGTACTTTGGCGTACACGATTTTTCGGGTTCCGCCGAAAAAGCAGAATATCGCAAAATTATGACGATTTTGCAACGAGGGCGGCAGCACCTAAGATACCAGCCTCATTTTTAAGCGTCGCCTTAACAACCTTAATATACGGATTTCTTTTGCCGCCGTAACTGTAACGGGTGACGTACGCTTGCAGGCGTTTTATGAACCAGTCGCCCTGATTGCTTATACCTCCGCCCATAAAGATTATTTCGGGACGGATATAGTTGCCGATATTCACAAGCCCTTCTCCGACGTATCTGATATATCTTGAAACAAGGGCTTTTGCGGTTTTGTCGCCCGCGTTCATCGCGTCGAACGCCGTACGCCCCGTGACCTTCCCTTCTTTTTTGGCGATTTCGTTCATCAGACTTTCGGGATGTTTTTCCATCGCGCGTTTGGTATCGCGGATAAGAGCAGTTGCCGACGCATACGCTTCCCAGCAACCGCGCCTGCCGCAACCGCATTTTTCGCCGCCCATACGAATGACGGTGTGTCCGCCCTCGCCGCCTGCGCCTTTGAAGCCGGAAATCAAATTACCTTTGACAAGCGTACCTGTCCCTACGCCTGTGCCGAGTGTCACCATGACAGCATTTTGCACGCCTTTCATATCGCCGAACACCGATTCGCCGATGACAGCGCAGTCCGCGTCGTTGCCGATATATACGGGAAAATCGAAATATTTTTTGAATTCCGCACGGAAATCGTAATCGCGGAAGAAAATATTGCAGGTATAAAAAATCTTTGCGGTGTCGGGATCGACCGTGCCGGGGACGCCCATGCCCATTCCCGCGATCTCGTCAGCCGAGATGCCCGCGTCTTCCAAAAGTTTTGCGACAAGCCCCGCGATATCTTTTGTGTTGTCGTCGGACGGTTGCGTCGGTTTTGTAACAACGCTGTATTTCACGATTATGTTGCCGTTTTCGTCGACGATGCCGCCTTTAATGCTCATACCGCCCACGTCGATACCTATATAATACATATTCAAATCCTTATTTTTTTTCTTAATTTTACCACAAATACACGGCGCGCGCAACGGTTGCGCCGGGACATTTTCAGGTACCGCGCAAAATTCTTCTTGATTTATTACGTTATCGTGTGATACAATACTTCTAAGAATAATGATTATTGGGATTTATATTATGTTGAAACCGGAAGAAATTATTGCGGCAAGGATTCTTATGAACACCAACGAGGTTTTTTTGTCCTCGGTCGGCGCAGGGGGCGGTCCACGTTCCAGCATTATCACGAAACTTCGCTCGGAAGGACACAACGTCATTTATTTCGGCGCGCCGATTAACAGCCAGAAAGTCCAGAATATCCGACAAAATCAGAACGCAAGTATTTGCTATTACAGCGGCTCGGACAGCATCACGCTTTTGGGCAAGGTTGAGTTTGTCACCGACAACACTTTAAGGAAGCAACTCTGGCACGAATGGTGCAAAAAAACCAACGCGATCGCGCTTAACGAGTACGACTTCTGCCCGATGAAGTTCACGACGACGGAAGCCACTTTCTGGATACGAAACAAGCTTTCGACCTTCACTTACGAATAATCGCGATTAAAGAATAATCAAAGTTCGTCCCGAATATAAATACCGTATGAAATATACGGTAATTCGGGTTGGCTTTGGCGAGAACGCCTCATCTTTGGCAAGAAAATACAAAACGACCGAAAGGTCGCTTTTTTTATTGAACGATAATCCGCTTTTCTTTGAGGGGGAACGGCTTATCGCGGCGGAATTCCACGGGAAAACCTGCGTCGCGAAACCTTTCGACACGGCGGAAACCGTCTCAAAAAGGACGGGAACAAGAAAAGAAGAAGTGATCCGTCTGAACGGCACCGACAAATTCTTCCCCGGTCAGAACGTGATTCTTTCGGATTATGACGAATAAGAAAAGTATTTTCAAATCGGTCGCGGTCGTAACGGCGTTTTCGGTCGCGACAAGACTTTTTGCGTTTTTGTTTAAAGTTTTCGTGTCGCGGCAGTTCGGCGCGAGCGTTGTCGGCGTATATCAGATGGCGTTGAGTTTTTATTTTTTCGCGTCGGCGGTTGCGCTCAGCGGACTTCCGACGGTGATAAGCCGAAAGATTGCCGAGGACGAAAAAACGGGCGGCGAAAACGTTCCGTCGCTTATTTCGACCGCGCTTGTTTTATCGCTGTCGTCGGTACTTCCGATACTTTCGGTAATATATCCCGTCGCTTTCCTTTTGCCGTCGGTTTTTGCGGACGAGCGGGTTTTGCCGCTTGTCGTGATTATGCTGCCCGCACTTCTCAGCACAAGTATTTACAACGTTATCCGCAGTTGGTTCTGGGGAAAAAGGTCTTTTCTTGCGTTCAGTTTCACCGAGATGCTGGAAGAAGTCCTTCGCATTACTTTCACGCTGATATTTTCGCTGGGACTTATCGCCGCCGTAACGCCGCTTAAAGGGCTTGCGGTAGGTTTTTTGGTGTCGGATATTGCGTGCGCCGTCGTACTTTTCATACTGTTTTTGATAAAAAAAGGTAAATTCGGCCGTATTAAAGACGTTCCGGCGGTGTTAAAACCCTCGCTTCCGATAACGGCGATGCGCGTTTTCGGCGGAGTCATCGGCGCGTTTACGGCAATCGTGATTCCCGTCCTGCTCATAAAATACGGTATGGAAAAAAGCGACGCGTCGGCAACTTTCGGACGCGTTACCGGAATGGCGATGCCTCTTCTTATGGCACCGACCACTCTCACGGGCGCGCTGTCCGTCGTGCTTATCCCTGAAATCGCGACGATTAAACACGACGATAAATCCGCGATGTCCGCACGCATTGACGGCAGCATAAATTTTGCGATAATAATCGCAGCCCTTTTCACGATTTTGTATATCCCGCTTGGAAAAGAAATCACGTCTTTCGTGTTCAAAGACGAGTTTTCGGGCGTGTATCTTTCAAACGTCGCGCTTATGCTGTACCCGCTGGGGCTCAACCAGATTTCGACGTCGATATTAAACTCGATGGGGCTTGAAAAGAAATCTTTTTTCAATTACGCCGTCGGCGCGGCGATACTTATGATTCTGACGCTCGCGCTGCCGAAGTACGTCGGAATTTACGCTGTCGCGATCGGGGGCGCGGCGGGAAGCGTCGTCACGTCTTTTCTGAACCTTAACGCGCTCAATAAAAAAGCGCGGATTCTGGACAATCCCAAAAAGACCGCGCTTGCAATATTGTTGTCGTTTCCGCTTGTCGCACTGACCTGTCTTCTGAAAAATCTGCTGTTTTTCAAAATTCCGCCGTTTTTCGCGATTGCGATTTCGGGCGGAATACCGATGATTTTATACCTTGCGGCGTGCGTCGCTTTCAGAATCTTCGACGTCACTCGCTTTTACAAAACGACGCGGAAAAAATCTTTGAAAAAACGGGATAAATCAAAAAAGTAAGCCCGACGTTTATCGCGGTAACGGGCGTTTGCGTAACCGCGCGCACCCCCATATAGGCAAAAAACGTCTGCCCTTTGCTGAGCCCCATAAGATACAATGCGTACGTGTTTATGAAAAGCGTGCAGACGACGTAAACCAAAATATACGATATTGCGATATTCACGTACGGCATCGCGCCGCCGAGTTTTTTGATTTTAATATACGACGTGAGCCCCGGGATAACGCCGATAAGTACCGACGCGCAAAGAATTACCGGGTTTGGCGCATACCCGCCGCCGACGAAACAGCCGATTACGTCGCCGAGTCCGCCGACAAGTCCGCCGGCAATCGGCCCGAAAAAGTACCCCGCAAGAAAACATACCGTATAAGTCAGCGTGATTTTGAGCGTGCCTAAGCGCGGCGAGAATATGCCGACAACGACGTTCAACGCCACGAATACCGCAAGGTACGCAATCTTTTGCGCCGTGAAATAACGTTTTTTTTCGGAAGACTCCCCGACGGAAACGTCGGGTTCTTGTGCAACGATTTTGTTTTTGAGCATAAAAAAACCTCCTTTAAGAGGTTCGCGTTAAAAGCCGCGCGAAAACGCGGTACTTCGCAGCGAACGCGACAAGCCACCGCAGGTTTCCCTTTCGTTTGCGGGCGACATTCCATCCCGCAACACTTAACGCGACTTATCTACTCTGCAACGCTAATAATAAACTATCCGCGCCGAAAAATCAAGCGGCGGCGCATAAATCGCGAAAACTTAAAAATAATAGCGATATGCTCAACGTTTTAATTCGCGCAATAATATTATACTTTTTCCTGCTGGCGGCGATGCGGCTTATGGGAAAGCGGCAGTTGTCCGAGTTCCAGCCCTTCGAGTTTGCGATAACTCTCGTCGCGGCAGACCTTGCGTGCATTCCGATGTCGGACAATACCATTCCGATAATTTACGGCATAATCCCGATATTCACGCTTGTGATACTGCATAATCTCTTGACGTTTTTCGCAATCAAAAGTCACCGCTTCCGAAAACTCATCAACGGCAAGCCCGTTATCCTCATCGGCGACGGCAAAATCGACTGCGACGTGCTTAAAAAATGCGGAATGACCGCAAACGATCTTCTGGAAAGCCTGCGCGAACAAGGATATTTCAAAATCGGCGAGATAAACTACGCCGTGCTGGAAACAAACGGGAAAGTGTCCGTGCTGCAAAAGTTTGCAAACGCGCCGGTAACGAACGCCGACCTTAATATCGAAGGCGGCAGCAACAACCTTCCTTACAACGTCGTCGTCGAAGGCAGGTTTATGGGGGATACGTTCAAAAGCATTACCCCTCCCCTTGAAAAGGACGTCGTCGTAAAAACGCTTGAAAAAGAGAATATGACAATCCGCGACGTGTTCTTGTTTTCCATTGACAAAGACGCGGCGTTTATACAAAGTTACGACGGGCGCGTCGTGAACACGATAATCGAAAAATGAAAAAAGCAGTTATCCTTTTTATAATATTTCTTATAATCCTGGGCGCGGGGATTACCGAACATTTTTTCGTGCATAAGACCTTTGACGACTTCAACGAGCGCATTGGAAAAATCGAAGCCGCGCTTCAAAACGACGACGTTGATTCCGCTCTTTCATACGCCGAAGACCTGCAAAACTTCTGGGCGAAAAAACGAAAACTCGTGGAGGCGATTTCCTACTGTCAGGACGCACGACAGGTCAACGTAATACTTGGGGAACTCACGGGAAGTTTAAGGTGCGAAGACACCGACAACGCTTTCAGCAAAATCGAAAGCCTGTATCAACTCATACAAAACATACGGGATATGCTGGACTTCAACGCCATTGATATAATTTAATTATTTCGACAAAAAAGCGGCTTTACAAATGTAAAACCGCTTTTTAACATTGTTTTTTGCAATTTTTGCGTTACTTCAAAATTCTTTTAAGGAACTGTCCGGTATACGACTTTTCGTTTTCCGCGATATGTTCGGGCGTGCCGACGTCAACGATCGTGCCGCCTCTGTCGCCGCCGTCGGGACCAAGGTCAACGATGTTGTCCGCAACTTTTATCACGTCAAGATTATGCTCGATAACGACGACGGTGTTGCCCGATGACACAAGCCTTTGCAAGATTGCGATAAGTTTTGCAACGTCGTGGGTATGCAGTCCCGTCGTGGGCTCGTCCAGAATATACAGCGTCTTGCCGGTGCTGCGTTTGCTGAGTTCGGTTGCGAGTTTCACGCGCTGCGCCTCGCCGCCCGAAAGCGTGGTTGCGGATTGACCGAGTTTGATGTACCCGAGCCCCACGTCGTAAAGCGTCTTGATTTTGTTGTAAATCTTCGGAATGTTTTTGAAATATTCGCACGCTTCCTCGACGGTCATTTCAAGAACGTCGTTGATGTTTTTGCCCTTATATTTCACTTCCAGCGTTTCTCTGTTATACCGCTTCCCGTGGCACACGTCGCAGGGGACGTAAATGTCGGGCAGGAAGTGCATTTCGATTTGTATTATGCCGTCGCCGCCGCAATTTTCGCACCTGCCGCCCGAAATGTTGAACGAAAATCTGCCCGCCGTATATCCCCTTGCCTTTGCATCGGGAGTCGAGGCAAACAGTTCCCTTATCGGGGTGAAAACGCCCGTGTACGTCGCGGGATTGCTGCGCGGAGTGCGACCGATCGGCGACTGATCGATATTGATGATTTTATCAAAGTTATCGATGCCTACGATTTCGTCGTACTTCCCTTCCGTAAGGTTGCTTTTGTTCAGTTTGTTATAAACCGCGGGATAAATAATTTCGTTGACAAGGCTGCTTTTTCCGCTGCCCGAAACGCCCGTAACCGCGGTTAAAAGTCCGACGGGAATATCAACGTCGATGTTTTTCAGATTGTTTTGTCTTGCGCCGCGAACCGACAAATATCTGCCGTCGGGGCGTTTTCTTTCTTCGGGCACGTCGATTTTGAGTTCGCCCGACAAATACTTGCCCGTTATCGACTCCTTGCAGGCGATAATGTCGTCCACGCTGCCTGCCGCAACGAGTTTTCCGCCGTGTATGCCTGCGCCGGGACCGATATCCACGATGTAATCCGCCGCGCGCATCGTGTCCTCGTCGTGTTCGACAACGATAAGCGTGTTTCCGAGGTCGCGCAGTCCTTTCAGACTGCTTAATAATCTTTCGTTATCCTTCTGGTGAAGCCCGATCGACGGCTCGTCAAGGATATACAACACCCCCGTAAGTCCGCTGCCGATTTGTGTGGCAAGCCTTATCCTTTGAGATTCGCCGCCCGAAAGCGTCGAGGCGGAGCGGGAAAGCGTAAGATAATCGAGCCCGACGTTTACCAAAAATTTCAGCCTTGCGCGGATTTCTTTGATTATCCTTTCGGCAATGAGCGTTTTTTGTTTGTCAAGAACGAGCGTGCCGAAAAATTCGTCGATTTTTTTCACCGACATATCCGAAAGTTCCGCAATGTTAAGCCCGCCGACAGTGACCGCGAGCGCTTCCTTTTTCAGGCGTTTTCCGCCGCACGTTTTGCACGGCACGGACACCATATATCTTTCGATTTCGTACTTAACGCCGTCGCTTGTCGTTTCGCGATAGCGGCGCATAAGGTTGTTGACGATACCTTCGTATTTCGTCATGAATTGCCCGCGGAAACTGCGTGAGTTATAATCCATCGGGATTCTTTCGTCGACGCCGTACAAAATCGCGTCAAGTTTCCACTTCGGCAAGTCTTTAATCGGAGTCGTGAGCGAAAAATCCAGCACCTTCGACAACGCGTTCAGTTGCGAGCGCACGATGTCGCCACTGCCGAGATTCCACCCCGACGGCGCGGCAAGTCCGCCGTTTCCGACGCCCAGATTTTCGTCGACGATAATCTTTTTCAGGTCGATTTCGTTGCGGAAGCCCAGCCCGCCGCATTCGGGACAAGCCCCGTACGGATTGTTGAAAGAAAACAGTCTGGGTTCCAGTTCTTCGATGCTGACGTCGCAGTCCGGGCAGCTGTATTTCGCGCTGTAAATCGTCGTCTTTTTTGCGTTTTCGACGACGACAAGTCCGTTTGCGAGTTTGAGCGCGGCTTCGACGCTGTCCGTCAGACGTCTTTCCGAGCCTTCTTTTACGGCGATACGGTCGATTGTCACCGATATATCGTGTTTTACGTTTTTGTCAAGGACGATTTCTTCGTCAAGGGTATAGTCGATGCCGTCCACACGCACGCGGACGTAGCCGGACTTTTTGAAGTCTTCAAGTTCCTTCCTGTATTCGCCCTTTCTGCCTCTGACGACGGGTGCCATAATTATGACCTTATTGTCGCCCGACTGCACGGTGCTTTCGATGATTTTGTCGGTAATCTGGTCAACCGTCTGATGTTCGATTTCCCTGCCGCACTTCGGACAATGCGGAGTGCCGACGCGAGCGTACAAAAGCCTTAAATAATCGTAAATTTCGGTAACGGTACCCACCGTCGAGCGCGGGTTTTTGGACGTCGTTTTCTGGTCGATGGAAACGGCGGGGGAAAGCCCTTCGATATATTCGACGTCGGGTTTTTCCATTTGTCCCAAAAACATACGGGCGTAGCTTGACAGACTTTCTATATACCGTCTTTGCCCTTCGGCGAAAATCGTGTCGAAAGCAAGCGACGACTTACCGCTGCCGGAAAGCCCCGTGAACACGACAAGTTTGTCGCGCGGGATTTCGACGTCGATGTTTTTAAGGTTATTCTCTTTTGCTCCTTTTACAAAAATTTTGTCCGTCATTTATGTTATCTTCCAAGTTCTTTTTTAAGTTCGGATATTCTGTCGCGAAGTTTGATTGCCGCCTCGAAATCCAGCCCTTCCGCCGCGACTTGCATAAGTCCTTTCAGACGTTCAAGTTCCGAAGCGATATCTTTACGGTCGCGTTTTGCGTCTTTATCCAGCTTTTTGGTGATTTCGATTGTATTTACGATTTCCTTTTCGACGGTGTGCGGCACGATGCCGTGCGCCGCGTTGTAGTCGGATTGTATCTTTCTTCTGCGGTTTGTTTCATCAATTGCGCGCTGCATGCTGCCCGTTATCGTATCGGCGTACATGATAACCCTTGCGTCGACGTTTCTTGCGGCGCGGCCGACGGTCTGGATAAGCGCGGTTTCGCTTCTTAAAAACCCTTCCTTATCGGCGTCGAGAATCGCGACGAGCATTACTTCGGGAAGATCGAGCCCTTCTCTTAAAAGGTTGATTCCGACAACCACGTCGACGTCGCCTTTTCTCAAAGAATTGATGATTTCGATTCGTTCCAGCGTGTCGATGTCGCTGTGCATATATTTGACCTTAATCCCCTTTTCCTTCAAAAACGAAGTAAGGTTTTCCGCCATTTTTTTAGTGAGCGTCGTAACAAGCGTTCTGCCGCCCTTTTCGACGGTCAGATTGATTTCGGAAATAAGGTCGTCGATTTGTCCTTCGACGGGGCGTATAAAAATTTCGGGGTCGATAATACCCGTAGGACGTATGAGTTGTTCCGCCACCTGGTCGGCTTCCTGCAACTCGAACGGGGCGGGAGTCGCCGACACGCACACAAGCTGATAAATCCTTTTCTCAAACTCGTCGAAACGGAGCGGACGGTTGTCGAAAGCGGCGGGCAGACGGAAACCGTATTCCACAAGGTTTTCCTTCCTGCTTCTGTCGCCGTTGTACATACCGCGGATTTGCGGAATCGTCATATGGCTTTCGTCGATGAAACAGACGAAATTTTTCGGGAAGAAGTCCAACAAAGTGTACGGCGGTTCGCCGGGTTTCCTTCCGTCAAAGTATCTGCTGTAATTTTCGATGCCGCTGCAATAGCCCATTTCGCGCATCATTTCGACGTCGTACGCGACGCGCTCGCCGATTCGTTGCGCCTCGATAAGTTTATTGCGGTCGGTGAAATATTTCACCCTTTCTTCCCTGTCTTTCGTGATGAGCGTCAGGGCGTTTTCCATACGGCTTTCGCCGACGACGTAATGGGTTGCGGGGAAAATGACTGCGTGTTCGAGCCGCGACAACGGCTTTCCCGTAAGGGCGTCGATTTCATAAAGTTTTTCGATTTCGTCGCCGAAAAACTCAACCCGTATCGCGACTTCCGAATTTGACGACGGGAATATATCCACAACGTCGCCGCGCATTCTGAATGTGCTGCGCTGAAAGTCGATGTCGGCGCGCTTATATTGTATATTCACGAGTTTACGCGCCAAATCGTCACGGTCAAGCGTCATTTCGGGGCGCAAAGAGATGGAAAGGTTGAAGTATTCTTCGGGTGCGCCCAGCCCGTATATGCACGATACGGAACTGACGACGATGACGTCGTTTCTTTCGCAAAGACTGCTTGTCGCGCTGTTTCTGAGTTTGTCGATTTCGTCGTTGACTTCCAGTTCCTTTTCGATGTAAGTGTCGCTTCTCGGGATATACGCTTCGGGCTGATAGTAGTCGTAATACGATACGAAAAACTCCACGCGGTTATCGGGGAAAAACTCACGAAACTCGTTGCAAAGCTGCGCCGCAAGCGTCTTGTTGTGCGCGATAACGAGTGCGGGACGTTGCACCCTTTCGATGACGTTTGCCATTGTAAAGGTTTTGCCGCTTCCCGTAACGCCCAGAAGCACCTGCGTACGAAACCCGTCGTTCAGTCCCTCGACAAGTTTTTCGATTGCCTGTTCCTGATCGCCGTTCGGTCTGAATTTCGATTTTAACTGAAAAAGATGATTTTCCATCAACGAAACTTGCCCATGATAAGCGGGGCGATGATATATCTTATGATGATTGCGATCGTGCCGGAAACGATTGCCGTGCATACCGTAATCAGCAGTTTGTTGTAAACGCTTTTGCGCCACGCCCTTTCGACGCGCGCGAACGAAAGCCCTTTCTGATGCATCGTGATGCAATACGTCAATTCGCCGTGGTTGTCGGCGGAAATGTATTCCAGATAATCGTCGAGCGCAAGCCCTTTGAGCATAGGTTCGAGTTCTTCGGGGGTGTAGGCGTAATCGTACGGCAACGCCTCAAAAATTTCAAGCGGTTTTACCAGACAAACGCCCTCGTCGTTTTTTTCGGCGAGGTTAAGAAGGACGTGCATAAGCGCCCTTTCTTTTTTATTCAGTGCGTGTTTTTCAACTGCCATAGTCCGCCTCTTATTTCATTTTCAGGAAAACGCCGATAAGAAGAGCGATCGCGCTTGCGATGAGCCCGCCGAGGAGCGCGCCCCAGAACGCCGCTTTTCTTATCATTTTCCTTAAAGAGATGCTGTCAAGTTTGATTTCTTTCGACTTGCCTTTTTCGCCTGCGACGGGAACGTCGACGGACGCGGTGGGGTGCGAGTCGTGCGGTTCTACCTTTTCGATGGCGCGCGCTTTTGCAAGCGTGGCAAGGCAATACTCGTCCACCGTCGAATATTTGACTTTGATATAATCGTTGTCGGACAACGTGCGGATTATCCCCGAAAGTTCCACCTTTGTGCAACGGTCGGAATCGGACAATTTCGCGATGATTTCGTCCGCGTCGATGATTTTATAGGCGCCGTCCGAAAAGTCGTTAAGGACAGTCAGCACGGCGTTTAATTGCCTGTCAAGCATATACTACCTCATTTTAGTTACCCTATTATACCACCTGCAAGGTCAAATTGCAAGCCCTGACAAAAGTCTTTCAAAAAGTCAATCGAAAATTAGTATTTCAATTTGCTTTTATTTTATAATAAAGTGTGCTATCATTGACTAAATTATAAATTTTCGAGTGAATATGAATCTTTTAAGCAAGTTTTTGAATAGAACGGATTTTTCGGACTACGACGATTTCAGAAGAAACGCGAAACTTTGCGTTCCGTCCGATTTCAACTTCGGATTTGACGTCGTGGACGAATACGCAAGGCTTTGTCCCGAAAAACGCGCCCTTGTATGGTGCAATCAGAAAGGCGAAGAAAAAGTCGTCACCTTTGGCGAAATGAAGGAATTGTCACTGAAAATGTGCAACGTCATTTCGTCGTACGGCGTGAAAAAAGGCGACTTCGTAATGAGTATGCTCAACCGTCGTTGGGAATACTGGGTGCTTGTCGTAGCGTGCTGCAAAATGGGCGTCGTACTTATCCCCGCAACTCATATGCTCACCCCGAAAGACGTCGCGTACCGCGTGAACGAGGCGGGCGTGAAACTGCTGTTTGCGACGGAAGAAGAAGACGTTGCGGAACATATCTCGCTTGCCCTTCCCGATTGCAAAAACCTGAAAGGCGTGTTATCGGTAAACGGCGCGCACTTCGACAACCTTGACGAAAAACTTGAAAACGCGCCCGCGGAATTTTCCTTCGACGCGCGCCCGAACCCACGCGATCTGATGCTCGTATATTTCACTTCGGGCACGACGGGTATGCCCAAAATGGTCATGCACGACTTTTTGTATCCTTTGGGACACGTCTTCACCGCAAAATACTGGCAGGACGTCGTCGACGACGGCTTGCACTTCACTATGGCGGAAACGGGCTGGGCAAAATGCAGCTGGGGCAAAATCTACGGTCAATGGATATCGGGCACGGCGGTTTTCGCCTACGACTACCACGGCAGATTTACCCCCACGGACGTCTTGCCGCTTGTGAAAAAATACGGGATAACGACTTTTTGCGCCCCGCCCACGATTTACAGATTTTTGGTGAAAGAAGACTTGTCGAGTTTCGATTTATCCTCGATAAAACATTGCTCCACCGCCGGCGAAAGTTTGAATCCCGAAGTGTTCAAACAGTTTGAAAAAGCGACCGGGCTCAAAATATACGAAGGTTTCGGTCAGACCGAAGGCACGGTAATGCTGGGCACGTTCAAATATTTGTCCCCCGTTACGGGCAGTCTCGGAAAGCCCAGCCCCCTGTACGACGTGCGCCTTATCGACGACGACGAAAACGAGGTTAAACCCGGCGAAGAAGGCGAAATCGCCATACTGAAATCGGAAAATCAATGCGGACTCGTCGCGGGCTACTTCAAGGACGAGGCGCGCACCGCCGCCCTTAAAAACGACGTTTACTTCCACACCGGCGACCTTGCCTATCAGGACAAAGACGGCTGGTTCTGGTACGTCGGAAGAAAGGACGATATCATCAAATCGTCGGGCTACCGCATCGGACCTTTCGAGGTCGAAAGCGCGCTTATGGAACACCCCGCGGTGTTGGAATGTGCAATCACCGCCGTCCCCGACGACCTGCGCGGACAAATCGTGAAAGCGACAATCGTCCTGACCAAAAACTATCAGCCGTCGGACGCGCTTGTCAAGGAACTGCAAAACCACGTGAAAAAGGTAACCGCGCCGTATAAATACCCGCGCATCGTGGAGTTTGTGAAAGAACTTCCGAAAACGACGTCGGGCAAAATCCGCCGTGTGGAAATCCGCGAAAACGACAAAAAATAATAATATCCGTCCGATATATCCCAAACAAAAAACTCCGCGATTGCGGAGTTTTTTGTGTAAAATAAGTTGTCTTTTACTCTTCGACAAAGAACCATAATTTGTCGTTTATTTTCGTCCCTTTGCCGTAACTATCCGTCGTGGAGCAATGATCGTTGAACGCTTTTATTTCTTCCGCCGTCGCATCATTGGCAAGTTTTTTTATCCTTTTATCTTTGCCGCCGTTGCCAGCTTCGATATGCATGTTTGAGTTATATGTTTTATCGTCCTCAAAATAATAAAACGATTGATAACCGAATGCGTTGCTGTTTAACAATTCTTTCAGGTTTGCTTTGTATTGATCGATAAATTCCTGAGATAAGATTTCAACGGTTTTATCTTCGGTTGCTCTTACCGCGTCGATGCGATCTTTCCCACCGACAATAAGGACAGCTCCGTGTTGTTCGATGGTAAACTCACCGTCTCCTTCGAAAGCTTGACCAAATTCTTCCTTTGCATTTTCGATTGCCGCGGTTGCGTTTTCCGCCGTGTCATATTTCATCACGAAAACGCAAGACGACACCAACCATTCGCAATTATTAAACACCGCTGCACCTCCATTACGCTCCTCTTCGGAAGGAACTTCAAAATTCATTGGTTGTTCATTATCTTGTGTGAGAATATAGGTGGCAATTTTGCCGAGCATTGTAGCAATTTCTTCTTCGGTGTAGGTTTCGCCCGCGTCGCTGTTTTTTCCGCCCTTGTCTTTGTCCTTATCCTTGTCGCAAGCGGCAAAGGCGAAAACGCAGGAAAGTAGTGTGGCAACAACTAAAAATACTGCAATAAGTTTCTTTTTCATAAGTGATCTCCCATTGGTTTATTTTTTTATATATAAAAACTTTATATAATTCTCTCTCGTTTTTATGACCGACACGTCATACCCATCAAACACACCGTTCTTAACATGTTCAACAATATAGTTAAATCTTTCAACCGCTTCTTCCGTCGGATTGTCCAGCAAATAATAACTATCAATCAATAACAAATCCAAGTCAGTTGTGTCGCCGTAACGAAGGTGCATTTCGCCCCCGCGCGAACCCCAGTTACCAAATATCATTCCGCCGATTTTTTCGCTAATTATAGTTTTTGCATAAAAAATCAGATTGTCCAAAAGAAATGTCGGGTAAATACATTTCGATATATCGGCGCCCATAATATCATCATATAACTTCTCGGACGTAGCCAAAACAACGATATTATCGGTCAACATTTTGCAATAACCGTAAGTTTTTCCGAAAAAATCGTAATCATTTCCGATGTTATCAACCGCAAGCAATGCTTCTTCTTTTGTTTTGTAACTTATAAATTTAATGCTCTCGTCAAAACCGACATGCAACATAATTGAGTATTCGTATATATAGCCGTCACCCTCATATTCTACTTCTCCGAAATCTATATTTGAATACACCCCGATATTATACTGATTTCTATACTCATTTGGCACTGCGCCAGCATAGGTTGCAAGTTTTTGCAAGACAGTTTCAACTTCGAATACATTCTCATCGTCCTCGTTCGGGTTTTGTTGGCTATTGTTTTTATCTTCGTTATCGGGGGTATTTCTATCGTCGCAAGCGGCAAAGGCGAAAACGCAGGAAAGTAGTGTGGCAACAACTAAAAATACTGCAATAAGTTTCTTTTTCATAAGTTTCTCCTTCTTGTTGTAGTATATGTTAAATTTTACCCGTAATTTTTACGGTTGTCAATGCATTTGTCGTAATTTCTACGGCATAATAGCATTATGGACTTCAAATCACGATTGAAAGAATTAAGAACAGAGGACGGCATTTCTCAAAAGCAACTTGCCCTTGCCATCGGTACAAGCGACGATTGCATATACTTTTGGGAAAAAGGCAGAAGCGAGCCGTCCATTGCCGATATTATCGCCTTGGCAAAGTATTTCGACGTTACAACCGATTACTTGTTGGGTGTAAAATCCGATGTATAGTTTTTAAATATTTTACAAAAATTCATACAAAAACTCCGCCGTGGCGGAGTTTTTTAATGCGGTTTTTACAACATTTTTACCTTTATATGATTGTTATCGCTTGATAATACCTCGGCTTTCCCTTCCGATACTTTTGCGTTAAGTTCCGTAACCTTCGCATTAAACGCACTTACTTGTGCATCGGTCGCACCATCAAGAAGATAATATCCGGAGACACCAACTTTGCCTAATTCGCTTGTGCGATATCCAAATTCGATATACCCGTCTTCTTTTTCCATATGTACGCCGCCTTTTTTGTTGCTTTTTACAATTTTGGCATAACTGATAAAATCTTCCACCAGTCGAGTAGGTAAAGCACATTTGGAAACATCTGCGTTTTTTACTTTTTCATAAGTATTTTTATCATAACAATAGACTGTTGTTTTTGAATCAATTTTTGCAAAGTATTCATTATTTTCAGGTTCATAACTTCCGTACTCTGTTTTGTATGTACAAATAACAAATTCGCCTTCAACCAATTCAAGTCTCGATTCGGGCGTTCCCCCACCGTCCCACTCGGTTTCGGGGAAATTATAAATAATTAAAATATCGTCAAGCGTGCTTGCATACGAGATGAGATGACGTAATACGCTTTCAAAATTCGTAATATCAAACGTTCCGTCATTTGTTCCGCCGTTTTTTCCGCCCTTGTTTTTGTCCTTGTCTTTGTCGCAAGCGGCAAAGGCGAAAACGCAGGAAAGTAGTGTGGCAACAACTAAAAATACTGCAATAAGTTTCTTTTTCATAAGTTTCTCCTTCTTGTTGTAGTATAAAATAATTGTAAATCACCTAATATACGATTGTCAAGTCAAAAATCGTACAATATGCGATTATCTAAATAGGTGATTTTATGACTCTTTCGGAAATTCAACAACGCTTACGCGCCGCAATCAAAGACAGCGGTATCGAACAAAAAGAAATCGCACGGCTTCTCGGCGTTTCGCCGCAAACGGTGTCGAAATATATGTGCAAGGATATTTTTCCTGCCCTTGACACGTTTTCAAAACTATGCGAGATTCTGGACGTTTCGGCAGACGATATTCTGGGGCTGAAAAGATAATACAAAACTCCGCCGTGGCGGAGTTTTTTAATGCGGTTTTTGTGCGGTTTTTAATGCGATTTTTGTGCGTTTTTTTTTGCTTTTTTGCGTTGTGTTGCGCTGTTATTTTTTGTTGTCGCGGTCGTCTTTGCGCTTTTTCGCTTCCATTATGTTGACAAAAAAGATTATGCCCACAAGCACGACAAGCCCGACCAGAATCCACACTTTGTAGGTGTCGAAAAAGATCTGCACCTTTTCCCAAAGCGTTTGTGCCTGAGCGATTTTTTCCTCAAAATTTTTAATTGTGTCGCCGATTGCGGACAGTATGATTTCTTTCATTATTCTTCAACGCGGATAAGCGCGGCGACGTTTTTCACGCCGTCAAGAGCGGTGATTTCTTTCAACGCTTTTTCAATGATTTTCTCGTGGCTCAGGTGCGTGACGAAGATAATGTCCGTCTTTGAATTGACGTTTTCTTCGTTCTGAAAAACCTTTTCGATGCCGATTTTGTTTTTGCCGAAAACGGTTGAAATTCTGCCCAGAATTCCTTCGCGGTCGGTGGCGCATATACGGACGTAATACTTGCTCTTAAAATCGGTGATAAAGTCCGAATCGCGACTTGAACCGTCGTTTTTGAACGGTAAATAGCGTGGTTTGCGCTGATGCGCCGCATAAATAATATCGCTGACGATTGCGCTGCCGGTGGGCAGATCGCCCGCGCCCCTGCCGTAAAGCATAATATCGCCGACGCTGTCGCCGACAAGGTACACGGCGTTGAAACTGCCCGACACCGCCGCAAGCGGATGGCTGCTTTTAATGAACGCGGGATGCACGCGCGCCTCGATTTTTCCGTTGTTGTTTTTGCTGATTGCAAGGAGTTTCAGCGTGTAGCCGAGTTTCTTGCCGGTGTTTATGTCGTCCACGGAAATTTTCGTGATACCCTCGCGATACACCCTTTGTACGGGCACTTTTTTGTGATAGGACAGCGTGGACAGAATCGACAGTTTGTACGACGCGTCAAAGCCTTCGACGTCGGCTGTCGGATCGAATTCGGCATATCCGAGTTCCTGCGCGGATTTCAGCGCGTCTTCGTACGACGTGCCGTTTTCGCTCATCGCCGACAAAATATAGTTCGTCGTGCCGTTTATTATGCCCTTTATCGACAAAATCGTGTTTGCCTGCATACCTTCGGTAATCGTGCGGATTATGGGCACGCCGCCGACGCAACTCGCCTCGAAATACAGCCCCGCCTTGCCGCGTTTTGCCGCCGCTTCGAGTTCGTGCCAGTGTTTTGAAAACAATTCCTTATTTGCGGTGACGATGCTCTTGCCCGCTTCCAGAGCCTTGATAAGGAACGTCCTTGCGGGTTCGATACCGCCAAAAAACTCGCAAACTATCGAGATATCTTTGTTGTTTACGACGTTGTCGATGTCGGTTGAAACGATGTCGGGATTTACGCCCAACTCTTCAACCCTTTTCATATTGCGTTCAAGCACGTGCAGGACTTCGATATCGAGCCCTTCGTACTTTTTGAAAGCGTCGTGGTTTTTTTCCAGAATCTTATAAGTGCCGCCCCCGACCGTACCCAGCCCGAGCAGCGCGATGCCGACTTTTTTCATTCGTTATTACCTTCTTTATTCATATCGTACAAAATTTTAAGCCCTTTGAGAGAAAGCGAGCGGTCAACAACGTCGATAATCGACTTGTCCGCGTTGACGACAAGTTCCGACAAACCGCCCGTCGCGATGACTTTCGCGTCTTTCATAAGCGGATTTTCGCGGAATTTTCTGACAATGTAGTCAACCTGCCCCGCATATCCGTAAACCGCGCCCGACTGCATACCCTCGATTGTGGAACGGGCAATCGCGTCTTTCGGCGGAACAAGTTCGAAACGGGGAAGTTTCGCGGCGGTGTTCACAAGGCTTTCCGACGCGGTTTTGACGCCGGCGCAAATCGCGCCGCCCAAAAACGTGCCGTCTGCCGTCACCGCGTTGAACGTCGTCGCGCTGCCGAAATCCACAACGATAAGCGGCCCGCCGTATATGAAGTGCGCCCCGACCGCGTCGACGATCCTGTCCGCGCCGAGTTCGATGGGGTTGTTATATTTGATTTTCAAACCCGTTTTAAGCGTGGCGTCCACGAAGACGGGCTTTTTCTTCATATAGTACGTGCACATATGCTCCACCGTGTAGTTGAGCATGGGCGCGACGGACGACATGATAATGCCGTCGATATCCTGAAATTCAACGCCGACGTTTTTGAACAAGTCGTACAAAATCATTCCGAGTTCATCCGCGGTGCGCTTTGCCTCGGTTGAAAGACGCCAGCTTTTTTTCAGGACGTCGCCGTCGTACACGCCGAGTTTCATATTCGTATTTCCTACGTCGATAACAAGTAACATTTTTTAATCCTTATCGTGATTTTACGTTATTATACCAAAAGCGCGCGCATTTTACAACTATTATTTTTCAAACATATATGATACGCGTTATAAATATAATTTTTATATGCAGAAAGTAAAATGGCTTTACGCCGCGTTTTTCGCGCTTTCGTTTGCGCTTATCGTGGAATGGACGGGAAGTTTCACCGTGCAAAGAAACCTTTCGTGGTTTTCAGGTCTTACTTTACCGGTGTTTTGGTTGGACGCGACGACGTTCACGGCGTTGTACTCGGCCGCGACGGCACTTGAAGCGTTCGTCGTATCCGACGCGCTCGTCAAAGGCGCGGTAAATCCGACGTTCGGATTGTATGCGTCGGTCAAGTTTTCGTCCGCATTGTTCCTTGCGCTGTTTTTCGCGGCAAGAAATCCCCTGCTTGGACTTGTCACAATGACTGTCACTTTGGCGTTAATGTGGATTTTTTGTATTTTTATTCTGCGATCCCGCGCGGGGAAACTTGCAAAAGCCGCCGTTCCCGTCCTGCTTTTATGGTATTCGTATCTGTGGTCGCTGTCTTACGCCGTCGCGATTATAAATTAAAAAAAGGACGGCGCCGCCCGCCGTCCCGAAAAAATGGTGCTTTTATGTATTATTTGCACCCGCCGCCACCGCCGCATCCGCAGCAGCAACACAAAATCACAAGCCACGGCCAGAAGCCGTACGCTCCGCCGCCGCATCCGCAACCGTCGTTGCAACCGCCGCCGCATCCGCCACAGCAGCAAAGAAGGATAAGAATCCATAACATACAGTCACAGCCCGAACCGCCGCCGAAAAAGTTTCCGTTCATAGCACAACCTCCCTTTCATACTCGATAACCGCAAGGATTATCTATACTTCACAATACGCAAACTTCATTTTTTTTGTTACATAAAAACCTTGCCCGTCGGCGTTTCGCTTGACTTTTTCTTAATATGTAAATAGAATATAAATAAACTTTTTTATGAGGTATGCGTTTATGGCAAATCTGACAATGGATAAACTCGTCGCGCTTGCGAAAAACCGTGGCTTCGTCTTCCCGGGAAGCGAAATTTACGGCGGTCTTGCAAACACTTGGGACTACGGTCCTTTGGGCGTCGAACTTAAAAACAATATCAAAAAAGCGTGGTGGAAAAAATTCATCACCGAAAGCGAATATAACGTAGGTCTTGACTGCGCGATTCTTATGAATCCGAAAGTCTGGGAAGCAAGCGGACATATCGGCGGTTTTTCCGACCCTCTTATGGACTGCAAAGCGTGCAAATCCCGTCATCGCGCCGACGACCTTATCGAAAACTGGAACGCCAAAAAAGGTATCACCCTTAACATCGCCGGCTGGACGAACGAACAAATGGAAGAATATATCAGGGAAAACAAAATCCCGTGCCCGATCTGCGGCAACTCCGACTTCACCGGCGTGAGAAAATTCAACCTTATGTTCAAGACTTTCCAGGGCGTCACGGAAGACACGACAAACACCGTGTACCTTCGTCCCGAAACCGCGCAAGGTATCTTCGTAAACTTCAAAAACGTGCAGCGCACCACAAGAGCGAAAGTGCCTTTCGGTATCGGACAAATCGGCAAGTCTTTCAGAAACGAAATTACCCCCGGCAACTTCATCTTCCGCGTCCGCGAGTTTGAACAGATGGAACTTGAATTCTTCTGCAAACCCGGCACCGACCTTGAATGGTTCAATTACTGGAAGGAACACTGCAAAAATTGGCTTTACGGCCTTGGAATCAAGGAAGAAAACCTGCGCCTGCGCGACCACGATAAGGAAGAACTTTGCTTTTACAGCCGCGCCACGACCGACTTCGAGTTCAAATTCCCGTTCGGCTGGGGCGAACTTTGGGGCGTTGCCGACCGCACCGACTACGACCTTAACTGCCATCAGCGCGTCAGCGGCGAAAATATGGACTATGTCGATCCCGTCACGAACGAAAGATATATTCCTTACGTTGTGGAGCCGTCGCTTGGCGTCGAGCGTATGTTCCTCGCCGTGCTTTCAAACGCCTATGACGAGGAAGAAGTCGACGGCGATACCCGCGTTGTTTTGCATTTGCATCACGCTCTCGCGCCGTATAAGGTTGCGGTGCTTCCTTTGCAAAAGAAACAACTTGGCGACAAAGCGACGGAAATTTACCGTATGCTTCAAAAGCACTTTTCCTGCACGTACGACGAAAGCGCAAGCATCGGCAAACGTTACCGCCGTCAGGACGAAATCGGCACGCCTTTCTGCGTGACGGTTGACTTCGACACCCTTGACGACGACACCGTAACCGTGCGTGAACGCGACAGCATGGCGCAAATCAGAATGCCTGTCGATAAACTTGTCGAATATCTGGAAAAAGAACTCGCTTACTAAGATAAAATGATAAAAGGCTCGGTTTACCGAGCCTTTTTGTATGGTTAAAGATGTTATTCGGTCGTTTACTTAAACAAATCAGAAAAAGAAAAGGCTATACCAGCCAACAACTTGCCGACGCTTTGCACGTCTCCCGCAGCACTTACAGCCGCTACGAAAACGACTTAAAGGACGTGGAGCCCGACATACTTTTGAGCCTTGCGAATTTTTACGACACCACCGTTGACGACTTCCTGCTCTGGAACGCGCTTATCAAGTCGCCCGATTATCCGATGAACGTCAACAAATTAAGGAAACTTGGAAAATTAAAATAATTTTTCGACGATCATTTCTTTCAGTTTATTCACGCCGTCCCCGGTTTTTGCCGAAATCACGACGGCGTTTTTTTCGTCTGTGGAAAAGCCTGCGTTTTCGTCGGCTTTGTTATAAACCGTTATAATCGGCGTGTCGGTAACGCCCAGCGACGTAAGGACGTCTTTCACGACTTTTTCCTGTCTTTCAAGGTCCTTTGAACTGCAATCCGCAACGTGCAGAATAAGGTCGGCGTACGTTGCTTCTTCCAGCGTGCTTCTGAAAGCGTCGACGAACTCGTGCGGGAGATTGTCGATGAAACCTACGGTGTCGGTCAAAAGATATTCCTTTCCGATATCGACGAAAATCTTGCGCGTCACGGGATCGAGCGTTGCGAAAAGTTTGTCTTCCGCCTTGACTCCCGCTTTCGTCAGAAGGTTCATCAGCGTGGACTTTCCGGCGTTTGTATACCCGACGATGGCAACGGTTTTTATGCCCGATTTTTTGCGGCGTTCACGGCGCAAATCCCTTTCTTTTTTCAGAATTTCGATGCGTTCCGACAGTTCGTAAATACTGCGGCGGATACGCCGTCTGTCGGTTTCGAGTTTGGTTTCGCCGCTTCCTTTCGTCGCTGCGCCGCCGGAGCCCCCGCCGCCGATTCTCGACAATTCTTTGCCTTGTCCCAAAAGTTTCGGCAAAGTATATTTCATCATCGCGAGTTGCACTTGAAGTTTGCCCTCGTTCGAGGTTGCGTGCCGCGCGAAAATTTCAAGAATGAGCATCGGACGGTCGATGACCTTCGCGCCGACGTATTCTTCGATATTGTTCAGTTGACTTCCCGTGAGCATATTGTTGAAAATGACGAATTCCGCATTTTCCACCTGCACAAGGCGTTTGATTTCTTCAAGTTTACCAAGCCCCGCACAATAGCCCTTGTCGGGATTTTGTTTTTGGACAACCGCGCCTTTGACGTCAAGTCCCATCGTGTCGGCAAGTCGTTTCAGCTCCTCGATTTCGACGTCGAGGTCGCTGCCCGTGCCGACGTTTACCAGGATTGCGCCGCGCGTTTCGGGCGTATTGTCGACAACGTCGGGGATCACCGATTTTCTTTCGTATTCGGTGATTTTCGAAATCATATCGGCGTCATCGATTTTTGCCGCGGACTTAAAATAAAACCTGTCGATTTTTTTGCCATTGATAAAAGCGACTTCGACGTCGTTTACTCTTCCGTGCAACACGCCGACGGCAATCATTGCGTCAAGGCGCATCGACGTGAGCGCGGACGTGTCCATATCCGACAGTTTTCCGCTTCCTTTCGGGTGAGTATGCACGCATCTCACGCCCTGAAAACGTTTGTCGCTGCGCTTCAACGAAAAATCTTCAAGCGATACCGTACCGCTGTCGCCCACTCCCACCGCGACGACCTGTCCGTTTCTTGCGACGAACACGCAAATCTCGCGGTTGATTTTTTCGGTAATTTCGGCAATGGTCGAAAGAACCGTCCTGTCGATAAGAAGGTTTTTGTCGTACGCCCCGATAAGAGCGTCAAGCCGCGCAAGCACGGTTTGTTTTATTCCTTTCGTATTGCCGTAAACCATAATAAAATCCGTTAAGCCCTGGTGGAGTAGTTGGGGCTTTCTTTCGTAATCGTGATGTCGTGCGGATGGCTTTCGATAAGCGACGCGTTGGAAATTCTGACGAATTCCGCCGTGGTACGCAGTTCTTCGATGTTATGTTTTCCGCAATAGCCCATACCGGAGCGGATACCGCCGACCATCTGATAAACGACGTCGGCAAGGCTTCCCCTGTAAGGTACGCGCCCCTCGACGCCTTCGGGCACGAGTTTTCTCGCGTCTTCGCTGTCCTGGAAGTATCTGTCTTTGCTGCCCGCCGCCATTGCGGAGATACTGCCCATTCCGCGATAGACTTTGAAACTTCTTCCCTGGAACATTTCGATGTCGCCGGGGCTTTCCATAGTTCCCGCAAACAGACTTCCGATCATGACCGCCGCCGCGCCCGCGCCGATTGCTTTCACGATGTCGCCGCTGAATTTGATACCGCCGTCGGCGATGACTTTCTTGCCGTATTTGTCGGCAGTTTCGGCGCAGTCCATAACCGCCGTGATTTGCGGCACGCCGATACCCGCGATGACGCGCGTCGTACAGATACTGCCGGGGCCCATACCGACTTTTATGATGTCCGCGCCCGCTTCGATGAGGTCGCGCGTGGCTTCCGCCGTTGCGACGTTACCCGCGATGACGGGAAGGCAAGGGAATTTCTTTTTGATTTTTTTGACCGTTTCGATAACGATCGCATTGTGTCCGTGCGCCGTATCGACGGCGATTACGTCGACTTTGTTTCTGACGAGTTCTTCAACCCTTTCCATCGTGTTGTTCGCGATGCCGACCGCCGCTCCCGCAAGCAGTCTGCCGCCCGCGTCCTTTGCGGAGTTGGGATACTGAATGGCTTTTTCGATGTCTTTGATGGTGATAAGCCCTTTCAGATTGAAATCGGCGTCGACGATGGGCAGTTTTTCGATGCGGTGCTCCCCGAGAATTTCTTTCGCCTCTTCAAGCGTGGTGCCGACGGGTGCGGTCACAAGGTTTTTCCACGTCATTATATTGCCGATGGGCTGGTTGTAATTTGTCTCGAATTTAAGGTCGCGGTTGGTAAGAATACCCACGAGTTTCCCTTCTTTCGCGATAGGAACGCCGCTGATTCTGTACTTTGCCATAAGCGCGACCGCTTCGGTAACGAGGTTGTCCGGTCCAAGGTAAAACGGATCGGTAATGACGCCGTGTTCGCTGCGCTTCACGCGGTCTACGTGCGCCGCCTGTTCTTCGATAGTCAGGTTTTTGTGAATGATACCGACGCCGCCTTCCCTTGCCATCGCGATTGCCATCTGGGATTCGGTAACGGTATCCATGCCCGCGCTCAGAAGCGGAATGTTAAGTTTAAGCCCTTTTGCAAGTTCCACCGACAAATCGACGTCTTTGGGAAGCACGTCGCTGCGCTTGGGGATAAGCAAAACGTCGTCAAAAGTTAAACCTTCCTTCAAAATCTTTGCCATTTGTACACCTCGTTAAAAATTATTTGCGGAAAAATTGTAAATTTTTCTTATGTTATAATATTTGGGATTAAAAGTCAACGGATTTTTTGATTTTGCCGTCCCGTTTTTTGAAAATTACGAAAACCGATAAAACGATTACGATAAGTATTCCCATTCCCGACACGACGGGATAATAATAATCGACGATATCCTCAAAAGAAAATAACCCTACAAACGGAAGCGACAATAGCGTGACGAAAATGACGCCCGCGGTTTTCTTTTTTTCGTCCGGCACGATTATTTCCGCCGCCGTTTCAAGCGCGGATACCATCGTCGTAAATACCGAAAGAAGTATCACCGCGCCCGCCGCGTATTTAAGCCCGACCTTGTCCGCCGCGACATATACGGGCATTTCGCCGCCGCTCTTTTTCACGACAAGCGTGATAAGCGCAAGCATCGTCGCCATAACGACCGCAGTCACGCACCCCGACGCCCAAATTGACTTTTTCGTCGCGGTTTTTCCAAGCCTTATCATCACGCCCATCGACAACATAACGTTCATCGCGGCGTACGTTATTCCGTTGAAAAAGTTGTATGCGCCGCTTGCTTTTTCTTTGTCGGAATATACGAAAATCACCACCGTGAGAAGAAGTATCACAGGCACCGCGACAGAGTTCAGCCCCTTCATAAACCTTAACCCGTTTGCAGCGATGAAACCCGCCGCGACAACCCACGCCACACTTGTGTATTTAATATCGAATATTTTCACAAAAAGGGTTTCAACACCCGAAAACATTGCTATAAAAGTGATATATGCACAAATGAACATACATACATCATAAAGTGCTTTTGCCTTATTCTGCAACATATGTTCATTGATTCTATCGTTGAATTTTGCGCCGATTGCCAAAAAATACGCGTTAAAAAGTCCCAGTAAAATCCCCGAAAAAATCGGCACGGCAATGCTTGATCTTCCGAAATACAACAATACTTCCTGCCCCGTTGCAAACCCCGCGCCGATGACCGTCCCGATAAACACGGCGGCGCACTTCAATCCTTCTTTCATAAAATAACCCTATGCCTTGCGACACAGGGTTATGAATAAATAACATTATGAATATTCAGTTTTTCGTTTCGGCGGTTTCGGGATTTTCGCCGTTTTCCCCAATATGATTTATGTACTTGTAATAGGGATCGTCCGAAAAATCTTTTTCTTCCGTCATCTCCCCTCCGAGTTCTTCGACGGCGTTTCTTATCTCGACAAATTCCACGTAATTTATATCGACCTCGCTTGCGAAACTTTTCAGAATATCGATTGCGGCGGCGTCGCCGTATCTTCCGAGCAGCCCCGCGTACGTCGGCACGTCTTCGGCGCGCTGCAACATTGTAACGAGCCAGTAAAACACGTCCTTTCTCCCCTTGAAGTTTGAAAGTACCTCAACGAGAATTCCCTGATTTTTTTCGGGCACGGAGTTTATGATTTCCAATATTTTTTCGGGCACGCAGTCGTCGCCGTCGGACAGATATTCGAAAGCGACCGTTTTCACTTCGTCGGGCATTTCGTCGTTTGTAAGGACGGAAATGAAAATATCTTCGACTTCTTCGTCGTCGATTTCTTTAAGTAAAAGCGCGGCAAGAAGTTTTGCGTCCTTGTTGTTTTCGTACAAAAGCCCGTTCAGGTATTCGGTTGCGCCTTCCGCGCGCACGACCTCGTCGCAAATGGTGTCGGTAACTTCGATATTGTTTTCAAGGCATTTCGAAACGTAGTCGAAAATTTCGCCGTCTTCGCGAAGTTCCGCCACGTACTCTTTCGGCGTTTTGCCGTCAAGGGTTTTTATTCTTACGTTTTCAAACCTGTTGAAAAGCATGCCGAGATCGTCTTCCAGCGCCTCGTGCGAGGAATATTTTTCCTTATTTTTCCTTACGGCTTCCTGCACGTAAAGTTCAAACAATTTGTCAAGATTTTCAAATTTCATATTTTTCGTCAACCTCTTTCAATAATTCGACGTATTGTAGATACTTTTCGTCGATGACGGTCATTGGCGTCGAGCGTCTGACGCGGTGCGTGGACAAGTCGCACAAGGCGTCTTTCATCGCAACCATACTATCAACCGAATTCAACTCTTTCACAAGGTCTTTCGGGCTTAATTCGCTCATTAAAAACCCCGAGATTCTTTTCAGTCTTTCGCTCAGCGCGTCCACGGCGGATTTCGGCTTTTTCTCCCGCATAATCACCTGCGAAAAGGCAAAATACGCGGCGGCTTTCACGACGTCGTTTATTCCTTTTTCCCAGCCGTAATCGGCCATTTTCACGATTTTCAGTTTTTCGTCGATATTCGCGACGGCAACCTCGCCCGGCATTGCGTCCGAAAGATAAACCGTCAGCGCAAGGGTTTTGAGATACGGCGACGCGTACGGCGAAATAAGCAGTTTTTCGTACATATCGAACATTTGCTTGGAAACGTACGTGGTAAGCCCCGTCATCAGGACGTACACGTTCTGCTCGTTTTCGTTAAGTAACACGTATTCGATATTTCTGTAAGCGTCCTTGTCGTATTTCAGGTAATTCATAAACCCGATGTTGTCCTGCATCTTCATTTTGAGATCGGACAAAATCCGCACGCGTTTAAGCATCACTTCCATATCGCCGTACGGTATAAGACCGTCTTCGCCGTCGTTGATTTTGTCAAGCAACAGACGGGCTTCGAAATTGTCGGGATACAGTCGGACGATTTCCAGAAAAGTCGCGCGGGCGGGCTTGATATATCCGCAGTTGTACTGCGCCTTTCCGTACAGAATCAAAAACTGCGGCTGATACGGAAAGTCGGGCAAAACGTTTTCGACGGCGTCAAGCACTCCTTCGTGGTCGAGCGCAAGACGGCACGCGTCAAGTTTCACCATATATTCCATCGTGTTTTTGGGTTTTTCGGTTTTGATTTCCGAAAACACTTTTTCGGCGTCCGTCTTTTCGTCAAGGAGTTTTAAGGCAATGTAATAATAACACTTCAACGAAAAGTCGTCGGGCAAGCCTTTAAGCGCGGTTTCGGCGGCGATTTTCATCGACTGCAACCGGTCAAGCGCAAGATAACACATCGCCTTGTTTTTCTCGGCAATGTAATAATATTTCCCGTTTTTCTCGTTTATGTTTTTGAGAAGGTCAAGTGACTCCTGCGGTTTCCCCGTTGAAAACAGTTTGAACGCGTCGGAAATAATCTGCTCGCACTCCGCCGACGGACGTGGATAAACCTGCTTGAATCCGATTTCGGTACGGCGTTTTTCGGGTTTGTCGTCTTCTTCGCCGTCGTCGAAGTTCAGTAGTTTTTCCATAAGTTCCGAAAACTTCATAAAGTCGGGATTTCCGCCAAGCCCTTCCAGGTCGTTTATCGTAAGGTTTTTCAGATTTTTCAGGTCTTTTTCTTTGACAAGGTTTTCGCCGCCCTTTTCTTTTCTCGATACGACAAGCCTTAGGTGTCTTTCAAACTCCCGTTCTTCTTCGTCGTCGGGGAAAAGGGTTTCGCCGTCTTCGGTCTGCACCGTCAGAAACTCCGAAAAGTCGTAATCGACGCCGTAAGTATCCTTGTAATATTTTGCAAGGCGGAACTTGCCGTTAACGAGCGCGTTTGAAATAATGCCCTTGATCGCGTCTTTCGACTTTGTTTTTGCATAGGCGGTCATATATGCGACGTTGCTTTCGTTGAAGGCGTTCATATCGGCGTAAATCCGTCCGATGAGAATGAGCGCGTCCTTGTTTCTTTCGTCGCGTTTAACGACTTCGAACAATAAGGTAAGTGCGTCGGCGAAGTTCTCGTCGGCGTAAAGATCGTTTGCGCGGTCTATCTTATATTCGATTGTGTCGTCAAACTTAATAACTTTTGCCATAGTACAAAATAACGGTTTTATGCCTTTGAAAACAACGTATCAACGTCGTTTTTGGTGAAAACGTACTTTTTGTTGCAGAATTGACAAGTAAGTTCCAACTTCCCGTTTTCACGCAGAATATCGTACGCCTCATCGCGCCCCAAAGACACGACGACTTGTTCAAGCCGCGCCCTGTTGCATGTGCATTCGTACGTCGGATACACGTCGGGAAGATAAAAAATATCGAAATGCGAAAAGTACCTGTCGATAATATCTTCGGGCGTCATTTCCTTGAACAGGTCGCTGACGCGCGTGAAATTCGTCAATATATCTTCCATCACCGTGATTGCGTTGTCGTCCGCCCCGGGAAGCGTGCTTACGAATATTCCGCCCGCCGACACGCACTCGTTATCCGCCGCAAGCACGCCAAGTGCCACCGCCGACGGCTGTTGTTCGGACACCGTGAAATAATACGCAAAATCGTTTGCGATTTCCCCGTCGACAATCGGGCATCTTCCCGAATACGGCTCTTTCAGCCCAAGGTCTTTTATGACGCTGATATAGCCGTTTTTGCCGACGCCGCCGCCCACGTCGAGTTTCCCTTTTCCGTTCAGCGGAAGTTCGACCGCGGGGTTTTCGACGTAGCCTCTGACCTTCGCGCCGTAATCGGACAGCACGACGATTCTTCCAAGCGGACCGCCGCCGTTAATCGTAATCGACAATTTTTGCTTGTCGTCTTTAAGTTCCGTCCCCATATACGCGCCGACGATAAGCGTCCTGCCGAGCGCAGCCGCCGCGGTACGGGAAAGAGAGTGAATTTTTATCGCTTTGTCGACAAGTTCCTTTGCGGAAATCACGCTGACGAGAATCGTCTTGTCGAACAGCATAAATCTTTTTATAACGTCCATTATTTTTTCGCAACGACGATAAGTCTGTTGCAACGCTCCGTAAATTTTTTGAATTTTTCGTTAAAAAACCGATAAGAAAAGCCCGCCGCCGTCAATGCGGATTCGACGTCTTTCGTTTTGTGTATATATTGCGATTCGCTTTCGTCAAAGCGGCAATACACGTCGCCGTCCCGCTCGAAAAAGGTCAGATCCATTTTTATTTTTTCGCCCTTTTTCGTGTTTTGCCAAAGGTACGTCAGGTTTTCGTCGTCCTCGTAAAAAAGGTTGTTTCCGAGCACGTTTTCAAGTTTATTGGCGGAACTCACGTCAAAAATAAAAATACCGCCGTCGTTCAACGCGGAGTAAATTTCATTAAACGCCGCCGCCAGGTTTTTTCCTTTGACGTAATTGAATCCGTCGCAGACAGCCGTCACGAAATCGCACTTTTTTTCAAGATGTAAATCGTTCAGGTCGGAAAAAACAAACGGCACGTCAAGGCGTGCTTTTCTTGCTTTTTCGGTCGCTTTTTCAAGCATTTCGGGCGAAACGTCGCCGCCGACGACCTTGAACCCGTTGCGTTTAAGGCGGATTGCCATTTCGCCGCTGCCGGACGCCAGATCATATCCGAACCCGCCCCAAACGTCTTTCAGATTTTCAAGGGCGAACTTTTCGTACGCGTCGTAGTCAAAGTCGCCCATCAGATCGTCATAATACTTTGCAAGTATCTCGTACAATTATTTTTTTCCGCCTTTTGCCTTTTTTCCGTTCCGGTTTTCCGCGGAAGTACCGTTTTCGTTTGCGACGGGTTTTTCGGTTTCCGCCGTTACGGGTGCCGTGACCGCGTTTTGTTTTGCCTTTTTATCTTTCTTCGACGACGGTTTTTGCTGCGTCATCATATAAAGCGGGGTAAGCACGTTATCGAGCGCCCATTGCGAAAACGCCGTGAACGTAAGCCCGTACAAAGTCGTGCCGAACATCATCATCACGACAAGCCAGATTATCGAGAAGAAGCTGCTCTTGACAAAGAACAACGCAATCGGCACAAGGCATACAAGGAACAACGGCAGACCTATCGGCGCAAGTTTCACGCTGAAAAGGATTGAGTTGTTGACCTGTTTTAGGAGTGGCAAGTCGACTTCCGCAATCATCGGCAGAAGTTGCATGTTGACGTAAAGCAGCAAAAACTCAACAAGGCACACGACGATTATCATCACCCAGTGTCCGGCGTTGAGCGCACCCATCACCTTCAATTTCAGGAAGAATACGAACGCGCTGCCGAGCGCAAGCACGAGAAGCGAATCGACAAGCATAACGATAAGGTATTTCCACCAATATTTTTTGACGCCTTTGAAGAAGGTTTTCGTGATTTTTTCAACCTTTTCGCCCCACATAAAGGCTTTCAGACAGTTGAACGCGCCCGCCATACCGATAAACGTAATCGTGATTGCGGGGACAAGCAGATAAAACACGATCTGCCACGCGTCGTATACGGCAATCTGCGCCTGTTGCAGGGTGTCCGCCCCGCCCGGGAATGCCATACCGACGTTGCCCATAAAATCGAACTTCGACGTCGCAAGGCTCGTGAAATAATTACTGCACCAATACAGCACGAAAAAGAGCGGGATCGCAAACAGCAAAAACCACGCGTTCACTCTCATAAGCGAGTTCATCTCGCCGCTCATCACCGCAAAAACCTGTTTCACGCGGCCCTTAGGATATACCCCCTTCGGTTCTTCCGCGCGGATTTCGGGCCCGAGCGAAAGTTTTTTATACAAAGGGCTTAATTCTTCCTTTTTGTTTTTATTGTTCGTTTTATTAGTTTTGTTCATTTTTTGCTCCGACATTTGTTGTCTTTCCATTTTACACTATAAAAAGAAATATATCAAGAATTTATCGCGGAGTTTTGTCGGCTTTTGACACGAATCGACGAAAAATAATACTATGTATATATCAGCATTTGACAAAGTCTCTTTCGTGTGTTACCATATTAAACTATTAAAGAGGTTATCCGAACCTTTCCGATTTTGGAGGTATCTATGAAAAAATATAACGTGGCGGTTGTCGGCGCAACGGGTATGGTCGGCAATAAATTCCTGGAAGTTTTAGCGGAAAGAAACCTTCCCGTCGAAAACTATTATCTTTACGCAAGCGCGAAAAGCGCCGGTAAGGTGATTGATTTTATGGGAAAACCGCACACCGTTATCGAACTCACGAAAGAAAACGTCGTCGATAAAAAAATCGACATCGCGTTGTTTTCCGCGGGCGCAAGCGTTTCAAGGGAATTCGCCCCGATTTTTGCAAGTATCGGCGCAACCGTCGTCGACAACAGCAGCTGCTGGCGTATGGACGAGAACGTTCCCCTTGTCGTGCCCGAGGTTAACCCCGAAGACGTCAGATGGAACAAAGGCATCATCGCCAACCCGAATTGCAGCACGATTCAGGCTATGGTGGCATTAAAACCCCTGCACGACAAATATACTATTAAAAGAGTGGTTTACAGCACTTATCAGGCGGTTTCCGGCGCGGGCGTTCAGGGCTATAACGACCTTAAAGACGGCATAAACGGCGTCCCGCCAAAAAAATTCAATCACCAAATCTTCGCAAACTGCCTGCCGCAAATCGACGTGTTCTGCGACAACCACTACACCAAAGAAGAAATGAAAATGGTCAACGAAACGCGCAAAATTCTGCACGCGCCCGATATGCGAATTACCGCAACCACCGTCCGCGTCCCCGTTTTCCACGGCCATTCCGAAAGCATAAATATCGAGTTTGAGAAACCTTGCGACCTTAAAGGCGTGTTCGAATGCCTTGAAAACGCCCCGGGACTCGTCGTCATCGACGATATCGAAAACTGCAAGTACCCGATGCCCGTCGATATCGAAAATACCGACCCCGTTTACGTCGGTCGTATCCGCATCGACGACAGCGTCGACAGCGGCGTCAATATCTGGTGCGTCGCCGATAACATAAGAAAAGGCGCCGCAACCAACACGGTTCAGATTGCCGAATTGCTTATAAAGGAAAATCTCGTTTAATTCACGATTTCACAAAAGTTTAATAACCCGAATCGGTAATAATCTTTTAAGAAGGTCAAGGCGAAAATGTCAATTTTCAAAGGCTGCGCTACCGCGCTTGTTACCCCGTTTTCCGATTCGGGCGTCGATTACGATTCTCTCGGGCGCCTCATCGATTTTCAGATTGAAAACGACGTGGGCGCTCTTGTTATACTCGGCACCACGGGCGAAGCCGCAACGATGTCGGAAGACGAAAAAATCGACGTCGTGAAGTTTTCGGTAAAAGCCGCGGACGGGCGCGTCCCCGTCATCGTCGGCAGCGGCTCGAACGACACGAAATCGGCTGTAAGACTTAGCCGACTTTTCTCGTCGCTCGGAGCGGACGCCCTGCTTGTCGTTACGCCGTTTTACAACAAATGCACGCAAAACGGACTCGTCGCGCATTACTCGGAAATCGCAAATTCCGTCGATAAACCCGTTATCGTTTACAACGTGCCGGCGCGCACCGGCGTCAACGTTCTGCCGGAAACTTTCCGAAAACTTGCAAAAATTAAAAACGTCGTCGCCATCAAAGAAGCGGCGGGGAATCTTTCGCAAATGTCCGACACGATAATGCTGTCGGGCGACGCGGACGTCTTTTCAGGCGACGACAACCTTACCGTCCCGGCAATGTGTATGGGGGCATCGGGCGTTATCTCCGTCGCGGCGAATCTGTTCCCGAAATTCGTGTCAGATATGACAAAAGCCGCCCTTCTCGGCAACTACGACAAAGCGGCGAAAATGCAGTTGAAAATCAACCCGTTGATACACGGATTATTTTCGGAAGTCAACCCCATCCCCATAAAATACGCGCTCAATAAATTCGGGCTTTGCAAGAATATTCTGCGCTTGCCGCTCACGAAAATGTCAAAAGCGAATTCCGACAAATTAGACGTTTTACTTGACAATTTTTTGAGTTAAAGTATGATAAACGTCATATTAAACGGCGCGTGCGGCAGACTCGGCACAACGTTTCAAAAGGTTGCAAAAGAAACGACGGACGTAAATATCGTTGCCGGCGTCGACATAAACCGCACGGGAATTTCAACGAATTTTCCGCTGTATAAAAACATTAAAAACGTTGCCGTTCCCGCGGACGCAGTGGTCGATTTTTCAACGCCGACAGCACTTGACGAAATGCTCGATTTTTGCGTCGAAAATCACCTGAAACTTCTTGTCGCAACGACGGGACACACCGTTATACAAAACGAAAAAATCGCGGCTGCCGCCAAAAAAATTGCTGTTTTCAAGGCGGCGAATTTAAGCCACGGCGTGTACGTTTTGTCGCGCCTTGTCGCACTCGCGGCGTCACTACTCGACGGCTTCGACGTCAACGTCACGGAAACCCACCACAAGAAAAAACTCGACGCCCCGTCCGGCACTGCCAAAATGCTCGCGGACGTTATAAAGTCGTCTTGCGTTGACGAAAACACGCCGGACGTTTCGATAAATTCGATTCGCGGCGGCACGGCAGTCGGTAAACACGAAATCTCTTTTTTCGGCAATTACGAAACCCTGACTCTCACCCACGAGGCCTGCTGCAAGGACGTTTACGCCGTCGGCGCTCTCCGCGCCCTTCGCTTCCTTATGACAAAAAAAGTCGGACTTTTTTCATCGTCCGACCTGTAAAATCCCCGTTTCCTTATCCCATTATGCTTTTCGGATAGTCGCTTCTTCACAAAGTATTTGCCGCGCATTACTTCTTTATTTCTTGCGGTTGTCGGAATTAAAGGATTTTTGCAAAATTGCCGCAATATGGTTGCCAAATCCGGCGAAATGTTGTATATTACACACGTTGGGCATTTCCCCGACGTAATCAGATTGGAGAGATATCGAAGAGGTCATAACGAGCCGCACTCGAAATGCGGTCGTCAGGAAACTGGCGCAAGGGTTCGAATCCCTTTCTCTCCGCCAACAAAACGGACAAACACTCCTGTTTGTCCGTTTTGTTTTTCGGTACTTAATAAAAGGGATTCTGCACGTTGCGTTGCGTACTATCCGTGCTTCGGTTATTACCGTTTATTCCATAGGCTTGATTGATTTTTCAATAAAATCAATTTCTTCTTGGGTAAGGTTGTACTTCTTGTAGAGTTGCTGGTCGATTCCTGCCACAGATTTTGACCAATCGATGTCTGATTTGTTTGTAAAATCTTGGAGCGGAATAAGACTAAACGTTTCAGTTGAAATGTTTAATGAACTTCTATTAAAGAATAATAATGCTCTATAAAATTTTGATTTTATAAAATTTAGACAATTTTCACTTTCTTTTTCTGTATTAAAAGGACCAATTTGCAAAAATGTCTCAGTACACGCTTCATTTGGTTTAGCTATAATTATATCAGGTGGAGTTGTGGATGTTGTCATATATGCCTTGCCAAATAGGAGTTTATATTTATCAAGTCCTATAGATTTTTTAACTGAATCTTTATTTATATAACCTGTTAATCGTTTTGCTCCTCCTTTTATTCCTTTTACTCCATAAACTTTTATTGTTTTTTCATTTTCTTTTTCATACCATTTAATATCGGGATACTTTTCAGGAGTATTAAATAAATCGGCAAACAAGCCATAAGGATTTCTTGTTGAAACTATCTTACTAAATTTTTCTTTTTCTATCGTTGAAGCTTTTCTTATAATTTCAATTTGACGAGAATCTCTAATTACCGTATCTGAAAAATCTGTCTTTAGATTTCTCTTTGATCTACATGTATAACCAATTAAGTCTTGATATGTATAATCAACTTGTCCATTATAACCTTTATCCCATAAGAAATAACAAATGCCACCATCAATATGGATGTTAGGAAAGCAAACTCTTGCATCTGCATAATCGAATAACTTAGCTAGAGAGTGATCATTCATCATTTGATTTCTGAATATTGATAAGCCTTTTCCACCTTTCATCCACCTTGCTGGAACAATCATTGATAAATAATTTGGATTCATTGTTTTACTTAGAGATATAAATAATTGATAAATTGGTGTTGCGCTATCACCAATTCCGCCACCATCATTTAATTGATATGGTGGATTGCCAACTATTGCATCAAATTTCATTTTTCCTCCTTCTTGAATATTCCATTCGGTTTTATTTAATATTTTACTAACCACATCATCGGGTTTCGTTTTTAAATCTTCAATCATATTTTCAATAGTCATTACATTAACTTTTATATTTTTATCATTGCCGACAAGCGTGCGTTTTGTGATTGCTTCAGCCATTTTTGTTCTGCAAACAACAAAAATATTCTTTTCAACAGTTTCTTTCCAAATATTTCTGTCTGTTCTACTTTCAAGCGGACTGTTTAATCTGTCTCTGAACAATGAGTAGGTTACATAAAGCGGATACAAGCCTGTTTTTGAATTGATTTCAAGTATCCTTGCCTCTTTGTTTCTTAATACTTGATTTGTCACTTGCCCGTGGTCAATAAACCTCGGCTCGTCTAATACAACGGAATAGTTTTCATTATAGAAATTATATCCACCCAAGCAATCACCCAAGTGCATATTTACAACTCTCCAAGGTGTTAGCACTGTTTCTTTGTCTGGATTTCTGAACTTTAAAAACAAGGGCGTTAAACGTTTGATCCTTTCGTTTATAGATAACTTGTTTGCTGCGTTTACCTGATTTCTGAGTTCTTCATTACAAAGTTCAAACATTTCGGTATCTATGTATTTTTTGAACAGCTTAAACTTTGCTTTTGTTGCATCTTTTGGCATAAATTCATTCCACGAAGCATCGTCAATTAAATCAGTAAAGTTATCATAGGTGATTTCTTTATCTTCGTCTAACGTCAAACCATATACCATCAAAGGCACTTTTGTTATAATTGCATTCAGGATTTTGATTGCATTTTTCGCTTCTTTTTCCTTTTCTTTTTGTTCCTGCGTTTTTTGTTGTTTACCTTTTATTGTAGTTGTTCCACCCTCTTTTTTATCCAGGTCGCTTTCAGTAACTTTTACAAGCTTTGAATTTTTGGTTTGAGAAGCACCCTTCAAAATGTTCCCACAATTTTCAAAGTCTTTTAAATCAATGTTTTCAAGTTGTAATTGTTCAAGATTATAAATTCTCTTGTTTTCAAACCCGCTATCAACAATATCGTCAATGTACGCCGATTTTAACTGTTTTATCATCATCGGAACATCATAAGCTTTCATTTGCGAACCGCTGATTGCAATAACCGGGCAGAATTGTAAAAGCTTTTCCATAAGCTTTTTTGTTTCCGTGCTATTAACTGTGCCAGCCTGATGAGATAAGTGAGCAGTTTTTGCAAGAACTTTTAATGCTCTATCCGGCGCAAATTCAAATACAAAACAATTGTCCTTTATCATGCCATCAATATTAGCAGGCGATTGAACTCTGAATATTGTCTGCATATATCTTTGAGCTGCAACTTGAGAAGATCCGTAAAGCATAAAGACCGCTGTCCACTCTGGAACAGTAACACCGGTTGTCAAACGCTGGCAAGACAAGGTGATTGTCCTTTCATTTTTTTCAATAGCTTCTTTTACCTTGTCTAATGCGCGTTTTGTTTTTCGCAAAGCTTCTTCATTGTTTTCTTCAATCTCGTCACCATCGCCAGCAACATTGACAATTCTAAAATTGCCATGACCAAAAACTTTGTGATTATTTAAAAGCAAACTTAACGCATGCGCTTCTTTTACACCCGGTAACATCCAAAGGGTGTGTTTAAAATAGTCTTGATACTCTTTTGTTGAAAATGGATAATTATTGCTTTCATCCTCTTTTGACAACAGATTTAAAAAGTTGATAACATCTTGTTCGTGAACAAATTTGCCGATTTTATCCTTGCCAACGGTTACAGGGGTGCCATCATCTGTAATATCCTCTTCTTTGTTTCCTGTCCAAACCCTAAAAAATTCTCCAAAGTTAAACATCTTGTCATCAAGATAATGGGGATTGTTTATGATTGTGCCTAAATCATAAGTATAGACATTCATTTTAGGCATTTTTGCGTAAGGATTTTTAGGATTTTTAAAATAGTCCCAGTTCTGTTTTGCTTCTTGTTCATCAATATAACTCCAGGAATAAATCTCATCTGTTGTGTATTGATCAATAATATTAAAAGGAGTGCCTGATAATCGCAACACTTTCGTTTTGTGTTCTTTGCTTTCATCAATAAGACCTTTGAATACACTTTCTCCACGTTCGGTCAGCGTTCCCTCATGAGCCTCGTCTATAATAAGCAAGTCCCATTTTGTATCATATAATTCTTGATTTTTAACAAAATTGCCGCCAACAAGTTTTGCCCCACGCAAATCTTGCAAAGAAGCAAAACAAATATAATTATCATTATTAATCAAATCTTCAACCGGCAAGCCAAACCCCTTAACCTTTGAGCCGAACTTCCATGTTGAATCTTTTTCATAAAAGATTTTCCTGAAATCATCAAACCATTGTTCAATAACCTCCGGACGATGTGTTGCAATAATAATTTTTTTAATATCGCCATAATCTTTTGGCCGTTTACTCATTCTTTTCACGAGCTCAAGAGCTGTAACCGTTTTACCAAAACGCATTTTTGCATCCCAAAGCATTGTATTACTATGCTTAAAGGTTGACATAGTCTTAGAAACCGCCATTTCTTGGTTTGGATATAAGGTTATGCCTTTGAACTCTGAATTTATTTCACTATTGTTAAGAGACTTTCTACCTTCTTTTACAGCCTTAATCGCGTTGATTGCCGTTTGCAACTCAACCCTAAACCATTCTCTCGGATTTGCATCAAGGTCAAACTTTGCTCTTTTAATACCCGAATTAAGCAATACCTCATGAACATCGTCGTCCAAAAAGGCTAATAATCTTTCCTTGCCGTCATTGACCACTTTTTTGATTGCTACTTCAGTATGCTTAAGATAATATCGAACGGCAGAGGTTCCTGTTTGCTGATTTATCCTTGCCTTTGCACTTTTATTTAACAAATCAGTATTCTGTTCATCAAAACTGACTTTCTCGTTTGTAGAAAAAGACGCCTTTCCGATTTTAAGACAATGCTTATGTTCTTCGTCGGGGATTTCATAAATATAAATGAGATTGTATTCAAATGGAGATTGTAATTTTTTGTCTTTTGTAGTTGTCATCACTTCTTCTCCTTTAATAAATTGATAAATTTGATTGACTTTTTCGTCGCCCAATTCATTACCTTTACATAAGTGCCTGTATGTTTATTATTGTTACCATTTTTACACCCAGGGCAATCTTCACGTTCTTCTTCGTTGTCGAAGATTGACATTTGGAGTTTTGGAACGGGTTTGCAACTGTTCGGTATTACAAATTTAAGCCCGTCCATCTGGAAAATGTTCCAGGAAAGTATTTTTGCAATTTCTTCAAGACGTTCTATTATGGGGTAATTTCCAAACCTTTCCACATAATAGTCAATAAAGGTGAACAACAAATTCTCTCTCGCAATAAGCAAACTATCGCCCTGCCATTCAAAGCCATACGTCGCTTTATATGCTTTTATCGTCCACTCGAACCATTCTTCCTCATGTTCGGTATTTTCGTTTATAATCCTTAATTTCCTGTCCAATAAACCAATTCGGTCATTTATTTCAATCCATTTTCCGGTAACCGTATCATAACGACTTACAATATATGGCGCTTCGCCACAAGTGATTTCAAGGCGGTTTTCTTTAACGTAGTCTTGCCAGGTCTTGCCATCGGGGAAGACTATTTTATCGTAATTTACACACCACGTTTTATCCTTTTCAGTATTAAAAACATTTTCACGACCGAACCACGCATTGTCTATTAAATTGTTTTGAGCATTGCAAACCCAGGATGGAGTAAATACTTCGGCTTTATCTTTAATCCTTTTGGATTGCTCTTTTTGAGATTTCTCAACCCGTGGCTTAATGACCAATCCGTTTCTGCCGGTGATTGATTTTAACGTTATGTTTTCATATTCCTGATAGCCATTGCCGCGAGATTTATAGTTATCCGTTGCCCAAATTATATTCTTGCCGGACGAATGATCTCTTAATAAAATTTCCAATAACTTGTCGTCTAAACTGTATATATAGTTCTCTTTTATATCAACCCTGTTATCCATTGTTTCACCTTTTCAAAAAAACCATCAAAAACAGTATAACATAAAATTCCAAAAATCCATAGGTTTCACGATTTCTTTTTATACGTTTTGTCTTAATAATAAAGAAAATGCTTCCGGAAATAAAACAATGGTGTGACGACTGCGCCACACCCTGAACAAATTTAAGTTAATAACCATTAAACGTCGCTTCCCGAAAAGCACCGCTTTCGGTAATTGAGAATAAAATCGGAATTATCACGCGATAATCGTTGCGAATTTTTCAAAATGGGAATATAATGCTTTTTCGTTTGAGGAACTGATGATGACGGCGGCAATCGTATTATCCGTAATAGCGGCGGCGGGAGCGATACTTTCAATCGTATTTCTGCCCGAAGTAAAAATCAAAGGAAAGCGCATTCCCGTATTTTTTGTGGTGCCGGTAATTTCGGCGATACTTATCGTCGCGCTTAACGTGTTGACTTTCAGGGAAGCCTGGGACGGATTGACGGGCGATATGGCGTCGATGTTTCACGGGCGAAACTCCGTCAACCCCGTAAAAATCCTATTGCTGTTTTTCGGAATGACGACGGTGTCGGTATTTCTGGACGAAGCGGGGGTATTCAGATTTCTTGCGACCAAGTCGATGAAACTTGCGGGACACAGTCGGACGAAGCTGTTTTTCATTCTTTACGGCGTGGTGTCGATTCTGACCGTGTTTACGTCAAACGACATCATTATCCTTACGTTTACGCCGTTTATCTGTTACTTTTGCAAAAACGCCGACATAGATCCCGTGCCGTATCTTGTGACGGAATTTGTTGCGGCAAACACGTTTTCAATGTTTTTCATAATCGGCAATCCGACGAACATATACCTTGCGGAATCATTTCACATAACCTTTTCCGGTTATCTGAAAGTAATGGCGTTGCCGACGATATTCGGCGGACTTTGCGCCCTTCTCGTGCTGTACTTATTGTTCAAAAAACAGTTTAAGGAAGAGATCCCCGTGAGCGAAGTCGAGACCGCAAAAATCGAAAAACCGTACCTTGCGATATTCGGCGCGGTGCTTTTAATGGTTTGTCTTGTATTCCTTATTATCGCGGATTACGTCGGAATCGAAATGTGGGCGGTTGCGACGTGCGCGTTTCTTCTCCTTGTTGTCGGCGCGCTTGTTATCGCCGCCGTGAAAAAGGAAAAACCGACGGAACTCACAAACGTTTTCAAACGTCTGCCCTACGAACTAATCCCCTTTGTCATATCTATGTTTATCGTCGTTTTGTCGCTGAAAAAAACGGGCGTATCGCAAAAAATCGCCGACGTTTTCGGCGCGGCGGGAGAAAGGTACGACATATTGACTTACGGCGTGTCGTCGACGCTCGTCGCAAACCTTATCAACAATATTCCGATGAGCGTTTTGTACTCGGCAATCACCGAAACCGCGTCGCCTTTTGCGGTGTATGCGTCGGTAATCGGCAGCAACATCGGCGCGTTCCTGACGCCCATCGGCGCGCTTGCGGGAATAATGTTCACGGGGCTTTTGAAAAACCTTGACGTAAAGTTTACGTTTCTTGACTTTTTGAAGTACGGCGTTGTCGTCGCAATTCCTACGCTTTTCGCAACCCTTGCGGGGCTGTACGTCGTTTACTTTTTATAATTCACCCGCCGTATAAAAAAAGAACCGAATATTCGGTTCTTTTGAAACTTTAATAAGAGATTGCTATTTCTCCGTTTCGAATATATTTTTAATAATTGCGCCGAGTTCCGAGTCGGAGATTGCAACGGAGATTTCAATAGGTTTTTGAGAATCGTCCTTGATGTATCCTTTTTGCGGCGTTGAAACCCATTTTTTGATTTTCAACATATCTTCGCACAAATTGACGTTTATCGATTGAAAATGGTTTGAAAAACCGCGAAAACCTTTGTACTTCGTCTTTTTCCAAAATTCGTTTACGTTTTTTTCAATATCCGTTTCGGGAGCGTTTGTTGCGATTTTTATTGTTTCTTTGACGGCACTGCCCAACTCGTCAAAGGAAGTTTTCGGCGGAAGGATTATTGTCGGCTCGATTGCGATATGACACCGCATATTTCGTTCGACCGCGTAAGGCACAACCATAAACCCGAACGAACGATTATAAAATACCGCCGTCAGGCTCGTGCGTTTTTTAATATTATCGGAAATGTCCATAAATTTTAATAAAAAAGTTGATTTTTCGCAAGTCCGAACAATAAGACTTTCAGAATTTGACGCAACTCAAAACGTCCATAACGAATGCGACGGTGCCGCCCGTTTCGACCTTTACCGGCGTTTTTACGGCAACGCCCGTGTCGTCGGGAGAATTCACGAAAGACGCCTCGATATGCTTTTTCGCGTGCTTTTCCAGAATTTCCAGGACGGTATCGACCTGCGCCCTTTCGACGCCGATAAGAAGCGTCACGCTTTTCTTTTTCAAAAATCCGCCCGTTGACGAAAGCATCGTCGTATAAAAGCCCCGGGCGGTAAGGTCGCGTACGGTTTCCGTGGCGTTTCCGCCGGACAACACGGCCATAATCATTTTGTCGCAAAGTATATTCATATCGCGTCTCCTTTTTTTTATTATCGCACCGGAAAGCGTCATTGTCAATAGCCAAAACAACCGCTTTTGCCGTGGGATTCCGATAAAACGTCCAAAAAACGGCGATTTTAATAAAATATATTTACAATTTATATATTCAATGATATAATTAAATAACATTATTATTTTTTTTAAGGAGAAGTATGTTAACAGAACAACCTGACCCTGACCCTGACAGTATTATATTGTCGGTCATTTTCATCGTAATACTCGTGCTGTTTTCGGGCTATTTTTCGGCAACCGAAACTGCTTTTACCTCGGTAAACCGCACGAAACTCAAACTTAAAGCGCAGGACGGCAACAAAGCCGCCAAAAACGCGCTGTATCTTCTCGACAGATATGACAAAGTGATTTCGGCGATCCTCGTCGGCAACAACCTTGTCAATATCACACTTTCGGTATTATTCAACAATCTTTTTGAAACAGTCATTCCAAACGCCGCGGTAAGCGGTATCGTTTCGGTCGCAGTATCAACCGTGATTGTTCTGACGTTCGGCGAAATTTCGCCCAAAATGATTGCGAAAGAAAACTCCGAAAAGATTTCGATGGCGTTCGGCTACCCGATGCGCGCGATAATGGTCATACTGTACCCCATCACGATTTTGTTTGCGGGGCTGAAATTCATTCTTCGCAAGATATTCAAGTCGAGAAACGACGACAAAATCACCGAGGAAGAACTCTTATCCATGGTCGAAGAAGCGCAGGAAGACGGCTCTCTTGACATGCAGGAGCGCGAACTTATTTCCAGCGCGATTGAGTTTGACGACGCGGAAGTCGAGGATATTTTCGTGCCGCGCGTGAACGTTATTGCGGTGCCCATCGACATGCCGATGGAAAAAATCAAGGCGCTGTTTTTGGAACATAATTTCTCGCGTATGCCCGTGTACAAAAACACAATCGACAGCATCGTGGGTATGATCCATAATATCGACTTCTTCACCGCCCTTGAAAAAGGTGAAAAATCGATAAAAAACTACATCACCCCCGTTACCATCGCGACGGAACATATGAAAATTTCGACGCTTCTGAAAAGCATGCAGCGCCAAAAAGTGCATATGGCTGTCGTTGTGGACGAATACGGCGGAACGCTGGGCATTGTTACCCTTGAAGATATTCTGGAAGAACTTGTCGGCGAAATCTGGGACGAACACGACGAGGTCGTGAACTACTTCACGAAAATCGACGACACGACCTATATCGTCGACGGCCGTGCGGAACTCGATAAATTCTTTGAAACTTTCGGGCTCGATAAGGACGAGGCGGCAGACTTTGACTCCCAGACCGTCAGCGGCTGGATTATCGCGGAAATCGGCGAAATCCCCAAAAAGGCGCAAACCTTCAATTACAAAAACCTGACGATCATCGTAAACAGGCTCACGCAGCGCAAAATTCTGGACGTCAAAGTCATCGTAAACCCCGTTGAAGAAAACGAGGATGACGCAGAAAAACAATCGCTATTTGAAAAGGTGAGCGAAAGAATCGCCGAAAAACAGGAAAACAAACAGGACGACAACGAATAACCGCGTCAAAACCAAAAGGCTGACAATCCCGTCAGCCTTTTATTTTTTGCGTTTTTAGCGCGGAACAAAAAAACACGCGCCGCTTCGGGCGCGTATTTTTTATATAAAACAAATCGGAAGGAGAGCAAATTAAAATTTCAAAAACAAGCCGTGCTTTTCAAAATCCGAAACTTTCACTTCTTTCACGTCGTAGCCATCGTTTTTGATTGCGGATACGATTTTGTCGACGTCGGTGTTGTCGTCGCAGATTATTTCGGTCAAACCCGATACGTGCGACGAGCGTACTTTTTTCACGTCAGCCGCTTTTCTTACGGCGTCGTTCACGTGCGACTCGCACATACCGCATTTCATACCGTCAACGTGCAAAGATATTTTTTTCATATTAAGCCTGCTTTCTTTTTTTCTGCCCTTATTGTAAACCAAAATTTACCGCTTGTCAACAGAATATGAATAATATTTCACATTTTGTTTATTTGTGTCGTTCAGACAGTCTTTTTGACAGTATATGTATTTTGCTTTTTTACCATATAAAAATAATAACGTCTTCCGCCCTTTTTTTCGTTTTACAGAATTGCGGTTTTTATTGTATAATGGTGAAAAGCATCAGGAGATCCTATTATGAAAATTTCAAACGATATAAAATACGTCGGCGTGAACGATAGAAACATTGACTTGTTTGAGGGGCAATACGTCGTGGAAAACGGCATGGCATACAACTCTTACGTCATTATCGACGAAAAAGTCGCTGTTATGGATTCCGTCGACAGAAACTTCGGCGCCGAGTGGCTTGAAAATATCGCGGTCGCTTTGAACGGTCGCACGCCCGATTACCTTGTCGTGCAACACATGGAGCCTGACCATTCGTCAAATATTCTGGCGTTTTCGGAAAAATACAAGGACGCGAAAATCGTGTCGTCCCTTCGCGCGTTCCAGATGATGAAAAACTATTTCGGCACGGATTTTCAGGACAGACAAGTCGTGGTGAAAGAAGGCGACGTTTTGCCGCTTGGAAAACACAATCTGTCGTTTATCGCCGCGCCCATGGTACACTGGCCCGAAGTCATCATGACTTACGACGACTTTGACAAAGTTTTGTTCTCGGCAGACGCTTTTGGAAAGTTCGGCGCGCTCGACACCGACGAGGACTGGGCGTGCGAGGCAAGAAGATATTATTTCGGCATTGTCGGAAAATATGGCGCGCAGGTGCAATCGGTTCTGAAAAAAGCGGCGGCGCTCGATATCAAAATCATTTGTCCGCTGCACGGTCCGTGGCTTTTTGAAAACATTCCGTATTATCTCAATCTTTACGACGTATGGTCGTCGTACGGCGTGGAAAGCAACGGCGTTGTCATCGCGTATACGTCGGTTTACGGCCACACCGAAAAAGCGGTGAATATGCTCAAAGCGGAACTTACCGACAAGGGCGTGAAAGTGCCCGTTTTCGACCTTGCGAGATGCGATATGGCGGAAGCGGTCGAGGACGCGTTCAAATACGGAAAGCTCGTGCTTGCGACAACGACTTACAACGGCGATATTTTCCCGTTTATGAAAACGTTTATCGAACACCTTGTCGAAAGGAATTTCCAAAACCGCACCGTCGGATTTATCGAAAACGGCTCGTGGGCGCCGCAGGCTTCGCGTATTATGCGCGGCATGCTGGAACAGCAAAAAAATCTTACGCTTCTTGACGCCGACGTCAAAATTTATTCGGCGGTAAGCGACAAAAACGTCGCTGAAATTCAGGCTCTTGCAAGCGCATTGTTGCAATAATACACGGCGGAAATCATGGAAAAGGTAATAATTGCGTCCAACAATATGAACAAAATCCGCGAATTTTCGGAGATGCTCGGGAAAGACATCCAGCTGCTGTCGCTTCACGACGTCGGCTTCGATTCGGAAATCGACGAAAACGGCGAAACGTTTTTCGACAACGCGCTTATCAAGGCAAAAACGATAAGCCTGTTCCTTCGCGAAAAAGGAATATCCGCGCCCGTATACGCCGATGACAGCGGACTGTCGGTAAACGCCCTTAACGGTGCGCCCGGCGTGCACAGCGCAAGGTATGCAGGTATTCACGGCGACGATAAGAAAAACCGCGATTTACTTTTGAAAAACCTTGAAAATATTACCGATCGAAGCGCGTATTTTATCTCGGTCATCGCCTGCTATTACCCCGACGACACTTACGTTTTCGGCGTCGGCAAAACCTATGGCAGAATCTTGCGGCGAGAAGAAGGAAGCGGCGGTTTCGGCTATGACTGCATATTTTATTCGGACGATCTGAAAAAGTCTTTCGGACTTGCGACGGCGGAAGAAAAAAACGCCGTGTCGCACCGCTACCGCGCGCTGAAAGACGTAATGACAAAAATCAAATAGTCAAAACACATTAAAACGCCGTGGCGTCTGCCTCGGCGTTATTTTTGCAAAAATTAGGTTTTATTGAACGAAAATCACCGCTTAAAGTATGTTTTTTATCTCGTCAAGACTTTCAACGTAATAATCCCAAATTTTATTTTCGGGAATATCCGCGCGGTCGTGATTGAACCATACGGTCTTTATCCCCGCGTTCCGTCCGCCCGCAATATCGGCGGTAAGCGAATCGCCGATAAGCACGATTTCGTCCTTTTTCGCATTCGCGTTTTCAATGCAATAATCGAAGTATTCTTTCGACGGTTTCATCGCCCCGACCGCCTCGGAAATAAACAGCCCCGAAAAATACTTTTTCATATCGGCTTTTTCAAGGCGGAAATCCTGTTGTTTGAACGGGCCGTTGCTCGTTGCAAAAAGTTTATACTTTCCGCAAAGATATGTTAAAAGTTCGTGCGCGCCCGACACGGGTTCTGCCGACACCGCAAGGAAGTCGTGAAAGACTTCTTCAAACTCGGGCCCGTCGATGCCCTTTATCCCGAACGCGTCGAAAACCAGATTCCACCTGATTTTTTTCAAGCCGTCTTTCGTGAGCGTGCCGTCCTCGATTCTTCGCCAAAGATTATCGTTGATTTTTTTGAAGCATTCAAACAATCCGTTTTCGTAGTGTTTCCCGTATTTTTCAAGCCCTTTCGACATGGCGTACGTCGCGCACACGTCGAAGTCTAAAAGAGTGTTGTCGATGTCGATAAAAACCGTAGTTATCATATTTACCTCAATTAAATATTATCAAATTTCCGCGCGATATGCAATCGTAAAACCGCATAAAAAGTTGTAGATTTTTGATATAACCGTATGATATAATATAAGTAATTAAGATTCGGAGGCAATTATGAAAACTTTACTCAAAAACGGTACTATCGTTGACGGCAGCGGCGGCAAGCCGTACGTGTCGGACGTTCTTATCGAAAACGACAAAATCACGAAAATCGCAAAAGACATCGACGCCGCGGACGCCGAAGTTATCGACTGCACGGGTTTGACTGTTTCCCCGGGCTTCATCGACGCGCACAGCCACAACGATTTCTTTTACGACTACGACGACGCAGAAAGGTTTTACGAGCCGTTTATCCGTCAGGGAATCACCACCCAGATCACGGGCAACTGCGGATTTTCGCCGTTCGGCGTCGACAAAAACACAAAATATAAGGACAAAGTCGGCGGCGGTTTATTCCACGCCAAAAACCCCGGCAGTTTCAAAGACTTTATTAAAAATGCCGAAGGCAAACTTTACGTCAATATCGTCCCCCTTATCGGACACGGCACGACACGCATAAGTATTTCGGGCTTTGACGCGAAACCGCTCACGAAAGAACAAATCGACGAAGAAATGAAACTCGTCGACGAGGCAATGGAAAACGGCGCGTTCGGCGGAAGTTTCGGCTTTATGTACGAACCCGGCATGTACAGCAAAACGGACGAACTCGTCGCGTTTGCAAAGGAACTGCAAAAGTACGACGGTATCCTGACCATTCACCCGCGCGCGGAGTCGAAAGTCGCGATGGGTTATCCCCTTATCTCGAAACCGCATATCGAAATCGCGCTGGACGAAATCATCGACATTATGGAAAAGTCGAAAGTCAGAACGGAATACAGCCATCTTATTTTCGTCGGTCGTTCGTCGTGGCCGAGCGTTGAACCTATGCTCAAAAAGCTGCACGACTACAACGAAAAAGGATATAAAATCGCCTACGACAACTACGCTTTCACTTACGGCGCGTCGGTCATCACAATCGTTATGCCCGCCTGGTATCTCGCAATGAGCAAGGAAGACCGAAAGAAACCTTTCAACCGTTTCAAACTGCGCGTACTCGTGGAAATGTCCAAAAAACTTCTGGGGCTGGATTTCAGCGACTTCACGGTCGCGTACATTTCGGACGACCATAAAGAATACGAAAACCGCACGATTGCGGAAATTGCTGAATCGGAAGGAATATCCGACTTTGACTGCTACTTAAAACTCGTTGATTTGTCGAACGCGCAAGGCAGACTTTACATCGACAAATACTACAACGACGCCATCATCGACAGGCTGATGAAAGACGACCTGTCCATCTTTATGACGGACGCGTGGGTTGAAGAAGCCGGCACGCAAAACGGCGCGACGTATCAGTGCTTCCCGTACTTTTTGGTGCGCGCGAAGAAGAACGATATCCCCGTTGAAAACGTCGTAAGAAAGATGACGGGCGCGACTGCGGAACGCTTCAAAATCAAAGACCGCGGGTTTTTGAAAGAAGGTTATTTCGCCGACGTTACCGTTTTCGATTTCGACAACGTGGAAGTAAATCCGAAAGTCCCCGACTTCACACCCAAAGGCATAAATTACGTTTTCGTCGGTGGCGAAAAGGTTGTGTCAAACGGCGAATATATCTCAAAAACCGCCGGCAAAGTCATACTCAAAAAATAAGGTAGGATAACTATGTGCATCGCAAAAATCGCGTTTAACGCCCTTTTCAGACCAAGTAAACATTCGTTTACTCCAAAAACACCGTTTGCGGAAAAGGTAATGGGGCCCAATTTCAAGCATTTGTACGACACCAGCTCAGCTGCAAGCAGGCTTGTCAAAACGTGGGACAAGGAAATTATCCCCGTAAACACTTTCGACTCTCTTACGCTTGAAGGCTGGTTTTATACCGCGGGCGAAAACGCGCGCGATACCGCCATTCTCGTGCACGGCTACAACAGCAGCCCCCTGGGCGATATGTCGGCAATAATGCAGTTTTATTTAAGACGCGGCATCAACGTTCTTCTGACAAACAACCGCGGCGGCAAAACGAGCGTCGGAAACAACATCACTTTCGGACTTTACGAAAGGCTCGACACCGCCCTGTGGGTTGACAAACTCAACGAGCGTTTCCCCGACGGCAGCATTATTCTGCACGGTATTTCTTTGGGCGGCGCAACCGTTTGTCTTATGTCCGAAATGACACTGAAAAACGTGAAATGCGTCGTATCGGATTGCGCCTACACCTCGATTCGCGCGGAATTTGCACACAGCTCGAAACTCACCATGGGTTTCACGCCGAAAGCCACGCTGGAACGCGTTTATAAACTTTTTGCAAAAGAATTCGGCAATACCGTCGACGACTTCACGCCTCTCAAAGCGGTGCAACACGCAAAATATCCGATACTGTTTATTCACGGCAAGGAAGACCGTTTTATCCCTGTGCGAATGGCGCACGAACTTTACAACGCCTGCTCCTCGGACAAACGCCTGTTCCTTGTGGACGGCGCGGGACACGGCGCGTCGTATGCAAACGCCCCGAAAGAGTACGAATCCGCCGTGATGGACTTTGTAAACGCCCACAGATAACGTAAACACAAGAAAATAGCCCGCCGTTTCAGACAGCGGGCTATTTTAGTTATATCGTTTTCTTTGTAAACGGTTATATTTTTTGCCGACGGCAAAAAGTTATATTTTGACTTCGTCAAAGTTATATCTCGGCTTTCAGCCGAAGTTAAGGTAAATCCACAACTTGTCCATAGGACAAATATCACTGCGTAAGCAATATCACTTGCCGTTAGGCAAATATAACTTCGCTATTTTATAAATCTTTATTCAAGCTCTGTTGCGCCGGTGTAAAGCTGATAATACGTGCCGTGCATTGCGATAAGTTCGTCGTGGGTGCCACGCTCGATAATTCTGCCGTGATCGAGGACGATGACGCTGTCGGCGTTTCTGATTGTCGAAAGCCTGTGCGCGATAACGAAAACCGTCCTGCCTTTCATAAGGTTATCCATACCTGCCTGAACGATCGCTTCGGTGCGGGTATCGATTGACGACGTCGCTTCGTCCAGAATCATGACGGGCGGATCTGCGACGGCGGCGCGCGCGATACTTAAAAGTTGTCGTTGTCCCTGCGACAGATTTGCGCCGTTTCCCGTGATTACGGTATTATACCCTTCGGGAAGTCTTGTGATGAAGTCGTCGGCGTTTGCAAGTTTTGCGGCGGCGATACATTCTTCGTCGGTGGCGTCGAGGCGGCCGTAGCGGATATTATCCATGACGCTTCCCGTGAACAGGTTGGTGTCCTGCAAAACCATACCCAAAGACCTTCTCAGATCCTTTTTGTTGATTTTATTGATATTTATCCCGTCGTAGCGGACTTTGCCGTCCTGAATGTCGTAAAACCTGTTGATAAGGTTGGTGATTGTCGTTTTGCCCGCGCCCGTTGCGCCGACGAAAGCGAATTTCTGACCTGGTTTTGCGCGAAGGGATACGCCGTGCAGCACGAGTTTGTCGGGGACGTAACCGAAATCGACGTCGTCAAGTTCGATATCCCCTTTGAGTTCCACGTAAGTGGTGGTATCGGTTTCTTTGTGGTAATGTTTCCACGCCCAAAGCCCCGTGCGTTTTTCGCTTTCGGCGATATTGCCGTTTTCGTCCTTCGTGGCGTTGACAAGCATGACGTAGCCGTTGTCGGTTTCTTGTTGTTCGTCAATCATATCGAACACGCGCGACGCGCCCGCAAGCCCCATGGTAACCATCGAGATTTGTCCCGCGATGTTGCCGATATTGTTGGAAAGTTGGCGCGAAAGCGACAGGAAGGAAACGAGAACGCCGACCGTCAGCGGATTGAACCCGGTAATACCGACGTTTTTGAACCCGGTATTGATTTCCGAAATGACCAGAAGTCCGCCGATGAACGCCAGCAATACGTACAGGAGATTGCCCATGTTGCCGAGAATCGGCATAAGGATATTGCCGTAAGTATGCGCCTTTCTGCTGTCGTCGTTGAGTTTATCGTTTAGTTTGTCAAAGCCTTGTTTTGCGGCGTCTTCGTGGTTGAACACTTTCACGACTTTCTGACCGTTTATCATTTCTTCGATATAGCCTTCTTCGTCGGCGACGGCAACCTGTTGCGCGACCATATATTTGCCGCTTGCTCCGCCGATTTTCACGACGACGAAAAGCATAAGCAGTATCACCGCAACGACGATAAGCGTCAGATATACGCTGTACGTCAGCATTACGATGAACACCGCGACCAACGTGAACGCCGACTGGAACAATACGGGCAGACTGTTGCCTATAAGTTGGCGCACGGCGTCGGTATCGTTGGTATAGGTACTCATTATCGTACCGTGCTTGTGCGTATCGAAATATTTAATGGGCAGGGATTCCATATTGTTGAACATATCTTTTCTGAAATGATACAACGTTCCCTGCGTAATGATTGCGTTAAGCTGGTTGTTTACGACAGAGCCGATAACGCCCAATACGAAAAACAAAACCATCGTCGCGCCCATTCTGACAAGCAGGACGGAAGCCTCGCTCCACGGCATATTCTGCGAAAGCGCCGGCGTGATGACGTCGTCGATGAGTTTCTGCATATAGACGTTGCCGACAAGCATACCCGCCGACACCATCAGAAGGGTGATGCACATTATGATAATCTGCCAGCCGTAATATTTGAAAAGGTATTTCAAAAGACGGGCAAACGTACCCTTTTTGGCGGATTGCATATTGCGTTGATTTTTCATTGCGGAAGCCTTTTTCATTGTGCGTCGCCTCCTTCTTCGTTGTCGGAGTGGCGGGTTTGCGACTCGTAAACGCTCCTGTATTCTTCGCTCGTTTGCATAAGTTCCTCGTGCGTGCCGATTGCGGCGATACGTCCGCCTTCCATCACGATGATTTTGTCTGCGTCCTCGACGGATGCCACACGCTGAGCGATGATGATTTTGGTCGTGTCGGGGATTTCTTCCCTGAACGCTTTCCTGATAAGCGCGTCGGTCTTTGTATCGACTGCCGACGTACTGTCGTCAAGAATAAGGATTTTCGGTTTTTTGATGAGTGCGCGCGCGATACAAAGTCTTTGTTTCTGTCCGCCCGAAACGTTCGTGCCGCCCTGCTCGATATGCGTGTCGTAGCCGTCAGGGAACGACTCGATAAATTCGTCGGCGCAGGCAAGACGACATACGCGTTTGATTTCTTCGTCCGACGCTGCGTCGTTACCCCAGCGGATGTTTTCTTTTATCGTGCCGGAAAACAACACGTTCTTTTGCAGCACCATGGATACCGAATCGCGAAGCGCGACCAGGTCGTAATCCCTGACGTCTTTGTCGCCGACAAGAAGCCTGCCTTCGCTCACGTCGTACAAGCGCGGGATAAGTTGCACAAGGCTGCTTTTGCTGGAACCCGTGCCGCCGAGAATACCCACCGTTTCGCCTGATTTGATTGAAAGATTTATGTTTTCAAGCGCGTATTTTTCAGCCTTTTCGCTGTATTTGAACGAAACGTTTTCAAAGGTTATATCGCCGTTTTCAACAGTTGTAATGCCGTTTTCGGGGCTTTTAAGCGACGATTCCGTCACAAGAACCTCTTTGATACGGTTTGCGCTTTCAATCGACATCGTCAGCATGACGATCACCGTCGAAAGCATCATCATCGACATCAACGCCATTATCGCGTAGTTGATAAGCGCAGACAAATTGCCGACCGTGAGTTTCTCTCCGTTCGACGTGATTATCGTCTTGGAACCCAAAAACATAATGACCGCGATGACCGTAAAAATGCACAGCATCATTATAGGCCAGGCAAGCGCCATGATACGCTCCGCCTTTGTGAAGTCGTTTCTGACCTCGGACGATACCTTTTCAAACTTTCCTTTTTCATAGTCTTCCCTGACGAAAGATTTCACGACGCGGATCGCCTGCACGTTTTCCTGCACCGACTCGTTCATATCGTCGTATTTTCTGAAAATCTTTCTGAAAAACGGCATTACGAACTTCATCATAAGCGCAAGAGCAAGCATAAGCACGGGCATCGCCGCAAGGAAAACAAGAGCGATTCTCCAATTTATACGGAAGCTGAAAACGAATGCGAAAATCAGCATCAGCGGCGTTCTTATCGCAATGCGGATAATCATCTGATATGCGTTCTGAACGTTCGTAACGTCGGTCGTAAGCCTTGTGACAAGGCTCGACGTCGAAAACCTGTCGATTTCCGCAAACGAGAAGTCCTGAATCTTATAATACATATCGTGGCGCAGATTCCTTGCGTATCCGCACGACGCCGTCGCCGCAAACTTGCCCGCGATAAAACCGCAAACAAGCGACGCAAGCGCCATTGCAAGCAGTATCAGTCCGTATTTGATAATGGGGTCCATGGATATCGACTTGCTGATTTCGTCGATAAGCACCGCCATTACCGTGGGAATAAGCGTTTCCAGCACGACCTCGCCGATGATGAAAATCGGCGTGAGAATCGAGGGAAGTTTATAATCCCTTATACTCTTTTTCAATACTTTTATTGTGTCCATCTATGCTCCTAAAAATTTTAATCGTTGTTGAGATTTCCTTTCAGTTTTTCAAGGATCGCGATAAGCGTTTCGATTTCTTCGTCCGAAATATCTTTCCAGAATTCTTTCCCGACGTCGATAGCGTCCCTGCACGACGACTTCAGAAGCGCGCTGCCCTCGTCGGTAAGATATACGCTTTTCATACGCTTGTCGTCGCTGTCGAACACGCAGGAAACAAGTCCCCTGCTTTCAAGTCCGGAAAGAAGCCCGACGACTGTCGGGTGCGAAACTTCCAGATACGTTTCGACGTCTTTTTGCGTCGATTTCCCGCCCGACTTGTCCAAAAACACCAACAGTCTGTGTTGTGAACAGGTCACGCCGTACTTCTTGAACGTCCTGATTATTTTTTTGTCGGTTTTCTCGCTGATTTGTTTGATAAGAAAGCCGGCGTCTTGTCTTTTATCCATGAAAACTCCGTCGTAAAATGTAGTATGCTACATATATACAACAAAGAAAAAAAATTGTCAATAATTTTTAACTAAAATTCCGTAGGAAGTTACACTTTTTTTATAAATATCGGTTGCAACCTTTTATAGTGATTATTTTTATAGCAATTATAGTAGTATTTGTTTAATACCTATTTGCCCTTTTTCGACAAGCCTTTTCTCTTTACCTTTTCAAAAGGATTTTTGTTTTTTCCGTCGATATAACATATCAAAACGTACACTGCCGACAACACGACGACCGCGCCGATAAGTACGCCGTACATTGCGCCGACGCTTACTTTGTCGCCAAAAAAATATAAGTTGCAATCAACGCCGTCCTTAACTCCGTTTATTACTTCTTTCGGGAAGCCTTGCTTTGCCATTTCGCCGTAAACGCCGTTTAACGAATGATTTCTTAAAAGTGAAGTGCCGTATGTGCCGGGAAGCAGCATAATAAAGTTTTGCAGACCTTTCCCGAAACTCGAAATCGGCATATACGCGCCGCAAATAAAACCGTAGCCCGCCGATACTATCGTACCGATGCCCGCAGCCTGCCCCTGCGTCCTTAAAAGCGCGTTGACGACGCTTGACAACGCCGTGCCGAAAGCCGTCAGCAGGAACACATCGACGATAATCAAAACGACGTCCGAAAAACTCATATACCAGCCGCTCGCCGCAACGTAAATAAGCCCGGCGGCAGTCGCCGCGTACGTTACGATAAGCGTCGTGAAAAAGGTTCCCGAAAAGTACGACGCCGCGATTATTGAACGCTTTGCGGGCGACACAAGCAAGTCTTTTCTCGCCCCGGTGATGCGGTCGTTTACCATAAGCGTATTGCTGCAAAACGCGACCGTCACGCAACACACCGCAAGAAGCGACGATACGAGTTCCCCCGCAACCATTCCGCTTATCAGTTTTTCGGGGACAGAAACGCCGTCCGGCAACGCCGCAACAAACGTGTTCCTGTAAACCTTTGCCAGAAACGTGACGTACAAGACAAGAAGTATCACGGGCGTGATAAGCGACGTGAAAAACATTCCCTTGTCCTTAAAAAACACCTTTATATTTCGTTTCGTTAACGCAAGAAAAGTCTTCATAATGCGCCTCCTTCGGGCTTTTTGCCCGTGACGGACAAAAACACGTCGTCCATTTTGCCCTTTGTGATTTCAAAATCGGTGAACAGCGCGGGGTTTTTAATAATAATATCCCGTGCTTCTGCCGTGTCTTTCACGGACACTCTGAACGCGTCCCTGATTTTTTCGTACGGAAGCCCCAAAGCCTTGACTTTTTCTTCTTCGGCGTTATAAATCGTAACGAAGTCGCCGGTGTACTCGTTTTTGAGCGAAAGCGGCGTTCCTTCCGCCGCGATTTTCCCTTTGTCGAGTATCACGACGTAGTCGGCGTCCGCCGCCTCTTCCATATAATGCGTCGTGAGAAACACCGTCATATTCCGACTTTTACGAAGGTTTGTTACGACGTTCCAAAGGAGTTTGCGCGCTTCGGGATCGAGTCCCGTCGTCGGTTCGTCCAGAATTAAGATTTTCGGATTGTGAATAAGTGCGCGCGCCACATCGACTCTTCTTTTCTGTCCGCCCGAAAGTTTTTCAAACGTTCTCGGCAACAGTTCTTTGAAGTCCAGCATTTCGGAAAGCGCGGCGATTCTTTCTTTTGCCGCTTTCCCCGTGATACCGTATAAACTCGCGCGGGACGTAAGGTTGTCTTTGACCGAAAGTTTCGCGTCAAGCGCGGACGTCTGATATACGACGCCGATTTCTTTCGTGATGTTTTTCATATCGTGATCGACGTTCATACCGTCGATTATCACCTCGCCGCCGTCTTTTGAAAGGGTGCCGCACATTATGGATATCGTCGTTGATTTTCCCGCGCCGTTCACGCCGAGAAACGCAAACAACTCCCCTTCCTTCACGACAAGCGACAAGTCGTCGACGGCGTGCACGTCCTGAAACGATTTGTCAAGGTTTTTGATTTCGATAATATTTTTCATGTCTTTATACAACCTGCCCTACGTTTTTACGGTAAGTCTTGTAAAAGAGGAAACCCTTTGCGGACTTCCCCAAACTATCTTTTAACGGCGGAATTTACTTTTGATCGCGGTCGAAAGCCTCGATTGCGGCAAGCGCGATGTCAAGTCCCAGCGCAAACGTTTCGGGTATCATCTGGTCGGGCGTGTCGCGACGATTGTGATAATACGGCGCATATTTCGGGTTTTGTCCGGCAACCGCCGCCGCCTTGAATCCGCCCCTTGAAAACGCCGCCGCGTCGGACGCGCCGAAAGGCACTACGCCGTGAGGCAACGGGTGATTTACGTCGGGATCTTTGCACGCTTCGTCCAGAAGCGCAACGACTTCGGGGCTGTTTTTCACCATGCCCGTCATGTCGCGGTGATAAATCGTCATATAGTCATAGTCGCGCATCGTGTCGAAAGCGATAATGTACGTTTCGACGTCCTTGTTTTCGCCTTTATGGCGTTTCGTGAATGCGGTTGCGCCGCGAAGCCCGGCTTCTTCACTGCCCGTAAGCAATGCACAGACTTCGGTGTTTTCATATCTGATTCCGCTTTCTTTCAGACATTTGAGCGCGGACACTGCGACGAATACGCCCGTAAGGTTGTCGTTTGCGCCGGGAGACAGCACCTTAAAGTTGCAAACGAAGAAAAGTCCGATGTACGCAACGACGGTGCATGCGGCGAAAATCACACTCCAAAGCGGGGTGACGCCTTTTGCGATATTGATTGAAAAAATGACGATCGACGCGAGCGCGCACAACAAATCGACTGCAAGTACGCCGACCATGACTTCCTGTCTTATCTTCATAAGCGTCCATTCGTACGCGCTGTCGGTGTGGCCGTTGATGATGATACGGCGTTTTACGTCGCCCGTCGGTTTATACTTCGCATATACGTTGCACGACGTCGTTTCCGGCAAAAATTTGTCGATGAACGGCACGTAGAACAAGAATTCCAGCACGACGATGACAATGGACAAAACCGCAAGTACCAGCGAAATTATCCTTACCGCAAGCGTCAGCGCGGGATTGCCGACAAGCGTCAGCAGCTGCAAAAGCGCGCCGATAATCAAAAATACGCCGATGATTTTCGTGAACCCGACAAGCGCGTGTCGCGACACTTTGAAATCTTCGATTGCGCTTTCGTCCGCCCAGCCGTTGGTGTCGATCTGGTTTTTGATCCATTCCTGGGCTTCCCGTTCTTTCGGCATGCCCGATTCGCGCGGGCCGATGTTGGTGCAGATGTCCGTGATTGCGTTCATACTGTAATCGACGGCGTTTTTCCGTATCTCTTTCGATACTTTCATGACAATTCTCCTTTTTTCGGACTGTTTTGTCCGTTATCCCTTTTTATTCGTTAATAAGCGACAAAACGTCGCTTGCAACCTGATTTAATCCCGTGTTTTCTTTCAGGACGTTCAGCCCTTTGAGTGCGCGAATGGCCGCGTCGATATCGTCGGGGAAAATGCTGTCTGAAAACACTTTTATATCCTTGATTACGCCGCCCGACAACGTGAAACTCACGTCGGCGTATCCCCAGGAAAACCTTTTGTACTTATGACTTTGAAGTTTCACGTCCTTTCCGTACAGCCATAAATCGTCGGAATATTTTTTGTAAAATTCGTCGGTTTTCTCTTTGTCCACGGCGGAATTCTCCAAAATCCGCCCGTATTTCTCGGTTAAAACGTCTTTTATCGCCCGCTTTACGGCTTCGACGTCGATACTTTCGTCAAGGTCGTGAAGATTTACAACGCGCGACTTCACGCTCGCAACGCCCTTGCCTTCCAGCTTGTCGGGTTTCACGTTCAGAAAGTCGCTCATTTTCGACGTGTCGGCGGATATTAAAATCGTGCCGTGATGCAACGCCGCCGTCTGTGTTTTGAGATATGCGTTGCCCGAAAACTTTCGCCCGTCGATGACGATGTCGTTTCGTCCGTTGACTTCCGCAAAAAGCCCTAACTTTTTCATCGCGCGGATAATAATATCGTTGTTCTCGTTCACGTCGTAATCCGAAAGACTTGTTATGAACGAGAAATTGAGATTACCTTTGTCGTGGAAAACCGCGCCGCCGCCCGTCGGACGCCGTGCAAGGAAACCGCCTGCGTCGTGGAGTTTTTTAATATTCACGTCAAGGTATGCGTTCTGGTGTCTTCCGATGACGACCGTGTTGTCGTTGCGCCAAAGATATACGATAAGTTCGCCGTCTTTCGCCGCGTCCATAAGCGCGCTCTCGAGGGCAAGATTGTAATGCGGATTAAACCCGCTTGTTTCAATATATCTTACTTTATCGTACGTTTTTGTCATATAAACAAGTTATTTCGCGGTATTATTTAATTTCAAACAAACCTTCGCGCACTACTTCGCAAACGGTCGGATGCGGGAAAACGAGTTTTTTCGCGCGGTCGATATCCACCTTCATATCAATAAGATTCGACACCGCGACGATATACTCGGACGCATAATTTCCGACGACGCTCGCGCCGATAAGCACGTTGTTATCTTTGTCGTAAACAAGTTTCAGAATACCGGTGTAGTCGGTGTTTTCCGCGATATATCTGCCCGAATACATTAAGGACAGCTGCACCTCGTCGGCGTTTATTCCCTTTTCGGTCGCCGTCGAAAGCGTGTATCCCGCCGAAGCGACTTCGGGAGTCGTGTATATAACCGACGGTATGGAGTCGTAATTCATTTCGTCGGGAACGTTAAGCATATTGTTTACGGCGACTTCGCCTTCTCTGTACGCCGTGTGTGCAAGCATCGACTTTCCGTTGACGTCGCCCGCGGCATAGACGTTTTCGACGTTGGTTTTAAGACGGCTGTCGGTAACGATTGCGCCGCGCTCGGTTTCAACGCCGATGTTTTCAAGCCCGAATCCCGTTACGTTTGCGCGACGACCGACCGACAACAAAATTTTGTCGGCAAGTATTTCTTCTTCGCCGTTTTCGGTCTCGACGACCGCGCCGTTTTCGGTAATCTCTTTGACCTTTGAAGAAAGACGGAATTTTACGCCCTTCTTTTCAAGCGCTTTTTGCAAAACCGCGCTTACTTTTTCGTCGGTTGCGCCCGCGATCTTCCCGAGCATTTCGACAACGACGACGTCGCTCCCGACCGACGAATAATAATCCGCCATTTCAAGTCCGATTACGCCGCCGCCCATAATAAGCAGTGTTTTCGGGATTTCGACAAGGTTCAGCGCCTCGCGGTTGGTTATCGCAAGCCCGCTTTCAATCGCTTTGTCGACGCCCGGGATTTTCGGGATAAACGCGCTGCTTCCCGTTGCGATAAGTAAAAACTTTGAGTTATATCCGACGTTTTCGGATTGTACGACGACGCCGTTCTCGTCGCGGCAAAGTATCTTCGCCTCCGCCTTTACGACGGTAACTCCCGCGCCTTTCAATTTCGCGCGCACACCCGTTACAAGACGTTTCACGACCTTGTTTTTTCTGTCGACGACGGCTTCTTGCGATACTTCGCCGTCGCCCGAAAACTTCACGCCGTAATTTTCGCCGTGCTTAAAATAATTCAGTACTTTCGCGCTGTTCAATAATGTTTTGCTGGGAACGCAGCCTTCGTTCAGGCAAACTCCGCCGAGTTCGTTTTTCTCAAACAATACGACGGACAATCCTTTTGACGCGGCGTATGCCGCGGCGTTGTATCCGGCAGGACCGCCGCCGAGTACCGTCAAATCAAAATTTTCCATGAAACCCTCATAATTTTCGTAATATATCTATTGTACGGGATAAGCGACGAAAAGTCAATTTATTGACTTTACGAAAAAAATTCATTTGCTGTCATATTGACTGTCATTTTGACTTTTGTTGACAATTTTGCGCTTGACAACCGCTTTTTTTGGATATATCCTTATATTTATGAAAACAGCAGCGATAATACTGAACACTCCCGACGAAATCGGGGAAATTACAGAGTCCGACGTTATTTGCGCCGATAACGGATTAAGCCGTATTCACGTTACCCCCGTTGCGGTCGTGGGCGACCTGGACAGCCTTGAAAACCGCAAGGACGGTTTGAACTACGTCGTCTTCCCGAAGGAAAAGGACGAGACCGACGGGCAGCTTGCCCTCGACTACGCAAAAAGCGCGGGTTACGACGCCGTTACCATTTACGGCGCAACAGGCGGCGACATAGGTCAGATTCTCGGCAATATCGGCCTACTGAAATATGCAAAGGACATAAAAATCGACGCCCGTATTTCGGGCGTCGGATTCGATATTAAACTTCTTGAAGGAAAGGTTTCCGACACGGCTTTTGAAGGCCAGAAAATTTCGCTGTTTCCGTTTTTCGGGGACGCGCTGGTCACAAACAGTCGCGGGCTTTATTATCCGCTTAAAAACCTTCTTCTTTCCGCAGGCACAAACCGCGGGCTTTCCAACGTGGCGACGGCAAACGAAATCTCGTTCACCGTCGAAAGCGGAATTTTACTTATGATTAAGTATTATTAAGCGGCTTTGCCGTCCGCGTTTTCGTCGGACGTGTCGCTACTGCGGGCTTTCCGGCATTGCGACGGCAAACGAAATCTCGTTCACCGTCGAAAGCGGATTTTTACTTATGATTAAATATTATTAAGCGGCTTTGCCGTCCGCGTTTTCGTCGGACGCGTCGCTACTTTCGATTTCGTCGGCGGATTCTTCCGTCGATTTTTCGTTTACAAGACGTACGAAACTCTTACTGCTGAACAGCAACAGCGCAACGACGATAACGATTGCGACGTCTGCGAACGTGAACGTGTTGTACAAAAATCCCCACGCTGCCGCAGAATATCCCGAGGGAGCGTAAGACGCGAATGCGAAAATGCCCGAGAACACGTGCGAGAAATATCTCAGCGTCCCCGCAAGAATTGCGCCGACCGTAAATGCGGCAGCGGGCTTTTTGATGATGTTGAGTTCCTTGAAAATTCCCGCAAGTCCCGTCATTGCAAAAGCGATCGGGTAATCCAGGAAGAACTGCGCGGGGTGGATAATCCACGGATCCTGTATTGCCTGCAACACGCCGTAAATCGCACCGACGATAATACCTTTTCTTATGCCGAACATATACGAAAACAGCATAAGCGGAAGCATCGACGCAAGGGTTACCGAGCCGCCCTGCGGCAACGCGAAAAACTTTACGTAAGAAAGCGCGAAAGAAAGCGCGACGGAAATTGCGGCATAAGCCATCTCACGCGTGGTGAACGGACCGTTGCGTTTCGAGAAAACGGTTGCGGCGACGACAAGGATAAGAACAAGCACGATTGCGCTGATATAAAGCCCTGCCTGCGACACGCCTTCGTAATCTCCGCCGACCTTTTTGAAGTGCACCGCCAAAAACGCAATACTCACAATCACGGGGATTAAAATCAAAAACAGCGCAATAAACTTAAACTTACGCATAAACTCGGGCTTTACCGTGTTTATTACGTAGCCCGCCGCGACCAGCGCGAACGCCACAATAACAATGCTCATTATCGGCCAGAAAACTTCTTTTACAAAGCTTCCGCCCTGAACGTCGTCGCTGATTTTTAAGGTAAGCATCGTAACTACGAAAGTCGTCGCTACGCCGAAAACGAAATACTTCACGCTCTTCATAAACGGTTGAAGTTTTTCGGGCTTCGCTTTCTTCAAAAAGATTGCGGCGATTACAACAAGCGCGACAAGCACGATTGCAAAGTAAAAAGCCGTAACACTGAGTTTCGACACGGTGTCGAGAGTGTTGAACGGCTCTTTCAGAATTGATGTGAATTTCATATTCGCTCCTTTGCCGGGAGGAACTTTTCTCGTTAGAATAAAAAATCCCAAAGCGATTACTTTGAGAACGAGTGGACTGGCTTCCTTTCGTGAGTTCTAACTCAATCAAGTTCAGAGGGTGTAATCTCAGGCGCGACGCGCCACCCCTAGCAATTAAATGTGATACCTAAATCTTACAATCAAATGAAAATACTGTCAAGGGTTTTGAAAACGATTTGCAAATATTCAAACAATATTGTATAATCGTTCAGAGGTGGATTATGAAAGTTGCAGTTATTACGGGCGCATCCCAAGGAATCGGGAATGCCATTGCAAAAAAATTCTCGGAAAACGGATACCGCGTATTCAATTTGTCCAGAACGCCGGCAGAAGGCATCGAAAGCATAAAAACCGACGTGTCCGACCGTGAAAACGTGTTTGACTCGATCGGCGAAGTCGTAAAACGCGCGGGGCGTATCGACGTCCTTGTCAACAACGCGGGATTCGGCATTTCGGGCGCGGTCGAGGATACCGACGAAAGCGCGGTGCGAAAGATTTTTGACGTCAATTACTTCGGCACGCTGTTCGCGACGCAGGCGGTTATCCCCGTTATGCGTGAAAACGGCGGCGGCACGATAATCAATATGTCCAGCGCGGGCGCGCCTTTGTCGCTGCCTTTCCAGTCGTTTTATTCCTGCACGAAATCGGCGGTGTCGTCACTTTCCGAGGCGCTTCGTATCGAACTTAAACCGTTCAACATAAAAGTTTCGACAATCCTTCCCGGCGACGTCAAGACGGAATTCACCGCCCGCCGCGAAAAGAACAAAAGCAACAGCGTTTATTACGGCGAAAGAATCGACAAATCGGTTGAAAAGATGGAGCGCGACGAACAAAACGGAATGTCGCCGTCGGTCATCGCGAAAATCGCCCTGAAAATCGCAAAATCGAAAAATCCGCCCGTGTACGTCGTGGGCGGCGCGTCGTACAAACTGCTTGTGGGACTTTCAAAAATCTTGCCGAAACGTCTTGTCGTATGGGCAATCGGAAAACTTTACGGATAATGCCAACAGATAATAATACAAACTTAGGTTTTACGCCGTGTTTTTGACTAATACTGCGTTACGCTCACGGCTTATACGGTAAAGTATTAAGCCGCTCGCGTGCCTTGTCTTATCCTAAAAACACGACGGAAAACTTGTTCACAACCGAAAACGCCGAGATTTTTGATGATTTTTGGAAAAGGCGAACGCAGTTGTACTCTTTGTACTACAAGCGAGCATTTTTCATAAAAGCATTAAAATATCGGCGTTTTGGCAACGTTCGCATTATTATCTGTTGGCATACAACAAATAAACAAAAACTGCAACGCCCGTTGCAGTTTTTTATTTGCTTTTTTCAAAATTTACTTTTCGTTTAGTCCTTCTTTTTCTTTTTGGCGTAGCTTCTCACCGCGTACGCGATGTTGGTCATATGGTCGGCGACACGCTCCGCGTTGGACGAAAGACTCAGATAAATCGCGCCGACTTCGGGCGTACATTCGCCCTTGTTCATACGCTCGATATGGTGTTCGCCCATTTCTTCTTTTTGTCTGTCGACGCTTTCCTCGTACTCGTTCACCTTGTCGATATAATCAAGAGTGACTTCTTTATACGTCTTCATTACCTCGTCGTAAAGGTTTGTAATCGTCGCTTTAAGCGTCTGAATTTCGGAAATTGCCTTCGGCGAGAAGGTGAGTTTGTCCGCCTCCATCTTTTCGGCGTATTCCGAGATATTTTCGGCGTAGTCGCCGATACGCTCGATATCGCTTACGGTGTGATACGACGTACTGATTAAGATTTTGTCGTCTTCCGAAAGGTCGACCTGCGACAATTTCACAAGATATTTCGTGATTTCACGGTTAAGGAAGTTCAAACATTTTTCGTTTTTGGCGATTTCGTCGATGACGTCGGACACTTTGCCGACCATAACCGCGTCCATACATTTGTCGAAGTTTGATTTTGCGATTTCCGCCATATTCACGATTTCGTTTTTAAGTTGCGCGACCGCAACCGGGGGCGTTCTCAACAAACGCTCCTCCAAAAAGTACAGGTGCGGCTCGTCGTTCTTGTCGTCCGTTTTCCTTTCGGGAACGATTTTTGAAACGAACTTCACAAGCAGGTTCATAAACGGCAACAGTACTATGGTGGTGGTTACGTTGAAGAAAGTGTGCAAAAGCGCAATTCTCATCGCGGGACTTTTAATCGGCATAAACATCTTCGTAAACACGCCGGAAATGCTCACAAGCCCGAATATCGTCACGCCGATCACGTTAAACATAAGGTGGATTACGGCGGTGCGCCGCGCGTTCGTACTTGTGCCGACCGATGCGATAAGCGACGTAATACACGTTCCGATATTGCTTCCCAAAATTATGTACAGCCCTTGCTCAAACGACAAAAGCCCTGCAACCGACATCGTAACGACGATACCGCTGACCGCCGACGACGACTGGATAAGCGCGGTGAACAAAATACCGAACAATAACAGCAACGCAGGGTTTGAAACCTTTGTAAGGAACGCGCTGATTTTGTCCGACTTCGAGAAAATATCCATGGAGCTTGTCATGACCGAAAGTCCGACGAATATCATACCAAGCCCCGTGATAATGCCGCCGATTTTTTTGACCTTGTCCTTTTTGGTCAGCATTATTATCAATGCGCCGACGCCCGCAAGAGCCGCGAAAATTACCGTAAGGTTGACGTTTGCAAACCCGCCCGCACCAAGCGCAACGATAAGCGCGGTCGACGTCGTTCCGATATTCGCACCGAAAACAATCGACGCGGCTTGCGTCAGTGTCATCAGCCCGCTGTTGACGAAACCTATCGCCATAACTGTGACCGCCGCGGAACTTTGTACGACCGCCGTCGTCACCGTTCCTATGCCCACTCCGATAAGCTTCTTATTCGATATTTTTGCAAACATTCGCTTGATTTCGTTGCCGGCAACCATTTCAAGGCTGTCGCCCATCAACTTCATTCCGTAAAGGAATACGCCGATACCGCCAAGCAGGGACAAAAACGCATAAAATATGTCAAGCCAATTCATTTCAATTTCGGTTGGACAAAATTTGCCCGATTCTCTCCATTATAATAATTTACTTTCTATATTATATAAAATATGTTGATTTATGTAAAACAGATTAGGTTGTTTTCAACCATAAAATTTTGCGATTCAAAAAAAATTTTTGCGGTTTTCATCCACGTTATGCGACAGTTTTATCATTCATGACAAAATGTTTCCATCGTACGGCTTTCATTAAAAATTTTATTATAAACGCCGCAATAAATTATTTTTTCGACTTTTTGTTTTGTTGCTCATTTCGTTTGACATATTTCGCCTTATTCAATATAATAATTGAGCATTGACAAAAACGCTGCTGTGGCTCAGGCGGTAGAGCACATCCTTGGTAAGGATGAGGTCACCAGTTCAAGTCTGGTCAGCAGCTCCACTAAAAAACACGACATTGGTCGTGTTTTTTTAATGTGTGCAAAGTTTTTTGCACACATTTGCACAATTTCTTTGAAATTGTGCGTGGAGCCTGTCGTCTGCGCTCGGCGATTGAGAATACTTCGTGCTCTCATCGCCTTCTCTTGCCGTCAGCAGCTCATTAAATATCGTTAGTTCACGACGAAAACGTCGTGTTTTTTTTAATGTGTGCAAAGTTTTTTGCACACATTTGCACAATTTCTTTGAAATTGTGCGTGGAGCCTGTCGTCTGCGCTCGGCGATTGAGAATACTTCGTGCTCTCATCGCCTTCTCTTGCCGTCAGCAGCTCATTAAATATCGTTAGTTCACGACGAAAACGTCGTGTTTTTTTAATTTGTGCAAAGTTTATTTGCACAAATTTGTGCGATTTATTTGAAATTGTGCGTGGAGCCTGTCGTCTGCGCTCGATGACTTTTCTTGCAAGCAATCCCTCATCTTCGCTTGCCGTCTGAATTATCCCGCCAAACTTCACGCCGCTACGGCGTGCCGTTTTTTGTGTGCGTTCCGCACACCGTTGCAAAAACTTTGCTGGCGGGTTCGTCGGCTGCGTTCGAGGCTTCCTCTTGCCAGCAATTTCAACCTCTTCTCTTGCCAGCAGCAGCTCTATGGTCTATTTTGTCATAGAAGGCTGTCGGCGGCGGTATTGTTTGTTTTGGTTTTTTCAACTTGAAGATATCGTGGATTTTCCTTTAATACATCGTCCTTATGGCTTTATCGTTCAGTTTTTGATGATAAACACCGGGAACGGCGGGTCGTTTGTCCAATTATAAAAATCGAGTTTTAAGACCTGATATTTCGACGAATCGAGCGTTTTAAGATACGGCAGCAGCGCGTCTCTTTCCTCGTAGCCCGAGTCGCCGCCGTAATAAACGCTCACGCACATTAATCCGCCCTTCTTCAAAAGTCCGAGTCCGCCCTCGATTGCTTTTATCGTGGACTCTGCGTGCGTGAACACGCTGTGATCGCCCGACGGCAGATATCCGAGGTTGAAAACAATGCACGATACGCTGTCACTTTCCGCGTACTTTGTCATATTTTCGTGCGATTCAAGGTGGACGTCCGCCGTTTGTCCGCGGCTTTGCAGAAGGTTTTCGGTGCTGTCCACGGCGTCTTTCTGCACGTCGAAAGAAATAACTTTCCCGCTGTCCCCGACAAGCGAGCATAAAAACGACGTATCGTATCCGCGCCCTGCGGTTGCGTCGATAACGACGTCGCCCGCGCCGACGAATTTCCTTATTGTTTCGTGTACAATGGTCAAAGCATTCATATTTTTATTATATCACATCGTGGCGTTTTGACAATAAATAAGGCCGTCCGAAGACGACCTTTTTAACGTTTTTGAATTATCTTTCTTCCCTGAAATAGGAAAGCCCCAGCGATGCAGGCGGCTGCGTCTCGCGCTTATTAAAGAACGAAATAATAATAAGGACGAGAGCGGTTGCAACGTAAGGAATGATTTTTACAAGTTCTTTTTCGGCAAGGCTTACGCCCGTAATATAGTTGGGCATAATGTACAAAAGACCGAAAATGAACGAGCCGATAATACAAAGTCCCGGGCGCCACAATGAGAAGATAACAAGCGCGACCGCAAGCCATCCCATCGCGTCGATAACGTATTCAAGCGATCCGCGCGTGCAGTCAAGAAGGTAAAACGCGCCGCCGATACCGGAAATTGCCGAGCCGATTATGCAGGCAAGGTATTTATATCTGATGACGTTGATACCCGCCGCGTCCGCCGCCGCGGGGTTTTCGCCGACCGCTTTTAAGTTAAGTCCCGTTTTGGTGCGTTTCATAAATATTGCGACAAGCACCGTGATAATTATACCGACGTACACCAAAACGCCGTGCGACAAGAACATTTGCGAGAACCCGTCTGTTCCGACCTCGCCGAAGAACGGTGCGGTGAACACTTTGCTGACTTTGTAAAACGTAGTGCCCTCGTTGCTCATCATCGAGCCCCAGAACCCAAGTACGCCCGTGCCGAACGTTGTAATGGTAAGTCCCGTGACGTTCTGGTTGCATCGAAGGGTAATCGTAAACAATCCGTAAACGACGCCCATCATCGCGCCGAACAGCATTGCCATAAGAATTGCGACGAAAATAATCCCGCTGTCGGCAAGCCCTGCGTTTCTTGCCAGGTTTGCGCCAAGACAGCCGCCGATTGCGCCAAAGCACATAACGCCGGGGATTCCCAGATTAAGGTGCCCCGACTTTTCGATGATTATTTCGCCGGTCGAGCCGTAAAGGAAAACTATACCGAATTTTATTGCTTGTTTTATCAATGCTACAAACATATTACTTATCCTCCTCTGCGACAACTTCCGCTTGTTTTTTCTTTTTGAAGCATGCGGGAATTTTGAAATATTTTTTGTTGAACATTATCTTATAGTTGATAAAGAACTCGCTTGCGATGATAAAGAAGAAGAACACGCCCGCAAGCATCGAGGGGAATGAGATCCCGAGACGCGCATACGTTGAAACTTCCGCCGCCCCGTTTTGTACGAACACAACCAAAAACGACGTCAACACCATCGCAAACGGATTGAACTTTGCAAGCCAGGAAATAAGAACGCCCGTAAAGCCTCTGCCGTTGACGGTATATTGACTGTGCAACTCGTGGTTTGTCGCGCTGACAAGAAGGAATCCCGTGATACCTGCGATAATGCCGCAAAGAACCAGCGTACGAATGATAACTTTTTTGCTGTTGATTCCGATATAACGCGCCGTGTTTTCGCTTTCGCCGACAACGGTAAGTTCATAGCCGTGCTTGCTGAAACGAAGATATACGTACATCAGAATCGTAATAGCCGCCGCGATGATGATTTTAAGGATAAATTCGTTTCCCGCAATCGGTCCTATGACGCCCTTCGTAAACGTCAGCGTACCGGTATCCGTCGTCGCAACGCTTTTTATGAAGTATTCCGTAAGGCGCACCGCAATATAGTTCATCATAAGCGTCAAAAGCGTTTCGTTGGTGTTCCATTTCGCTTTGAAAATTGCAGGGATCATCGACCATAACGCGCCGAATACCATGGCAACGACAAGCGACAGAATAATCGTGCCCGCGTCGCTTGATTTGCCGCCCATAAAGTTTATGACGACAGCGCAACCGAGCGCGCCCATAAGGATTTGACCTTCGCCGCCGATGTTCCAGAATCTCATTTTGAAACACGGAGTGACCGCAAGCGCGACCAACAAAAGCAGCGCCGCTTCATGGAAAAGTCCCCACACCTTTCTCGGAGTACCGAATGCGCCGCCGAAAAAGTTTTTGAAGAAGAATCCCATGTCTTTTTTCGTGATTGCCGTAGTGATAATCGCGCAGGCAAGGATTGACAATGCAAAAGCAATAAGGCGGATAAGCCACGCTTTTTTTCTGTCCATATCCACGCGTTTTACAAGGTGCGCGACGGGTTCGTGAACTGTTTTACGCATTGTGTCCCTCCTTTACTTCATCGTCAAATATTTCGACTTTTTCGGGCATACTTGTCATAAGAAGCCCGACTTGCTCTTTCGTGCAATTTCTTGCGTCGACAATGCCGCTGACTTTTCCGCCGCACAAAACCATAATTCTGTCCGAAAGCGCAAGCAGAACGTCCAGATCTTCGCCGACGAAAATAACGGCAACTCCGTTTTCTTTTTGTTTGTTGAGCAAATTATAAATAACGTAGGACGAGTTGATGTCCAGCCCCCTTACGGGATAAGCCGCCATAAGGACGGTAGGCGCGGACGCGATTTCGCGACCGACCAACACTTTTTGCACGTTTCCGCCCGAAAGTTTTCTGACGGGAGTTTTCACGGAAGGCGTCACAACTTCCAACTCTTCCACGATATTTTCCGCAAGGTCGTGCGGGGTTTTTCTGTCCAGAAACATCGAGTGACCTTTGCCGTAAGAACGAAGCATCATGTTGTCCGTCAAGTCCATATTCCCGACAAGCCCCATGCCCAGACGGTCCTCTGGGACAAACGAAAGTCTTACGCCCAATTCTCTGATTTGCGTGGGGGATTTCTGCCTCAAATCGACTTCTTTATTGTTGTCTTTGGGATCGAAGTAAGTGACCGTACCGCCTTCCAGACGTTGAAGTCCCGCGATTGATTCCAGAAGTTCGCGCTGACCGCTGCCCGCGATACCTGCAATACCCAGAATTTCGCCCGAACGCGCCGTGAACGACACGTTGTCAAGCGCAAGTATTCCTTCGCGGTTTTTGCAAGTGAGTCCGGAAATCGTGAGCCTTTCTTCTGCGTTGACGGGGATTGTTCTGTCGATATTAAGTTCGACCTTTTCGCCGACCATCATTTCCGTCAACGAACTTTCGGTTGCTTCTTTCGTATCGACGGTGCCGATATATTCGCCTTTTCTTAAAACGGCGACTCTGTCCGAGATTTCCAGAACTTCGTTGAGTTTGTGCGTAATGATGATAATGGACTTTCCGTCGTCGCGCATTTTCCTTAAAACGTCAAAGAGTTTTTTGGTTTCCTGCGGCGTCAGAACGGCGGTAGGCTCATCCAGAATAAGGATATCCGCGCCGCGATACAACGTCTTAATAATTTCGACGGTTTGTTTTTCGGAAACGGACATATCGTAAATTTTCTTTTTGACGTTGATATCGAAACCGTACTTATCGACGATTTTTTGTACGATCCCAACGCGATTTCTCGACAAATGGTTGAATTTGATTTTCTTGCCGAGTTTTACAAAAGGAAGTGCCGCGCATTTTAAGGCGCATTTTATTTTTTCGGCAGGTTTGTCGCCAATCCTGATTTCTTTGACGGGCGAATGCTCGTCATCGGCGTCAACGACAATGCCGTAGTCGTCAAGTTTATCTTTGTATTCTTTCGATTTTTCACGGATACTGAACGGGGGCATCTTTTCGCCAAGAATAACGTTGTCCGCCGCCGTAAAGATGTCAATCAGCTTAAAATGCTGATGGATCATTCCGATATGGTACTTATAAGCGTCCTGTGGCGAGCGTATAACGACTTCCTTCCCGTCGATGAAAATTTCACCGCTGTCGGGGAAGTATATACCCGCAATCATATTCATAAGGGTGGTTTTACCGCTTCCGTTTTCGCCAAGAAGCGACAAAATTTCACCGCGCCTGACGTCCATGCTGACGTCATTGTTCGCAACGACCGCGCCGAACCGTTTAGTAACGTTTCTGAGTTCGATAACGTTGTTTTGTCCCATATAACTCTCCAAATTTTGGCGTTTTCACGCCGATAAAAAAGGGTTAAGGCGGGACGATTGTCCCGCCAAAATCCTATTCTGTTGTTAAGAATTAGTTCTTTCTGTCAAGAAGTTTAATGCCGTCGATTTCAACGTCAAAGTAAGGTGCTGCACGATGTTTGGATTCACAGAAAACGCCGTTTTCATCAATGACTTGCGTGTCGGCTTTGTTGTTATCTTTGCCGGTGCCGTCGTCTTCAAAGTTTACGTTTGCCATATATGTTTCAAGTTTCTTGTCTTTAACGGTGAAGGTATTGGTATCGAATACGTTGATTTGGCCTTTCACGAGTTTTTCGCGGACTTCAACGATTTTTTCAACGGTGCCTTCTGCCGCAGCGCCGCCGCCTACGTTCGTGAGAACGACAGAGCCGGTTTTAATGGTGCCGGTCCAGTCTTTATCGACGTTTGCTTTCGTTGCGTCGTTGCCCTCGGCTTTTGCCATTTGAGCAATGATGTATTTGTAGTAAGGTGCCCAGTTGATTCTGGAAGAAACGATGAACGTATCGGGGCAAGCGTCGAAAGTGCTGCCGTTGTAGGATACGTTGGGAACGCCGGCTTCTTCGCAAGCGTTAGGTGCGCCCATGGAGTCAGCGTGTTGGCTGATAAGTTTGCATCCGCCGTTGATAAGAGCGTTTGCCGCATTCTTTTCAGCGGTTTCGTCGTACCAGCTGCCGGTGAACGTTACGTCCATGGTGACGGTCGGGCAGACGGATTTTGCGCCAAGGTAGAAAGAGGTGTAGCCGGAGATAACTTCCGCATAGGTGTATGCGCCGACATAACCCATTTTGGCTTGTTCTGCGGTGAATTTGCCTGCTGCGATCATTTCATTGAGTTTCAAACCTGCGGCAACGCCTGCAAGGAAACGACCTTCGTAAATGGAAGCGAATGCGTTTACGTAGTTAGGAAGATTTTCGGTGTGAGCTCTCGTTCCGGTTGCGTGCGCAAACAAAACGTTGGGGTGCTCTTTTGCCGCTTTCAACATATGCGCTTCGTGACCGAAAGAGTCTGCGAAAACGATGTTGCAACCAGCGTCAACAAGATTTTTTGCTTCTTGATAGCATTTGTCGCTCTCGGGGATACCGGTTTTGATGATGACCTGATCTTCGCGAAGATTAAATGCACGTTGTACTTCTTCCATCGCTACGATGAAGTTTTTGTCGTACGTGCTGTTTTTGTCATGCAAGCAAAGCATACCGATTTTGATGTTCGAAAAGTCGATTCCGCTGTAATCGGGTTCTTCGACATTGTATGCGGGTAAAGTGATTTCCTTTGCATCTTTTTTGCCGTTGTCTTTCTTACATGCGGTAAGACCGACTGCAAGTGCTGCAACCATCGCTACAACAAGGAAAATTGCAAGAATTTTTTTCTTCATTATGAAACCCTCCATATATTTTGCCGTATGGCATTTTTTAACTTAGTTTTTCCTGAAAGTGACGCCGTCGTCCGACATACTTTCGATAATCGCAAGGCTTTCGATGCGGACGCCCTGTTCTCTCAACTCGTCCCCGCCTTTCTGGAAGCCCTTTTCGATGGCGATCGCGCAACCGACAAGAGTCGCACCCGCCTGCCCGATCAATGCGATAAGCCCGCGCAACGCCTCGCCGTGAGCAAGAAAATCGTCGACGATAAGCACGCGGTCGGAAGAATTCAGAAATTCCTTTTCAACCATTATCGTATTTACGTTGCCGTGGGTATAGCTTTTGACTTCCGCAGAATAGACGTCCTTTGAAATGTTGGCGGTTTTACTTTTCTTAGCAAAAAGCACCGGGACGTGCAAGTACATAGCTGCGTAGCATGCAATTGCGATTCCCGATGCTTCTAAGGTCAGAATTTTGGTTACTTGGTCGCACTTATAGAGTGAGTAGATTTCCTTGCCGATTTCCTCCATCAAAGTATCATCTATAAGATGATTGAGAAAACCTCCAACTTTTAACACCTCTCCGGGGAAGACTTTACCGTCCCTGAGGATGCGTTCCTCCAAAAGTTTCACTCTGTACCCCAATATAATGTGGTTGGCGTCGGTCAGAAACACTTTATTTTGTGTTTTTTGGCTTTCCGCCACCTGTAAGATAGTGCCATTATAACCAAAACGACAAAATGTGTCAAACGAAAATCGCCACTTTTGAACATTATTTTCAACTTCTTTCAAATTAAAAAATAATAACCATACAAAGGCGACGAAATATAAGGGTTTTTCTGAACTTTTATTCACGTTTCAACCATTTCCCCGCCCGCGCTTTCGCATGATTGTCTCTCCAATCATTCCGTTTGCTCTCCCGCGCGCACCCGCACTCTCACTCGACCTGTTGCCCATACATTCGCCACTCTCGTTTTCCCGCATTTCTCGTTTTTCCGCTTACTTAATAAATACGCGCGCCCCGCGCCCCGCCCGCGTATATATCCCGCCCGCGCGCTCGCGCGTTGCCCTCGATTATGTCGTTTGTCAAAACGTAGTTCTCATATGGCGCGAGGTTCACGTTCTGCAATTCATAGAAGGTGGAAATCGGTTTTGCGTATGCCGCGTAAAGAGTGGTATAATGGCTAAAAATCCGAAAGTAGCCATAAACGTGTTTTAGTTCCCTTTTAATTTTGGGTATGGTATAATCTTATTGTTGACCGGTGCCGGGGCGGCTACGTTTTAGTTCCCTTTTAATTTTGGGTATGGTATAATACACGAGGCAAGGGAAAAGGGCGAGTATGTGTTTTAGTTCCCTTTTGATTTTTAGTATGGTATAATTAATTGACCTTGATATTGTGACGGCAATACGTTTTGGTTCCATTTTAATTTTTGGTATGGTATAATCTCCGCGCGGCGGTTGAAGTATGCGACGATGTTTTAGTTCCCTTTTAATTTTTGGTATGGTATAATTTCGTTTCGATTTGTTCGACGTCGATGTTGTTTTAGTTCCCTTTTAATTTTTGGTATGGTATAATTTGCCATAAGTTCATTTGTTGTTTTCATCTGTTTTAGTTCCCTTTTAATTTTTGGTATGGTATAATTATGAGGAGGTAGTGGAAAATGGGAGTAGGGTTTTAGTTCCCTTTTAATTTTTGGTATGGTATAATTACTAATTGCTACTGCTTTTCCCATAATTAGTTTTAGTTCCCTTTTAATTTTTGGTATGGTATAATAGGGAACGAGAAAAACTCCTGAAAACCTCAGTGTTTCAGGAGTTTTTCTGCTTCTTTCATTGTTACTTTTTCGCGAAAATCAAAATTGTGTAATTTCGTTTTCGTCTTTTTCTTTTTTTTTATAAAAAAGAAAGTTGGAAAAAGTCCACGGACGATTCTTTTACTTTTTTCTTTCCCGTGATTATTTTCATACTTGCATATTGTTTTTCGGTAACAATCATACACCTGACGGATCCGTCTTTCGGGGCCTCTTTTTCCAATCTTGCAAAATGCTGTTCCGCATTTTCAACGCTGTTGCAAAGCCTTGCGTAAACCGAAAACTGCAACATATAGTATCCGTCGTTAAGCAAAAACCTTCGAAACGACGTGGCAAGATATCTTTCTGTTTTTGTGGAAACGGGCAAATCAAAAAATACGATTATTCTCATAAACTTACTCATATCTATGCATGCAAATCGGTAAAATTTTCGGGAGCAGTAATTCACACTTCCCCGACGTTAAGCAATTTTTCAGACTTTGCACCACAAGTTCGACGGCATAGGACAATGCGTAAATCTGCCCGTTGATTTCCACGTCCTGATTCATCAATGCAAGCAATTGTTTTTTTATTTGCGGCGTTAGTTTTTCTTGTCCGATAAAATTGAAAACAATCATATCGACAATCGGTCGGAACGGCTCGATAATATCGTCGGCAAGATTAAAATTGTTCAATTCGCTTGCGTGATGCACGCCTATACTCGGCTCGAAACCGTACACTGTGAGAGTGCGCGCAATAAGCCCGCGCACGATTGAGTATCCATAATTTAACGCAAGGTTTATGAAAGAGTCGTCGCGTCTTACGAACTCCTTGCCGAATATTTTTTTGAAATACAAATTTGCGGCAACCGCTTCAAGATTTTTCGCATCGTCGCTGCTTACCGATTTTGCAAGAGAATATAAATCGTCCACAGGCTCGTTTGAAGTGAATTCCACACAGGTTGCCTGGTTTTCGATTTTGCGCTTTACAATACTTTGCCACAGCTGCTTTTGCAGCGGTTTCGGCATGTTCTGTTGCAATTTTAATATCTTTAACGGTCGATAATAACTATTAAGCGGTAAAATAACTCCGTTTGGTAAATGCTTTCCGTCGCAGGTGAACACAACCGCACCTACGTCCGAAATCGTGCTCAACGCATAACTCGTTATCGTACATTCCGCCGTTTCGATAAGAACGCTGTTCAAATCTTCAACGGGAAAACTATGCTCTTCTTCACCCCTTACAACAAGTTGTCCGTGATTTATCCTGATACTGCAAGGGGTAGATAAAAATATATTTATGTACCCCATATACACCTCTTATTTGTTTTGATTATTCTTTCTTTTTTCCGCCCTTTCCTTGTCGGTAAGCATTTTCAGCGGTTGCGGCTGTTTCGGCCTTTTTTTGATTTCCTGAACGTTGCCGAGCACGTCTATTTCGCATTTTGTTATCTTTTTTATACTCTGTATACCTTTTCTCCCACAATAACACCCGGTTGTATCTTCAATTGTTATTCTCGGACTATCCGTGTCAAATCCAATAAAATACACGAAATCGTCCATAATTGTTTTTGTCGGCGCTTTTGCGCTGTTTTCGACGTCTTTTTTCTTTTTCAATTCAATTCCGTCTTCACTTTCAATGCGCAACAAGTCGTCCTTATAAATCGACATTTCAAATGTATATGTGTCGTCCATTACGCGCCATTCGTCTTTGGATTTCCTTTTAGTTGCCGCTTTTTTCGGCAATTCACCGCGATACAAATCCGCAACGTAAACGGGCACGCCGTAATACTTCCCTCCTTTTGAATAAAGGTCGACGCGTATCATCCCACCGCCTTTATCGTTTTTGACAATTCCTTTGTTCTTTTTCAGAAGCATTCCGTCGCCGGTATATGTCTTATACATTTTTACGGAACGGACGATATTTCCCTGCCCGTTTTTACACGGTTTTCTTATCGGATTCTTCTGCGTAAATGCCTTTTCCGCATCTCCGCCGTATTCGTTAAGTCGTTGTTTTAGGGCGTTGTACAAAGCCGCATCGCCTTCGGGTTGGAAATAGCCGATTATTTCTCCGTCTTTGTCCAGTTTAACTTTCTCTTTATCGTTAATTTGCGTCCGTATAACAATAATGTTCTTCCCTCCGCAAACCGTCGGGTTTTTGTTATCTGCATATTTTGAACTGTAAATGGTTGCATCGTTGATGCAACCTTTCGCCTTACGGTTTGTCATACGGCTTACGACAAAAGGCTTTGCGTTCATCAAATAATTTTCGTTAAACCCGAGCAATCGCAATTTGTTTTGCATTAAGACCGGCTCGTCCATAACGCGCGCATCGAGTTCGTTGATAAATTCTTTGTAAGGATAAGGCAAAACCAAATGACTGTTCTTGTCGTAATAATCGGAATCGCAAATCTCGCCGTCTTCAAGGACGTATTGTCCGTTGCGCATTCTACGACTTTCCTTAATCTGATTGTATCTTTCGATTTTGTTTTTCGTTTTCGGCGTGACGCACGCAATAATCGCCGCGTCGACGGCATGGTGCTTGTCGCCGTCCTCACGAATCTTCTGTACACCCCAGAATCTGCGAAGATACGACGTAATAGCGCCCTTGACTGTTTCAACTCTACCGTACTTATCTTTTGATTTTTCGTCAAATAATAAATAATCTTTTATAAGATTTGCAAGCATTCTCGAAGCGTATCGGGTATCGTTCAACGCGCGGTTTTTCCATTCCGATTCGTTAATCTCTTTCTTTTGCAAAAATTCAAGTTTTTTTCTGTTGCGTTTCTGATAAACCGCCTTCCAGAATGCAAGAACTTCGTCGTAATCTCTGCCGATTCTTTCAAAATATTCGACAGGCGTGGAATTCCGTTTGTTTTGGTTTTCCCGTTTCAACACAAGGACCTTGTTGTTGAAACTGTCGTCAAACGATCTGCTGTACGGGATAATATGGTCAATTTCATAATATCCGTCTTCAAACAAATGATTGATATCCAGCGTTTCCATAGAATACGCGCACTTATGGTCTTGTTCTTCATACAGTTTGTATTTCAAAACGTTGGTTGAGTTTGGCATTGCGTTTAACTTTGCAATATTTTCGCGAAGCGCTTCGTTTTTCGCGGCGCGCGCGTCGTTTTCTTTTTTCAGTTTATCGCGTTCGTCTTTCGTCATCGACATATCCCTTGCAAGTTCGATATTGATTGCATAGGGACTGCCATACTGTCTTATTACCGCGTCTATTACCTTCACGGTTTGCGAAAGAGCGCGCTTTACAACGAGCGACGTTACGCCTCCGATTGCATCGTAAACTTCTTTTGTCCCGAGATACTTTTGCTTTTCAAAATTATGTTCGGAATGATTGTGCCCCGCCTTTTGCATTGCATCGCTGTAAACCATGCCTTCTTCAAGATACGGCAGGATTTCCCTTAACACGTGAAGCGACAAATGACCATATCCCTTCATATCTATTTTTGAAAGTTTTTCAATCGTTTCTTCGTCAAGTCGTCCGTCGATTATCTTGCTTTCGGCAATGGCATTGCGGAACAGGTTTTCGCTTTTGTATTTCGTGCAGATTTCGGCGATTTCGTCAATGAGTTCAATATCGCTTTTAAGATTGTCATTTAACGCTTTCACGATTTTATTACTGTTTTTTGCAGTAATAAACTCGCCTTTATCTTCGCAGGCTAACGAATCGACAACGTCGTTTATCTCAACGACGTCGCTTTTTGACTCCCCTTCGTTTTTCTTCTTGTCGGATTTCTTTTTCTCGCTGTAATTAAGCGCGCTGAAACGGTAATCGTCGTCAAGTTTGATCGCCTTTCTGAACGCTTTGTAACTAACTTTTTCCACTTTTTTTGCAAGTTCGACGGCGATTTGTCTTTCTTCGTTGCTAAGGCGCCTTCTGTCTCCCCCGCATATTATCGAAAGGTTGTTGATTTTTTGATAAATCGTTGCCCATTCGCTCGTATATGTCCCTTTTGCCGCCACGTCTTCGTCACGATATATCTCACACTTTTTCACGTCGTGACTTCCCATGTATTGACTTCCTTTCCCCGGACCTTCGTCAAAATTTCTTTGCGAAAGAAATATATCAAGATATTTCTCTTTATTTTCGTCGGTCGCAAAATTGTTGCCGAATTCCTTTTGCTTTTCAAACAAAAGTTCGATTTCCTTCACGAGAATATCCCGCGATACGCACATCGAATAATCGCCGCCTTTATTATGGACGGGCTTCCCTTCCATTAAATACTTTTTATAAAGTTGTTCGCCGCGGGTGCGCATACCGCTCTCTCTCATTTCTTCTTCGCTTTCTCGGATACTGCTTAAAAGTTTTCCTTCGTCGCTGTCTTTTGCGCCTTCCCTTTTATTGCTTTTGAAACCGCGATGCCGAGCAAGCGAATATAAAACGCGCGCAAATTCCGCCTCGGTCAATTTTTTGTCCAAAGCGTCCGAACGAAGTTTGACGACGTCAAGATTCTTATATTCGTCTTTTAAACAAATTAAATCATCCTGCGTTTCAAATAATTCAATTCCGTTTTCGGTGAAAAGTTTTCTGATTCTTTCAAGTCTGAAAGATTTTCGTCTGATGCGACGGCGCAGTCCCCTTGCGTTTCGCCTGGGCTCCGCAAGCGACGCACCTGTTTGAGGGTGTTCCGCCGCGTCAAATATGCGCGAATTAAGAGCATTGATTTGAATAGGTTCGCCATTTTCGTCACATTCGAGCACGCACCAACCTACCGATTTGATACCTACGTCAAGACCGAGCCTGTACATATTTCCTCCTTATTATAAAAGATATCCCTTGATGAAAAACATCAAGGGATAGAGCTTTTCGGGAATTAACCCTTGTTTTAGAAACCTTTAATTTTTGGTATGGTATAAAGGTTAATTATATTTTAACATACGCACCTTTGCTTGTCAACTTAAAGTTCCATTGATTGTCAGATGCGGCAGAAGCCGTCGGGGGTGACGATTATTTCGCCGGCCTGGACGGCGGCGCTCAAAGCGGCGTCAACCCATTCCACGGCGGATTTCGTGCGTTTCGCGACGTTGAACAGTTTGAAAACTTCCTTATTAAGGTCGTCCTTTTCGATATAGACGGTCGCTTCGATCGCGCATTTTGCGGCGGCGACGATCTCGTCGGGATGAACTTTTGACAAATCGCGGGTAACGCGCGCGTCGCTCGGGCGGAAAGTCGAAACGGGCTTATCGACGTAAAAGACTTTGCCAGAATATTCCTGCCGTTGCGCCTCGTATGACGAAACGTATCTTGAAATTTGCGCGATGGCTTTTTTGGCGGTTTTCGGCACGCAGAACGCCGTTGCGATTTTATCGATAAGACAGTTTTCTTCGATCGGCGACTCGACCTCGATAACGGTGCGGATTTTATTCATAATCGCTTCTTCGTTGACGAAATTCAGGACGTATTCCGCCCCGGCGCGCGCCAGCGGTTTGATATAAGCCGTCTTATAAGTTTTTCTGTATTTTTGCAGCGCGTCGCGGACAGTTTTTTTGGAAACGACCTTCTTTTCGGTGAGCGTCGCGACGACTTCCTTGATTTTGTTGATTTCGCGTTTCTGGTTGTTGAAGTAGTTTATCGTCCAAAGGTTATAGACGTTCCAGCCGAGTTTTTTCAGGATTCTCGTCTGCATGGTCATGCGGTCTTTCGCGGACGGGATTTTTGCCGAGTGCTCGCTGTCCGCGATGATTGCGAGAATATACTTGTTTTTGTCGCGGGGATCAACGACGGCGACGTCGATTTTGAAGTCGGACACGCCGACGTTCGCGTCGCACAACAGCCCGCGGTCTTTCAGGTCTTTCGCGACGTTTTCGCCGATACCTTTCGACTCCACTCTGACGTCCTTTGCCGCAATCGAAAGCATCTCGGGGCCGCGTTCGGCGTATTCGAGGAAGGCTTTCAACGCCTTGACGCCCACGCTGTCGGTGCGGTTAAGGTCAATCATATTCCCCGTTACGGAACTGAAAACAATCATCTCGCTCCTTGCGCGGGTAACTGCAACGTTAAGTCGTTTATAGCCGCCCTGCTGGTTTATAGGACCGAAATTTAACGATAATCTGCCCGTTGCGTCGGGACCGTATCCGACGCTGAACAAAATCAGATCGCGCTCGTCGCCCTGAACGTTTTCAAGGTTTTTCACGAAAACAGGCTCGTCCACGTCATACGCCACGTCGTCGAGACCTTCCTTGTGAATCTCGTGTTGCAGCTTATCTTCGATGTAATTCTGTTGCGCCGTATTGAACGTAACTATGCCGATCGAGCGGTTTCGTTCCTGCGGATTTTTAAGCCTTGCCACGACTTCTTTCACAAGCGCGTCGCCTTCTTTTTTGTTGCATTTGCTGCCGCCCCTTTCGTAAACGCCGTCGACGTAGGCAAGTTTTACTTTGCCTTTCAGCTCGTTCGGAGACGGGAAAGTGAGCAACTTATTGTCGTAAAACATGCTGTTGGAAAACGCGATAAGGCTTTCGTGATTGCTGCGGTAATGCCACAAAAGATGACGTTCGGGCATGCCGATTGCAAGGCAGTCGTCAAGGACGCTTTCAAGGTCTTCGACTTCGAAGTGCTGTTCGTCGCGATAATCGGTGCGGAAGAACATCGTGGGCGGAAGCTGCTTCGGATCGCCGACGACGATGACGTTTTTACCGCGCGCGATTGCGCCTACCGCCTCGCACGTGGGCATCTGCGACGCCTCGTCGAAGACGACAAGGTCGAATTTTTCCTTTTCGATATCGAGATATTGTGCAACCGACACAGGACTCATCAGAAGACACGGGCAAGTCGCGCGAAGTATTTCGGGAATTTGCGAAAACAGCGCGCGTATCGTCGTGCCCTGCATATTCGTTTTTTCGGCGCGGTACAGCAAAACCCTTTCCAGGTTATGTTCGCCCGAAGTATCGGTGCGCGGAAGTTTCGACACGAGCCTTAAATACAACTCCGACCTTGTGAGTTTTTCGTATTCGTCGGACAGCGCGCGGAAACGTTGCATCGTTTCTTCAAGCGACAGCCCCGAGAACCTGCAAAGCACGTCGTCAAGGTAAAGTTCGCTCCTGACAAAATTGAAATACACGCATTTTTTGAAACTTCTCAGCACGTCTTCGGCGGTGATTTCGCCGTTAAACAGCGGTTCCAGCACGAAATCGAAGCCTTCTTGTCCGCACCTTTCCACGACGCTCTGGTATCTGCACCAACTCGGGATATAGTCCATATTCTTTTCGATACTCGAAATGCGGTCGATAGTGCTGTTGATTTCTTCGCGCGGGTCTTTTTTGACGATGCAAAAGAGATTTTCAAACGCGGTTTTCGCCTTTTGTTCGGTTTCGTAAGCGCGCATATAGTATTCCATAAGGACGTGCGGCTTATTTTTCGTCAACCGACGGCAGGTTTCGTTGAAAAGATTAAAGTCGCAATCGGCGTACAGTGCGCGTGCGGCGTCGTAAAGCGCGGACACCGTCGCGATTTTGTCGTCAAGACCCATATCGTTTTCGGTTGTGGCGAAAAGCGATGCGACTTCCGCGCGGCGTTTTTTGACGGTTTCTTTGGTTTCCGCAATGATAAGCAGGAATTCCAGAAATTCGCGGCGGTCGTTTTTGTCGACGGAAGAGAGCGCTTTTTTCACCGACTTTGGCAAAAACGCGTTTTTTTGCATCGCTTCTTTGACCTCGGCGGGCGCGACGTTTTCGGGATACTTTCCGTACTTATTCTCGTATTCTTTCGTGATAAGCCCGTCGCGACGAGCCGCTTCGAGATACGATTCCACAAGACCTTTCGCGTTTTCGACGGCGCAGGCGTTTTCAAAATATTTTGCGATTTTTTCGTCGGACGTGAGTTTGTCCGACAGGAAATACAACGCCTTCAACTTTTCGCCGGTGAGCGAAATCGTTCGCATATTGATTAAGGTTTGAAGTTCGCGCGCGTAAGTTTTCAGATGTCTGAGTTCCATCTGGTAAATATCGAGCACGCTTTCGGCTTCTTCGCGCCAGGCGTCGGTGTAATCGAATTTTCCGATGTACCGAAACGGCGACTTTTCGATATCGCCGCATTCTTTCGCGCGGATTGCAAGTTCCGTCAGAATATCAAGGTATCTGTTGAATGACGACGCCGTCAGTTTTTCGTAAAACAACCCGTCGATTCTTAAACAATCGGGAGCGTCCGAATTGTCAAGATACGCCATCATCGCCTCGTACAGCGAGAAACCGAGATAACGCTTTCTGTGCATTGCGTCGATTTCGCCCTGCAACTTGTCGATGCACTCCTTGATTTCATTCGCTTTTTCTTCAAAGTCGATGTCGGAAGCGACAGAACCAAGGTTTAACGTGTTGATTATTTTCGATAAAATATCGGTTTTGTGCGTTTTGTCGGAATGAAGTTCCAGACAGAAATCACCCGCGCCGCAGTCGACAAGGCGTTTATAAACCACGTTCAACGCCGCCATTTTTTCAGCGACGAACAGCACGCGCCTGCCGCGCACGATGTTGTTGACGATGATATTCGTTATCGTTTGCGACTTGCCTGTGCCGGGCGGTCCGTGCAGCACGAACGAGCCGTTCAGACTTGCTTTTATCGCCTGATATTGCGAGCTGTCCGCGCTTATCGGCAGCAACATTCTGTCCGTCCCGAAGTACGCTTCGTCCGAGTTTGCGGTGTCGGTCGGGGTTTCGTTTTTCAGCCCGGCGTCCACCGAGTTCGAAATCATAGAACGGATAAGCGGCGACTCCTTGAACTTGTCGATATTATAGCGCACGTCGTGCCACATGAGATAATTCGTGAACGACAAAACGTTCAGATATACGTTGTCGATAATTTCCCATCCGGGCTTATCGGCGATTTCTTTTTTGACGCGCGCAATGACTGCGAGTATGCTTTTCGCGTCGGACAGTTCGACCGCCGAAAGCCCACGCATATCGAGGCGGAATTCCTGATACAAAAATTCCAGCAAAGTATTATTTATCTGCGCCCCGTCAACGTCGAAAGTTATCGAAAATACCGGGAGCGATATTCCTTTTTTGTCAATCGACACCGGATAAAGAATAAGCGGCGCGTATTTGAATTTTTCGTTTTCAGACTCTCTCCACTTCAAAAAGCCGCACGCCACGTACAAACTTGCGGTGCCCGACTCTTCTTCGATGGTCTTTTCCTTGCGATAAAGATTGAGCAGCGTTTTGTTTTGCTCTTTTTCCGAAAACACGGTTGAAAGTCTTTTGTTTTTGTATTCGTACAAAAGGTATTCCGACAGCGGTTTCAGCGGCGCGGGGTTGTCGAAAGACGGATTCAGTCTTGCGTCGCCGTCGGGCACGTCTTTGGGGTGCGCCGTGAGCGTATACGGCTTATCGTGTGTGACGTTTTCGACAAAGGTTTCGATTGACGCGGTGAGAATTTTCACGGCGGTATTCGACACCCTGAAATTCAAAAGCGAATTGCGAAGATCGAGTTCCAGCAAGCGGCGTTCCCACTGTTTTTCGCGGGTGAACAAACTTTCGCCGCCGATATTTTCGCCGTATTCTTTGATTTTCGGCGGAGCGGCTTGTTTATAATCGTCGCTTTCAACAAGGTCGTATCCGCCCTCCGTTTTCACGCGGACGGACTGCGGCAGTATGCCCATAATACGCGCGCGTTTTATATCGACCGCAAAATCGACGGTCGGCGATTTTTTAAGAAACGATACGGCGTTTTTCTCGCACTTTTCAAAACTTTCGCCCTTGAAAATGCCCGAAATGTCGATAAGCGTCGCTTCACCGACGCCCGGCGCCGCTTTTTTCGCGACGTAAGACATATCGTCGAACACGTCTTCCGCCATACATTCTTCGGTAAGGAAGCACGCGACGTACCAACTGTTGTCCGATTTCGCGACGACGGGATTGTATCCCGCGCTTTCGATCACCGACGCGAAAATCAGCGCAAGTTCCATCGGCGTTGCGACCTTGTCCGAAAGTATTTCCGAAAAATCGGACACGATGACGCTGTCCGCCGTCGTTTTCTTGCCCATAAGGAATCCATAGTCGCAAAGTACCGCATACGTCGCGGCGCAGAGATTTCGCACTTTGTTTTTCGACGCGTTCGCATAGCCCGTGCCGGTAACGTCCTTAAAACCCCATTCCGCAATCTTTTTGTGCGCGAGGTTCAGAAGTCTGTTGACGTCGGGCGTGCGGCGAACGAAAGTCGCGATACTTTCGGGTTTATCGACGTTGCACTCGTCAAAGGCAAGCACCGTTACCCTTTCCGTCGCTTCTTCCAGGACGACGCCGTCCTTCAATACCTGCACCGTTATTTCGCCGTCGTGCTTTCTGTTTTGCGCCACCATATAAAGGGGCGACAGTTTCGCGATGCCGTCGAATCTTAGATTTGCACGGGCGGGAAACACCGCCTGAATTTCGGAAACGGGCAGCAAAAAATCGGGCTTTGACGACACGCTTATTTCGATATTTTCGCAGTCGAAGTCGGACGCGTTTCTGACGTAAAGCCTTTTGACGGGGGATATCCCGTTTTGCACCTGATAATAACTTATCACGGACGAACACAATAAGCTGATTTCGAATTCGCTCATAGACACCTCTTTATTTATCGATATTTTACCATATCGCGCGAAATATTTCAACTAAAAATAAATGTGGATTTACTTTAATACACAAGCGGCCGTTTGTAAAAATAGTCGAAATCAACATTTAACGTGTCTTTTTTGAACAATTAACGCCTTGTTTTGCAATATGCCGAAATACGCCTTATCCGCGCCGTTTTGCAGAACGGGGTTATTTCGTTGCAAAAACGCACGCTTATCGCAGGGTTTTAATATGTTTTTGTGAAATTGAGATATTTTGGAAAATATTACAATTTTTTTTGCGCGCTCGTTAAAAATTTATCGCATCGGTTGATTTTTGACGCTAATTATTGTAATATAGTTTTGTTACTATTAAATTATTATGTGCTAGGAGGCATATTATGGATTCAAAATACGAAAGCCTGTTTACGCCGTGGAAAATCAAGAATTGCGAAATCAAAAACCGCATTGTAATGACTTCTATGGGCGGTACGTCAATCTTCGGTTGGATGGAGCCCAACCACTTTGACAAGGAAGCCGCAAACTTCTTGCTTGAACGCGCAAAGAACAACGTCGGTCTTATCCTTCCCGGCATCGCGCCCATCAGGGATATCCTTCTCGGGAAATGGCTTTATCAAGGCAAAGGAAAGTTTAATAAGCTCAAAGAATTTATGGACGAGTTCCATAAAACGGGCGCAAAATTGTTCGTACAGCTTACGGCAGGCTTCGGCAGGTCGCTGGCAATCAACGACATTATGGTAAAGGCGTTACACAACAAAGCCCTTGCAACCGTCCTGAAACCCGCCCTTGACGTAAGTTACCTTACCGCAAGCGCAAGCGCAACCCCCAACAGATGGCAAGAATCCTGCATCTCTCGCCCCCTTACGCAAAAAGAAATCCACAAAATGGTCGAGGCTTTCGCAAAAACCGCGAAACTCTGCATGGACGCGGGCGTCGACGGCGTTGAAATCCACGCCGTTCACGAAGGCTACCTTCTTGACCAGTTCACGATGAAATACACCAACCAAAGGACGGACGAATACGGCGGATCGTTTGAAAACAGATACCGCTTCCCCGTCGAAATCGTCAAAGCCATCAAAAAGGCGTGCGGCGACGACTTCCCCGTTTCTTTGAGATATTCCGTCGTTTCCAAAACCAAAGGATTCGGCAAAGGCGCGCTTCCCGGCGAAGACTACGTTGAGGTCGGCCGCGATATGGAAGAAAGCGAAAGAGCCGCAAAATATCTCCAAGACGCCGGCTACGATATGCTCAACTGCGACAACGGCACCTACGACGCCTGGTACTGGGCTCACCCCGGTCCCTATATGCCGCAAAACTGCAACCTCGAAGACGTCGCTCACATCAAAAAATTCGTTGACATTCCCGTTGTGTGCGCCGGCCGTATGGAACCCGACGTTGGCGCGGAAGCAATCGCCGAAGGCAAAATCGACGGTTTGGGCGTTGCTCGTCAGTTCCTTACCGATCCCGCATGGGTAACCAAACTTATGAACGACGATATCGCGTCGATTCACCCCTGCATCTGCTGCCACAACGCCTGCTTCAACATGGCGTCCTATAAAGGCGACGACGGACAACTCGTCGGCAACGACCAAACCCTTGCGGACAACGCCGGTATGGCTCGCTGCGCCCTTAACCCGCAGACGATGCAAAGCAAAAAATACAAAATCGTCAAAGCCGCTCGTCCCAAGAAAATCGCAGTTATCGGCGGCGGTATCGGCGGTATGGAAGTCGCGCGCGTCGCAACTCTGCGCGGACATAAGGTTACGATTTACGAAAAGTCGAATGTTCTCGGCGGCGTATTCATCGCTGCCGCTGCGCCTTCGTTCAAAGAGAAAGACCGCGACCTTATCAAATGGTACGAAAAGGAAATCAAAGACCTTAATATCGAAGTAAAATTCAACACCGAGGTCAAGCCCGAAGACATCGCGAAGCTCGGCGCGGACGAAGTCGTCGTCGCAACGGGCAGCAAGGCAAGAAAACTTCGCGTTCCCGGTGCGGAAAAAGGCATCGAAGCGTGCGAATATCTGCTTGGCACCAAAGAAGTCGGCAACAAAGTCATCGTCATCGGCGGCGGCTTGTCCGGTTGCGAAATCGCCCTTGACCTTTACAACAAAGGCAAGACTCCCGTCATCGTCGAAATGAAAAACGACCTTGTCGCAATGAGAGGCGTCTGCCTTGCGAACACTTCGTATCTCCGCGACTTCTTCGCGCTTAACAAAGTCGACGTACGTCTGAACACCGGTCTTGTCGAGATCACCGACAAAGGCGTCAAGGTCAAAGACCTTAAAACCGGCAAGGAGTCGGAAATCGCAGGCGACAGCGTGATTATGTCTGTCGGCTACATTCCCACCCCCGTCGCAAAAGACGGCGTGAAACTTGTCGGCGACTGCAACGGCATCGGCAACCTGCGTACGGTTATCTGGCGCGCATGGGACGTCGCGATGAAACTGTAATCTGCACTTTTAAAAAACAAAGGGGTAATCCCCACAGAAATCAAGAAAAAACAGCCCACCGTTTTGACGGCGGGCTGTTTTCGTTATATCGTTTACTCCGTACGGTTATATTTTTGCAAAAGCAAAAATTATATTTTGACTTTGTCAAAGTTATATTTCGGCTTTCTGCCGAAGTTATTTTTTTCCTTATCTTCTCTCAAAGAGAGAAACCTCGCTTTGCTTTTTGCAAAACATCGTGCCGTAAGGCACATCACTTGCCGAAAGGCAAACATCGCGCCCTTTTATTCTCCTTCCTTTTGCAGCGCGGCTTCGATAAATCCTTTGAACAATGGATGCACGCGGTTGGGGCGCGACTTGAATTCGGGATGGAATTGCACGCCGACGTAGAAAGGACGGTCTGTAAGTTCCACCGTTTCGACAAGACGACCGTCGGGAGAAAGCCCCGAAAGAGTAAGCCCGTTTTTCGTCAGGATTTCACGATAGTCGTTGTTGAACTCATAGCGATGACGATGGCGTTCGGAAATTTCAAGCGTGCCGTAGCAGCGTTGCATCGTCGTGTTTTCTTTTATCACGCAAGGATACGCGCCAAGTCTTAACGTGCCACCCTTGTCGATATCGTCGCTTTGTCCGGGCATAAAGTTGATGACTTTGTTTTTGCACAGCTCGTCGAACTCGCCTGAGTGCGCGTCCCTGATTCCTGCGACGTTTCTTGCGTACTCGATAACGGCGATTTGCATACCGAGGCAGATTCCGAAGTACGGCACGTTGTTTTCGCGCGCGTATTTCGCCGCAAGGATCATGCCTTCGATGCCGCGACTTCCAAAACCGCCCGGCACGATAATCCCGTCAAGACCGCTTAAAATTTCGTCCGCGGAGTCAGGCGTTATCGTTTCGGAATCGATCCATTTTATGTCGACTTTCGCACCGAGGAAATACCCTGCGTGTCTTAACGCTTCCGCAACGGAAAGGTATGCGTCGTGAAGTTGCACGTACTTTCCGACAAGACCGATAGTAACGTGCTTTTTCGCCGTTTTGATATCTTTAACCATCTGTTTCCAATCGTTAAGGTCGGGTTCTGCAACATTGTCGATATGCAACTCTCTTAAAACGACCGACGAAAAGTTGGATTTTTCAAGCATAAGCGGCGCTTCGTACAAGCACGGCAGTGTGATATTTTCAATGACGCAATCGGGCTTTACGTTGCAGAACAAAGCAATCTTTTTGAATATGGATTCTTCCAGCGGTTCGTCCGCGCGAAGCACGATGACGTCGGGGCGGATTCCCATACCTTGCAGTTCTTTTACGGAGTGTTGCGTGGGTTTCGATTTATGCTCGTCCGAGCCTCTCAGAAACGGCACGAGAGTCACGTGAATGTACAGGCTGTTTTCGGGCCCGACTTCGATACCGACCTGACGAATCGCCTCGATGAAAGGCTGCGACTCTATATCGCCGATCGTGCCGCCGATTTCGGTGATGACGACGTCGGCGTCGATTTCTTTGCCGACGTGATAAATAAACTCTTTTATTTCGTTCGTGACGTGAGGAATAATTTGTACGGTCGAGCCGAGATACTCGCCCCTTCTTTCTTTGTTGAGGACGTTCCAGAAAACCTTGCCCGTCGTGAGATTTGAATATTTATTAAGGTTTTCATCGATAAATCTTTCGTAGTGTCCAAGGTCGAGGTCGGTTTCGCAGCCGTCTTCGGTGACGTAAACTTCGCCGTGCTGATACGGGCTCATCGTGCCGGGATCGACGTTGATATACGGGTCGAGTTTCTGCGCGATGACTTTGAGTCCTCTTGCCTTCAAAAGTCTGCCGAGCGACGCTGCCGTGATGCCCTTTCCGAGCCCCGATACGACGCCCCCGGTTACAAAAATGTACTTTGTCATAAAATCATTCCTCCGCTTTTTATTTATAGGTAGATAAAATATTTTCCGCAATGACGCGTTTCGTGACGCACCTGTCCATTGCCTGTTTTTCGATATAGCGGTGCGCTTCTTGTTCGGTCATTTTAAGTTGTTCGATCAAAAACCATTTCGCCTTGTTCACGACGCGGATATCTTCCATTCTTTCCTCGGCAAATGATTTCTTGATTTCAATCCGACGAAGCCGCTCCCGCGTGGCGCACATAAGTTCGACGACCTCTTCGGTGAGTTCGGGCGACGTGGGTTTCGGCAACGTCAACACCCCGTGCGGCGCAAGAACGGACGATAATTCCGAAAAATTCTCCGCGCGGGTAAACAATAATACGCAAACGCCGTCCGTTTCCGAAACGTCCAGCGCAAGGCTTGTGCCGAAGTCGTCGGGAAGCGGCGTATTGATAATCACGATATCAGGTTTTTCTTTGGAAATCACCCGCCGCGCGCTTTTGGCGTCGCGATAAACGCTTATGGGGCTGAAACGATTTTTCGGGAGAAGAGGCAACATCGCGCCGTTAAACTTTTCCGACGACGATACGAGTGCAACTTTGTATACTCGTTCCGAAGAACTTTGTTTCTCGCCTTTTGTCTCCATACGTTACCCGCGGGTAAAACTTTTATTTTCGCTTGACTGCGAAAATGCTTTTTCAATAAAAAAAGCGTCCATTCGACATGGGTTTTTCCCCTTGTGAATGAACGTCTTTGCTCAACGATTTTGAATTATAGCACCCGAAATATTTATTTGTCAATAAAAATAAAAGCGGAAAATCAATAAAAAAATCACTTGACAAAAAAAATTTGCGGTCTTATAATCCTGCAATATAAAGGCAACGGCGTCTTACGGTTTTTGCAACCGTTCGACGCTCTTTTTTTTGATTTTTCGGGCAACGACGTCCAACGCGGGCGTCGCTGTCTTTTTTTTTAAGGAGTATAGTATATGAATACCGTTACGAATGAATTCGCAAGCCTTGTATTCGACGACAAGGTGATGAAGGAAACTTTGTCCGACGACGTTTACGCCGCCCTCAAAAAAACTATCGACGAAGGCGAAAACCTCTCCTTCGACGTCGCAAACGCGGTTGCCGTCGCCATGAAAGACTGGGCAGTCGAAAAAGGCGCGACGCATTTCACGCACTGGTTTCAGCCGCTTACCGGCGTTACCGCCGAAAAACACGACGGATTTATCGCCCCGTCGCCCGACGGAAGAGTCATCATGGAGTTTTCGGGCAAGGAACTTATTAAAGGCGAACCCGACGCGTCGTCGTTCCCGTCTGGCGGACTTCGCGCGACTTTCGAGGCGCGCGGCTACACCGCGTGGGATCCGACGTCCTATGCATTCATTAAGGACAAAACCCTTTGCATCCCGACGGCGTTCTGCTCCTACGGCGGCGAGGCTCTGGACAAAAAGACGCCGCTCCTTCGCTCAATGGAAGCGCTTGACAAACAGGCTCTTCGAGTTTTGAAACTTTTCGGAAACGACGCGAAATACGTCCGTACGTCCGTCGGCCCCGAGCAGGAATACTTCCTTGTCGACAAGGATTTGTATGCAAAACGCAAGGATCTGATTTTCACCGGGCGCACCCTTTTCGGCGCGAAACCCCCGAAAGGTCAGGAACTCGACGACCATTATTTCGGCGCGATCAAACCGCGCGTCAAGGAGTTTATGGCGGATCTCGACGACGAACTTTGGAAACTCGGCGTTCTTGCGAAAACCGAGCATAACGAAGTCGCCCCCGCCCAGCACGAACTTGCGCCGATTTATTCCACAACCAACGTCGCAACCGACCACAACCAACTCACGATGGAGATAATGCAAAAGATTGCATTGAAACACGGTCTTGTGTGCTTGTTGCACGAAAAGCCCTTTAACGGTGTGAACGGAAGCGGTAAACACAATAACTGGTCGTTATCCACCGACAAAGGAGTCAATCTTCTCACGCCCGGCGAAACGCCTTACGAGAACGCGCAGTTTTTATTGTTCCTGTCCGCAGTAATTAAAGCGGTGGACGATTATCAGGATTTGTTGCGCCTGTCCGTCGCGTCCGCAGGCAACGATCACCGCCTCGGCGCAAACGAAGCGCCGCCCGCCGTCGTATCTATTTTTCTGGGCGACGAACTCACGGCGATTCTTGATGCAATCGAAAACGATTCCCCTTATTCCGCCTCACAAAAAACCACGATGAAAACCGGCGTGCACGCTCTGCCGAAATTCCCGCGCGACACCACCGACAGAAACCGTACATCGCCGTTTGCGTTCACGGGGAACAAGTTTGAATTCCGTATGCCCGGCTCGCAACAAAGCATCGCCGACTGCAACGTTATGCTCAACACCGCGGTTGCGGAATCGTTAAAACAATTTGCGGACGTCCTTGAATCCGCCGACGACTTTGAAACCGCGTTGCACGAACTCGTCAAAAGTACGGTGCGCGACCATAAACGCATCATCTTCAACGGCAACGGATACGATGAAAAATGGATAAAAGAAGCCACCGAAAAGCGCGGACTTCTGAACCTTCGCACTACCCCCGACGCGCTGCCCGCCGTACTTAATAAGAAAAACGTCGACCTTCTGACGTCGCACGACGTAATGTCGCTTGCCGAGATTAAATCGCGCTACGAAATCACGCTTGAAAACTACTGCAAAACCGTCAATATCGAAGGGCTTACGATGATCGATATGGCGCGAAAAGAGATTTTGCCCGCCGTCGAAAGTTACGTCAAAGATTTGTCGGAAACACTGGTCGCGAAAACCGCCGTGCTGCCCACGGTATCTGCAAAGTACGAGCGCACGCTCATTGAAAAACTTTCAGTCATCGTTGAAGAAATCGACGCCGCGGCAAACAGCCTCGAATCGTCGCTTATCGAGTACAAGACAATCACCGACGTGACGAAATCGGCTGCGCTTATCCGCGACGTTATCCTTCAAAAAATGGCGGAACTCCGCATTGTCGCAGACGAGGCGGAAACGCTCACCGCAGAAAAATACTGGCCGTTCCCGACGTACGACAAACTTTTGTTCGGCGTATAATTCAAAACCGCAAACAGTCAATCCTCACCGCATAAAAAAGCGTCCGCACGGACGCTTTTCGTTTATTCTTCCAAAGAAGCAAGGTATTCTTTCGCCGCCTCGTTGTATTTTTCAAATTTATTTTATTGTAAGAACACTCAGTACTTCGACGTGTTTCGAGGCGGGGAACATATCGTACGGAATGACGGAAGAAATTTCGTAGCCCGCCTTTTTCAAAATTTTCAGGTCTTCGACAAGCGTTTTTAAGGAACACGACAGATAAACGATTTTTTGCGGTTTTGCCGCGGCAAGCGACCTTGCGACGTCTTGAAGTCCGGCGCGCGGCGGATCGACGAAAACCGAACAATCCGTTAAGTTCAAGCTTTTTATAATCTTGTTCGCGTCGCCAAGGCGCACCGTGATTTTGTCCGAAACCCCGTTTTTTGCGGCGATGGTTTTTGCGTTTTCAACCGCGGATTTTACAATCTCGACGCTGTCGACATCAAAGCCGTTTTTCGCAAAAAGCGCGCTTGTTATGCCTATGCCAGAAAACAAATCGACAACTCGGTTCCCTCCGCCCGATTTAATTTCGGACAGCACTTTTTCATATATCGTTTTCGCAATTTCGTCGTTGACCTGGTAAAACGAATTTGGGCTTAATTCAAACTTTATGCCCAACATTTCGCCTGATAAAGTGCGCTTCCCTGCAATATGTATAAATTCGTCGGAAAAGACCGCGTTCGTTTTTTCGTTGTTGACGTTGACATAAACCGCCGTCTCGCCATAACTCTTTTCAAGCGATTTCAAGAGCCACGAAAAGTCGTAGTCGACGCGTTTCGTCATGACAAGAGTAAGCATAATCGCGCCGCCGATTTTCCTTGCGACGGCAAATCTTAAAACCCCCGCCCGCGTTCTCGGATTGTAAATCGACACGGATTCTTTTTTGATGAAATCAATGAGAATTCGCCTTAGCGTTTCGTACCACTCGCCGTGCAGCAGACACTTTTCGACGTCAACGACTTCGTGCGTGTCGGCATTGAAAAATCCCGCGGTAATCTGCCCTTTTGAGTTTCCGAAAACGATGTGCGTTTTGTTGCGCGAGCCGTCTTCCGAAAAGCCGACCGCGTCCGACACGGCAGAAAACCCAAGCGCCGCAAACTTTCGTCCGACAAGCGCGGTTTTTATTTCCAGTTGGTTTCTGTGCGACGTGTGCAGAAGGTTGCAACCGCCGCATTTATCGTAATATTTGCAACGCGGTTCAACCCTTTTCCCGCTTTTTTCAAGGATTTCTTTTACGTCGCAAATTACGGCGTTTCCGATTTTTCTTTTCACCTCGCACAAGACTTCTTCGTCGGGAAGAGTTTTCGCGACGACGTATTTTTTCCCGCCGCGAAACGCAACGCCGCATAGGTCGTCGTCAAGTTTTTCGATTTTGATTTTTACGATTTCGGCGGTTTTCATTTTATCTCTCCATCGGATTTCAGCGCGTTGAAGTCGATTTTCCCCATTTTTGTCAGCGGCAGTGTTTCGACGAATTTCACGTTCTTTACGCGCGCGTACTTAATAAGACTCGGGTTTACGACGTCGAAAATTTCCTTTTCAACTGCGGAACGCTTTTCGTTTTCCGCGACGACGTATGCCGAAAACTCGATTCTTCCGTTCCTTTCAAAGTCGACGACGGCGCAATCTTTCACCCCGCACAACTTTCTTATTTTTTCTTCGGTTTCAAACGGGAAAACGTTGATGGCATTGATTTTCACCGTGCGTTTTTTGCGCCCCGACACGAATAGATACCCGTCGTCGTCAACGTATCCAAGGTCGCCCGTTTTGACGAAAGCCTTCCCGTCAAGGATTATTTTGCAGTCGCCATCGTTTACGTAACCCGAAAATTCGGCGGCGGTACTCACAAGAATTTCGCCGATTTCGCCGTTATTCAACGATTGTCCGTCGTCGCCGATTATTTTTATCGTCGTGTTTTCAAAAGGTTTCCCGACGCTGCCGTCCTTATAGCAGGCGTAACTGTTCGCCGCGCACGCACCGCACACTTCGGACAGCCCGTATCCGCGCATAAGCCGCGCCGTGCCGCCAGCGTTTCTGACTTTTTCGTCAAAAATTTTCAGCGTGTTTTCGGGCAGAACGTCGCCGCCACACCACACCTGTTTCAGTTTTTTAAGGCGGCGTCCCGAAAAATTCTTTTCGGCAATCATTTTTTTGAACATCACGGGAACGCCGGCAACGAACGTAACGTTGAAGCGTTTTATATATTCGTTTGCACGACGCGCGTTGAATCGCGAGGCAAGACACAGATTATATCCGTCGGTCAGCGCGTAATGCACCGAAATCCCCAGCCCGAAAGCGTGGAAAACTGGGAGCATCACAAGGCTGTATTCGCCTTTCGTTTCGTGATCTTTCAAAAACAACAGATTATCGACAAGCGCATTAAGCGCGCGGTTGGAAATTTTCAGGATTTTGGGAGTGCCGTCCGTGCCGCCGCTGTGCATGGTAACGACGATATCTTCCGCTCCGCCGCACTGCGAAAAATCGCCATTCTTCCCGCTTTTCAGAAACGCGCGGTAGCTTGTGTTTTTTGCGTTGCCCCTGCACTTATAAAGCCCGTAAATCTTATAAAACGGCGAAAGCGCGCCCATGTAATCGGCAACCGAACACTCGATAAGAATCCCGTTGAAATCTTTGAAAACGTCGCGCGACGAAAGCGTTGCGTCGTAATACATCAGCCCCTTTGCGCCGACGGCTTTCATATTTTCTTTCAGCGCGGCAAGCGGCATAAGCGGATGCACGATATTTGCGGTAACGCCGATTTTGCTGCACGCGTAAAACGCGACGATTGCCTGCAACGACGTCGGCAAATAAACGCTCAAAACGTCGCCCTTTTCAAAGCCGCGTTTTTTAAGCGCGGCTGCGAATAAATCCACGTCCCTTAAAAACGCGCGCGTCGGATTTTTCTTTCCGTAAAACACAATCGTGCCGTTTTCATTGACGCCGTTTATTAACTTGTCGTAACAGGTGTTTTCTTTCATTTTGCGGTTTAAGTAACTATTTTTGCAGATTAAACGCTGATTTTGTCAGATTATTTATTAAATCTTTTGATTGCTTCGCGATAAAAACGCACTGCGTCGGCAACTGAGTCAACCGAAATATTTTCGTCCTTATTGTGGAAACTCGAAAACTGCTGATTGTTCATATAAATCGGCGCAAACCTTATTACGCTTTGCGATTTTCCGATGAAATGTCGCGCGTCGGTGCCGCCGAGAACGCAGAACGGCGCAACCGTAACGCCCGGGAAAACGCACTCCGCAACCCCTTTCACAAACTTAAATCCGTCGCTGTCAAGCGGCTCGGGAGCGGGGGTTTCGCGCTTTGACACGACTTTCGTTTCCGCCCCGAATTCTTTTGCAAACGCGGTAAATTCGTCCACAAGGTCGTCGATTTTGTTGTAATAGTTTCCCGAAATCCTTGCAACAATCCTTATCGCGTTTGACGGTAAATCAAGGTTTTCCTTGTCGGACGGCGTTACAAACGCCACCGTCGCGCCGAGAAGCGACGCCGCCGATTTGTTCACTTTCGGCAACAGTTTGATAAGCAGCGGTTTGAAAAGAAAAAGATTTGAAAACACGAATTTCATCGCGCCGTTCATTTTTGGTTTCATCGCGTTGAACATTGCCGTGTTCACAGGGCCGAAATCACGCCGCCCGAAAACTTTCTTTTGCGTTTTTTCGATAAATCGTGCCATATTCGCGGCAGCGTTTTTGCCGTCTTTGTTCGTAAATTCGACAACGACGCGCGCGCTGCTTCTTTCAATCATACCAATCATCGCGCACTTCCCCGAAACGCCGGGGACGGGCGGATCGACAATACCGCCGCCTTCGTCGATGACGAGTTTGGGTTTCACGCCGTTGTCGGCAAGATACTTCACCATGTCCGGGACGTCTGTGCCTGCAATCTCTTCGCGCGAAGACGAAATAATATATAAATCGTTTGAAAACGCGAACCCTTCGTTCAAAAGGCTTTCGACGCTTTCGAAAATCGCGGCAAGGCTGCCTTTCGTATCGACCGCGCCGCGTCCGTAAACGACGCCGTTTTCGACTTTGCCCGACCATGCGTCAAACGACCATTTCCCGTTTTCCTGAACGACGTCGTAATGCGACATCAGAACAAGCGGCTCGTCGTGCGATTTTCCGTCGATTTTAATCATAATTCCGCCGTTAAAGTCCTTATATTCGCCCTTTTTGAAGACAAGCGGAAAACGCCCTTTAATAAAGGACAGAAATTTATCAAACTCGGTTTTGTCGAAAAATCTTTCGTCCGATATGGTTTTGCATTTGATAAACTCGCTTAAAGTTTCGGCGTACCTGTTTTTTTCGGGTACGAATTTTTCATCTGTATATTCACTCATCTTGGTCAAATTTTTACGCGACGTAGACGCACAAAAGCGCAATCGCCACAATATCGATAACCGCAAGACACGGCATAAAAACTTTGAAGTACCAATGTCTGGTCTTATGTCTGAAAACGTACATGCCGGCAGTCGAGCCGACGCCGCCGAAAAGCACGGCGATCAGAAACAGCACCCATTCGGGCGTGCGCCATTTCCGCCGTTTTGCCTTTGTTTTATCCACGTACATCGACAAAAATCCGACAATGCTCATCACTGCGAAAACGACGACGTAAACGATTTGCAAATCGGTCATAAAAAATTAAATCTCCTTATAAATCACTTCTTCTTCGGTTTCTTCGGGCGTTTCGGTTGCGGGCGCGACGGTATTTTCGTTTTCCTCCGCTTTTTGTTTTTTATCCCACACGAGCGCGGGGATTGCAAAGGTGTTCAAAATCAGCGCGACGCTAAGAAGAATAATGCCGAATGTCAGACTGTCCTTATCCGCAATGCTCCATATAATGCCCGCGACGATTGCGACGGAATAATAGGCGACCATAAACACATCGATAATCCTTACTGCCGCAAATCTTTTTTTCCTTGCCTGGGCAAACCTGAAAAAGAACGGTATGGCAAGCGCGAGAATTTCCACGCACATCACGAACGCAAGCACCCCGAGAACGTAGCCGATTCCGTTGCCAAGCCCCGCTAACACGCCGCCCGACGAAATATCCGACAGCGACGGAGCCATGAAAACTATGCCCGCAATCAGCAGCCCTGCCAGAGCGACAGAAAGAAGCGACAACAGAATAATTCCGTATATTTTCAAAAACTTTTCCATACTATCTCCCTATGCTTTCGTTGTCCGTTGCCCAGAAGTTTTCGCTTGCGGTAACGAGAGCGGTATATTTTTTCGCAACGACGGCATAAGCCACCATCACGGCAAAGGTCAACGACAGCGTGATAAGCACGCCGTAAAAGGTTTTCGGGAAAATCACGGTCATCACGACGATGAACGCGGTCGCAATGCCGAAAGCCACCGCCCCGTACGCAATAAAGTCGACGCGGCATTTACCCTTGCTGTAAATCTGCGCGTAAAATGCGGCGTATGCGATAAGGTACAAAAGCAGCAGACACCCGACGATAATCGCAAACACGAAAATCACCATTCCCACGTACGACGTCGTAAGGAACACCGCTTCCGAAATCGTGTCGGCAATGTCGCCGCTGGCGTTTTCGACGCCGTCCGCCGCCTTTATGTTGCCGGCAAAAACGAATACGGTGATTGCAAGCGCAAGAATCAGCACAAGCACGATCGCGCCAAGCACACAACAAGCAATTTTGTATTTTTTAATCATATTTCTTTCCTTTCGACGCACTTGTCGAAGAAGTTTGCGACGTCGTTCATGACTTCGTCGCGGTTAAGTTCGTTCAGAACTTCGTGGCGCGCGTCCTTGTAAAGGTGGAATTCCAGGTGTTTCACGCCGAGTTTTTCATATCTGTTTTTAAGGTCGACAATCGACTTCCCGTAGCCGCCGATCGGATCCATACTTCCGCTGAACAGTCCTATCGGGGTATCGACGTTGACTTTTTTGAAGTTTTCGGGCTTTTCCGCCGTTCTGAGACCTTTCAGCATATAGTAGCAGAAGGAAACGCTCATCGGCACGGAAGTGTACGGATCGTCGCGCGACACCTGTCGCATTGCGGGATCGCGCGTGAGCCAAAGTTTATCGCCCTTATCTTCGGGCCCTCTGTATTTCATTTTGTCGCGGAGATTGCCGAAGAAATCCAGAATTTTCATTCTCGTCTTTTTGTTGAACAGCATTATGAACTTCGCCGCGCCCATTCCGAGCCCCGTGACAAAGTCCGGCATTGTGCCGGAACCCGAAAGCGCGACGCCCGAAACGTCGGTGCCCTGTTCCAGAAACGACTGCCCCAAAAAACTGCCGTAACTGTGCCCGAAAAACAATACGGGCAAATTGTATCTGTCTTCAAGGTATTTCAGGAAGAAAACCTCGTCCTTGACGGTGTCCGAAAACATATCGCCGTCGTGATGCCCGCGGTCGGCGTCGGTTTCCGAAAAGCCGTGTCCCCTGTGGTCGTCGCCGAAAACGATGTATCCGCGCGAGTTGAGATACTCCGCAAAGTGAATGTATCTTCCCATATGCTCGCCCATTCCGTGAACGACCATAACGACGCCTTTCGGATTTTCGACTTTGTCGAAAAGATAACAATAAAGTTCGGTGCCGTCAAAACTTCTGAGTTTGAAATTCTCCATTTTCCCGTGTCCGCAAAACGCTGCTGTCCGCCGCGGTGTCGCGAATCTCCTTAAAACTTTTTATTTATTGTACCACATATTAAAAGGTTTGAAAAGGCTAAACCGAAAATATTTGAATAAACGAGTTTATTCACCGAAAAAATTTGCGAAATCGCAAAACTTACGCTATACTGAAATTGTATGACGCCGTCGTCGGACGTACAACGGCGCCGCAGGTGAAAAATGAAAGACAAAATTATCGTGATAACCGGCGCAACGCGCGGGCTCGGGCTCAGACTCAAAGAAGACCTTTCAAAGGACAACGTCGTCGTTACTTTGTCCAGAAGCGAGGTCGAAAACGGCAAGACGGCGTTCAGGGCGGACGTGTCCGACTTCGACGACGTCAAAAGAGTTTTTGACGAAATCGGGAAAATTTACGGCAAAATCGACGTCCTTATCAATAACGCGGGATACGGGCTTTCGGGCGCGACCGAAATAATGAAGAAGGAAGAAATCGAAAGGATCACGAACGTCAATTTTCTGGGCGCGATCTGGTGCACGAAGTGCGCCCTGCCTTATATGACAAAAGGCGCGAAAATCGCCGTGATAAGCAGTGCAAGCGGGCTGACGCCGATGCCTTTCAGAACAATGTATAACAGCACAAAAGCCGCTTTAACTATGTTTTCTTACAGTATGAAGTTGGAACTCTGCAATTTGGGCATTGATTGCACCGCATTTATTCTGGGCCCCGTCAACACGGGCTTTTCAAACAATCGCACCGTCGTTACGGCAGAAGACAGCAGGTATTTCAAAGACGTAAAGGAAGTTGACGACTTTGTAAAAAATCAGGACAATTCCAAAAAAACAAGCACAAAAAAAGTATCGGCTTATATAATAAAAAAACTTGGAAAAACCCACCTTCGATATCACTATATCGTCGGATTCGGCTTCCGCCTTGCCTACGTATTTTACAAATTTTCCCCGTTCACGACCTTCCGCCTTACCAACTTTTTCATGCGAAAACGCGAAAAATAAGAAACGGCAGGATACCCTGCCGTTTTTGTTACTCACCTGTAAAAGGCGAGAATTTGATGATTTTTTGGGGTTCTTTGCGGGTTCTGAAAATCCTAGTGTACTTTCCGTACACGGATTTTCGGGTTCTGCAAAAACGCCGAAAAGGCGCAAATTATCGCCTTTTACTTGCTGACAAGACGACCGATATCGTAAAGCTTCGTATCAAACTTCTTCTTCATTTTGAGCGCTTCAACAACGTCGACGTCGATAACTTCGTTGCCTTTCACGCCGAGAACCCTTGCGTTTTTGTCTTCAAGAGCAAGGTCGACGGCGCGGACTGCAAGACGGGAAGCAAGCACACGGTCAGCCATTGTGGGCGTACCGCCGCGTTGCAGATAACTCAGAACAACCTGATTGGTCGTGCGACCGGTTGCTTCGGCGACTTTTTTGATAAGTTCGTCCTTGACTTCCTTTTTGCCTTCCGCAAGGACGATGATTGTCGATGATTTGTCGTGTTTATCGATGCCTTCTTTGGCGCTTCTTGCGATTTCGTCGATGTCAACGGGTGCTTCGGGAACGATGACGTATTCCGCGCCGCCCGCGATTGCAGAATAAAGAGCGATGTCGCCGCAGTTTCTGCCCATGACTTCAAGCACCATGATACGGCCGTGCGAAGCCGCCGTGTCGCGAAGTTTCATAATCGCGTCGATAACGGTGTTGCAAGCGGTGTCGAAACCAATCGTGTAGTCGGTGTAAGCAAGGTCGTTGTCGATCGTGCCGGGGATACCGATGCAGTGTACGTCGGTGTAATGTTCGATATCGCACATACCGCGGAACGAGCCGTCGCCGCCGATGACGATAAGGTTGTTTATTCCCCTGTCGGTAAGGTTTTTAATGCCTTTTTTAAGGACTTCGGGGTCTTTGAATTCATCCGAGCGACCGGTGCGAAGCATTGTGCCGCCCTTTTGAATGATATTCGAAACGCTTTTATAGTCAAGCTCGTAAATATCGTTTTCGATAAGACCGATATAGCCGTGTCTTACGCCATAGACTTTCACGCCTTTGCCAAGCGCATAACGAACAGCCGCTCTGATTGCGGCGTTCATGCCCATGCTGTCGCCGCCACTCGTAAGAATGGCGATTTTGTCGATGTTTTTTGCCATTGTTATTTCTCCGTAAAAATGTTATTTCTTATTGCTTCGGACAGCGCCGTGTTTCGTCAGTATTTCGGCGTCGCCCCTTATTTTGATTGCAGACGTTTTTGTCGTAAACTGCGCCACGAGAACTTCGCCCGCGTCAAGCATTTCGGTGTGGTGCGAGCGCGTTTCGCCGCCCCTTGTGAGCCCGATGACCTGAACGCCTTCGGACAATGCTTTCACGACGATGTAATCTTCTGTCGCGACGTCTTCGTATTCCTTATAATCCGTCATAATAAATGTTCTCCAAACATACTACACTATGGTAAAATATACAATATGTTTTGTCAACCGCTTTATAGAAAGCTTTGCCAAAACCTTACATTCGTCAATTTTTGTTTATTCGGTAACTTCGACGTTCGCGCGCCCCAAAACGGTTTTAAGGTCGGCAAGCAATGCGTCGCCGATTTCCGCCTTTTCGGGCGTTTCGGCGGTGCCCCAGTCGAACACAAAGAAAACCCTGCTGCGCCCTTTGTTGGACGATATGATGTTTCTTGCCTCTTTGACAAGCGACATTATCTCGTTTTTCGCGCCGTGTACGGTGAGCCTTAACGTTTTCCCTTCGTAAGTCGCGACGGGTTTGACCTCGACGACTTCCTGTTTTTCAAGCGGATGCACCGCAAACACGTTGATTTTCGGCATTTCGTCGTCGCGTACGACAAGCGTGCCTTCCATTACGACGATTGCGTTTTCTTTCAGCATATCGCGGTATTGTTCAAACGAGCGGCTGTACAAAACGTATTGAATTTGTCCGTACAAGTCTTCCACAACGCCGACGCCCATGCTGTCGCCACGCTTTGTAAACTTCCTTTCGACGCTGTTTATAATGCCGCCGAGTTTTATGCGTTTCCCGTCAAAACTTTTGTCGTACGCCGCTTTCTGGTATCCCTGATCGTCGTCATCGTCGCTTGTTTCGTCCGCTTCGACGACAAGCATCGACGTGTTGAAACCGAACTTTGAAAGTTCCTGCCTATACGAGTTTAAGGGGTGTCCCGTGACGTACATTCCAAGGACTTCCTTTTCCAGCATAAGTTTGTTGATTTCGGTATATTCGGGGATATCGGGATACTTGAATTTCACAAAGTCGTCGTCGATAAGCGCGTCGAACAAAGACATTTGTCCGCCTTCCGAGTTTTTCTTGTCGCGGGCGATGGTATCCATAATCTGTTCGTAACTTGCCATAAGCGTCGCGCGGGTTTTCCCAAAGCAATCGAACACGCCGCCTTTGATCATACTTTCAATCATACGCTTGTTGATGTTTACGCCGCTTACGCGGTTTAACAGGTCTTCAAGGTCAGTAAAGTCCCCGTTTGCGTTTCTTTCGGCAATAATCGCGTCAACCGCCGCCTCGCCCACGTTCTTGATTGCCATAAGCCCGAAGCGCAGATTTTCGCCCTCGATACTGAACTTTGTTTTGGACTTATTGATGTCGGGTTGAAGGACTTTTATGTTGATTGTGTTAAGGTAATTTACGTAGTTTTTGACCTCGTCCGCGTTCGTGATACGGTTGTTCAGAACGGCGGCAAGGAAGCACAGCGGATAATATCTTTTCAGCCACGCCGTCTGATAAGTAATGACCGAATACGCCGTTGCGTGCGACTTGTTGAATGCGTACGCGGCAAACTTCGTGATTTGTTCAAAAAGTTCCGACGCGATCTCTTTCGGCATACCGCGCGCCACCGCGCCTTCGATAATAACGTTGCCTTCTTCGTCCTTTTTGCCGTTGATGAAAATGTCTTTGTTCGCCGCCATTTTCGCGGCGTCCTTTTTGCCCATTGCGCGGCGAAGTTCGTCGGCTTTTCCGAATGAGTAGCCCGCGACTTCCCTTGCGATGTTCATGACCTGCTCCTGATACACGATACAGCCGTACGTAACTTTCAGGGAATTTTCAAGCATCGGGTGCAGATAATGAATGTGTTCGGGGTGGAATTTGCAATCGATATAGTTCGGGATAAACTGCATCGGACCCGGTCGATAAAGCGCCACGCCTGCGATAATTTCTTCCAGACAGTTGGGTTGAAGTTGCATCATAAACTTTTTCATACCTTCCTGTTCAAGCTGGAAAACCGCTTTCGTTTCGCCGTCGGAGATGAGTTTATAAACGTTCGGATCGTCAAAAGACAGTTTGCCGAGATCCGGCCGTTCCCCCGTGGTTTCTTCCACAAAATCAAGCGCGGCTTCGATATCGGTAAGGGTGTTGAGCCCCAGAAAGTCCATTTTCAGAAGCCCCATCGCCTCGACCTGCTTTTTGTCGAACTGAGTCGTGATATATTCGCCGCTCCTTTGCAAAGGTACGAAATCCCACACGGGGCGCGGACAAATCAGAACGCCCGCCGCGTGCATACCCGTTTGTCTGGGCATATTTTCAAGGCGCAACGACATATCTATTATGGTTTTTGCGGTGACGTCTTCTTCGTAATATTTGATGAAATCGGGCGAAAGCATTTTCGCCTTTTCTTCGTCGTCCTTGTAAGGCCCGCGACCGAGAGCCTGCGACAGCGAAATATGTACGACGTCGTTTATCGCCTTTGCCCATTTGTCGGCGTCGGCGTAAGGAATGCTGTAAACGCGCGCGACGTCCTTAATAACCGCGCGTGCGGACAACGTGCCGTAAGTTATAATCTGCGCGACGTGGTCTTTGCCGTACTTTTCCTGAACGTACTGGATCGTGCGCTCCCTGTTGACCGTGCAGAAGTCGATATCGAAGTCGGGCATCGACACCCTTTCCGGGTTTAAGAACCTTTCAAAGAACAGGTCGTATTTCAAGGGATCGACGTTTGTGATGCCGATTGCGTACGCGACGATACTTCCTACGCCGCTTCCGCGCCCGGGGCCGACGGGGATACCGTGAGTTTTGCTGTAATTCACGAAATCCCACACGATAAGGTAATATCCCGCAAAGCCCATCTTGATGATTACGCCAAGCTCGTATTCCAGCCTTTCCCTGACCTCGTCCGTGACGACTTTATATCGTTTCGCAATGCCTTCTTCCGCAAGGTCGCGAAGATATGCCGCTTCCCTTTGGTTGTTTTCCTTGGGAAGATAATCGTATTTTGCGGGGGTTGCAAACTCAGGGATTTCGTAATGCCCGGCAGGCGCCGCCGTTGCCGGAACGAATTCGATTTTATTCGCGATTTCGACGGTGTTGTCAAGCGCTTCTTCGATCCACGAAAACTTGTCGTGCATTTCGTCGTACGATTTAAGGTAAAATTCCTCGGGTTCAAGCCTTATGCGGTCGGAGTCGGTCAACTGCTTTTTCATACTGATGCACATCAGCACGTCCTGCATGTCGGCGTCGTTCTTTTCAATGTAGTGGACGTCGTTTGTCGCGACGACTTTCACGCCGATTTCCCTTGCAAGTTTGACGAGTTCGGGCAACGCTTTCTTTTCTTCCGCAATGCCGTGGTCTTGAAGTTCGATATAATAATCGTCGCCGAAAATTTCTTTGAATTCAAGCGCCGACCTTTTCGCGCCTTCGTAATTGTCCTCGATAATCAGACGGGGCACTTCGCCCTGCACGCAGGCGGACAAACAAATTATTCCTTCGGAATACTGCCTTAAAACGTTCATGTCGATACGCGGACGATAATAAAAACCGTCCTTGAACGATATCGACGAAAGTTTCATAAGATTGTCGTATCCCGTTTTGTTTTTCGCAATCAGAATAAGGTGATGGCGTTTTTCGGTCGGATCGCAGTTTTTAATATCCCTGACCGTGTAAAACTCGCTACCGATAATGGGCTTTATGCCCGCTTTTTTCATCGCCTCGATGAAGGAATAAACGCCGTACATATTGCCGTGATCGGTAATCGCGCAGGCGGTCATTCCTTTTGCTTTCAACGCTTCGGCAAGGGGTGATTTTTTCCCTTCGCCCGAGATTCTCGCCGCGCCGTCAAGCAGGCTGTATTCGGTATGCAAATGAAGATGGACGAATTCTTTACTCATTTTCGTTCTCCGCGTCGTTTGCGGCAGAAAGTTCTTCCGCAATCGAGATTATTTTTCTGAATCTGTGGTTGATGCAACTTTTGCTCACGCCGAGTTTTTCGGCAAAGAAATCAAGCGTTGCCTCGGGGTATTCTTTTCGCAGCGCGATAAGAGATCGCAACTCTTCGCTGAGCCTTTTCACGCCGAAATTCTTTTCGATATTTTCAATCGCAAGAAGCTGTTTCGTGCTGGCGATTGCCGTCTTGTCCATATTCGCGACGGAGCAGTTGCTCTTTCTGTTGACGTTGTTATTGACAAGCCTTTCAATCATTACGTCCTGCATATAAAGCACCGTTTCGGACGCGCCGAGCAGCGCAAAGAAGTTTGAAATGACTTCGCTTTCCTTGACGTACACGATAAACTTATTGCCTCGTTCCACCGTTTTTGCGACAATATCGAAACTTAACAGCAGTTTTTTGACTGATAAAGCATACGTTTCATCCGAAAGCGCAAATTCAAGATAATACCCGCTTCCCGACGACTCGATATCCGCGTCTTCGCCGATAAGTTTTTCGGGCACGTTTGCAGAGCCCGTCGCCACGAACAACGATTTCAGATACGTCTTTGCACAGCACTCGTTCATCACGACCTTGTTGTCGATACCTTCGACAAAGTCATAGCCGTCTTTCGTTTTTCTGATAATGCCGGCGTCGTACAACATATCGTGCGTGATTGCGGGCGGCACTTTCATAACGTACAGTTTGCCCTTTTGAAGCCCCGTGTTCACGTTCGTAACGTCAACGTCGATTTCCGCGTTGTACGTCGTTTTGACGGCGATTGCCGTCGATTTTATATATTCGTAGTCCTGCGACTCGAAAACGAGCTCGGTTTTGTTTTTCAGTATTCTTAAACTGCCGATTGCTTTTATCGCGGCGGATAGCCATGCCGTCGCGCAACATTTGTTTTCAAATTCCGTCGTCAGTAATTCGTTTTTTGCGTATCTGTTAAAGTTCAGTTTTTCCATGTTTTTTCTTCCAGTCGGCAAGCCTTGTGAACTCGGGTTTTTTGTCAAGGTTTACGACGCGGGTATTTGGCACGTCGTATTTTTTTATTATTTCTTCCGCCCTGTTAAAATTGCCGATTGCGCTTAACTTGTGAGCGTCGCTGTTCACGATAAAGTTGCAGTCGGTATCAAGCATTTCGGGCAACAGCCTTTCGACAAGCGGCAGATGTTTCATATTGATTTCGATAAGAGTGCCGCACCTTGCCGCGGTTTTGCACACTTCCTTTACGTCGACGATCGCGTGGTTCCCGACGTGCGACAAAATATCGACGGGATTGTTTTCGATTGCCGCGATAAACGCGTCGGTCGCCGCCGCTTTTTTCTTTGCGGTCGTGCCGAAAACGTCGGTGATAAACCCGTTGAAAAGGACGTATGAAAAATAATCCTTGACCGACGTGCTTCTGATGAACCGATGAAACCCCGCGACAAGAATATCCATATTCATAAGGTGCTTGTCCGTCACGTCAAGATTGCCCTTCGTGTCGACGATATCCGCCTCCACGCCAAGCAACAAATTGACGTTTTCAAGGTTTTCCCTTACCTTTTTTACGTCGATTATTTCTTTTTCAAACTTCTTTTCCGTCAGCGACAGCGTTATGTTTGCAAACCCGTGGTCGGTGACCGCAAGTTCTTTCAGCCCGATTTTCCCGGCGTAAAGCGCGGCGTCGGATATTTTCGCCCGTCCGTCGCTGTAAACCGAATGTGTGTGATAGTCGCCGTAAAATTTCATATGTTTCCTATTATTTCGATTTCTCTTTCAAGACTTATGCCAAACGCGCATCTTACCTTGTCCGAAATCGCGTCCGACAGTATTTTGTAGTCGCGGCTTGTCGCCCCGCCCGAGTTTATTATAAACCCGGCGTGTTTTTCGGACACCTTCGCGCCGCCTTCCGAAAACCCTTTAAGATTCAGTGCGTCGATATAATACGCCGCGCTCACAAGGTCGTGTTTTTTGAAAGTGCTTCCAAGCGACGGACTGTCGGGTTGCGCCGCCCGCCGTATTGTTTCGCAATCTTTCGCGCGCGCCGCGATAAGGTTTTTGTCTTTTCTTTTCAACCTTAGTGTTGCCGACAGAACGACGTAGCCTTTCTTTTTCACTACGCTGTCCCGATACGAAAACCACAGGTCGGATTTTTGGATTTTTTGCACGATTCCGCCGTGTAAAACGGTTATTTCGGTGACATAATCCCCGATTTCCGCGCCGAACGCCCCTGCGTTCATCGTTAACGCGCCGCCGAGCGTCCCCGGGATTCCCGAAAGTTCTTCAAGCCCCGAAAGTCCGTTTCTTTCCGCCGCGCGAAACAGACTTTTCATCGTTTCGCCGCAACGCCCGACAACTTCTTCGCCTCGGACTTCGATGCCCTTCACGCGTTTAAGACATATCACGTTTCCGACGCCGTCGTCGGATATCAGCGTGTTCGTGCCGTTGCCGAGAATAAAAAACTTCTCGTTCTTTTCAGTCAGATATTCAACCGCCCTTACGACTTCGTTTTCGTTTTCGGGCAGATACAGTTTTTTGATTTTTCCGCCGCTTAAAAATGACGAATATTTCTTCCCGTCGGCGTTTTCGATTACCTTAATCCCGTCCATTTTACCATTTTATGAAAACGGACGAAAAAGGTTAATCCCTGTTCATTCTTTCGATAAGTTCTTCGTTGGCGTCGTAGCCCATTTGCTTCAAGCGGAAATTCTTTGCCGCGACTTCGACGATAATCGCAAGGTTTCTGCCCATAATGACAGGGACGATAAGTTTCGGAATTTCGACGCCCAGCACGTTATAGGTTCGCATCGGCGCGTCGCTTCTTTCGTAATCATGCGATTTTTCGTATTCGACAAGTTCGATAACAAGGTCAACGTTGGTTTTTCTTAAAATGCCCGCAACGCCGTACATGTTCCTGACGTTGATAAATCCGACGCCGCGAAGCTCGATAAAATCCTGAATCTTGTCGGGCGAGGAGCCTTGTATCGTGTCCTTTATGACTTTCAGTTCGACAGCGTCGTCCGCGACGAGCATATGTCCCCTGTGAATGAGTTCGAGCGCGGTTTCGCTTTTACCGACGCCGCTGATGCCCGTAAGCAGCACCCCGATGCCGTCGATGTCCAAGAGAGTTCCGTGTATTCTGGTTCTCGGCGCAAGAAAATCGTTCAGGAAATTGATGATATCGTTGACGACTTCCGACGTTATCGCGTTCGATTGCAAAACCGGCGTATCGTACTCTTTGGCAAGGTCAAGCATATCCTTGCACGGTTCGAGCCCCCTTGAAATTATGATGCACGGGACTTCCGTTTTGAACAGTTTTTTCAGCGCTGCACGGCGGTTTTCGTCGGTCATCTGATAAAGATAGTACATTTCGGCGTTGCCGAGCACCTGCACGCGGCTTCTTGCGAAATAGTCGTCAAAGCCCGAAAGAATAAGCCCAGGACGGTTGACGCTCACCGTTTGCAACGTGATTTGCCGCGCGGTATTCATATAAATGATTTTCAGTTTAAGAAGGTTTGCGAAATCGCGAAGAGCAATAATTTCGCCGCTTGTTTCTTCGATTCCGGTATTGACTTTGATTTTCATAATTATCTCCTAAAAGCAAAACTTCCTTATGGTTTTCGCGACGCCGTCGTCCTCGCAGTTTTCCGCGATATAATCAGCCGCGTTTTTCAGTGTGTCAACGGCGTTTCCGACCGCAACGCCCATCCCCGCGACTTCGATCATTTGCAAATCGTTAAGGTTGTCGCCGAAAGTCATCGTGTCCGAAAGGCTTATGCCGTATTTGTTTGCAAGAAACCCGACAGCTTTCCCTTTGGACGCGTGCGCGTCGACCGCCTCGACGTTGTACGGCTTGCTGCTGTTGATTAAAAGCCTGTCGCCGAATTCCTTGATTGCGGCGTTTCTGACCTGCTCCGTTATCGACGAATCCATACTGCAATACACCTTGTTCACGGGCGCGTCCGTCGTTTTGAAAAAATCTTTGAAATCCCCGACGACGTTAAGCGGCACCCCGCAAAACCGCGCGTAATCCACGCTGTACGGATTTTCCTTTTCGACGCAAAGATTGTCCCCGACGTACACTTGCGGAAACACGTTTTGTTTTTTCATAAATTCCACGTAATCGACGGCAAGGTCTTTGTCGATATCGTTGACGAGCAGGGTTTCTTCGGTATCGATATTTTTGATTAAAGAGCCCTGATAACTGATGATTTCGCCGTGCAAACCGAATTCCCGCGCGATTTTTACGATACTTCTGAACATTCTTCCCGTGCAAATCGCGAACCTGCCGCCGCGGGCGATATATCCCTGAATCGTGTCTTTCGTGAAATCGCTTATCACGCCGCTTTTCGGAAGCAACGTGTCGTCGTAGTCGCAAGCGATAAACTTATATTTCATAAGCGTTACCTCAAATTAAGTAAATACTATTATATATTATCCTTACGATTTCAACAACGATTTTTAGGCTTAAAAATTATTTTTGATTTTTGCCGTCGAAGAATGCGCGGATTTTTTCCGCGTCGGCTCTCGAAATGCCCTTGACGGATGCGAGCGTATCGACGTCCGCAGCTTTGATTCTGTCAATGGTTTTGAAATGATTGTATAAAATATCCGTTTTTTTGTCGCCGATACCTTCGATGTCTTTCAGGCTCGACACCTTTAAGCGGTTTGTGTGCAGGCGAGTGGCGTAATCCACCGCAAAACGATGCGCCTCGTCGCGGAGTCTCATCAAAAGCGCAAGCGCGGGCGAACGGCGCGACAAATAAAGCCCTTCCGACTTATCGGGGAAATATATTATTTCGTCGCTTTCGGCAAGGGAAATCATATTGACGTAAACCCCCGCTTCCCGCATTGCGTCCTGCGCGCGTGATAGTTGACCTTTTCCGCCGTCGATGACGATAAGATCCGGGTGTGCGTTGAAACTTTCGTCCTCGGAATTTCCGATTTTCGAAAGGCGGCGAAGCAACGTTTCGTGCATGCTTTCAAAGTCGTTGTTCTGTTGGACTTTCACCTTGAAACGGCGATACGCGCTTTTTTTCGGCTCGCCGTTTTGGAACACCGTCATGCTCGCCACGACGTCCGTCCCGCTGAAATGCGAAATGTCGAAACACTCCATACGAGCGGGCGGCGACGGAAGACGTAAAATCTCTTGCAGTTTCTGCACCGCGCCTTCGGTAAGGTTATATTTTTTCAGTTGTTTTACGACAAAGGTGTCAAGATAGTTTTTCGCGTTGTTTTCCGCCATTTCGACAAGTTGTTTTCTTATGCCGCGCTGCGGAACGATGATATTAAGTTTTTTGTCGAATTTATCTGATAATACGCTTAACAATGCGTTTTCCGACGGTAAAGTCGTGTTTACGACGATTTCGTCGGGCGCATCCGGCATATTGTCATAGTATTGCAGGACAAATTGTTCCAGAAGATTCCTGTTAAGTTCAAGTTCGTCTTTGGCTTTGTTTTCCGCATTTTCGACAGGTTTTACTAAGCCCGAATTTATGCTTTCGACGGGATAATTGTCGCCGCCGACAAGCTTTCCGCCGCGCACCATAAGTACCGATACGGCGGTATATACGCCGTTGTCCAAAACCGAAAACACGTCCATATTGTAGTCTTTCGGAAGTGCGGCGATTTGCTGACGGATAAGTTTATCGAGCGTGTGCAGGCGGTTTTTGAAATACAGTGCGCTTTCAAAATCTTCCCTTGCCGACGCGTCGTACATTTTCTTTTCAATGACTTTTTTTATCTCTTCGTCGTTTCCCTTTAAGAACGATATTACGTCGGAAATTACCTTGCCGTATTCTTCGCGGGTAACGTTTCCTGAACACGGCGCAAGACACCGTCCGATATGACTCATCAGACACGGTCTGTGCGACGAAGGAAGGTGCGACAAATCCTTATTGCAACTTCTCACGGGGAACGCGCTGCCGATAAGTTCCAGAATATCTTTCGTGTTCACGCCGACCATATAAGGTCCGAAGTATTTGCTACCGTCGTCGACAAGTTTCCTTACGACCTGCACCGACGGAAATTTTTCTTTGACGTTAATCTTGATGAAAGGATATTGTTTGTCGTCTTTCAACAAAATATTGTACTTCGGCGCGTACTTTTTGATAAGGTTGTTTTCCAGAACGAGCGCTTCTTCTTCGGTCGCGCACATAATGTAACGAAAATCGACGATGTTTTCGACAAGTTTCATCGTTTTTTCGGTTTTTACGGACGAATGGAAATACTGACTTACTCTGTTTTTAAGGTTGACCGCTTTCCCGACGTAAATGACCGTGCCGGAAGCGTCCGACATAATATATACGCCGGGGCTTTGCGGAAGGTCTTTCAGTTTTTGTCTGATTACGTCGTTCATTGTCGAATTTTTGAAAAATAATATTAAATGAAACCGCCGTCAACGGTAATTGCCTGCCCCGTGATAAAGGACGATTTGTCGGACAACAAAAACGACACTACGTCCGCAACGTCCTTGGGCGTGCCGATTCTGCCTATCGCCGTTTCGTCGATAAGAGTCTGCATTTCGCATGCAGTGAAGTTTTCTTTTCTCATCATATCGGTGTCGATGCAACCGGGACACACCGCGTTCACCCTGATTCCCGACAACCCGAGTTCCTTTGCCATCGCCTCGGAAAACGCAATGACGCCCGCTTTCGACGCGGAATAAACCGCCTCGCACGACGCGCCCGTTTTTCCCCATATCGACGACACGTTTACGATGACGCCGCTTTTCCTTTTCACCATATCGGGAATTACTTCTTTCACGGTATAAATAACGCCTTTCAGGTTTGTGTCAATAACACTGTCACATTGACATAAATCCATATCTTCAAGCAGCCCCGTCACGCTTATTCCCGCATTGCACACAAGGTGCGTTATGCTTCCGAATTTGTTTCTGACCGCGCTTACCATACTTGCGACCTCGTCGTACTTCGACACGTCGGCTTTCACAAGCATTACGGACGTATATTTTTCAAGCTCGTTTTTGAGCGCGACCGCCGCGCTTTCGCTTTTGTTGAAATTTATCGCGACGTTGTAGCCTTCTTTTGCAAGCGTCCTTGCGATTTCCGCGCCGATACCTTTTGACGCGCCCGTTATCAATACCGTTTTCATAATTGTTTCCTTGATTTTTATATTTTATATTATATAATAACGTACATAATTTATCAATTATATTTTGCTTTACTTTTTTGCCGCTTTATTGTACAATACGCCCATATCGCATTATTTTGAGGAAATATGAAAATACTCATCGTTTGTTCGTCGAATACCTGCCGCAGTCCTTATGCGGAATTTATATTCAAACGTCTGGTGTCGGAAAGCGACGTTCTGAAAAAGAATATCGAAAGCGTCACGTCGTCGGCGGTTTTCAATCAGTCGCGCGCGATGCACCCGAAAACTTACGCGCTCCTTCTGGAAGAAGGCTTCACAAAGGAGGAACTCGACGCGTTCAAGCCCGACTTCATTCTTAAAGACAGGAAAAAGTTTGACGAAGCCGACGTCATTATCGGCATGGGTTATCTTCAATGGTTTTTGCTTCCTTTTAAGTACAAGAAAAAATACGTCAATCTTTCAAAAGCCGCCGTCGGAAAAAACATCAACATTCCCGATCCGTTTTACAGAAAGTCGATGGAATTTTACAAAAATACGATGGACGTCATCAAGACTTATCTCATCGTTTATGCCGAAAAACTTGAAAAGGAATTTTCAAAAAAAGATTAAGCGCGCCTTTTAAGCATTTTCACAATCACGATTATCAATACGGCAGCAACCGCCGAAAACGCAACCGCACTCGTAACGCCGCCCGACACCGCTCGGACGGTTTTTTCACTTGTTTTGACGTTCACTTTATATCCCGCAATCGTTTTGCCGCCGACGCTGCAAATTATCGTGTATTCGCCTTTTGTTTCGGGCGTAAAGGAAATTTCCGTGCCGATTTTCGTGTTGACGCGTCGCCCGTTTTCGTCGTAAATATCCCACACGATTACAAGTTCGGGATCGAGCATATACGCGTTGTCAAGTTTATAAACGACGGTGCTTTCGGCGCGCACGACGGAATCGCCGACAACCGAAAGTTGCGCGTCTTCAACCGTTTGAACGTAGTTGACCTTGACGGTGATTATCTCGGACGTATCGTTGATATACGCGCTGTTCGCGGCGTAAATAAAATACGTTCCGGGCTCCGTCGGGGTAAATTCGATCCTTGCGCCGTTTACGCTGTAAATAACTTCGCCGCCCGAAAGCGTTCCGTTTTTGCCGGCTTTTACGACGTACATTTTTATGCTCTTGTACGCGACGTCGGTTTCGGGCGCAAAGCCTTCTTCGTCAAAGTATCTGAGCTTTGCAAAAGCGACGACTTTTTTCGGCGACGAAATGTTCTGGTTAAGCGCGTCAAGGCTTTCGTCTTCGGTAAAGACTTTGATTTCTTTAATATGCTTAAATTCAACAAAGGCACTTAAATTAAGTTTTTTTGCGGTATAAACACCGTTTCCGTACGATACTGTGCCTGTCGCAACGGCAGGAGTACTTGTCATCACGTCGTAAACGGTTGCCGATTTCCTGTTGAATCTTATTTCCAGCACCGCCGCCGCAAAGGATACGAAAGGCGTTGCCATGCTCGTGCCGTCTTTTGTGCAGTACGGCTCGGTTGCGTCCGACTTTGCCGCGCTTATTATTTTTTGTCCCGGCGCCGCAATGTCGTACGCCGCGCCGTAGTTGGATTTCGGCGCGGGAATAAGACCTTCCTTATAATTCATAACACCGATGACGTTTTCAAGGCACGCCGGGCTCCCAAGGCTGTTTCCCGTGGACGATGAGTTATATCCTTTGTTTCCCGCCGCCGCGCAAACTATGACGCCTTCGCGCACCGCGCTTTGTATCATGACGTCAATCGCGCCGTTTTTGCCCCACGATGAAGTGTCCGACGATCTTATCATATTTGTCAGCGACATATTTATCACAATCGTCTTCTTCTGCTTATCCTGCGTCGCAAGATCCCTGACGTAACTTATTGCGTCCACGACTGCGATGGCTTTGAAACTTCCGTTGCTGTCGCCGGCTTTCACGGGCAAAATCTTAATGTAGTCTTCAAGCCCGTATTTTTTGATTTCCTGCGCGACGATGCCCGCAACGTGCGTCCCGTGCCCGACAAGAGTTTTGTTATTGCAATCGTCGTCGATGTAATCTCTGCCGTTTTTATGAGTGATCGCGTTATACCAAAGTCCTTCGTCGCACAATACGCCGTCGAACAACTCGTGCGAGGCGTTAATCCCCGTGTCGATCACCGCAACAAGGACGGGATTATTTTTGAAATCGGCTTTTTCCGCCGTGGAAAGCCCGTCTTTAATCTTATTTATCGCTTGAAGAGTACCGCCAAAATTATTATAATCTTCGCCGTCAAACCATTGATTTGAAACGGCGTCGGGGAGCACGGCGGCATACGCGACGTCGCTTGTGAAAAATCCGCACGAAAACGCGCCCGCAATCAGCGCAAGCAACACTATGAATATGGTAAGATTTTTCACGGCTTGTTTTTTCATATCAAATATTATAGCCCACTTTTCCTTAAAACACAATAAAAAACCGCCCCTATGGGCGGTTTAAGCGTTTTTTTCGGTCAGGCATTCAGAACTTTCCTTAAAAATTCTTTCGTCCTGTCGTTTTGCGGGTGCTCGAAAAAGTCTTTCGGGTTGTTTTCTTCGGTGATTTTTCCTTCGGACATAAACAAAATCCTTGTGCCGACTTCTTTCGCAAACCCCATTTCGTGCGTGACGATGACCATCGTCATACCTTCTTCGGCAAGTTCTTTGATAAGGTCCAGAACTTCGCCGACCATTTCGGGATCGAGCGCGGACGTCGGCTCGTCAAAAAGCATGACTTTTGGATTCATTGCAAGCGCCCTTGCGATGGCGATACGCTGCTTTTGTCCGCCCGACAAGGTCGAAGGATACGCGTCGGCTTTTTGTTCCAGCCCGATTCTTTTCAGAAGTCTCATCGCGTTTTCTTCCGCATGCGCCTTTATTTCCTTCTTCGACGAGAATTCCGGCGCGACGACCTGTTTTTCTGCGATATGGTTTTTATGTGAAACGGCGCGTTCTTTCTTTTCGATTTTCGCGGTGAGTTTCAGTTTCTTTTTCGTCAGTTCGGGATCGTACGTCGCATAGGTTTTCCCCTGCCTTTCTTCCGACTTTTTGGTTTTTTCCCATTCTGCGGAAACGTCTTTCAGCACGGCTTTCAGTTCTTCCGACTGCTTTATGAGTTGTTCCTTTTCGGCGTCGATTTTAGCATTGATTTTATCGCCGTATTTTTTATAAAACTTATTATAAATCGGCACAAAAGCATTCTTCATCTTTTGTTTTCGCATATTTGAAATACCGATTCTGACAGGTGCAAGCGTAATATTCTTTTTTACGGTATAGTTGTTGAAAAGGTTAAACTGCTGGAATACCATACCGATATTCTGACGTTGGACGTTTATGTTGACTTTAAGGTCGGCAAGGTCGTTGCCCATAAAAAGTATTCGCCCCGCCGTCGGATCTTCAAGAACGTTCAAGCACCTTAAAAACGTCGATTTTCCGCCGCCGGACGGCCCGACGATAACCACTTTTTCGCCTTCGTAAATCTTTGTCGAAATGTCGTCCAGAACAAGCAGATCGCCAAATTTTTTGGTAAGGTTTTCGACTTCCAGCATCGCTTTCTTTTCGTCGGCTTGCGCGTGGCATTCCGTCGCGATTAAACTTTCGTTTTCGTTATTTATCACTTTTCGCAAACCTCCTTTCAATCATCTTGATAATCATCGTCAGAATTCCGACAATGACAAGATAGAACAGCGCGAGTACGAGATACGGTATCATAAATTCGTACGACGACGAGCCGATAAGTTTGAACGCCTGCGTGAGATCAAACACGGCGATAAACCCGGCGACCGACGTGTCTTTGACAAGCGCGATAAGTTCGTTGCCGAGCGCGGGCAGGCTGTTTTTGAGCGCCTGCGGCAAAACGATTCTGAGCATCGTCGACGGATAAGAAAGCCCGAGCGCGCGCCCCGCTTCCCTTTGTCCCGCGTCGACGGACAAAATACCGCTTCGCATTATTTCCGAAACGTACGCGCCCGAATTTATGCCAAACGTAACGATTGCCACGACAAGTTTGTCGATATTGACGCCCGCAAGCGGGAAAATCACGTAATACAACAGCAAAAGTTGCACGACAATCGGCGTGCCCCTGAAAAACCCGACGTATATATCGCCGATTTTCGAAATCCACTTGAAGACTTTGCTTTGCTTTCCCGCAACCTTGACAATAGCAACGAAGGTACCTATACAGATACCTATCAGAAAGCCGAATACGGCAATGTACGCTGTGTTTTTGAAACCCAGCAGTACATTTTTGTATCCTTCGTTCTCAACGAACGACCTTATAAAGATTTGCCACTTTTTTTCAAACACGGTCTTATTTATTTACGTTTTTAAGAAGAGTTTGTGCAACCGCCTTATCGACGATGATAAACGATATGTTGCCGTCAAGCATCGATTGTACCGCCAGTGCGGGAGAATCGTATCCGTTGAAATCGAGGTTCTTAAAGCCGTCGAATCCGAGCGCTTCGTTACCTTTTGCGAATTGCTGACCTGTCGTGCCTGCTTGTCCGCCGCACTTTGCCGCCGCTCCCGACAGAGAAGCGAGTTTTTGAATCATTGCCGCTTTATCGCTGCATGCGTCGAACGTGGTGTCGTCCGCTTTGACAACGACGACTTGCGTGGTGTCGAAGTAAGGTTTCGTAAAGTTTACCATTTTTGCACGGTCTGCGCTTATGGTAAGAGCCGCCATACCGATGTCGTATTTGTCGATATTCTGAACAGCCGTCACGACCGCGTCGAAATCCATATGTTCCACGACAAGGGTTTTGCCCATTTCGTTTGCGATAAGTTGTGCGATTTCGATGTCGATACCGGCGATTTTGTTGCCGTTATAGTACTCAAACGGAGCAAAGTCGATATTCGTTGCGACGACAAGTTCGTTTGCGCCGGCGGTCGCGCTGGTTTTAATGCTGTTGCTGCCAAACGTTGCAAGCTGTTCTTCCGTGGCGTTAAGGTACTTGTCCATAATCGCCTGGATTTCCGTGGCTTTTGCGTCAAGAATATCGTTTACCTTTTTAAGAAGTTCCGTATCTTCCTTTTTGACGATGAAAGCGTATTGTTCGCTTGAAAGGTCAACGTCGACCATTTTGATTTTTTCTGTTGCTCCGCCGCCTTTTTTGTCGCATGCGGTGAATGCGAACGCACAGGTGATAACCGTTGCGACGGTCAGTAATGCCGCGAGTATTTTTTTCATTTTTATACCTCAAAAATTTTATTTCGTTTTCGATGATGCAATCATAGCATAACTATTCGCACTTGGCAAGCAATTTTGCATAAATATTCACAAAAAATTAAATATTTTTGTATTTTGCCGTATATATGAATAAAATCCTGCATATTTTGCAAGATTTTATACATTTATTCGGTTTTATTGAATTTTACGAAAAGGATTTTTCAAAAACGACGTCGCCGTCAAGGGTTCTCACGACGAATCCGTCATCGTCCAAAAGCATATACGACGGCTTGCACCCGTTCTTCGGAAGGGATGCCGACGCCACGCATACGCATGTCGTGCCGTCGCGTTCCGTCAGTTCGTTCACGTGGAAATGCCCGTACACCAGAAGGTCGCACCCTATCGGTAACACGTCCTTATTGAAATAATGCCCGTGCGTGAAAGTCACCCTTTCCCCGCCGACGTTTACGTGCACCGCGGGCGAAAACGGAAACGTTGAAATCATTTCGTCGATTTCGGCGTCGCAGTTCCCCTTGATTGCAATGATTTTGTCCGACAAGGAATTGAAAAGTTCCGCAACCTTCATCGGGGCGTGTTCTTCCGGCAAAGGGTTTCTGGGACCGTGGTAGTACAAATCGCCAAGGAGCACGAGTTTGTCCGCGCCCGACTTTTCAAATTCTTCCACGACCTTTTTCGCAAAGAAGTACGAGCCGTGTATATCCGTCGCGATAAAGTATTTCATATTATTCAAGCCCGTTGGGGTTCATTTTTTGCCAACGCCAGCTGTCTTCCGCCATGCGGTGAAGATCGAACTTGCATTCCCAGCCGAGTTCTTTTTTGGCTTTCGAGCAATCGGCGTAGCATTCCGCGATGTCGCCTGCGCGGCGGCCGTCGATCTGATACGCGATGGGGTGTCCGACGACTTTTGAAAACTCGTTAATCATTTCCAGCACGCTGTATCCGTGTCCGGTGCCGAGGTTGTAGATGACGAGCCCCGAATTCTCGTGCAGTTTTTTAAGCGCGGCGATGTGACCTTTCGCAAGGTCGACGACGTGGATATAATCCCTGACGCCCGTGCCGTCTTTCGTGGGATAATCGTTGCCGAAAACGTGGACTTTTTCAAGTTTTCCGACGGCAACCTGCGTGATATAAGGCACAAGGTTGTTGGGGATACCGTTGGGATCTTCGCCGATAAGCCCGCTTTCGTGCGCGCCGATGGGGTTGAAGTATCTTAAAAGCGCGATATTGAACGAGTTGTCGCTGTGATAAAAGTCCTTTAAAATCTGCTCGATCATAAGTTTCGTCTGTCCGTACGGATTGGTTGCGGACAGCGGAAAATCTTCAAAAATAGGCACCGACTTCGGGCAGCCGTAAACGGTCGCGGACGAAGAAAATACAAGGTTTTTCACGCCGCACTCGCGCATGCAGTCGATGAGCACGAGCGTGGAATTAAGGTTGTTGTCGTAATACGCAAGCGGGATTTTCACGCTTTCGCCAACCGCTTTCAGCCCTGCGAAGTGGATTACGTCGGTGGGTTTTTCGTCCTTGAAAATTTTGAGTAATTTTGCTTTGTCGCGCACGTCCACGTTGTAAAACGCGGGACGTTTCCCCGTGATTTGTTCGATACGGTCGACAACGCCGATTTTCGAATTTGAAAGGTTATCGACAATTACGACGTCCTGATTATCGTTCAAAAGTTCGATAACGGTGTGGCTTCCGATATAACCGGTGCCGCCGGTGACCAAAACTTTGTTCATATATAACCTGCCTTTTGCGGATAATCCGCGAAATATTATTTTCGTATATAGTATATCACGAATTGAAAAAGTTGCAATAGGTAAAAAATAATCTGACAAAAAATTTACAATATAAATATATTTAATTATAAAATATACAAAAAAATAAGGCCCGTCTTCCGACGAGCCTTTTCGTTAAGCAAAAATTACTTTTTGAGTGCGATGGTTTCTTTTGCCTTGTTGACGATGTCTTCGACCGTAAGGTGGAATTTTTCGGCAAGGTATTCTTTCTTGCCGACTTCGCCAAAGGTGTTGTTGACGCCGATCATGCCGACGGGAGCCGGGCACTTGGACACGACGACTTCGGACACCGCGCTGCCGAGACCGCCCTGCAAGGTGTGGTTTTCGCACGTGACGAGCGCGCCGGTTTTCTTGACCGCGTTGACGATTGCTTCTTCGTCGATGGGTTTCCAGGTGTGGATATTCAGAACGCCCGCGTCGATGCCTTCTTCTTTCAGAATTTCGGCGGCTTTCAACGCTTTTTCAACCATAATACCGCTTGCGACAAGGGTAACGTCTTTGCCGACTTTCACGGTGATGGCTTTGCCGAGTTTGAAATCGGGAACGTCGTCGAAGATATGTTCGGGCTTTTTCCTGAACAGACGAATATAAACCGCGCCGGGATAGTCGATAATCTGAGGGATTGCGCGGGCGAGCATTGCGCCGTCGGTAGGCTCAAAGCATACCATATTGGGGATTGCGCGCATAATCGCCATATCTTCAAACGGCATGTGGGTGCCGCCGTTGGCTTCCGCCATGATACCGGGGTCAGAGCCGACGATTTTCACGTGTTGTTTTGCGTACGCGACGGAGATGAAAATCGTGTCGTAGCAACGACGCGTCGCGAACGGAGCGAACGAATATGCAAACGGGATTTTGCCCATTGCGGACATACCCGCGGCGATACCGATCATATTTGCCTCGGCGATACCGACGTTTACGAACCTGTCGGGATGCGCTTCTTTGAACGCTTTCGTTGCGTGGCAGCCCATAAGGTCGGCTTCCAGAACGACGATGCGTTTATCGGTGTTTGCGATTTCAGCCAAAGTATTGGCAAGCACTTGCCTCATTTCTTTTTCGTCAGTCATTATTCATACCTCCCCGTTTCTTTTCTCCAAAGTTCCTCGGGAATCGACATGCTGTGGCAGTTCGCGACGCCTTCGGTGAAGGACGCGCCGAATCCTTTTATCGTATCGAGGATAATCATGCTGGGTTTGCCCTTTTGCGCTTTTGCGGCGTCGATTGCGTCGGAGATTGCGACAAGGTCATGCCCGTTGATTTCTTGGGTGAAGAAGTTGAAAGCCTTCCACTTGTCCGCTGCGGGTGCAAGCGAGTTGATTGTATCGGTGGGGCCGTCAAGTTGCATTTTGTTGTTGTCAAGGAACACGATGAGATTGTCAAGGCCGTGGTTGCCCGCAAACATCGACGCTTCCCAGATCTGACCTTCCTGCGATTCACCGTCGCCGATGAAGCAGTAAATCGTTGCGGGATTATCGTCCATTTTTGCAGTCAGAGCCATGCCGACCGCCGCCGACAAGCCTTGTCCCAAAGAACCCGCCGTAAAGTCGATACCGGGGGTTTTGTTCATATCGCAGTGCGAGGGAAGATTCGTCCCGTTTCTGTTCAAAGTGGATTCCCACTCGTGCGGGTAAAATCCGAGATCGCCAAGCACGGCGTACATTGCGGGGCCTGCGTGTCCTTTGGACATAATAACGCGGTCGCGGTCTTGTTTTTTGGGATTTTTAGGGTCGACGTTTGCTTTGTCGTAGTAAATGACGGTAAGCGCGTCCATGACAGACATCGTGCCGCCGATATGTCCGACACCGAAGTGTCCGATAATTTCGATTGCGTCGTCACGGAGTTTTCTGGCTTTTGCCGTCAGGAAATCGAGTTTTTGTTTTTCCATATACTCCTCCTTACCTGAGATTGATTTTATTATACATTGTAAAACCCACCCGTGTCAAAGCGAGTTTAACAAAATGTTTTCCGTATAAACAATTGAAAATATTTGTTTATTTTTTCGTGAATTTTTTCACGGGTTTATGCGACTGGTCCTTTTTGGGCATTGCCGCCTGTTCCTGCGCCTTTCTTTCTTCGGCGCGGCGCTCCTTTTCCGCGGTGGCAGCCTCGATTTGTTTTTGTCTTTCTTCCGCTTTTTGCGCTTTTTCAAGGGCTTTTGCCTGCTGTTCTTTGCGCTTATCCGACGACTTTTTGAGTTTCAGCGACGTCTTTACGATATAATATACGGTGCTCAAAAAAGTGAACAGCAAAATAATGAGCGTGAAGTAATAACGGAAGTTATACCATTTAATATTGCCCGACGCGTATTCGTCGTACGCAAGAAGAATCGCGACGATAACGCTCACGAGTTCCACGACGGCTTCCATAATCGACGCGACTTTTTTGGTCGTTTTGATCTGATATTTCGCGTCGCCGATACTTTCTTTGACGGCTTTCTGATCCTTTATGCTTGCGATGACCTGCACGAAGAAACAAATCGCAAATACGATAATGAGCGGCAGCACCGCAAACTTGATAATGCCCGACGCTCCGCCCGCTTTTGCGCCTTCCGAAAAGCTGTTGACGGTCTTTACGATGAAAAGAACCATCGAAATAAGCGAGAAAACCGTTGAAAGCGAAAGTCCCGTCGACTTTTTGTTTTTTGCCATAATCCTACCTCGAATGTCGTTGATAAAAACATATTAACACTTTATTCTGGGTTTTGCAATATTACGATTTTCTTTTGATAAATTTTTTATTGCCTATATCCGTTTTTGTTGATATAATCGAACATATAGGGAGATTATTATGGAAGAAACTATTTCGAAAAAACCAAACGTAATATCGCGCCTTAAAACCGAGCTGAAAAAACCTTTCACGAAAAACATGCTTATGTTTTCGCTCGGGACGATCGGACGCGATTTTTTGTACTTCTTGTTCAACAGTTTTTTGATGACGTTCATATTGTTCACAAAGACTATTGACAACAAAATGCTGACCGCGGTCGGCGCAATCATCGTCGTCGCGCGTATTTTCGACGCTCTGAACGATCCCATTATGGGCGGCATCGTTGAAAACACCCGTACGAAATGGGGCAAGTATAAGCCGTGGCAACTTCTGGGCGCAGTCCTTACGGGCGCGGTAATCATCTCGGTATTTTGCGTGAAACTTGACGGCTGGTCGTACATAGGATTTCTGGCGTTTGCCTACCTTATGTTCAGCATTACGTTCACGATGAACGATATTTCTTACTGGGGAATGTTGCCGTCACTGACGTCGGACGAACACGAACGCAACAAACTGACGTCGTGCGCGCAGCTTCTGGCGTCGGCGGGCGTCGGACTTGCCAGCCTTCTTATCCCCTTGTTCACGACGGGTTCGCTTGCAAAATGGGGCGCGCCCACGGGCTATAAGGTCATCGGTATCATCAGCGCGGTGCTTATGGTATTGTTCCAACTTTTTACAATCCTCGGCGTTAAGGAAAAACCCCTGCCCCCGATTAAGCCCGACAAGTCCGACAGACTTACCCTGAAAAAGATGTTCCAAACCATCGCCAAAAACGACCAGCTTTTGTGGTGCGCGCTCATAATGCTCATTTTTTCAATCGGTACGGGTGTCGTCGGTGGCGGACTTCTGACGATGTACGTTTACTTCGAGTTCGGATACGAAGGCGGATACACCCTGCTTATCGGCTTAGGCTACGGCATAATTTCCACGCTGTTTACGGCGACTTATCCGTGGCTGTCCAAAAAGTTCGGGCGCAACAAAATCTTGTATTCCGCCGGTATCGCGACAGTATTCGGCTATGCCTTAATGCTGATTTTTGCCCTTGCAATCCCCACCGGCGCGCCGAAATCTTCGGAATGGTTTGCAAAATTTATCCTTATTGCGGTTGCATATGCCATCATCGGCTACGGCGCGGGTTTCTATATGATTATGGTAATCAATATGGCAAACACCGTGGAGTATAACGAGTGGAAGTACGGTCAGCGCAACGAAAGCCTTATCTTCTCCCTGCGCCCGTTCACCGCAAAACTCAGCAGCGCGCTTACGCAGGCTCTCGTCATCGGCGTTTACGCGGTCGCAAGTATCACGACTTACACCAACGCCATCTCCAACATCGAAAACGAGGCGTCCAAAAACCTTATCACCAACAAGGTGAAAATGGAAAAAATCACGGATATTATCAACAAAGTTTCCCTGCAAGACAGACAAATCCTTGTGTCGTGCATGTGCATTATCCCCATCGTGTTTATGATTGTCGCTCTTATCATTTACAAGAAAAAATGCACGCTGTCCGAAACGCGCCTTGCCGAAATGGTCAGGGAAACGGAAGCAAGAAAACTCGCGCTTGCCGGTGCAACCGAAAACACGAACGAGCCCGTCGCTTTTGAGGAACCCGTTGCGGAAGAATCCGCCCTTGCAAACGACGTCGTTTCTCCCCTGTCTGAAATCGCCGAAAACGTCGAAGACGCCGCCATTAACACCCCGGACAACGAATAATCGATATTCAATCCGAAACAAAAAGCGTTCGCCAACCCGCGAACGCTTTTTTTATTTGGTTTTTAACCGCCGTTAGTTTCTTTCAACGATGACCGTGCCGTCTTCTTTGACCTCAATCATATCGCCGTCTTTTACATAGTCCAGAAACTCTTTGCCGAGCCTATCGACGCCGACGATAAAGTTGTTTTCCCAGACTTTCGCAAGGATAAGTCCCGACGTCGCAAGGCTGTCCGCCGTTTCCGAAAACAGCATTGCCGCGGGTTGCGCTTTCATTGCACAAATGGTCTGCAAAATCATGCCGCCCGTCGTGCTGCCGATCGTGATGGGCAAACAAAGTGCTTTCCCCGTGATAAGTTTACCGAAAAGGTCGGGGTTATTCTGGTCGGAAACAAAGATTTTTGCGGTGCCCGCTTCCGTGTCTTTGGGCTTAATGCCCATTGCGCTTTTCTGGCAGGACGCAAGTGTATTGAATCCCTGATGCGAAACGACTGCTTCGGCTTTGATTGCGCCCCCTGCAAAAGGTCTGCCTTTGAATACTTTCTGTGACATATTACGCCTCCTGTCCGGTGATGAGTTTCAAAATATCCTCATCTTTCATATACTTCGCTTTGGAATAAGTACGAAGTTTATTGCTGCTCGTTACGATGGGTTTTCCACCGCAAATCGGGTTATTGGTGTACATAAGCGGGCAAATGGACGAAAGTCTTGCGCCGGTTGCGACAAGTTTTTTATAATCGTCTGTTTTTCTGAATTTTTCGGCGACTTGCGGGGCTGCCGTAAGGACGACTTGCGTCGTAACCTTGGTTTTACCGCTCTTTTTAAGACCTTCAACTATGTTATTCGTCCAGTTTACAAGTTGCGAATAAGTAAGATGCGGGCAACCGATGAACGCGACTTTCGCTTTTGCGTCCTTGTTTTTCCACATCACGGGATAGCCTTTGTAAACGCGTTCGAGTTCGGCGTCGTCGATGACGTAAGTCTTTGCGTTTTCGACGATAAGGCTTTCACCCTGTTCTTTCGCTTCGGGCGTAAGTTTGTCAACGTGATACAAACCGACCGCACCGTTCGACGCGGTTGCCGCGCCCATATCTTTAAGGTACGCTTTCGCGTCGTCGTTCAGTTCCGTCCCGATGAATTTGTCAAGGCCTACGATGTAAGGCACGTCTTCCATAACCTTCATACCGATTGCGCTGCCGAGAATCTGCGCTTCGGGTTTTTTGGTGGTTTTGACTTCCACTCTCCACGTTGCGCGGCGTCCTTCGTCCGTCGTGAATCCATAGTTCAACGCCCTGCCGAGAATGCTCTGGAACAAATCGATCATACCGCTGTTTCTGTTGCAGCGCGCGCCGAGCACGGAGTTTGCGTATACGACCGCCGACGATTCCGCCCAGCCGATAACCTCACCCTTCTTTGGAACGTTTCCGACTTCGGGAAGGTAGCAGGTGCAGGTGAACGCGTTCTTTTTCAGCCCGACTTTTTCAAGCTGCGCTTCGTAATCGGCTTGTTTCGAATACATAAATTTCGTGAAAATAAGTTTTTCCAGGAAATTGCACTTCACGTTTTCAAAATCGTAAGGACGAGGGTCAACCGTAAAACCGTTGGGCGCTTTAAGTCCAGCGGCGATAATTTCGTCCATGATTTTGTAAACCGGGTCAATCATTTTAAGACCGAAAGACGTCACAAGATGGCCGCAGCAATCGATAGGAATAAAATTCGTTGCTCCGACGGCATCGCCGAACAGCACGAGCGTTTTCAAAATTTTGGCTTTGGTTTCGCCCTCGTTTCCGTTCAGGATTGCAACTTCTTCGGGTGTGAGCTGCATTTTGTAATCCATAATTTGCCTCCGATTAGTTTTATCATTTTTATTATAACGCAAAAGAGCGAAAATTGACAAGAATATTGTTAAAAATTATACAATGTTTATAAATATTCTTTGTTTGTTTTGGGGTTTTTGCGTTCACGCTTTTAATATTCGATTTTGAAATACCTTAGCCATTCTTTGTATTTATCCTGACAGGACAGGCACGTGTCCGTGAGATACCCTTTTTCTTTGTTCCATTCTTTGAGCCCGCGGTAATAATACCATTTATGTTCTTCGTCAATAATGAACGGGACGACGTCGTTCATCAGACACTCCTTGAACATAATCAATCTTCCGATACGGCCGTTGCCGTCCTGAAACGGGTGAATCGACTCAAATTTTTTGTGAAATTCCAGAATTTGATCAAGTGATTTCCGTTCCCTGCCGTTATATGCCGACAAAAGTTTTTTCATTTCGGTTTTTACGTTTTCGGGCGGACAGGTTTCGTTGCCGCCGACTTCGTTTGGAAGTTTCTTGTATTCCCCGACGTTAAACCAATTTTTGCGGCTGTCGCTCGTCCCGTTTTTAAGAATAAAATGAAGTTCTTTTATCATCGATTCCGAAAGCGGCTTTTTCGCGTTGTCGATAATATAGTCGACGCATTTGAAGTGGTTGGCAGTTTCGACGACATCATCGACGTTGAACGCGCCATTTTCAGCGCCGATTGTGTTTGTTTCAAAAATATATCTCGTCTGCTCGTGCGTGAGTGTGCTTCCTTCGATATGATTTGAGTTGTAAGTAAACTCGATTTGCGTTTTATGATAAATACCGCCTCGCAAGCCCGAATCTTTTTGCTCCTTCAATACGTTCAGCAGCTTATTGTCGCTGAATTGCTTTCCGGGTTCACGCGCAGGTTTTACGGCGTCTTCGGGAACGTTCCAGGTTTTGCCCATCAGAAAAGCGCCCGGGATTCTCCCCGCCGCGCAATAATTCCTGACCATTCGGTCGGACACGTTCCATTTTTTTGCGATTTCGGCAACCGATATGAATTTCATAATAAAACCTCTCCGTTTCGTTACTTTAATTATATTCCATTATCGGAAATTTTACAATAAATTTTTTAGCGAAAATTTCCGATAGCGGAAGTTTTTCCGATGTCCGCAACAGCCGTTTGGAAAAAATACCGCAAAAAATAACACAAGCGCAGGTGTTGCTTGTGTTACGGTTTGCAAAAATTAAATTTTTTTATTTGCGTTTTCGACGTACTTTTTGTAAAGCTCCTCGACGGCAAGTACGAATTTTGCGGTGTGGAATCCGTTTTCAAAAACGAATTTGAAAATCTCGTTATCTTCGGCAATTTCGATATTCTGTGCAAGTTTATAGGCAACCGTCGGGTGGTTTTTCAGCCCGAAAGTCCTTGAAACTTCCTGCCCGCATTTCGTGCCGACGTACGTAATTCCGTTTTTGTCAAGGACGATTTTCCCTTTTCCCGCTTCTTCGAAACGGTGCGTTTTGTCGTCAGTGAGCAAAAGCGTGACGTTTTCTTCAAACGAATAATCGGGGTTTTCGACTTCCTTTTTCACTTCGTCGCGCTGGAATTTGTACCATTCGCTGACAAATTCGAAACACTTGTCGTTTTCGCCCGATGGGCTGAGAGTGCCGTCCGTGTTATACTTCACGGTATTGCCGCAGGCGGTGCATCTGAACGTCCTGTATTTCGACTCGTTTTTGAATTCCGCGCCGCAACGGGGGCATTTATACAAAAGTTTTTCAAGGGTTTCCGCCAGGCGCAAGCCGTAAACCTTTCTGTTCTGCTCCTTGAAAGCGACGTTGTCGTCGTACGAAAAGTTTTTCAGGATATATTCGTATATTTCTTCGTTCGACATATCACCGATATCGTCGGTGCTTAAAAGGGGTTCCATTTTAAGCGTTACTTTCCCGGGACGTTTCTTCCCCCACTTCGGGCGGGTAACGTAACTTCCGACGGTGATCCCCTTGATTACCGGGCAGTTCAGAAACTTAATAAGTTTCCCTATCGACGGCGCGATATACCCTGTCGAGCCGTCCACCGTAATGCGCCCTTCGGGGAACAATAATACGCTGTTTCCGTTGTCAAGATTGCGTTTTATATGCTTTATGCACGAAAAATCGCTTGTAAACTGCTTTTTCGGTATTGCGCCGAAATCGGTGAACACTTTCCCCAAAAACTTCATATAAAAAACATTGCTGGTTACGACCACGTTCACAGGGTGCGGATACACGCAGTTTGAAAAATATAAAAAGTCAACCCACGACGTGTGATTTCCAAGCACCAGAAACGGACCTTTCAGCCCTTTGATTGCGGATTTGTCGACTTTGAATCCGTACCTTATTCTTCCGACGACTTTGAAAAGTCGCGCGCAAAAGCGGTACAACGGCATGTTTATCGTCGATTGTTCCAGCATCGTTTTTTTGTTTTTTTTCGTCGATTCTTGTTTCAAAATTTCCCCTTTCAGTCAAAGTATCGTTTGTGCAGTTCCTCGATTGCAAGCACGAATTTCGTACTGAACAATCCTTCGGTAAACGCAAATCTGTAAATATTCCCGTCTTCGGACACTTCCAGATTTTCGCCCATCTTAAAGGCGATCGTGCCGCGGTTTTCGATTTTGAATTCCAGCGATTTGTTTTCGCCCGTTTTCCCGACGTACTTTATGCCGTCTTTGGACAAGGAAAGAGTGCCTTCCCCGTCTTTTACGAATTTATTGAGTTTTTCGTTGTTGACGTAAAGCGCGACTTTCCCTTCGAGCCTGAAATTTTCGTCCGTGACCTGTTCTTTCAGATCCTGCCTTTCAAAGTCATACCAGTCGCTTATATAATCAAAAGTTTTGCCTTTAATCGCGTGGAGTATTCCGTCGCGCCCGTACTCGACGGTGTTTCCGCACTGCTCGCATTTCATAACGTTGCCTTTCGTGACGTTTTTGAATTCCGCGCCGCAACGGGGGCATTTATAAAGGATTTTTTCAAGTCCTTCCGCGCGCTTATTGCATCTTGAAATTTTCCTGTGTTCTTCCACAAGGTTTCTGTTGTCGTCAAAGCGCAGGCTGTTTGTGATTTTTGCGGCGATGTCCGCCGCCGACATATTTTTGATTTCTTCTTTTGTCAGAACCGGCGCGAGTTTCAGCGTGACTTTCGTGCGGCGAGGTTTCCCCCATTTCGGTCCGCCGGTGTATCCGCCGTGAGTAACGCCCGCAACGACAGTGCAGTCCAGAAACTTTATAAGTTTCCCGATCGACGGCGCGATATAGCCCGTCGTACCGTCAATCGAAACGCGACCTTCCGGGAAAAGCAAAACGTGCGTGCCCGCGTCGATATTCTTTTTGATTTGTTTGATGCACTGAAAATCCGCCGTAAATTGTTTCTTTTTAATCGTGCCGAACGACCTTATGAACGCGCCGTAGACCTTGCGATAAATCATATTTTCCGCAACGACGAAATTTATGGGCTTTGGATAAACGCCGGCTGTAAAATACAAAAAGTCAATGGGCGACGTGTGGTTGCCCACGATAAGATACGGCCCTTTTACACCTTTCAGCGCGGATTTATCCGTCCTTACCCCGACGATGATTTTCGAAAGACCGATAAGCACGGGCATCAGCGTGCGGTAAAGAAACATATTTATTGTTTTTTTGTCGTTTTTACTGCTTTTGTCTGCCATTTTCCTTATCCTACTTTATGTATTATAATATAGTATTTGAAAAAAATCAACGCGGATTTTTAATTTTTGTCGATTTGTTTCGGCGCATAAAAAAACGTCGTACTTTCGTACGACGCCTTTGACTTGATTTTGTTTTCCTTATACGTTAAGAAGACGGAAGATTTTGCCCTTCATAATCATCGAGATAAGGTCAAGAATCCAAATGAGCCAGCCGCCGAAGATACGAATGATACCGGCAACGATTTTGCCTTCCGAAAACCTTGTAACGACGCCCAATACCCATGCGGTAACGGGAATGATTGCCAAAATAATGCTTACTATTCTTGAAAGACCAAAGTAGTCTTTTTTGCTTGCTGCCATACAATTCCTCCAAGTATTTTGTTGTTTATATTTTATCACCTTGCGCGGGTGTTGTCAATAACGTTTATAAATTCTTGAACACGGGTTCGGCTTGTTTTCCGTTCAGTGCAAGTTTCACCGCGTCGGGGACGATTGAAAAATCGGCGATGAGCGATTTCGTTTTTATGTCGGGCGCGTCCTGTCCCATCGGTACAAAGTATACGTTCTTCGTGTTCAGAAGATGACCGAGATTTTTTGCGTTTGCGCCCAGCGCGTCGTTGCTCGACAGCGCGATAAGCACGGGACGGCAGTTTCTGAGATGCGCTTTGACCGCAAGCGTTACGGGAGTGTCCGTTATGCCGTTTGCGAGTTTTGAAAGCGTGTTCCCCGTGCAAGGACACACGACGATAAGATCGAGTTTTTCTTTCGTACCGAGCGGCTCGGCGTTCACAAGGTCGCATATCGGATATTTCCCCGTGATCCGCACCGTTTCGGAATAAAAATCTTTCGCCTTATAAAAGCGTGTGTCGAGATTGCATGTATTATACGAAAAAATCGGCACAAGTTCATATCCTTTGTCGACAAGCGCCTGCATTACCGCAAGCGTTTTCGAAAAGGTGCAAAAACTGCCCGTTACCGCATATCCGATTTTTGTCATAATTTTCCCTCCGTCACGATTTTTGCGATTATTTGCCCCGCCGATTCGCTTCTGTACTTCACCGGGAGCGCGGGATACACGCCGTATTTTATCGACAGTTCCGCCATCAGGTTTTTGTCAAAGCCATACGGCGGCGACGCGATATCGACGATTTCGGCGTCGGGTTTCATTTTTGTCAATCGCGCTTCGTCGATGATCCGCGCCGGCGCGGTGTTCACGATAAAATCAAATTCTTCGATACTTTCGCCGTACGGCAGCGCGTTTGCACCCTTTTTTACGCTGTCCGCGTGCGACGTCATCACCGATACTTTCACGTTAAGCCTTAAAAGTATATCGACGATTTCCTTGCCCGACGCGCCGTTGCCGACGACAAGCACTCTTTTGTCCGAGATTTTCGTCTTCGATTTTTCCAAAAGTATGATAAGCACGCCTTCCGCAGTCAGCACGGAATTTTCTTTTTTGAATTCTTCGACGTCGCCGTATTTAATCATTTTTACGGATTTTTCGGCAAGAATCCGCCGTGCGTCTTCGTCAAAATCGAACGCGTACGCCCGCGCGCCCCACGGTATGCGCTTCGTGTCTTCTTTTATGACCTTAACGTTCGGCTGAAACACGCACACGACGTCCTTCGTTTTTTCGACGGACAGAAGTTTCCTTGCCTCGTTCATTCTTTCGTCGTTTCCGAAAACCATATACATATCGACCACCCCATATTGTAGCCTATGAATACGGCTGTCGCGCGGTGAATGTGTCAAGGCGGGAATTGCGGCATTTTGGCAAGGTTCATTTTAATCTTGTCTGGCATACTGTAAAAGGGGGGCGGTTATGAACAAGACTTATTTTTTAGGCAGCAATACGGCATACGGATTTTTCGGCGACTTTTCGCATCTTACGCGCGGCAAGACTGTGATATTGAAAGGCGGCGCGGGGACGGGGAAATCCACGTTAATGAAAAAGGTCAACGAGATCGCGCTCGACGCCGGGTTTATGACGGAAACTTATCGTTGCAGCAGCGACGTATCGTCTTTCGACGCGGTGTTCGTTCCGTCAAAGAATTTTGCGGTAATCGACGGAACTTCTCCGCACGTTACGGAAACGGAAATTCCGCTTGTGTCGGGCTTTGTGTTCAATCTTCTCGACGCGGCGGACGAAAAGAAAATCGCACCTTACAAAGACGATATAAAATATGCAGTATCCTGCAAGAAACAATACTTTAACGACGCGTATTGCAGTCTTAACTGTGCAAACTTGATTTTTGAAAATAATAAAAGAAAACTTTCCGCCGCATTTAATAAAGCCGTCGCAAGTGCCGCAAAAGATACTTTTGCCGCGCTCGAACTATCACACGGATTGCGCGAAACACGCTTTGTCGCCGCAATTTCGGACGAAGGTTTCGTTGACTTTTTAAGCGACGATTTCAAGGATTCATATACGATTGGCGTGCGCGCGGAATATCCCGAAATTATTATGCTTTATATCACAAAACTTTTGTCGCTTTTTGCGGCGAACGACGTGGAATATACGGCTTTCCGCTCGCCTTTTTCGCCTGACTTTTTTGACGCGGTTAAGGTCGGAAACGTCGTTATCGCGGATATTGACAGACTTCATAAATGCGACGAAATAATAACTTTGGACGCGCCCGTATCCTTGACGCTTCGCAACGATCTGGACGCCGCAGAAAACCTTCATCGCACGTTTGTTGACAAGGCAATCGCAAATATCCGCCTTGCCCGCCTTACCCATATCGGCATCGAGAAAATTTATTCGCCCGCAATGGACTGGACGGACGTCAATAATAAAACCGACAAGATCTTATGCCTGCTTTTCGATTGCTGATTTGTTAAAAAATGTAAATCCGCAACCTGTATATAATCTTCCTTTCTTGCAAATACTACAAGTACCAAATAAAAGGAGAGATTGTATGGCGAAAAACAGACAGAATGCCAAGGAAAAGGCATCTTCCAAGAAAGCCGCTACAAGCGCAAACCGCGCTACGTCAACCAAGTCCGAAAGCGACTGCTGCGGATGCGGCAAAGACAAATAATTAACTTTTTTTGGAAGACGGAAAAACCGAAGCGTTTGCCTCGGTTTTTTTGTTTATGTTTTTTTATTTCCGCCCTACGATATCGTCAAGCGACGCGTCGAAATAGTCCGCAACTTCCCCTTTTGTTCATATTCTTGACATTTCACCGTATGGTGATATAAAATATTTATATATTAATCGGAGATATTATGCAATGGGCAACACTATAATCAAAGAAACCGACAACGTTGCCTCTTGGGTAACCATTGTCATTGTTATCGTATTTTTAATATTATTTATTCTTATGCGCGTTCTTTGCGGACGAGTTCTGCGTGACATTGCCATTAAAAAAGGATATCGCGAAAAATATTGGTGGTGGCTTGGTTTTTTGTTTAATATCTTTTTTGGTATTCTTGTCTTGTTTATTGTTTCCCATATCAAAGAAAGAAATTGTTGCCCTGCAAACCCTTTGCAATCAAATATTACCAGCGATTGCTTCTATGAATCATGTTATAAAGCGGATAATAGTATACCCACTATTAAACTAACAAACGATTTTAATAAAGATTCTTCAAACATTACCGGGGTTGATGAGAATAAAGAAAATACAATAAACAATAATATACTCGTTTTCAAAATAAAAAACAACCAGCCTATAAATGAAAGCAAGTTGATTGATAGAATTATGAAGATTGAACATATTACAGATGCAAAAATTTCGCCAGACGGAATTCTTTATTGCTGCTATGACGATACAATTAAAACGGAATTTGAAATTCTATCATTAAAAGAATTAATCAAATTACAAATCACAAAATAAGCCAATTAAAAATGCCAAAATATTTGAAAAGCACCGCGGTTGCGGTGCTTTCGTTTTATAAGGTAAGATTCATTTCTTTCAGTTTTTCGTCCAGGTTAAATTCTTCGATTTTCCCTTTTGTCACAAGGAAGTCGCGTTTTCCAAGTGCGAAAATATATCTGTCCGATTTAATGCTGTCACTGTAAACGTCCATGACTTCCGCGTCGGGCAACACTTCCCGAAATCTTCTGACCTTTTCGGCGTGGCGGCACACTTCGGAGCGCATAATTCCGTGCTTTCTGTCGTGCGTCGTGCAGATGACGTAATCGACGTTCATTCGCCGTGCGATTTCTTCAATCAGGAAGTCCGGACTTGCGCTGATAAGCACCGTCGTGCGTTTGCGGTTTTCGGGTTTGAACCAGTCGTAAACGTATTTTTCGTACTTATCCCAATACTTTTTCACGTTCTTTTCGTTGTTGATAAGGCGGATATACAAAAACGCCACCTTCTTGCACGTGCGGACGGATATGATATGCGTCAGCATCATCATGCCCCAGATAAATTGAAACGGCAGCAACAGTATGATCCACGGATTGTGCACCATGCAAAAGCCCCAGTATTTCAGCGCGCTGTCAAACGGCACAACCGTCTTATCAAAATCGTAAATGTCAACTTGCATAATTAAAGATTCTTTCCCCACTTTTTGAGTTTTCCGTCGCCGATAAGGTCAAAACCGCACCTTTCAAGGACTTTTTCGGATTTTACGTTATCTTCTCTTGTTTCGGCAAAAACTCGGTTTACGCCCAACAGAGCCGCCAATTTCAGCAACCCTTTCACGCTTTCGGTCATATAGCCTTTGCCTTCGTACTTTTTGTTAAGACCGAACCTGATTTCCGTTTCGCCGCCCTTCGGCACACCCTTGAAGCCAATGCTCCCGATGACAACGCCTTTCAACTCGATAAGCCAAGTTGTCAGAAAGACTTTGTTGTCCTCGTCTTCCCTTACTTCTTCCGCGCATCGCCCGAGTATGCTTTTCAATTCGTCGTTTATGCTTTCGCCATCGTATTTCGCGTCGTACTCTCTTTCAAATTCTTTCACGTCGCGCGATAGCGTTTCCAGCATATCCGCGTCAAGCGGCACGATTCTGAGCCTTCCCGTTTCGATAACCATATTTAGATTTTATCACACTTTTAATTTGTTTCAAACAACTTTCGCACAAAAAAACCGTGACTCCCGCCACAGTTTTTCCGTTTCTTATTTTCTCATTTATCCTAACGTTAATATTGATTGATAGTATTTATTTTCGATTAGCATATAATCATAAAAACTCAAACATGACTTAGCTTCCTGAAAACGCCAAAAACTTTGATGATTTTTGAAAAAGGCGAAGATTTTGGCGGTTTTTACAAAGTAAAAAGCACTTACGAAACGTAAGTGCTTTTTTTGGAATTCGGCGGCTACATACTCTCCCGGGCCGTGTCCAGCCAAGTACCATCTGCGTAGAAAGGCTTAACTTCTGTGTTCGGTATGAGAACAGGTGGACCCCTTTCGCTATCGCCACCGAAATGGTTGAATGTTTCTAATGCACATTCACAACTGCATAAACTTGAGATTGGATTTCATAGTAACCTTAAATGCGTTTTAAACTTATTTGTATAATGACTTCATCAATTTCTTGATTAAGCCCTCGACCTATTAGTATCGGTCAGCTGAACACGTTACCGTGCTTACACCTCCGACCTATCAACCTTGTAGTCTTCAAGGGGTCTTACTATCTTATGATATGGGATATCTAATCTTGAGGTGGGTTTCACGCTTAGATGCTTTCAGCGTTTATCCCATCCGCACATCGCTACCCTGCTGTGCCGCTGGCGCGACAACAGGTGCACCATAGGTGCGTCCACTCTGGTCCTCTCGTACTAGGAGCAGATCCTCTCAAATATCCTACGCCCACGATGGATAGGGACCGAACTGTCTCACGACGTTCTGAACCCAGCTCGCG